>Ga0101944_10002430_pt1 | contig 30233 bp, 19 predicted proteins | sample DewCreD2012metaG_FD_75245 | JGI IMG/M metagenome (GOLD analysis project Ga0101944, IMG submission 75245) | Hot spring sediment bacterial and archeal communities from British Columbia, Canada, to study Microbial Dark Matter (Phase II) - Dewar... ... | reverse complement strand
AAGCGTGACGCGGGCGAAGTGGGCGTGGGTGCGCGGCGGCGCGGCGGCGGACCGGGCGCGGACGGTCTTGGCCAGCGTGACCGTGGTCGCGCGCGCCCCGGCGCGCTTGGCGTTAGCGGGCATGGCGCGTGACCGGGCGGCGCGCAGCTCGGCGTCGCGCATCTCCGGGAGATATTCGGCGACCAGCGCCTTGATCTGGGCGACGGTCTCGGGGGTGAGCGCGGTCTCCACCGCGGCCGCCGGCACGGTCACCGGCCGGATGGCCGTGAACTTCAGCGCGCGCAGTTTGGCGGCTTTCGCCGCGCTCGGCGCGCCGGCCTCACTGCCGGCGACGGCCAGCGGGTCGCCGTACAGCACGAACGCGATCAGGGTCTTCTGGTCCTCGCCGTCGAGAAACCCCTGGCGCGCGTGCATCTCCTGCGCCATCTGGAGTTTGCCCAGCCGCAGGGCCTCGCCCACCGGCAGGCCGGCGTCCACGTTCTGCCAGAAGTAGCGGCCGAGCAGGTCGGCCCCGATGAGGGGCTCGCTCATGGACCCATAGGCGATCTTGGTCGAGCCGACGAGCGCGCGCGTGCCGGCGTCCAGGAAACGCAGGCACAGCGCCTGCTCGGCCGTCTTGCCGATGACGCTGGCGCCGTAGCAGGCCTCGGAGAACACGATATCCGGGGCGCGTCCGGAGTTGCGGATGTCGCGCGGGCGCAGGGCGACCGGGTATTCGGGCAGGTGCGCGGGGTCGTCGTGATGGCGCTGGCCATACCATTCCGGGCCATCCTCCACGCCGTGCAGGTTGAAGTACGCGAGCGGCGCCGGCGTGAGGCCGTCGGCGGGCAGCAAGGCCGCCTCCAGCGGCGGGCAGGTGAGCAGTTCGTCCCGATCCCCGATGATGTCGTAGACCGCGGCCGAGGCCTGGCGCCAGACGTTGGCCGAATATCCCAGGCTGGCCCGTGAAGCGGCCGCGGACGGGGGGCGGATCATCTGCCTCAGCCGCGCCCACAGCCGGCGCAGCCAGCCGCGTTGCGCGCCGCCGGCCTTGCGCGCGTGGGCGCGGGCGGCGCTCCGCAGGGCATGCACCAGCGGCGCAGGGTCGCGCCCGGCCCCGCTCGGCAGGCGGCCGACCGGCCACTCCGGGACGAAGTAGTTTTCGTCCGAGGTGGCGTACGGGTTGTCGCTCGGGATATCGGCGTCCGGGTCCTCGGTGGGGTTGGGCAGGTGATGGAACGGGATGATGTCCGGCCCGCCCACGATCAACAGCGCTCCCAGCGCGTCGCCCTGCCGCCGCAGAGCCTCGGCCAGCTGCTGGACCAGGAGCTTGATGTCCCAGGCCCGCGTGGCGTCCACCGGCTGCGCGCCCAACGGTTTGAGCGAGGCGGCCTCGTCCACGTACACGACGTAGCCGCGCATCTGGGTCTGCGCTCCGGCCAGTTCGCGCATGGCCTGGTCGATCAGCGCGAAGCCGGCGTGGCCGAACTTCTCGGCCAGACGCGTCCGGCTGGAGAGCAGGACGTAGGCGTCCTGCGGCGTCGTCTTGACGCGCAGCTGCGCCGCGATAGCATCCAGTTGGGCCTGGATCTCGGCCACCTCTTCGGTCTGCCGCGCGGGCCGGGCAGGATCAGGCGGCGGCGTCTTGGCGGCTACGGCTCCCGGCAGGCGGTTCAGGCCGAGCGCCTGGATCAGGCCGGCCGGAAGCGGACCCGTCAGACGGACGCCCAGGTCGGCCTCCCACAGCGCGCGATAGGGATGGGCCTCGCCCCAGTGGCGCGCGGCGACCTGCCCGGCGACGTCCTGGGCCGCGGCGTCATGGAGCAGCGCCATGGCGCGGGCGTGTTCGCCGGCCGCCAGCAGGCACTCGGCCAGGCATAGCCGGAAGGCGATGACGTCCGGCCAGCGCGCCGCGAAACCCTCGGCCAGCGGCAGCGCCAGGTCCAGGTGGCCGGCGTGCCAGACGGCGCTCAGGTGGGTGAGCGAGGGCAGCGGCGAGGCGGTGTCGGCGGCCAGCCCGGCCAGCGACTCGCGCCGGGCCGCCTCCAGGTCCCCGATCCGCTCGGCCAGGCGGGCGGCCCGCGCCGGGGCGGCCCAATCCGGCAAGGCCAGCGGCGCCGGCGCTCCCCGCCCATCGCCGACGTGCGCGCACGCGAAGGCCGTGCGCGCCGCCTCCGGGTCGCCGGGCAGCAGCGCCTCCGCCAGCCGGCGCTGGGCGCGGTCGTCCTCGGGATCGGCGGCGACCAGATGCTGCAACACACGCACGCCGGGCCGCGTCTGGCCGCCGGCCAGGTAGGCGCGGGCGAGCTGGAACTGCATCCCCAGGTCGCCCGGCCACTCCGCCAGGTACTGGCGGATCACCTGCAGGGCGTACGGGGTCTCGTGGGCGGCGAGGGCCGCGTCGATGAGGGAGAGCAGGTCAGCGCGTTTCATAGGGGCTCACGCGTATGCGCGCGCATTGCCGTGGATGATGTTGAGGGCGGTGACCGCGGCGAGCTGTTTGGTGGCCTCCAGGTTCTTGGGGTCGAGGGCCACGGCGCGCTCCAGCGCGCTGACCGAGTTCGCGTAATCCTTAAGTTGCTTGAAGGCGATGCCGGCCCGCGTGTAGTTGGCGGCATTGCGCGGCGCGGCCTTCATCGCCAGCTGATACATATCCAGCGCGCGGTCGAATTGCTTGCGCTGCTCGAACACCAGGCCGACCTCGCGCATGATCTCGTCGTTGTGCGGCGCGAACTCGCGGGCCTGCATCAGGTGCGCGATGGCCTGGTCGAGCTGGCCCTGGACCCGGCAGAGGCGCCCCAGCCGCAGCAGATGCCTGGCGTCGCGCGGCGCGATGCGGGCGGCTTCGCGGCTGGCCTGCAAGGCGGCGGCATGGTCGCCCAGGGCGAAGTGGGCCTCGGCCAGGGCCGCCATGACCTCGTCCGACTCGGGCCGGACCCGGGCGGCCTGCTGGAGCGCGTGCACGGCCGCCCGGGCCTTGCCCTGCGCCAGTTGCAGCCGGCCGAGGGCCAGCCAGGCCGCGGCCGGGTCGGCGGCTTTCTGCGCGGCGGCCGTGAAGTGCGCCTCGGCGGCCGCCACATCGCCGCGCGCGGCCTCGACCTCGGCCAGGCACAGCACGGCCTCCGGGTCTTCCGGCGCCAGGCGCGCGGCCGTCTCGGCGCGGTTGAGCGCGGTGTGCAGATCGCCCATGGCCAGGCTGACGCGCGCGCCGCCCAGCAGGGCCGGCAGCGACTCCGGCGCGAACTGGATGGCCCTGGCGAAGGACTGGCCGGCGCCGCCGGTATCGCCGATCGCCAGTTGGGCCTGGCCGCACTCCGACCATAGCCCGCCGTCGTCCGGCCGCGTCTCCACGGCGCGGCGCAGGAACAGGGCCGCGCCCGCCATGTCGCCGTCGCGCGCCAGCGCGCGAGCCAGGTCGGCGTTGAAGTCGGCGTTGTCCGGCTCGAGCTGCGCGGCCTGCTGATAGTGGGCCAGCGCGCCCGGCTCGCGGCGGGCGTCGTGCCACCTGGCCAGGCGGTGGTGCCAGCTGGCGACATCGGGCTTCAGGCCGATGGCGCGTTGCAGCACCAGCGCGGCCTCGGCCTGATCGCCCGCGGCGGCCAGGGCCTCGGCCAGGTGGTAGTGCGCGAAGGCCGAAGTCGGGTCGGCGGCCACGGCGCGTTTGAAGGCGACGAGCGCGCCGCGCCGGTCGCCCATGGCCGCGTGCGCGAGACCCAGTTCGAGATAGGTCAGCGCGGGCTGAGAGTCGTTCTCGAAGGCGGCCTGCAGCGCCTCGCGCGCCCGGTCCGGCTGGCCGGCTTTGCACAGCGCGGCCCCCAGCGCGCGATAAAACTCCGGCGTCTTGAATTGCGCTGCGCCCGGCCCGGCGGCTACCGCTTCGAGCAGCAGGCGGGCGTCCTGTGGGCTGCCGGTGACGGCCTTGGCCCGGCCCAGCCAGTAGCGCACTTCGAGCGGGTCGGCGCCGAAGGCCGCGGCCTGCTGTAAGGCATGCGCCAGGCGGTCGGGCAGTTCGGGATCGGGCGCGGCCTTGACGCCGGCCCGGGCCTGCGCTTCTGTCTGCTCGGCGAGATGGGTCAGCGCCTGCGCGAGCGCCAGGTGTGCGGCGGCCTCGCGCGGGCAGGCCGCGACCCAGCGCTCGAAGACGCGGGCGGCGGCCTCGGCCCGGCCGGCCTTGAGGAAGAGGCGGCCGGCGCGCTGCTGCACGTCGGCGCTGTCCGGGCTGACCGCGACAGCCGACTCCATCAGTTTGACGGCCTCCGCCAGGTCGCCGGTCCGCGCGAGCACGTCGCCGGCGGCCGCCAGGTAACGGCCCTCGCCGGGGCTCAGGCGCGCGGCCTGCCGGTACAACGCCAGCGCCTTGTCGGCCTGGGCCTGCCGCTCATGCACCTGGCCGAGCAGGTAGCGCACCTCGGCATCGCCGGGGCTGAGCTCGACAGCGCGCTCGAGATAGTGGACGGCCTTATCAACTTCGCCCACGAGCAGCGCGGCGCGGGCGGCCTCACGGGCGGCGGCGGCGTCCTGCGGCCGCGCCTCGGCGGCGCGCTCCAGCGCGGCCAGCGCCTCCGCGTGCTGGCCCATCTTCAGCAGGGCCGCGCCCAGCCGCGAGAGGGTGAGCGTGTCTTTGGGGTTGAGGGCGGCGGCCCGCTGCCAGAGGGCGACCGCCGCTGCGTGGCGGCCCAACTGCCAGAGCGCTTCGCCGGCCTCGCGCCAGTGGCGGCCGGTCTCCGGCTCCAGTTCGGCGGCGCGCAGGTGGGCGCTGTAGGCGGCTTCGTGACGTCCGGTCTGCATGGCGGCCTCTCCAAACGCGGCCTGGATCACGGCCGAGCGCGGCGCCAGGGCGGTGGCCGCCTGCAGGGTCGTGTAGGCGGTTTCGTATTCGCCCAGCTCCAGCAGCGCCTGGCCGGCGGCGAGGTGGACGTCGGCCGAGTCCGGCGCCAGCGCCAGCGCCTGGGCCAGCACCTGGCGCGCGGCGTCCACCCGGCCCAGGTCCAGCAGACAGCGGGCGTAATTCACGTGCATGGCGGTGTTACGCGGGTCGAGGTTGACCGCACGCTCCCAGGCCTCGGCCGCCAATTCGGGCTGGCCCAGGCGGGCCCGCGCTTCCGCCAGCTCGGCGAAGAGCGGGGCGTTCTCCGGGTCCAGCCGCAGCGCGGCCTCGGCGCTGCGTGTGGCCTCCTCCCATAGCTCACTGAGCATGTAAGCCTCTGTCAATGCGATATGGATGGCCGGGTCTCCAGGGCGCGGGTTGTGCGGAAGCGCATCCTGCAGGGCCGCGATGGCGACCTCGGGCCGACGCAGCTTCAGACATACCCGCCCGAAGCCCAGCGACCACTCGGTGCGCGCTGGGGCCAGGCGCAGCGCGGCCTGATAACTGGCGAACGCCGCCTGCGGCTCGCCCACCTGGTCCTGGGCCTGCGCCAGCAGGGCGTGGATAGCGGCGTCGTCGGGCGAGAGATGGACGGCCTCCTGCAGGGCCGTCACCGCCTGACGGGGGGACGCATCCGGGTTGCCCTGCGCGCTCAACGCCAGCGTGAGCCGCCCCAGGTCCACATACGGCGCAGCCTCGGCCGGGCGGGCCAGGACCGCCTGCTGGTAGGCGGCCCAGGCCTCGGCCGGGCGCTCGGCGGCTTCGAGCGCGCGCCCCAGGCTGTGCAGCGTCCGCGCATCGCCGGGCTTGAGGGCCAGGGCGCGTTGCAGGCACTCCACGGCCTCGGCCGCCTGGCCCTGCTCGAACAACAGCAGGCCCAGGCGGCGCTGGGCGTCGGCGGCTGAGGGGTCGGAGGCGCAGGCCTCCCGCAGGGCCGCAATCGCGTCCGGGGCGCGTCCCGCCTCGGCATACGCCTCTGCCAGGTCCGCGAGGACCGGCGCGATCTCCAGGGAATTGACCAGTTTGAGCGCCTGGCGTCCGGCCTCCAGCGCCTGGATGGCCTGATCGGACTGGCCCTGCGCCCGATGATGGCGCGCCATCGCCCGCCACGGCCCGGGCGCGTGCGGCGCCAGGGTCGAGGCGTGACAGAAGTGCTCGAAGGCCTCGCCCTCGCGTTGCAGCTGCGCCAGCGCTTCGCCCAGCAACACGTGCGCCTCGCCTTTGTCGGCGGTTTCGACGGCGGCGGCCAGCACGCGGTTGGCGGCCTCGTGGGCGCGGGCGGCCTGGCCGGTAGCCAGCGCGGCGCGCGCCAGCCCGATCCCGGCGCTGACGTGATCCGGCGCATAGGCGACGGCGGCCTGGAAGTGCGGCAGGGCCTGCTCCGGCTGGCCGGACTCCAGCAGCGCCCGGCCGAGCAGTTCGCGGGCGTCGGCGCTGTGCGGCGCGAGGGCCACCGCCTCCAGCGCGAAGCGGGCCGCGCCGTCCCAGTCGCGGCGCCCGGCGCGCCATTGGGCGGCCGTCAGGTAGAGGGCCGCATCCGTGCGCGCCAGCTCCGCCGCGCGTTCGATGCACTGGCTGGCGGCCTCGGCCTCGCCCAGGGAGCGCCATGCCTCGGCCATCTCGCGCAGGTCCGCGGGCCGGGTGAGGCGGCCGACCTCGACGGCGGACAGGGCCGTGCGCGCCTGCTCCGGGTCTTGCAGGGCCAGGTGCGCCCGCGCGGCCAGCACGCCGGCGAAGGGTTCCGTGTCGCGCAAGGGCTCTAGCGCGGCCAGCGCCGGCCCCGGCTCCTGGATGAGCAACAGGGTTTCGGCGAGGCGTAATTGCAGGGCCGCGTCGTCGGGCTGATCGGAGAGCGCGTCCTGGAAAGCCGTCAGGGCCACGCCGTGCTCGCCGGCCCGGTTGGCGGCCGCGCCGATCGCGGCGGCGACCTCGGCCCGCAGACGCCGGACGCGCGTCCAGGCCTCGACCAGGGCGGGGTGGGCGGCCGCGAAATCGCCGCCGCCGGCCAGGAGCAGCGCCCGCTCGATCAGGGGAGCGACCTGTTCCGGTTTGGGCGGCGGGCGCAGGCTGGCGGCGTGGGCCAGCAGGCGGCGCGCCAGGCTGGCCTCGCCCAGCGCCGTCAACTCATCGGCCAGGGCCTGCCAGTGGGCGGCCGGCGCGTCGCCGCGCAGCTGGGCGATGATTTGGTGCGCGGCCTCTTCGGTGAAATTGGCGGCCAGGGCATGCGCGGCCAGGCGGGCGCTCGCCGGGGAGGTCTCCAGCAGGGCGCGCCAGAAGGCATCCGGCACGCCGTCCAGCCCGGCCAGGTATTGCAGCGGCAGCCGCCAGCGCTCGGGCCGGCTGTCGGCGTCGGAGGCGATGGCGCGCCAGTCGGTGGTGGCCTGGCCGCGCAGGCGCAACGCCAGGGCGGCCGGCAGCGCATCGTCGATGGGATCGAGCGCGGCCTCCGGCGCGATCAGGCGCGTGTAGGCGGTCGCCAGCCGGTCGTGGCCCTGGCCCAACAGCCAGAGCTCCGGGTCGCGGTCGCCGCCGGCATGCCGGGCGGCGAAGACGGCCAGGGCCAGCCGGCCCGGCTGCCAGCGCGCCCCAGCGTGCTTGAGCGTGGCGAACGCGGCGAGGACGGCCTCGTCGCCGGCCAGCGCCCACAGTTCAGGCGTCAGGCGCAGGCGGCGGACGGCCTCGGGCCAGACGGCTTCCGGCAGAAGGGCCAGCAGCCTGGAGGTGGGCGCGGCGCTCATGCTCAGGCCCCCACGAGCAGGATGCGGTAGGCCGCAGCCTCGAACAGCGCGCCGACCACCACCAGCACGATGGCGTTGCCGGACGAGGTCCGGATGAGGGCGTTGACGGCGTTGACCAGCTCCGTGGCCGACTGCGCGATGGCGGTGATGTTGTCGGTGAGGGCTTTCTGGCTGATGCGGGCCGATTGGGCAGCCAGCACCTTGGCCTCTTTGCGGTAGGGCCCGGCGATGAGCATGAGCAGGCCGGCGCCCAGGGCGAGCAGGCCCAGGGCGAAGAAGCTCAGCCCCATCAGCAAGCGCAGATCTTCGGTGGTGAAGAAATCCGACATATAGCCTCCGAGAGCGCGCGAGCGGCGCGCTCCAGTCTCGGAGGCTGGATGTGCAAGATGTGTGCCGGGAGAGTTACAGGCCGCGGATGTCGGCGGCGAAGTGGGCGGCCTCGAGCAGGTCGCCGTCGGCGAAGAGCATGGCGCGTTCGACGGCGTTGCGCAACTGGCGGATGTTGCCAGGCCAGTGATAGGCCTTGAGTTTCTGCATCGCGGCCGGGCTCACCCCCTGCACATTGCGGCCCATCTCACGGTTATAGCGCTGGATGAAGTAGCCCGTCAGGGCGGGGAGGTCGTCCAGGCGTTCGCGCAGCGGCGGCAGCCGCAATTCGACCACGTTCAGGCGGTGATAGAGGTCCTCGCGGAACTGGCCGGCCTGGACCATCTCGTACAGGTCGCGGTTGGTGGCCGCCAGGATGCGCACGTCCACCCGGGTCTCGCTCGTCCCGCCCAGCCGCCGGATGGACTTGTCCTCCAGCACGCGCAGCAGCTTGGCCTGCAGCTCCAGCTTCATGGTGGAAATCTCATCCAGGAAGAGTGTGCCGCCGTCGGCGGTGACGAACAGGCCGTCTTTCTTCTTGGTCGCGCCGGTGAAGGCCCCCGCCTCGTAACCGAACAGCTCGGACTCGAGCAGGGTGTCGCTGAAGTTGGCGCAGTTGACGGCCACCCACGGCTTCTGGGCGCGTGGGGAGAGCTTGTGGATCAGGCCGGCCAGGACCTCCTTGCCGGTGCCGCTCTCGCCGGTCAGCAACAGGGTGGCGTTGGACGGCGCGACGCGCGCCAGGTCGGCCATGAGCTTCTTCATGGCCGGCGTCTCGCCCACCACCCAGGCGTCGGCCGGGTTGCGCGCCAGGCGCAGGTGCTCCAGCTCGCGCTGCAGCGCCACCCGCTCGGCCGCCCGGTCCACGGCCTGGCGCAGCCGGGCGATGTCGACCGGTTTCTGGATGAAGTCCTGCGCGCCGAGCTTCATGGCCTCCACGGCCATGTCGATGTCGCCATAGCCGGTGACCACGATCACGGGGATGTGCGCCCCGTCGCGGCTCAGGCGCTCGAGCAGGCTGGGGCCGTAGCCGTCCGGCAGCTGCACGTCCAGCACGATGATGTCGGCCTCGCCGCGGTTGATGTGGCGATGGGCGGCCTCCAGCGTGGTGGCGGCGCGCACATCGTAGCCGTTGTCCTGCAGGATCGGGCACAGGAAGGAAAGGGCGGTCTCGTCGTCGTCAACGACCAGGATGGAAGCGTTCACGCGGGGGTCTCCGGGGCGGGCGGCTCGTCGGGCGGGAGGGGCAGGGTGAGGGTGAAGATGGTGCCGGCCCCCGGGAAGCTCTCCACGGCGATCGCGCCGCGGTGGACGGTGACGATCCGCTTGCAGATGGCCAGGCCCAGGCCGGAGCCGTCGGCCTTGGTGGTGAAGTACGGGTCGAAGATGCGTCGGCGGTGCTCCTCCGGGATGCCGGGGCCGGAGTCGCCGATGCGCGCTTCCAGCACGCGCCCGGCCGGGCCGCGCTCGACGACGGCGATCGAGAGCGCCAGGTGCCCGCCGGCCGGCATGGCCTGCAGGGCGTTCTCGATCAGGTTGACGAAGACGCGCTCCAGCAGCAGCGGATCGCCCAGCAGCGGCGGGCAGGTCTCCGGCAGGGTCAGGGTGTGGGTGACATTGCGCTGCTGGAACTTGGCGCTCCAGCGGCTCACCAGGCGGCGCAGCAGGTTGCCCAGGTCCAGCGGCGCCAGGCGCGGCTCCACCGGCTTGGCCCAGGCCAGCATGTCGTTCATCAACTGCGACAGCCGGGCGGTCTCGGCCTGGATCTTGCTGAGCGACGCCAGCTGGGTTTCGTCGGTGGCGGGCCGGGTGGCCAGGTACTGCACGCCGACCGAGATATTGTTGAGCGGCGCGCGCACCTCGTGGGCGAAAGCCTGGATCGACTGGCCGACGTAGGCCAGGTGGTCCACGTGCTGGCGCTGGACCTCGTCGGCGCGCTCGCGGGTGAGGTCGTGCAGCACCAGCACGCAGCCGCCGTTGGGCGCCGGCAGCGGCTGCATGCGCGCGATCACCGGGAATTTCTCGCCGTTGCGCCGGTGGAGCACGCCCTCCTTCTCGCGCGGCTGCGTGTCCTGGCCGGAGAGCGTGGACCGGATCAGGGCGATCAGGCCGTCGTCGGCGCACAGCACGTCTTCGAACTGCAAACCGATCACGTCCTCGGCCCGGTAGCCGAGCATGCGCGCGCCGGCGGCGCTGAGCTCGTTGACGGCGCCGGAGCTGTTGACGGTGACGATGCCCTCGCTGATCAGGGCCGTGACCGCGTCGAGCTGGTGGGTGAGGTGAAAGGCCAGGCGCTGGGTGTCCAGCAGGCGCGCGTGGCGCGTGATCTGCTCTATCAGATGCGCCACCTGCTGCGCGGCCATCTCCAGGAAGATGGCCGTCGAGGCGCCGGGCGGGTTGCCGGGCCGGAACCCGAGCAGCAGAGCGCCGAGGATGTCCGGCGCGCGGCCCACCGGCTGGGACAGGACGTGCGTCCAGCCGGCCACGCGCAGGGCCTGGGGCAGGAAACCCTCGCTGCGCTGCGTGTGCGCCCATGCCCAGGGCACGGTCAGGCGCTGGGCCTCGCTCGGGCCGATGATGGGCGGGAAGAGCGCCGGCAACCCGTGGCCGGTCTCCAGGTAGAAACCGGGCGCGTCCGGCGCGTTGCGGAACAGGGCGATGGAGTCGGCCTGGAAGATCGCGGTCAGCGTCTGGAGGGCCGCCGGCAGCGCCTCCGGGGTGGGCGTGTCGAAGTGCCTGAGGAAATCCGGAAGGTGAGCCAGGATGTGGGCGTGGCGCGCCCGTTCGCGCTCCTGGGCCAGGCGCTCCTCGGCGGGCGTGGCCAGCACCAGGACGAGGGTCTCGCCGCCGTCCTCCAGCGCCGAGAGCCGCGCGTCGATGAGGGCAGCCGGGCCGAAGCGCGTGCGCAGCGGCACGCCGACCAGTTGGCGCGTGTTGCCGGGCTCCAGCGTGTAAAAGTGCGCCAGGACCTCGGGCGCCGAGACGACCTCGGCCAGGGCGCGGGTGAGCAGCTCTTCGCGCGTCCAGCCGGTGAGGGCGGCGGCGCGGCTGTTGAGGTACACGAACTGGCCGGTGCGCGGGACGACCACCAGGGCCGCGCCGGGCATGTGCTCCAGGACATGCTGGAAGCGCGCGTCCGCCTGCCGGTGGCCCGGGAACAGGGCGCGCAGCGGGTTGAGGGGCGACGTGGCGCGGGTGAGGCTCATGGCGCGGAGGCGGCGACGACGCCTGCATGGGCGCGCCCGCTCAAGGGGGCGCGCCCACGCAGGTGGGCGGGCAGCAGGCCGAGCATGTTCCGGTATTTGGCGACCGTGCGCCGGGCGATATGGACGCCGTCGCCGGCCAGGCGCTCGGCGATCTCGTCGTCGGTGAGCGGGCGCGTCTCGGCCTCGATCAGGTGGCGGACCCGGTCGCGCACGGACAGGCTGCGGTCGAAGAACTTGGCCAGCGGCACGATCCGGCCGCTGGGCAGGGCCACCGATTTTCCGGCGACGGCGCGTGAGATCGTGGACTCATGGACGTTGAGGGCGCGGGCGACGCGCGAGCGGGTGAGCGGCTGGAGGTCGCCGTCGCCGCCCAGAATGAAGTCGCGCTGCTCGACGGCGATGATCTCCATCAGGCGGCGCAGCGTGTGGTTGCGCTGCTGGAGGCATTTGGTCATCAGGGCGGCGCGCTCCAGGGCCTGCGTCCATTTCTGGCGCTCCTCGTCCGACGTGCACTCCGCCAGCGCCGCCTTGAGGTCGGGGTTGACCCGCAGCCAGCCAGTCAGCGGCGTGAGCACTTCCACCAGGAGCGCGCCGCGCGGCTGGCAGGAGATGAGCATATCCGGGTCGCCGTACACGGCGGTGTTCGGGTCGGGCAGTTTGCCGTCGCCCCAGAAGGCGCGGGCCGGGTAAGGCGTGAGGTTGCGGTGGATGAAGTTGGCCGCCTCGGTGACGCGCGCCGCCGGCAGGCGCAGCGCGCGCGCGATGCGGGCGAAGTCGCGGCGGGCGAGCGCGTCGAAATGCCCGGTGATGATCTGGCGGGCGAGCGCCAGGAGGGGTTGCGGCGCGGACCCGGCGAGCGAGTCGATCTGGATGAGCAGCGACTCGGCCGGGGTGCGCGCGCCGACGCCGGGCGGGTCGGCGTGCCGGATCAGGCCCAGCACGCGGTTGACGGCGGCCAGCGGCGCGCGCAGGTAGGCGGCGGCCTCGGCGGGCGCTTCGGGCAGCAGGCCGTCGTCGTCCAGGCGGGCGAGCAGGTAGGCGGCGATTGGGCGCTCGGCTTCAGCCAGAGCCGGCGCGATCTGCCGGAGGATGTGCTCATCCAGGCGTTCGTGGACGCGCGGCTCGAAAGCGTCCCGGTGGTCGTCGGCGTCCGTCCGGCGGCCCGTTCCCAGGCTCTGTCGAGGCGAGAGGTAGACCACGGGGGCCTCGGCCTCCGGGCGCGGCGCGGCGCAGGTGGGGCAGGGGAGGCGCGCCAGGCGTTTGCCGCAATTGGGGCAGCGCAGTTCTTCCACCAGTTCCAGGGCCGGGTTGGCCGTGATCTCGGCCAGCAGGGCGGCTTCAAGCTCCGCGGTGGACATCTGGAGGAGCGTCATCGTCTGCGCCAGGTGAGCCGTCGCCTGGCGCTGGCGCAGGTCAGTGGAAAAATGATGGTGAAGCATGGCGCAGGTAGAGTATAGAGGTGGTTAGATATCCGGTCAATTCGGAGTTGCAAGAGATGTGCCAGAAGCCGGATTCAAACAGATTATGCGTATAGCCACTAAGATGTGTAGAGGGGCTCGTCGGAAGTTTTCCTTATCTCAAAGCACAGCTTAGCCTATGCGCACAGCCTGGCCCGCACCGTAGACCCGGTATAATCCGCCCATGTCTCCCCAATCTGTCTCCCGCCCAGCCGCCCGCCTCAACCGCGTCCCGCCGTATTTCTTTCACACGCTCCACCAACGCCTGACCGCCCTGCGCGCCAGGGGCGTGGATGTCATCCGCCTGGACGCCGGATCGCCGGACCTGCCGCCCGCGCCGCATATCATCGACGCCCTCAGCGCGTCGGCCCGGCAACCCGACCATCATGGCTATCAGCCCTACAGCGGCACGGCGGAGTATCGCGCAGCCTGGGCCGCGTTCTATCAGCGGCGCTTCGGCGTGACGCTCGATCCACAGCGGGACCTGATCGGCCTGATCGGCTCCAAGCAAGGGGTCTTCCATCTGCACCAGGCGCTGGTGGACCCGGGGCAGGTGGTTCTGGTGCCTGATCCCGGTTATGCCGCCTACACGAACGGCGCGGCTTTCGCCGAGGCGGAGCTTATCTACATGCCTCTCCTGGCCCGCAACCGGTATCTGCCGGACCTGGGCGCGCTGCCGGAGGCTGTCCTGCGGCGCGCGCGTCTGCTGTGGTTGAACTACCCCAACAACCCGACCGGCGCCGTCGCCTCGCTGGAGTTTTTCACGGAGACGGTGGCGCTGGCGCGGCGCTATGGTTTCCTGATTGCGCACGACGCGCCGTACACCGAGATCACGTACGACGGCTATCGCGCGCCCAGCCTGCTGCAGGTGCCGGGCGCGGCCGAGGTCGCCGTCGAATTCCATTCGCTGTCCAAGACTTACAACATGGGCGGCTGGCGCCTGGGTGTGGCCGCCGGCAACGCGGCCGTGCTCACGGCCCTGGCGAACCTGATCGGCAATTTCGACTCGGGCCACTTCCGCGGCGTCCTGGATGCCGGCGTGGCGGCGCTCACCGGCGACCAGACCTGGATCGAGGCGCGCAACGAGCATTACCGCCGCCGCCGCGACACGGTGGTCGCCGCCCTGCGCGGCATCGGGCTGGAGGTGGATGTCCCGGCCGCCGCCCTCTATGTATGGGCCAGGCTGCCGGACGGGAACCGGTATGGCGCGGATGACGCGGCCTACACGGACGCGCTGGTCGAAGCCACGGGCGTCAGCCTGACGCCGGGCTCCATCTTTGGCCCATCCGGGCGGGGCTATGTGCGCGTCTCGCTGTGTCTGGACGACCAGAAGCTCGCCGAGGCGATGGGCCGCGTCACGGCCTTTGGGCTGGGGTAGGGCGCTCTAAGGAACCCAGTCGACGGTGCCAAATGCGCCCGGCGACGTCAGCGTGATCAGGCTCATCCCATCCGGCCGCATCACGTGGAGACCCTGCTGGCTGATAAAGGCCAGATACCGTCCGTCAGGCGCGAAGTCGCCGTACAGGCCCACATCATAGACCTGCGTGAGCTGGACCGGGGCGCCGCCGTCCACGGGCACCTGCCACCAATCCGAGGGGACGTTATGCGCCTCGGCCACCTGGACGCCGCCCCAGCGCTCCCACCATGCCTGTTCCCGGGCAAGGCCCCCGGCGCTCACGGCGCTGAACACCACGGCCGCGCCGTCCGGCGTAAATAGGGGAGCGTCCACCGCCGGGAACGCGTCCGGGTCGAGCAGCGCCCGGGCCTGGGCGCCGTCCGCCGCCGCGATCATCAGCGTGCCCGCGAGCGTGTCCGGGTCCACCGTGACGTAGACCAGGCGTCCGCCATCCGCCGAGAGGCGCGGCCAGTAGGCGTTGGCCGCCACGACCTCACGCGCGCCGGCCGGGTACCCGGCGCGCTCGACCGTGTACTGGGCTTTGCCCGTTGACTGCGTCCAGGTCAGTTGAGCGAAATACACGTGCCGCCCGTCGGGCGACCAGACCGGGTTGAAGAGCGAGTCGCGCGGGCGGGCGCGGGTGAGGAAGGGTTGCGGCGGCGCCGAGCCATCGGCCGGCATCACGTACAGGTCCGTGTACCCGAACTGGATCTCGCCGGGCGGCGGCGGCGGCGCATAGGCGATGAGGATCGCCTGGCCGTCGGGCGAGACGGCTGCCGCGTTGACCCAAGCGGCGTCCTTTTGCGCCGGCCGGAACAGCGGGCGGCGCGCCCCGGTCGCCAGGTCCAGCTCCCAGACGCCCTCATTCGATTGGGTGAAGATGAGGCGGCCGGCCAGACCGAGCCGGGCCCAGGGGGGCGCCGCGGCGTTCGGCGTCGGCGTGTCGGCCGGCTCGTCGGCCCGGACCGAGCAGGCCAGCAGGGCGAAAGCCAACAGCGCGCCCGACAGGAGCCGCCGCATGACGCTTCAGCGTTTCTGGTCCGGCCCGACGCGGCGGCTGCGCTGCAGGGCGTCCGCCGGGGTGGGGCGGTAGGTCTTCACCTGGTCCTCCAGGACCTCGGTGCGGGTGTGGGCATAGACGGTGCGGGTGGTGACGATGGACTCATGCCCCAGGAAGGCCTGCACCGATTCGAGCGGCATCCCCTCCGAGAGCATCGCCGTGGCAATATAGCGCCGGAAGTCGTGGGGCGACACGGCGGTCTCCAGGCCGAGCGCGCGCGCCGCGTCGCGGACCACGAGCCAGACGGTCTTGGTGGTGATCGGCGCCACGACGTCGCGGTCATGGCGCACGAAGAGCGGGTCCTGTTTGCCGGCCGCCGCCAGGCGCTCCCGGCCCGGCAGAGTCTTGCGATCCTCGTCGCGCGCCTGCAGATACGCGCGGATGGCGTTCTGGGCCTCGGCGTTGAGCATCACCAGGCGCTCTTTCTCGCCCTTGCCCGTGATGAGGATGCGGTCGCTCGCCCCATCCGCGCAGTCGCTGCGCCGCAGGGAGGCCAGCTCCTGGGCGCGCATGCCGGACGCGAACAGCGTCTGGACCAGGGCGCGGTTGCGCAGGATCGTCAGACGCCGGCGGCGCGCGCGCGGCGTCTTGGGCGCGGGGAGCGGCAGGCTGGCGTAATAATCCAGAATCAGGGGCACCGCTTCCTTGATGGGCTGAGTCTTGTAACCCACACGCCGCCGGCCGCGGGCATCGCGCAGGATGAGCTTCATGCGCGCCGATTGCAGACCGGCCGGCATCAGGCCGTTGGCGTCCAGCCATTCGACGAAGCGGATGACGCCGGCCAGGTACGTGCCCTCGGTGCGGCGGCTGAGGCGGCGCTCGTGGCGCAGCCAGTGGCGGAACCTGGCCAGGGCGTCCTCGGGCATCAGGCGCAGCGGCACGATACCGGAGGCGCCCGGCACGGGCAACTCGGTCTGCCCGGCGGCCAGAAACTCGGCGAAGGCCTGGAGCGCGAAACGGTAAGTGGCCCCGGTCTTGACGGCGACGTCGATGGACGTCAGGAACTTTTCGGCCTGGGCCGGCATGAGGCTCGTCATCGCGCGAAGCATAGCGCGGCCGGGGGATTGGCGCAACCGCCCGGCGAAGGCGCGGCCTCGTCCGCGCCGAGGCCTACTGCGGGTGGAATGTGTCCAGCCAATCCGGCGGGATGTCGGGGATCTCGGCGAGGTCGGAAAGCCGGCAACCGACGGCGCCCGCCTGGCAATCGGCGCTGATCAGGTAGGCCCGGCCATCTTCAAATCGAATTGCGAGAGATTGCCCATCGGGGCTCCAGGCGATCTCCACGATCCAATCTTCGCGCGCCGGCTTCGGATCAGGCAGAGAGAAAACGGTGCGCCAACCGCTCCCGTCGCGGTTGATGATCGAGACTTCGTTTTGGAATCCCCAGTCCAAGTCAAAATTGAAGTTGCCGGACACGAAGGCGATGCTTCGGCTATCGGGCGACCAGGCATTGGCCACGACATTGCCGACGGCCGAATCGGCGATGAGATTCGTCAGGGCGGACCCATCCGATCGAACGACCGAGAGCGCCCAGCCGCCAAAGGCGATCCAGTCGCCATCGGGCGACCAGGAAGGATCCGATTCCGGGTATTTTTCGCTGCGCACCAGGGGCGTGACCTCGGACCCGGGTCTGTGAAGGATGAACAGGTCGTGACAGAACTCATTGTTGGGATTCTGCCGGAGCTCTGCCAGCGGGCAGGCCGTGAACGCGATCCGCAAGCCATCGGGGGAAAAACCGAAGCCCGGAAAGAGACGATAGCCCTCGGCCAGACCGAGCGCCGTGCTTCTGCCCGCACGATCCACAATGCACAAATCGGCCGCGTTGGCGCACATCGTCAGCCACTCGCCCTGTTTGGACTGCGCGGAGTTGTCGGTCGGAACCGGTGTGGCGACAGGCCCGGTCGTCTGCGTCGGGCGCGGCGTGCGCGTGGGCAGCGGCACAGCCGTGTCGGGCGGAACCCTTGTCGGCGCGGCGGCCACCTGCGTCGGCGCGGCAGCCACCTGCGTCGGCGCGCTCGTCGCGGTTGCGCCCGGCCCGACGATGACCAGTTCTCCGTTCAACTGACTCAGCAGGTATCCCAGCGCCACGATGGCCGCGAGTGAGACGCCCAGCAACGCCGCTTTGCCGGGCGGCCTCGCCCACATCTGTTGTACGCGCGTCACGAGCGAGACCTCTTCCGGCGCCGCTGCCGGCCAGGCCGGCGCCGCCGCGGGTTGCGGCGCGGGCGCCTCGCCGGCTTTGCGCACGGCCGCCGCCAGCGCCTGGGTCATCTCGCCCGCCGTCTGAAAACGGTGCGCCGGGTCTTTCGCCAGCGCCTTAAGGATCACCCGCTCCACGGCTTCGGGCACGCTCGGGTTAATGGCGCGGGGCAGGGGCAGCTCGGCGGTGATGTGCTTGAGGACGACCGCCATCGGGGTCTCAGCTTCAAAAGGCACGCGGCCGGTGACCATCTCATACAGGATGACGCCGAGCGAATAGAGGTCGGAGCGATGATCCACTTTCACGCCCTGGCCCTGTTCAGGCGACATGTACGCCGGCGTGCCCACGCCCACGCCGGTGGCCGTTAACTCCTGGGAGGCCTCCAGCATGTGCGCCAGGCCAAAGTCGGTGAGGTAGGCGTCGCCCTGTGGGTCAATCAGGATGTTGCTGGGCTTGACATCGCGGTGGATCACCCCCATCCGATGGGCATAGTCCAGGGCGCTGCCCACCTGGCCGATCAGGCGGCTGACCTCGTCGAGGGCGATCGGGCCTTGCAGCATCCTGGTCTTGAGCGTCCCGGCCTGGATGTAGCGTATGACCAGGTAGGTGACGCCCTCGGCCTCGCCGTAATCATAAACGGGCAGGATGTGCGTGTGCTCCAGCCTGGCCACGGCGCGCGCCTCGCGCTGAAAGCGCTTGACAAAGTTCTGGTCCCGCGCCAATTGGGGCGGGAGGATTTTGACGGCGACGTAGCGGTCCATGCCCGGCTGGTAGGCCCGGTACACCGTGGCCATGCCGCCGGCGCCGATCTGCTCGACGATACGGTAGGGGCCAAGCGTCTTGCCGATGAGGTCGAACATGGTCAACTCCTCGCAGTTTCGCGCGGGCGCCTATGGCTGTTTGCGAATGAGAGGAAGGTACACATCGTACCAGCCTCCCGGGGGGAGCGTGGCTGCCGCCGTCGCGCTCGGCGTGGGCGAGGCGGTCGCCGGTGTCCCCCGGCACAGCCTCAGGCCCCAGGCGTTTAGCGTCCCAACATCGAAGCCGGTGTCGTCGGTGATTTGCAGCGTCCACGCGCCGGAGGCGTTCTGCCCGTTCAGCGCGCTCAACTCGCCCTCGGGCCGGTATGTGCCTGCAAACGGCGCCGCGCCGGCCGTGATGGACTGCGCCGCTGCATCGTCCAAGGCCGTGCCGGAAAAGTCGTCCCCATCGCCGCCCACGTCGGTGAACAACTCAACCGAGGCGCCGGAGGGCGCGAGCAGGGACACGTCCAGATCCGAATCGTACGGGTGGGTGATGGACAGGCCCACGACGTCCACATCCACCAGCGTGAAGGCCTCCGGCACGTTGAGGCCGGACGTGACTGTGCCGAGGTCTGGGATGGCTCTCGGCACATCGGCGCTGGTGTACGCCGTGCAGGTCTGACCGGGAGGCGGGGTGGCCGTGCGGGTGGGGGTAGGCGTCGGCTGCGCGGTCGGGGCGCAGACGCCGTCGGCACAGCGGAAGGCGTACAGCCGCACGGTGAAGGTTGGGTTCTCTATCGTCACGTACAACGTGCCATCCGGCCCAATGGCGGGCGCGCCGCCACCCTGCCCCAGGGGATAGCGCCACAACAGGGCGCCGTCGGAGGCGCGCAAGGCGTAGAGATAGGCCAGGTCGCCCGGTTCGGCGCTGGAGTCCAGGTCCTGGGTGAAATAGACGATGCCATTGGCCGCGATGGCGGGCGGGTCAAACACGCCCCAACCACTGTCGAACGACCACCGGAGAGAGCCGGCGCTGTCGAAGGCGTAGAAGACGCCGCCGTTGTCGCCGCGAAAGATGGTGGCGCCGTCGGCGGAGATGGCGCTGGAGGTGCCATACATCCAGTTCTGCACTGGCGCGGCCCACTTCAGCGTGCCGTCTGGATTGAACGCCCGAAAAGAGTAATCGGACGAGCCAATATAAATCGTCCCGTCCGGCCCGACGGAGGGCGAGTTGAATGGATTGCCGACGATGCCGCCGCCCGTCTCCCACAACGCTTGGCCGCTGGACGAGAGCGCCATCAGGCCCCGGCAATTGTGCTGGATGTAGATATCGCCGTTGGAGCCGACGGCCGCGGTGGTTTCGAAGCCGCAGTTATCCACCCCCGATTCAAACCGCCACCGGAGCGTGCCGTTCGGATTGATGGCGTAAAGGTAGCCGCCCTCGAAGCCGGTGCCGGGAACATAGTCGCCGAGCTGGGTCGCAATGTAAATCGTGCCGTCCGGCCCAATGGTGGGATTGCTGGAGCTGACGATATTAATGGGGTAGGTCCACAACACGTCGCCGTCCGCCGTGTCGAACGCCAGCAGGGTTTCGGCCACCACGGTATAAAGCGCCCCATCGCCGATGGCGGGCACGCCCCGGATACGTTCACCAAACCCCGCGGTCCATTCCCATTTGAGCGTCCCCCCCGGGTTGATGGCGCGCAGAATGTCCGGGTTGTACGAGCTGCCGTAAATCGTTCCATCCGGCCCGACCGACACGTCGCCCACAATTTCATCCGGATAGACCCAGAGCAAGTCTGGCGAGTTGGGGCCGTTGGCCGGGCTGCTGCCGCGGTGAGCGCTGTCGTGGCCGTACATGGGCCAGTGAGCGGCCGGGGATGAGCCGGTCTGCGCGACGGCCGAGGCGCTCCATGTCCAGGCCAGCCCCACGACCACCACCAACCCTGTGAAGACCAGGCGCACTTTGCGATGAGCCATGCGTGTCTCCGGCGTTGCGCGGATGGAAGCCCTCGATCAGCCGGAGCATAGCACGCGAACATCACGGTACCGACATGAGCGTGTTACGGTTGTGTAAACATCGTCCTCAGCGCACGATCGGCAGCGAGAACACAAACACCGCGCCGCGCCCGGGGAGGTTGCGAGCGCTGAGGGGGGCGTGGTGCTGATCGAGGATGGCGTGGACGATGGTCAGGCCCAGGCCGGCTCCCGGCGGGTCGCCGGCGGGTCGCCGGCCGCGATGAAACGGCTCGAAAATGCGCGGCAGGTCTTCGGGGGCAATCCCCGGCCCGTCGTCGCTGACCTCCACGCGCACGCCCTCGCCTTCGGGGGCCAGCCGCACGGTGACCGTGCCGCCCGGCGCGTATTTGATCCCGTTGTCGAGCAGGTTGAGGAACACCTGCCGCATCCGGTCGGGGTCCGCCAGCACGCGCGGCAGTTCGGGCGGGGCCTGCAGCACCAGCGTGACCTTGCTCCGCGCCGCCGCGTCAAACAGCGCGGAGATGGCTTCCTCCGCGGCGGCGCGCAGGTTCATGGGCTGAGTCGTAAGGGGGATACGGTCCAGGCGCGAGAGGCCGAGCAGGTCCTCCACCAGCCGGGCCAGCCGCTCCACCTCGCCCGCCACGAAGCCGAGCGACCGGCGCCACAAATCTTCCTCGTCGACCCGGCAGCTCGCCAGGATATCCGCATGGCCCACGATGGCGGTGAGCGGCGTGCGCAACTCGTGCGCCAGCTGGCTGATCAACTGCCGGTACACTTCCGAGCGGTCCGGGCCGGCGCCCGGGTGGCTGAACAACACCAGGGCTTCGCCCGAGCCGAGCGCGGCCACCGAAACCTGCAAGCGTTGGGCCGGGCTGGCCGGCGTGGACAGTTCGAGCGTCTCGGCCAGCCGGGCGCCGCTGCGGGTGACGCGCCCAACGGCCGCGTCCACCACCAGCGGCAGATCGTCGCCTCTGCCGAACGCCTTGAGCCACTGGGCGGCCTGGCGGTTCCGGGCGGCGATGCGGGTCTCGGCGTCGACGACGAGCGCAGGCTGGGGCAGGGCCTCCAGCAGATCGGACAGAAGCCGGGAACGTTCCTGCGGGGCGCGGGCCGCCCGCCGCCGCAGGCGGGCGTGCGCCGCCCACCAGCCGAACGCCGCGCCCGCCGCCAGCAACGTGATCCCGGCGCTGACGACCAGCCCGATGGGTAGACTGGCGACGACACCCTGTTCCATACTCTTGGCGGCGCTCCGCGTTTCCTATCTATCCTGACCGCCAGCCCTCGAACTTGTACCCGATGCTCCGCACGGTCACCAGAAACTGGGGCTCGGCGGGGTCCGGTTCGATCTTCTGCCGCAGACGCTGGATGTGCACATCCACAGTGCGCGATTCGCCCGCGTAGTCATAGCCCCACACTTTTTCCAGCAGCGTGTCTCGGCCGAAGACGCGCCGGGGGTGCGAGGCGAGCAGGGCCAGCAGGTCGAATTCTTTCGGCGTGAGGCTGATCGCCCGGCCGGCGAGCGTCACGCTGCGGGCGTCCCGGTCGATCTCGAGCGGCCCGAAGCGCAGTCGCCGTGAGGCGTCGGCGGAACGGTGGACCAGGCGCAACAGGGCGCGGACGCGCGCGACCAGCTCGCGCGTCTTGAAAGGCTTGGTGATGTAATCGTCTGCGCCGATCTCAAGCCCGACGATCTTGTCGACTTCGTCGTCTTTCGCAGTGAGCATGATCAGGGGGAGGTAGGTCGGGCGGCGCCGGAGGGCCTGGCAGACCTGAAGGCCGTCCAGGCCGGGCAGCATCAAATCCAACAGGATCAGGTCGGGCGGCGCCGCGTCGACGCGCGCCAGGGCCTTTTCGCCATCGCCGACCAGCTCGGTGGCGAAGCCCTCGCGCTCGAGGGCGGTCTGCACGAACGCCGCAATCGCCGGATCATCTTCGACGATCAAGATGCGTTGAGAGGACACACCCGCCTCGCACGTTGGGAGACAAAACCTGGCGGAGTATACCTCGCCGGTCAGGGCTGATCAAAATCAACGCCAACGGCAGTGATTAACCGGAATATATCGGCTTGAGCGGGGTGGGGCGCTGTCGCCGTCGTCGGCTGGCGCGTGCGGCGCGCCCTGACCCGAACCGGCTGGCTTTTCCCGGCGCCCGCCGGCGCGGCAGCGTAGACCCTGTAGCCTGCTGCCATCTTCGATGTGCATACTGACACGAACTATAGGCTCTGCTGCCATTAACTGTGAATCCCTACAAATCCCTACAGCAGTCAGTGGGGGCCTTCCCTGCCAGTTCAAATCGTTAGACTTAATTTACATTAAGTTACTCATTGTCCGCATGAAAGAAAGCCCCCTGTCGGATGGTATACTCCTCGCGATGAGTTTCCTGAACGAGATCCGCTTCGGCCGCGCCGAGTGGCTGATCATGTCCGCCGTGATCGCCATCGGCCTGCTGATCGCCGGCGCGGCCGGGGCGTTCACGCCCGCCGCCCCCGTCCCGGCCAACCCAACCGCTCTCCCATCCGAGCCCCCTGCTCCGGCCGCCACGCCGACCGACCCGGCCACGCCCACCGCGGCGGCCGCCATCGCCGCCGCGGCCAGCCCCACGCCGGCGCCCACGGCCGCCGAACTGCCCGCGCCGGGGCCGACCGCCACCTGGTTCTACGCCGCGCCGCACACCCTGGAGTTCGCGCCGACGCCCGTCCTGCCGCCGGCCGCGCCGTTCCCCGAGTCGTGCGACGGCCCCGGCCGCATGAACCTCCTGCTCGTCGGTCTGGACGGCTTCAGCAACGACTACAACCGCCCGGCCCGCACTGACACGATCATGCTGGTCGGCGTCAACTTCGCGGCCCGGAGCGTCCAGATTCTGTCCCTGCCGCGCGATCTGTGGGTGGCGATGCCGAACGGGATCCCGGTGACCGAGGCGCGCCTCAACTCAGCCTATCACTACGGTGAACTTTATGCGGTGCCCGGCGGCGGCCCGGCCCAGCTCGCGGCGTCGCTCGAACAGGCGTTCGGGGTGCGCGTCGACCGCTACATCGTCGTCAGCTTCCTGGCCTTCGAGCAGGCCATTGACGCCATCGGCGGGATTGAGATCGACATCCCCGAGCCGATCCATGACCCGAAGTATCCGCGCCGCAGCCAGCCCAACGACACCATCGCCATCGACTTCCCGGCCGGGCGCGTGCAGATGGACGGCGGCACGGCCCTGATCTACGCCCGCATCCGCCACGACAGCAGCGACTTCAACCGCATGCGCCGCCAGCAGCAGGTGCTCTTCGCCGTCCGCGACAAACTCCTGCGCCCGGAGACGCTGCCCCACCTCCCCGCCCTGGCCCAGCTCCTCTACAGCTCCGTCCGCACAAACCTGACCCTGGACGATATTGCGCTGCTCGGCTGCCTCGGGCCGCAGGTGGAGCGCAGCGCCATCCAGACGACCGTGATCGGCGCGGAGATGGTGACGCCCGCGACGTTCCCCGACGGCGCGCAGGTGCTCCTGCCGAAACCGGACGCCCTGCAGCCCGTGCTCCAATCCTTCAACAGCGGTGAATAGACCATGCGCCGACAGGTCGAGTTTCTTGGGCTGACCCTTTTCTTTGCCGTGTGTCTGGCGGCCGCCTTCCTGGGCGGCTACTACACCCGGGCCTGGTCGGCGGCCGTCCCGCAGTTCCGTTGGTCCCTACCCGGCCTGCCCCAGGAGACCGAATACACCTTGCTCTCCGAAGCCCGGAGCCTGATTGAACAGCATTTCAACGGGACTCTGCCCCCCGCCCGGCAGCTGGAATACGGCGCGGTGCGCGGCTACGTGAACGCCATCGGCGACCCGTACACGGTCTTCGTGGAGCCGCCGGCCGCCGAGATCGAGTCGGACAACCTGCAGGGCGAGTACGGCGGCGTCGGCGTCGAGATCGCCAGGAACGCGGCCGGCGAGATCACGCTCAGGCCCTTCCCAGACTCGCCGGCCGCGGCCGCCGGGATCCAGGCGGGCGACGTGCTGCTCCAGGTGGATGGGACCGCGCTGACGGCGGCGACCACCACGGACGACGCCGCGGCCCTGATCCGCGGCCTGGTCGGCACCGAAGTTGCCCTGACCGTGCGCCATCCGGACGGCGCGACCGAGACGGTGCGCCTCACGCGCCGGGCCATCGCCGTGCCGTCCGTCACCGGGCGGATGGTGGACGGCCAGCCGGACATGGGGCTGCTGACCGTCAGCCGTTTCAGCGAGAAGACGCCCGACGAACTGCGCCGCGCCGCCGCCGAGCTGGAAGCCCAGGGCGCGCGGCGGTTCATCCTGGACCTGCGCAACAACGGCGGCGGCCTGCTCGACTCGGCCGTGAAGAGCGCCGGGCTGTTCCTGGACGGCGGCACGGTGATGATCGAGGCGCACAAGGACGGCTCGGAGAAGACGTACACGGCCCCGGCCGAGGCCGGCCTGCTGGCGACGGCGCCGGTCGTCGTGCTCGTGAACGGCGGCACGGCCAGCGCCGCCGAAATCCTGGCCGGCGCCCTGCTCGACCGCGACCGCGCCAGCCTGATCGGCCAGAAGACTTTCGGCAAGGGCTCCGTCCAGTTCGTCTTCCCGCTCTCCGACGGCTCCAGCCTGCACGTCACCGCCAACCGCTGGTTCACGCCCGCCCGCCGCCAGCTGGACCGGCAGGGCCTGCCGCCCACCATCGAGGTCCAGCCGGCCACGGACGGGACCGACGCCGAGCTGGCGCGCGCCGTGGACTACCTGAACAACGGTCGGTAAGGCGGGTCGTGCCCCGCCCGGCGAACAAGACGAAAGACAATGGCCAAATCCCAATCCGACGCAATCAAGATCGTGGCGCAGAACCGCAAGGCCGCGCACGACTATTTCCTGGAAGAGCGCTTCGAGGCCGGCGTGGTCCTGCTCGGCACGGAGATCAAATCCATCCGCGCCGGCAAGGCCCAGATCAAGGAAGCCTATGTCCGCATCGAGGCCGGCCAGGCGACGCTGTTCAACGCCCACATCGCCCCCTACGACCCGGCCGCGCGCTTCAACCACGATCCGCTTCGGCCGCGCCGCCTGCTGCTGCACAAGCGCGAGATCCGCAAGCTCGGCGAGCAGGTCCAGCAGAAGGGTTACACCCTCGTGCCGACGAAGATCTACTTATCCAAAGGGCGGGCGAAAGTGGAGATCGCGCTGGCGCGCGGGAAGAAGCTCTACGACAAGCGGGACGACATGGCCAAACGCGACGCCGAGCGGGACATGGCGCGTGAGCTGGGGCGCCGGCGATGATGAGGCTGATCCCGGCGCTCACGCGGGCGCGTGAGCTGGGGCGCCGGCGATGAAGCCGAAGCCGATCCCGGCGCTCACGCGCTCACCCCAGCGCTTCAGCCAGCAGCAACCCCACCAGGCCGATGATGACGCCGACGTGCAGCAGCAGATTGCTGTCGGTCACCCAGCCCAGATCGAAGAACTGCAGGACGAAATTGGCCGCGATCAGCGCCACGGCGATGAAGACCGGCAGGCCCCGGTAACGGGCGATGAAGGCGGAGAGTCGGTTGAGCCAGATCATGGCGCGATTCTATCCGGCTTTCCAGATTTGGGCGTCGCCGGGCGGCCCGCTTTGGTTTTGACACTGTAAGCCTTGAACCGCGCCGCGATGCGCTCCGGCACGCGGCCGCGCAGCGCCACGCCCTTCTCCAGGTGTTCGCTGTGCTCCACCACCCCCTGCTCGTGGAAGAGCGAGATCAGCTGGCCCTTGGTGTACGGGATCAGGACATTGAGCGGCGTCAGCCGGGCGTAGAGCGCGGCCTCCACACGCTCCAGCAGGGTCGGCACCCCCACCCCGGTCAGGGCCGAGATCGGCGTGCCCTGCGGCAGCAGGTCGCCCAGCCGCGCCTCGGCTTCGGCCCAGCTCTCGGCCGTCATCCGGTCGGCCTTGTTGAACGCCAGCAGCACCGGCACATCATGGACGTTGAGCTCCGCCAGCGTGTCGTCCACGGCCTGGATCTGCTGGCGCGCGTTGGGATGGGTGACGTCCACCACGTGCAGGATCAAATCGGCCTCGCCGATCTCCTCCAGCGTCGCCCGGAAGGCCGCCACCAGGGTCGTCGGCAGCTTCTGGATGAAGCCGACCGTGTCCGTGAATAACGCCGGGTGTTTGTGGGGCAGTAAGACGCGCCGCGTCGTCGGGTCGAGCGTGGCGAAGAGCTGATCGGCGGCCAGCGCCTCCGCCGCGCCCACCAGGGTGTTGAGCAGCGTGCTCTTGCCGGCGTTGGTGTAGCCGACGATCGCCACCACGGGGATGGCGCTGCGCTGGCGCTGGGCGCGGTGGCGCTGGCGGTGCGCGCGAATTTTTTCGATCTCGCTCTTGAGCTGCGTGATGCGCCGCCCGATGTCGCGCCGATCGGCCTCCAGCTGGGTCTCGCCCGGGCCGCGCAGGCCCACCCCGGCGTTGCCGCCGCGCCCGCCGCCGCCGCCCGCCTGGCGCGCCAGGTGCGTCCACTGCCGCGTCAGGCGCGGCAGGCGGTATTGATACTGCGCCAGCTCCACCTGCAGCGCGCCCTCGCGCGTGCGCGCGTGCTGGGCGAAGATATCCAGGATCAGGGCCGTGCGGTCCAGCACTTTCACTTTCTCGCCGAAGATCTGCTCCAGCTCGCGCTGGTGGCGCGGCGAGAGTTCCTCATCGAAGATCACCACATCGGACAGCGTCTCCTCGACGAAGGCTTTGATGTCCTCGGCTTTGCCCGAGCCGATGAAGGTGTTCGGGTCCGGCCGCGCGATCTTCTGGTACGTCTCGCCGACGACCTCCAGGCCGGCGGTGTCGGCCAGCAGCGCCAGCTCGGTCAGCGAGTCCTCGACGCCGAGCAGATGGTCCGCGCCGCGCACTTCCAGGCCGACCAGGAAGGCGCGCTCGCCGGGGAGTTGGGTTGGACGGGCGGGATGCGGCATAGGATACCGGAGCCGGGTTACGGGAGCCCGATGACGTCCAGGGCGCGCGGATACTCGACGGTGAAATCGAAGCGGAGTTTCACCTTCTCGCCCTGGCCCAGCGCCAGCGCCCATTCCAGCAGGTTGAGGTCGCTGTGCTCGGCCGGCTTCGGGTCGGCGCTGTCCAGGCGCACCTTGATCTGCTCGTCGCGCGAGACCGGGAGCTGGTCGCGCACGAGCACGTTCTGGGCCGAGTCGCGCAGGTTCTCGACCTCGATGGTGTAGGCGTAGCGGATGCGGCGCCGGTCGCCGATCAGGGTCTTGTCCACGTCGCGCGCCGCCAGCTCGCGCCTGACGCGCAGGCGCTCGTCCGCGCCCAGGAAGAGCTCGATCGCCTGGCCCGGCGCCGTGAAGGCCAGCCGGGTCGCCCCCAGGTAATCGTCCCCTTCGAAGAGCTGGGCCTGGCCGGGCAGGAGCGTGTACGGCGATTCGTTCTTGATTTTGGCGCGCCGGTAGCAGGCCGCCTGCAGCTTGGGCGCCGTGACGTAGTCCACGTCCGGCTTGAGCGGGAAGACGGCCACCGTCACCTTGCGCGGCTCGTTATTGCCGGGGATGTCGGCGCGGCCGGAGAGCGTGTAGGTGAGCGCCGCGCCGGCTTCGGAAACCTCGGCCGCCTCGACCGCCATCTCGGCCTCGGCCGGCGGGGCCGGCGCGGCGGCGGCAAATTCGGCCGCCGCCTCTCTGACCACCGCCGCCGACATCAGCGCGCGCTTGGGGGCCCCGGCGGCGGGCGGCGCCTGCGGCAGGATCGGCGGCGCCGGGCGCACGTACCAGGGCCGCAGCTCCGGGAGGGTCAGCGTGAGCGCCGGCTGGGCGGTGGACAGCGTCAGCGCCGCGTCGCGCCAGTCCTCGCCGGTGTTCTGGGCGACTTGGGCGAGATACGTCACCTCCAGGGCCGCGCCGTTCAGGCGCAGATCGTAGAGCGGCTCCCAGCGCGCGCCCATGACCACGTAGACCAGTTCCAGCGTGAGCGCGCCGGGCGCCGTCACCTCCAGCTCGACCGTGGCCGTGTAGCGCTGGCGCGGGCGCGCGGCCTGCGCGGCCTGCAGCTGGCGTTTGAGCTGGTCAACGAGCCGGTCGTTCTCGCGCTTCTCGCGGGCCAGCGCCAGCAGGGCCTGGCCGATCTGGTCCTGGCGCGCGCGCAGGAAATCGAACACGGCCGCCGGCTCCTCCGGCTTCTGGCCGCGCAGGGCCAGACCGCGCGCGAACATCTCGCTCTGCGCGCCCAGGCCGTCCAGGTGTTTTTGTTCCTTCTCCAGCACCGCCGCGCGCGCGGCCAGGCCGGCGCCGGCGTCCTGGGCCGCCAGCAGGCGCGCCTCCAGGTCGCGCACCGCCTCGGCCGGGGTTTCGGCGTAGTGCTCGGCGCGCACGTCCACGCCCAGCAGTTTGGCGCGGGCCGCGCCGCGGCCGGAGGCGCGCAGCGAGTCCGGAAGGAGCGCCAGGGGCAGGTCGCGGAATTCCACCCGGCGCAGGCCGGGCTGGAGCTCCACCTGCCCGCGGCGCGTGACCCGGGCGCGGTCCGGGAAGACCGTGACGGCGGCGATCAGGCTGTCGGCGGCAATGGCGCTGACGGCCGTGGGATGAGTGTCCAAGGCGCCTCCTTGAGTACCGACTGATTATACTCTGCGCCGGTCTCGCCGGTTTCCAGCCGAAGGGTCGGGCGCCGGAAATTGACCGCCAACGGCGGAGGCCGCCCCGGCCGGCGAAAGTTTTGCGTTTTGGTTTGGCCGGGATACAATGGATGCATGCTCAAAGCCATGACCCTCTCCGACGCCATCGCCGTGTTCGATCCGCGCGCGCCGCTGGAGGGGGAGGCGCTGCGCGAATTCTACGTCCCCCGGCCCGGCAGCCCGCTGGACCTGATGGAGCAGGAGCTGCTCAGCCTGCATGCCTCGTCCGTCAAAGTGCTGTTCAGCGGGCACACCGGCAGCGGCAAGTCAACCGAGCTTAACCGTCTGGCGGAGAAACTGGGCGCCGCCTACGGAAGCCGCTACGAAGTGGTGCCCGTCAACGTCAACCGCTACGTCAGCACGCTCACCTATCAGGACATCATGCTCAGCCTGGCGCTGGCGCTCTTCAAGCGGGCCGGCGAGCTGGAGGTGGTGGCCAGGGCGCCGGCGCAGGCCGTTCAGGACCTGCTGGATCGTGTCCGCCGGTTCCTGTATGACCGGCTCTTCGGCCTGGCCGCCTTGCGCGTCCCCTCGGTCCAGCCGGCGGAGATCGGAGCGGCGCTGAAGGCCGGCGTGGCCGAACTGGAGGCCAAGTACTCGCTCAGCCCCGCCTCGCACGAAAACCTGCAACGCTATATTGACCAGAACCTCGATGAACTCCTGGGCCACCTGGACGACGTGGCCGGCCTCATCTGGGCGCAGACCAGGCGCAAGGTGCTCTTCACCACTGAAGGCACGGATAAGACGGACCTGGCCCGCGCCCGCGAGATCTTCCTCGGGCACAGCTACGCCCTGACCGCCTTCCGTCAGGCCTCCGCGATCTACTCGTTCCCGATCTCACTGCGCCATTCGAGCGAGTGGAATCAGATCAAGGATGCCTTCGGGCTCCAACGCTCCCTTCCGAATTTCAAACTGCATGACCGGGACGGGAAGCTGAACGCCGACGGCTACGCCTGTCTGGAGCGCATCATCACGAACCGGCTGGCGCCGGAGCGCCTCGCGCCGGACGCGCTGAAAACGCTCGTGACGGCCAGCGGCGGCGCGGTGCGCTTCCTCATCCGCATGATGCGCAACGCCGCCACCCGCGCGCTGGCGCGGGGCGCCGCGCTCATCGAGGCCGAGGACGCCCGGGCCGCTGTCGGCGACGAACTGGGCGATTTCATCCGCATGTTGCGCAGCGACCATTACCCGGTCCTGTGGGACCGCCATCGCGACAAGACCCTCAGTTCCGACCCGGTCCATCAGGAATTGCTCCAGATGTCGGCCCTGCTGGAGTACAGCAACGGCCACGACCCGGCCTGGTGCGATGTTCATCCCATCCTCCTGCCGGAAGTGAAAAAGCGCACCGGCCACGCCGGCTGATCTATGTCCGTCTCAGCGGCGGCCTCCACGTCCCTCCGCCCGGCCCTGCCCGACTACCTGGCCCGGCCGGAGTTTGCGCAGCTGGTCGTGCTCCTGCGCCATGCGCCGCGCGGCGCCTTTGTGTTTGCGCTCTACAACGCCGTTCCGGCGCGCGAGGGCGTCGTGGCCGCCCTGCGCGAGCTGGTGGCGCCCATACCGGTCTTCGAATACACCCTGCACCGCGGCCGGCGCAACCCTCTGGAATATCTGGAACGTATG
>Ga0101944_10002428_pt1 | contig 30237 bp, 23 predicted proteins | sample DewCreD2012metaG_FD_75245 | JGI IMG/M metagenome (GOLD analysis project Ga0101944, IMG submission 75245) | Hot spring sediment bacterial and archeal communities from British Columbia, Canada, to study Microbial Dark Matter (Phase II) - Dewar... ... | reverse complement strand
CCAAAGCACTGGTTGCCGAGCGCGGTATGGTGCAAGTTTCCGATACTGCCCTCATCGAACAATTGGTTGAGCGTGCACTCAGCGAGAACCCCGACACCATTGCCAAGTGGCGCAGTGGCAAGACTAATGTCCTCGGCTTTCTGGTTGGGCAGGTGATGAAGTATTCCGATGGCAAGGCAAATCCGGCGCTGGTCCGCCAACTCTTGTTGGAACGGCTCGGCAGTCCGGATGCGGTGCCGCGGTAAGACCCAGCTTGTTTCACCACGTGGAGCATCCTCCTATGCCGATTCCGAAAACTCGCACAATCTGGATGAACGGGCGCTTTATCCCGTGGGACAAAGCAACCGTGCACGTCCTTTCCCACGCGCTGCACTATGGCTCCAGTTGGTTCGAAGGCATTCGGGCATACCGCACGCGGCGAGGGACGGCCATATTCCGCCTGCACGACCACTTGCGACGGCTGGAGGATTCCTGCAAAATCTACTCGACCGAGCTGCCCTACTCGACCGAGCAGTTAGCAGCAGCGACGGTGGAATTGCTTCGCCGCAACAAGCTGAGTCATTGCTACATCCGCCCGCTGGTGTTCCGTGGCTATGGAGAAATGGGCCTTATGCCGTTTGGCTCACCAGTCGAAGTCGTCATTGCTGCCTGGAAATGGGGGCGCTACCTCGGCAACGAGGCGCTCGAACATGGCGTGGACGTCTGCGTGTCCTCCTGGACACGGATCCAGGGCAATACACTCCCGACGGTGGCGAAGGCTGCGGCTAACTACATGAACTCGCAACTGGTGCGCATCGAAGCCCAGCGGAACGGCTACGACGAAGGATTAGCGCTCGATACCAATGGCAATATCAGCGAAGGCAGCGGCGAGAACGTCTTCATCGTCCGCAATGGTGTGCTCTATACGCCACCGATAGCGGCATCTATTTTGCCGGGCATTACGCGGTCCACGGTGGTGACGCTTGCCGGCGAACTGGGACTGCGCGTTGTCGAGCAAGTGATTCCGCGCGCGATGCTGTATGTTGCCGATGAGCTGTTTCTCTGCGGAACGGCAGCCGAGATTACGCCGGTGCGTTCGGTTGATCGTATCCCGGTAGGCACGGGCACAGTTGGTCCGATCACGCGGGCGATCCTGGAGCGCTTTGCTGCGGTTGTCCGCGATGGCCAGGACCCCTACAATTGGCTTACGTTCGTCAATGAACCGCGCCAGCGGCGGTCGATTGCCAAGCCGCGCACTGCCCCATCACTGGATGGAAAGTAACCATTGTTGTTGTATCCCCTATGCCAAGTCGTTCATCGAAATCATCCTCGAAAAAAGCTGCACGGTCAGCGAAAGCACCTGCCAACCCGTCCCCTTCGGTGACCAATGGTTCGTCCTCGGTTGAAGCCGGCGTGATTCGGTCGCGCTTCGATGTTTCGGGCTTCGATCGGGAGACCATTCTGCGATGGTACGCGCTCAACCATCTGGGGCGAAAGCTGGACGAAAAAGCGGCGACCTACCTGAAGATGGCCAAAGGCTGGTCGTACCACGCACCCTGCGCCGGACACGACGGCATTCAACTTGCCATTGGGCAGATTTTCCGTCCGGGCAAGGATTTCCTCTTCCCCTACTACCGCGACCTCATCACTGCGCTATCGGCAGGAATTACGCCCTACGAAATCATTCTCAACGGCTTGAGTAAGGATACTGACGTTGCCGGCGGCGGACGGCACATGAGTAACCACTTTGCCAAACCCTCGATCCGCATCCAGAACGTGAGTTCGTGCACGGGCAACCATGCGCAACACGCAGCCGGGACCGCTCGCGCCATCAAAAAGTACAAGGGCGATGAACTGGTCATCTACTCCGGCGGTGAGTCGGCATGTTCGGAGGGCTACTTCTACGAAGCAGTCAACGGTGCATCGCGCGAGCAACTGCCGGTGATTTTTGTGATCCAGAACAACAAGTACGGCATCTCGGTCCCCGTCGAAGAGCAGACGGCTAATCCGGATGTGTCGGACAACTTCGTGGGTTTTCGGCATTTGCTCATTGTCAAGTGCGACGGGCGGGACGTGTTCGATTCCTACCGCGCCATGCAGCGTGCTGCCGAGTATGTACTCTCCGGCGCCGGACCGGCGATGGTACACGCCGACTGCGACCGGATTGGATCGCATTCGAATTCGGACAATCACGAGCTCTATCGCAGCAAGGAAGAAATCGAGGCGATGAAGGCACGCGATCCACTGCGCCTCTTCCGCGAACGAATCCTCCAGGAAGGAATTGCCACCGAGGAGGAACTTGCTGCCATCGAGCAGGAGAACATGGCCACCATTGCCGATGCTGCCGAGCGTGCCGAAGCGGCTGCTGATCCGGATCCCCAGTCGTGGCACCAGTTCATCGTTCCGCCGGCGATCATTGGTGCCGACGATCCCAGCGAGGAGCGCGCGCAGTTCGATCCCAACGCACCCGCGATGACCCTCCGCGAGGGAATCAACTATGCGCTCAAGCAGGAGTTCCGCCGCAATCCGCATACGTTCCTGTGGGGGCAGGATGTGGCATCGAAGAACAAGCAGGGCATTTTCAACGTTGTCAAAGGAATGCTCGACGAGTTCGGCAACGAGCGAATCTTCAATGCTCCGATTGCGGAAGACTACATCGTCGGGACCGCCAATGGTTTTTGCCGCTACCGGGAGGACATTCGCGTCGTCATCGAGGGTGCTGAATTTGCCGATTACTTCTGGCCGGCAATGGAGCAGCTCATCGAGTGTTCGCACGATTACTGGCGAACCCGCGGACAGTTCACGCCGAACATTGTCATTCGTCTTGCCAGTGGCGGATACATTCAGGGCGGGCTATACCATTCGCAGTGTTTGGATGCAGTTTTTGCCCATCTGCCAGGGATTCGGGTGGTCTGTCCGGCATTTGCTGATGATGCCGTTGGGCTTATGCGGACGGCGATTCGGTCGCAGGGCGTGACCATGTACATCGAGCCGAAGTTTCTCTACAACTACCGTCCCGCCAGCGCGCCGACGCCCCCGGATGACTACCTGATTCCGTTCGGGAAGGCACGGGTTCGGCGCCCGGGCCGGGACCTAACGCTTGTTTCCTACGGCAACGCGTTGCACTGGTCCTTGAAGGCAGCCGAGCAGTTAGCCGCCGACGGGATCGAGGTGGAGGTGATTGATCTTCGCTCGTTGCGTCCGTGGGATCGCGACAGGGTGTGCGATGCAGTCAAGCGGACAGGTCGTGCGGTGGTTGCCCACGAGCACTACCTGACCGGAGGTTTTGGGGGCGAGGTTGCTGCGACGATTCAAGATGAATGCTTCCGATGGTTGGATGCGCCGGTCCGGCGCGTCGCCTCGAAGGACTGTCCGGTTGGGTTCGCCAAGCCGCTCGAGAACGCCATTCTGCTGAGCGTCGAAGATATTGTGGCTGCCGTCCGTGACGTGATGCGGTGGTGAACCCTTACGCGAAGTAGTTCGGCGATTCCTTCGTGATGACCACATTGTGTGGATGCGACTCGCGCAGTCCGGCGGGGGTGATGCGGACGAAGCGACCGTTGGCTTTGAGCTCGGCGATCGTTGCGCAGCCGCAGTATCCCATGCCGGCCCGAAGTCCGCCAACCATCTGGTACACAAAATCGCCCAGCGGCCCCCGGTAGCTCACCCGCCCTTCCACCCCCTCGGGCACCAGCTTGCTGCTTTCCTTCACCCCCGCCTGTCCGTACCGGTCCTTGCTTCCCTGGATCATCGCCCCCATGCTCCCCATTCCGCGATACGTCTTGTAGCGCCGCCCCTGGTAGATCACCAGTTCCCCCGGCGATTCATCCAGCCCCGCGAACAGCGACCCCATCATCACGCAGTTGGCCCCGGCCGCCAGCGCCTTGGTGATGTCTCCGCTGTGCCGAATCCCGCCATCGGCGATGATCGGCACGCCCGCCGGACCGGCCACGCTGCCGGCCTCGAAAATGGCGCTGATCTGCGGCACGCCCACCCCGCTGATGATCCGCGTCGTGCAGATGCTCCCCGGCCCGATCCCCACCTTCACCGCATCCACCCCCGCGTCGATCAGGTCGCGCGCGCCCTGCGCCGTGGCCACATTCCCGGCCACCACCTGGATATCCCACTGCCGCTTGATCTGCCTGACCGTCTCCAGAACGTTCTTGCTGTGACCGTGCGCCGTGTCCACCACGATCACGTCCACGTCGGCCTTGATCAATGCCTCCACCCGCTCGAAGTCCAGCACCCCCGTGGCCGCACCCACCCGCAGCCGGCCCCGGTTGTCCTTGCAGGCGTTGGGAAACTGGTGCAACTTGTCCAGGTCGCGCATCGTGATCAGCCCGCACAGCCGCCCCTGCTTGTCCGTCAGCAGAAGCTTCTCCACCTTCGACCGGTACAGGATCCGCTCGGCCTCGTCCAGCGTCGTGTTTTCCGGTGCCACGACCAGGTTATCCCGGGTCATCACCTCGCCGATCCGCCGGTTGTCGTCCTCCTGGAACTTCAGGTCCCGCCGCGTCAGGATGCCAACCAGCCGCCCGCCCTTTGCGCCGCGCCGCCGCGGTTCCGTGGCGTCTGTGTCTTCGCCTTCCACGATCGGAATCCCGCTGACGTTATACTCCCGCATCACCCGCCGCGCCGTCCCGATCGTCGCCCCCGGCGGCAGCGTGATCGGGTCCACAATCACCCCGTTCTCGCTCCGCTTGACCTTCTCCACTTCCCGCGCCTGGGCCGGCGCCGGAAGGTTCTTGTGGATGATCCCGATGCCCCCCTCCTGCGCCAGCGCAATCGCCAGCGCCGCCTCCGTTACCGTGTCCATCGGCGCAGAAACCAGCGGTATGTTGATCTCGATCGCCCGCGTCAGCCGCGTTCGCGTGTCCGCCTGCGTCGGAACAAAGTCGCTGTATGCGGGCAGGAGCAGAACATCGTCGAAGGTGATCCCGTCGGAAACGATCTTGGGGTGTTCCATGTGATACTGATAAGTCCCCCCCGCGCGCCTGTCAAGCGCACAGCGGAGGGGGCCGTCCCCGAGTCCCCGAGATCCCGCGCCGCCGACCCCGGGAAACGTCACGCGCACCTCCCGCGCCTCATTCGGCCGCAAGACGCAGCGACAGCACCGGCCGGCCCGACTCTGCAAAGTCCCCCTCCACCCGGATCGTCTCCAGCGCCGCGGCCCGCTCCCCGCGGCTGACGGCAAGCTTCAACTCCTTGCGCTCCCCCGGCCCGATCTCGACTGTCTCCTCCAGCCCCACGCGCCAGCCCGCCGGCCCCGCCGCCTTGAGGTGTCCCCTGGCCGCCCGTGAGCCGAAGTTGTACACGAACACCGGAATCCGCTGCTCTCCCGTCGCCGGAATCCGGTAGGCCGAGCGGTTGACATCCACGCCGGCGGTCGGCCAGATCGCCTGCAGCACGATCGGCGACGCCTCCGCCTGCCGGACCTGCGGCATCGCCGGCGGAGGCTCCATCTCCACGCCGCGCGACCATCCGGCTGGCATCACCAGGTACACCGGGTCCGCCGTGAGAGCCGCCGCCGCAACGACAGGCCGCCCCAGGTAATCGAAGACGGCGGCGGGAGTGCCCTTCCAATCAACGCGCTTCTCGCCCTGCGACGACCAGGCCACCACCACCTCCGCCTCGCGGCCGTCAGGGCGGGCGAAAAAGACATACGCCTGCACGCCGGACTCGGCCCGCAACCTGCCGGCCGGGCGAGCGTCGGCCAGCAATCGCCCAGTCGCCGCCAGCGCCAGATACGCCGGGCGCGGCGTCAAGTCCCGGCGGATGACCCCGAACTGCGTCTTGCCCTCCACGTAATGCCCCAGGATGAAATAGAACGCCGCGCGCGTCCCCTCGTGAAGCGAGGCCGCAAACGCCCTCGGAACCCGCCTCGCCTGTTCGCGCAGGTTCTCCTCGCCGGGCTCCTGCGCCGCCTGGTCCCCTTCCCACTGAACCGGCATCGAAAACTCCGTCGTCCACAGCGGCCGACCGGCGCTGATCCCCCGGAAGGCCGAGTACCACTGCGGATACTGGTCATATGCAATGTAATGATGGAGATTGCAGGTATCGAAGTACGGCCAGGCCTCGTTCGCCTTCAGGTCCTCCAGCGTGGCCGGGCGACTGTGGGCAAACACGTTCAGCGACGCGATCACCTCCGGGTTCCCGCGCTTGAGCCCCAGGTACGACGCCTTCTGGTACGCCGCCATCTCCGCCCCGGTGTGCCCGCCGAACACGTCGATGTCGGCCTCGTTCCACGGCTCAAACGCCTCCACCTGCCCCTTCCAACGCCCCGCCATCCGCTCCCAGAAGCGATGCGCATCCCGTAGATCCGTCGGGAACCGCTTCTGCTCGGGATTGGCCCACTTCGGTGAATAGTGAATCACCTGGAGCACCCGCAACCCCGCGGACGAAAGCACCCGCGCCGAAACGTCATACCGCCCCGCGCTGATCTCGCCCTTCTCCGGCTCGATCTCCGCCCAGTTCAGCCGGTCCCGAACCCAGTTCAACCCCGCCAGCGCGCACAGGCTCGCCACCGCCTCCTTCTCCTGGTCCTGGTAAAACCACGACATCGCCGTGTCGGCGCCGATCGGCGAATCCTTCGACGGTCGAACCGCCAGCGGCGCCAGCACCCCCAACGACGCGCTCCGGCCGCCGACCGCTTCAAGCCGGTAATACCCCACCCCCAGTTCCCCGATTTCCGCCCTGCCGTCCCGCGACTGCCCCTCCCGCACCACTCGGCCCTCGTAGTCCACCAGGCGCCAGGCCGCCCCGCAGGGAATGCTCACAAGCTCCCCCGAAACGAAGATATTTCCCGGATGGCCCTGCATCGGTCGGACCGCCGCGGCCATCGCAACCTGTGCCAGGCAAACCAGAACGATCGCCATGCCCAGACGCACACACGCCATTTCCGGCTCCTATTTCCGCTGCTCCAGCCCCTGCTTCCCGTCCGCCTGCGACAGCGCCGAACCCAGCTCGGGATGCCGCGTGACCAGCCACCGCCGCAAACCATCCATCCCGCCGTCGGCCAGTGCCGACATCGCTTCCGCCGTGGTCAGGTCGCGAAACGCCACCCGGCGCTTCTCGATCGGCATCGACGACGCATCCCGGATCAGCGGTCGCAGCGTCAGCAGCGCCTGCGCCATGGCCAGGTGATTGGGATCCATCCGCGCCGCCAGATCATCCCGGATACGGGCCGCCAGCGCAGGCGAACCGGCCGCCGAAACCGTCACCGTCACCGCCGACTTGCGGAACATCGCCGGCGTCGTGAAATCCCCCGGCTGGTTCTCGTCCATGTCGGCCCGGTTCACCAGCGCGCCGCGACGATGCGCCTCGCGCACCACCGCGTCATTGACCGTGCTGGAGTCGGTCGCGGCAAACACCAGGCTCGCCCCCTCCAGGTGCCACGGCTCAAACAGTCCGGTGATCCGCTCCACCTCGCGAGGCAACTGCGGATGAAACTCCAGGGCAACGCAGCGGATACGCCTGGCGCCGGCCGCGATCAGTCCCTGCGCCTTGCGCACGGCAACCGTTCCGCCACCGACGATCACAATCAGGCGCTGCGTCACGTCCAGCATCAAGGGATACAGATGTCGCACAACACGATTGTACGCCCGCCCACCGCGGTGCGAAACGGCCCACATCGACGGACACGCGGGCAGAAAGCCTCGGCCTGTCGTCAGCCCTCCAACGCGAAGGCGCACGCCTCCAAATCGACGCGATCGCCTTTCATGACCACGCCTTCCCCCAGCAGCATCCGTTTCTTCTTCGGCAGCCCCCCGGCGAATCCCGTCAGCCTGCCATCGGACCCCACCACGCGATGGCATGGAACCGCCGGCGCGTACGGATTGCGGTTCAGCGCGTTGCCCACCGCGCGACACCCGGCGCTGCCCAGCATCCTGGCGATCTGCCCGTACGTGACCACTCGCCCCGCCGGAACACGCGCCGTCAACGCCCAGACCCTCTGACTGAATGTCATCCCCCTGCAAATCCGCCCGGCGCGTATTTCCTCCTCGAACAGGTTCCCCTTCGTTGTTCCGTCGCCGCGTCGCCTCGTCGCTGTCCGCATCTTTCCTCCGCTTTCAGAACTTGCCAGAGGGTTTGTCCCCGCCGAATTGCAAGTTTAACATCCCTCGACATGCCCACGGCAACTTTTTCCGACTTCGTCGACTTCCTCGATCGCAGCGGCGAACTGGCCCGCGTCAAGACACGCGTCTCGCCCATCCTGGAAATAACCGAGATCACCGAGCGCGTCAGCAGGACCCGAGCCCCTCATGGCCACAACGAACGCGACCGCAGCTTCGCTTCCGACAAGGGCGGAAAGGCGCTGCTGTTCGAAAACGTCGAGGGCAGCGACATGCCCGTCGCCATCAACACCTTCGGCTCCTACTGGCGCATCTGCCAGGCACTGGGAACAGACACCCTGGACAATCTCGCCGGCCGGGTCCAGCAACTCGTCAAGCCCGAGATTCCCACCACGCTGATGGAAAAGATGCGCAAGCTCCCCGATCTGATCAAGATGGCCAGCTTCCCGCCCAAGACCGTGCGCGCCGGCCTCTGCCAGCAGGTCGTCCTCGAAGGCGAGCGGGCGGACCTCACACGCCTGCCCCTGATCCAGTGCTGGCCTCTGGACGGCAATCTCGACAGCGGCCAGGCCGTCGATCCGAAGATGGTCGCTGACGCCAAGGAACGCGGCACGGGCCGATACATCACCCTCGGCGGCATCTTCACGAGCAACCCGGAAGACGGCTCGCGCAACATCGGCATGTACCGCGTGCAGTTGTACGGCCCCCGCACCTGCGCGCTGCACTGCCACACCCACCACGACGGCGCCAGGCATCTGCGCATGTGGCGGAAACGCGGACAGAAAATGCCCACGGCCATCGTGCTGGGCGGCGAGTCGGTCCTGCCCTACGCGGCCACCGCCCCCCTGCCGCCGGGCGTCGAGGAAATCCTCTTTGCCGGTTTTCTCAACGGCGGCGGGATCGAGCAGGTCAGGTGCCGCACCATTGACCTGGAGGTCCCCGCCAATGCCGAAATCGTCATCGAAGGCTACGTTGACCCCGACCAGCCGCTGATCGAGGGCCCCTTCGGCGACCATACCGGCTACTACTCCCTGGCTGACTGGTATCACGCCTTCCACGTCACTGCCATCACGCACCGCAAAAACCCCATCTACCCCACGACGATGGTCGGCCGCGTCCCGGCCGAGGACTATTACCTCGGCAAGGCCACCGAGCGAATCTTCCTGCCGCTCCTGAAGATGCTGGTGCCCGACATCGTGGACTACACCCTGCCGGCCAGCGGCGTGTTCCACAACTGCGCCTTCATCTCCATCAGGAAGGAATACCCCTGGCAGGCCCGCCGCGTCATGCACGCCATCTGGGGCGCCGGGCAGATGAGCCTGACCAAGTTCATCATCGTGGTCGATGAAGACTGCAACGTGCATGACGAGCAGGAAGTCCTCTTCCGGCTCTTTGCCAACTGCGACCCCGAGCGCGACAGCGAGATCGTCCACGGCCCGGTGGACATCCTCGACCATGCCTCGCCCGAGCTGGGCGCAGGCAGCAAGATCGGCTTCGACGCGACCATCAAATGGCCCGGCGAAGGAAAAGTGAGAAAGTGGCCCCAGCCCCTGCAGATGACAGCCGCCGTCAAGCAGATGGTGGACAACAAGTGGAAGGAATACGGACTGTAGCATTCCCGCCGCCAAGGACCATGACCCGACGCAATTGCCCCCGGGGTGCGTGGCACCTTCCGCCGTCGGTGGTCCTGGATGGCGGGGACGGACCCCGTAGCACGGGGGGCCCGCCCGTGCCCAGACTTCGCGAGGGCACTGGCGCTCAAAAGACCATCAACATCGCCGTGCGGTTCTCCGCCCAATCCCGCAACTGTCACGGACCCATCGCCCCTTGATCGCTGACTCGTCGTCTGGCTTCTGTCACCCCCCTTCTGTATCATGGACCCGGCTTTCATGGAGGAAGGCATGTCCCTTTCATCGCATTTGGCCCTGCGCCTGGCATTGGCGCTTTCTCTTCTGCCCTCGCTTCTGATTGTCACCGGCTGCCATAAGAAGAAGCCGATCGACTTTTACGGCGAACTTCCCCCCGGCCAACTCGCCCTGCGAAAGCTCTCCCCGGCCGAGTACCCCGACTTCTCGCGATCGACCTGGAACCTGGCCATGCTACCCGGGGCCATCGACCACAGCATCGAGTACATGAAGCATCCCAGCAGCAAGGCCTACTACCCCTATCTCGACATCACCCACGACCGCGCCGTCGCCTCGCTGCATGCGTTCCGCGAAGTCGTCACCGCCGCCACCAGACAGCCAAACCCCGGCCAGTACATCGACACCACCATCAAGCGCGACTTCGAGGTCTACAAGTCCATCGGGGCGCCCAAACCCGAGGGCGGCGGATACACCGAGATCGTCCTGTTCACAGGCTACTTCACCCCGATTTACGAGGCCAGCACCACCCGCCAGGGACCCTTCCAGTGGCCGCTCTATCGTCGCCCCAACGATCTGGCCGTCGATCCGGCCACCGGCGAAACCATCGGCCGACAACTCCCCGACGGCAAAACCGCCCCCTATTTCACCCGCGCCGAAATCGAAGGCCAGAACAAACTCGCCGGCCTTGAACTGGTCTACCTCAAGAGCCGCTGGGAAGCCTACGTCGTCACCGTCCAGGGATCGGCCAGGCTCCGCATGACCGACGGCAGAATGCTCGAGATCGGCTACCACGGCCACAACGGCCATGAATACACCAGCCCCGGCCGGCAGATGGTCGCCGACGGCCTGATCACCCGCCAGCAACTCAACGTCAAGTCCCTGGGCGCCTACTTCGCCGCCAACCCTGCCGCGATGGACAAGTACCTCTGGCTCAACAAGCGCACCGTCTTCTTCACCGAGCGACCGGGCGGCCCCTTCGGAAGCCTCAACGTCCCCGTCACTTCCTTTGCATCCATCGCCACCGACAAGAACCAGCGCCCCAACATCTATCCCCGCGCCATGCCCGCCTTCCTCAAGGTCCCCATCCCGCGCACCGACAACCCCGAGCAGAATTGGGATTTTAACGGCTTCATGATGGACCAGGATTCCGGCGGCGCCATCCGCGCGGCCGGACGCTGCGACATCTACATGGGCGTCGGCGACCAGGCCGAACGCGTCGCCGGGCATCAGCTCAACGAGGGCGAACTCTACTACATCGCCGTTCGCCCGGAACTGGTCGGCAAGTACCTCTCCGCCAAACAATGATCCGGCGGCGGCGCGACCGCCGCATGACGGGAATCCTGCCCGTGCCAGAATACCGCCGGCCCGCGACGAACGCGCGCGACGGGCCGAGTCCGCTTCCGGGGGCAATTGGCGGATCGCAAATTGCCCCGCCGTCCGCTGCGGCCGGCGCGTAAGAAAACCCCGGCCCATTCAAACCGGGGTTCTCTCCTTCCATGAGCGGCAATCGCTCGCGTATCCCGCCGCATCCGCGAGGCGGACGCCTCTTAATCCAGGTTCATCGACATCAGGAACTGCGCGTTGCTCGGCACCTTCTCCAGGCGGCCGCGAAGAAGTTCCACCGCCTCCACCGGGTTCATGTCGCTGAGCACCCGGCGCAGCCGGTAAACCAGTTCCAGTTCCTTGGGGTCCAGCAGCAACTCCTCGCGCCGCGTGCCCGACGCGTTGATGTCGATCGCCGGCCAGACGCGCTTGTCCACCAGGCGACGATCCAGGTGAAGCTCGGCGTTGCCCGTCCCCTTGAACTCCTCGAAGATCACTTCGTCCATCTTCGATCCGGTGTCCACCAGCGCCGTGCCCAGGATCGTCAGGCTCCCGCCTTCTTCCAGGTTGCGGGCCGCACCGAAGAAACGCTTGGGCTTCTGCAACGCGTTGGCGTCCACGCCGCCGGTCAGGATTTTGCCCGAGTGCGGCACCTCCGTGTTGTACGCGCGGGCCAGGCGCGTGATCGAGTCCAGCAGGATCACCACGTCCTTGCCGAACTCGACGTAGCGCTTGGCCTTCTCGATCACCATCTCGGCCACCTGCACGTGACGCGACGCCGGCTCATCGAAGGTCGAGCTGACGACCTCGGCCTTGGTGTTGCGCTCCATGTCCGTCACTTCCTCGGGCCGTTCGTCGATCAGCAGGATGATCAAAACCACGTCCGGATGGTTCTTGCTGATCGAGTTGGCGATCTTCTGCAGGAGCACGGTCTTGCCCGTGCGCGGCGGGGCGACAATGAGCATGCGCTGGCCCATGCCGATCGGCGTCACCATGTCCACGATCCGCATGTTCAGTTCCTTCGGATCGGTTTCCAGGATGATGCGACGGTTGGGGTGCAGGGGCGTGAGATCCTCGAAGTTGGTCACCTCGGTGATCCGCTCGGGATCCTCGCCGTTGATCGCCTCAACCCTCAGCAGCGCAAAGTAGCGCTCCGATTCCTTGGGCGGGCGAATCTGCCCCTGCACGACATGCCCGTTCCGCAGACCAAAACGCCGGATCTGCGACGGCGAGATGTAGATGTCGTCCGGGCAGGGCAGGTAGTTGTACTCGGGGCTTCGCAGGAAGCCGAATCCGTCGGGCAGAATCTCCAGCACCCCTTCGCCGTACATCAACCCGTTCTGGCGAATCCGCGACCGCAGAATCTGGAAAATCAGGTCCTGCTTCTTCAACCCGATGTAATCCTGGATCTGCTCCTGCTTGGCGATCTCGTGGAGTTGGGCCACGTCCATCTTCTGCAGGTCCCGGATGTACAGCTTCCCGCCCTTCACCTGCTCATACTTGGCGTTGGTTTCCTCGTCCAGCACGGCCACGTCGCCGCTGCCGCCGCCCGACGGCCGGGCCGGCTGAGGTTGCGGCGCAGGGGCCGGCTTGGGCTCCTCCTGGATAGGCTCGGCCGACGCGGCCGCCACCGGCTCCTCGACCTCCTCGGTCGCCACCGGCTGCGCCTGCTCCAGGGTCTGCTCCGGCTCCCTTTCCTTCTGGGTCCGGCGCGATTTCGTTGAACTCTTGGCCATATCAAGGCCTCCAATCTGAAAACTTAAAGGGGTATTCCGGCTTGCCGGGCTCTTGCACCCGCACGAGGCCTAACCGCCACGCCGCCTTCCGGCGCGGGTTCCCGTGACCGAGGGCCGCTCGCTCCAACCACCCACCCGGGGCGGATCCGTCAGCCATTGCTCATAGGGGCTTACAGTAACCACTACTCCGACCGCTTTCGGAGGTTCGGGACTCTCTGGTGTCAACCCTCAAATCAGGCTGCGTCTATTCGGAAGAGCACTCCACCTGCATCCGCCCGCAAACAGCCCCGGACCCGTCCATTCCCGTTACCGTTGGCGTTCTGCAAGAATACAGGAAAGCACTTCACGGACTTGACTGCGGACATCTTCGTCCGCACCAGCGGTGTTCCGGATAATATACTTAGCGATTTTTCGCTTGTTGTCCAGTGCCATTTGCGATTTTTCCCGCGCCTGCCATTCGGCCTGGCTCCATCCCCGCGTCCGCATAACCCGCTCCCGCCGCTCTTCTTCCGGCGCCTCCACGAACACCACCGCGTCGCACGCCCCATCCAGACCCGCTTCCACCAGCAGCGGCGTGTCCCATACATAGCCCACCACCCGCTCGTCCGACGACGCCAACCGCATATCCCGATCCCTCAACTGCCCCACGAGCGGATGCACCAGCCCCTCCAGCCTCTTGCGCTGCTCCGGATCGCCGAAAACAATCCTCGCCACCGCTCTCCGGTCCAGTTCGCCGTCCGGACCAATCACCTGCCGGCCCCACCAGCCCCGCAGCGTCTCCAGAACCTCGGGCCAGCGGTATACCTCCGCCACCTGCCGATCCGAATCGATCACCGCACAACCCATCTCGCCGAAAAGCCGCGCCACGTGGCTCTTCCCGCTCCCCACGCCGCCGATGATCCCGATTATGGGCCTTCCCGCGAACATGCCGCCATTGTACCGGTCGCCTTCCAGCCTGGTAATCTCTCCGTGCCATGCACGGCGGCCGGCATCTGGACTGCTTCGGCATGTACAAAAACCCCTGACTTAAGATTCGTACTCCGGCTGCTTGCCCAGCCGTTCGAGAAACCGCCCAAACAACTCCGTCCCCGGCCGTGCCGGCCCTTCCGGATTCGATGCAGTCCATTCCATCAGCGTTACCAGCACAATCCACCGAAGATAGGGCCGCCCCGCCGCGTCATCGAGCTGCATCAGTGCCGTGCTGGCCTTCGCCGCCAGCGGCACACGCACGCTGTCCTGCCTCTCCAGATACGCACAACGCTCCGCCGGCGATGTCACCAGGTACTCCCGGCAGACGATCGGCCGCTGCGGATGAATCGAACAGGATTCATCTTCCAGGAAGGGACAGGCGATCCCCAGGCGAAAGTACTCGTTGGCAATCCGGTTTATCGTCTCCTCGTCGTGTCGGCCCGGGTCCGCAAGCACCGGGGCCAGCCCTGACTCCCCCAGCCGCCGCGTCGCCTCCTCAAATCGCCTCAACACCCGTGTGCGCTGCGGCTCGGGCATCCTCTCCACCAGTTCCCGCAGTTCATGGGCCTCGCTGTGTGCAATCGGCACGAGTTGTCGGCAGCATGCCCCGCACCCCGCCCGACAGGAGATCTCCCTGCCCTGTTCGCGGCTCATCCTCTCGCTGGCATCCACGATCGCCCCCGTAAACGCCCGGATCACCGGCAGCAGAACCCGCGGCCTCACCGGCCCCCTGGGCACAGGCACCTGCGTCTGAAACTCGATCCCGCTCAGGACAATCTTCACCTGCGCCTGAACATAATCCATTACATCACCTCCCGCCCCTCCACGATCTCCAGCCAGTTCCCCGCCGCGTCCTGCAACAGCAGACTCTCCGTGCCCGGCAACAACCCGCGTTGATGCAGAAACTCGATCCGGGCGTCGGTCAGCTTACGCTCGGCCTCCGCCAGCGACATCACCTGGATCTGCGTGATCCGGTAATGATCCCGCGTCACCGGCCCCGGACGCACATCGAGAATCAGCCGCACATTCTCGGCTTCGTATACCAGTCCCGGCTCCTCTGCCCGCCGGAAACCAAGCAGCCCCACATACAGATCATCCAGTTCCTTCTCCACACCCGCCGGCGCAAGCAGCGTTACATCCGCCACCGCCACCACCTTCACCGGCGGCGGCTCCACCATCTTCGGCCGCCGGTCCATCTCCGGTAATGCCGCACTGGCAGTCGTCTCGACCTCAAGCCTCTCTCCCGACGTAGCACGGGCATCCTGCCCGTGCCCCCCAATGGCAGTTGTATTAATTTCAATCCTCTTCTCCCGGTTCATTGTTTCACCTGCCTGATCTTGGCCAGTCAAACTTCAGCGGTCAACTTGCCCTGATCCCCCAATTCCTAACGGCCTTCTGCGACTGGCACCCCCGGACAAAGCCCCGCTTCTAGTCCACAAGTCTTTTCTCTAAATACACTTAAAGACAACACGGACCGCGCTGCTTATGTCCTGCACGCGTTTGAAGCACGCGGTCGCCGCAAACTCATGCAATCTTCAACTTTTTTCTTGGCCTTGCCCCACTGCTCAGCGTATACTGGCGCTATCGCCGATTTATACCACTTGGTTCGGGAACCGTGCTATCGACGACGATATGCCTTGATGACTTCCGTATGTTCATGATGAGGTGAGCTGTTGGTGGGTGAAGTCAAGGGGTCGGGGCAAGTTGAGGGAGTGGTGAGTCGGATCGATCAGAGGCAGTGTGCGTGCGCGGAAAGCACCGTGGCTGCCCACTGCCGCTGATTCGGCCGACGGCAAAAAGGGGGGCGGGATGCAAGGACGCATCCCTTGCGGTGGCCGCATTCTGCCGTTCAGCCTCGCCTCCGGTATGATCCCCGTCCATGCCCCTGCCGCAGGTCATCCTCGGCGCTGTCGCCCTGGTCGTCATCCTCGCGTTGCTGCTGTGGCTGCTCAAGTCGCCTCCGCAGATGCCCTACCAGCGCCGCGAGGAATTCCTCTCCCCGGCCGAGTTCCTCTTTTTCCGAGCTCTCGAACAGGCCGTTGGTGACGACTTCTACATCTTCGCCAAGGTCCGCATCGGCGATCTGCTCTGCGTCACGGAGGGAACCGAAAACGCCCGCGGGTGGTTCGCCCGCATCGGCCAGAAACATGTCGATTTCCTCCTGGCCGACAGGGAGAATGTCCGACCGGTTTTGGTCATCGAGCTTGACGACTCCTCCCACCAGCGCACCGACCGCCAGCAACGCGACACATTCGTCGATGCCGCCCTCCAGGCCGCCGGCCTGCCCATCCTCCGCATCCCCTGCGCCGCCGAGTACAGCGTTGAGCAGTTGACCGACCAGATCAAGGCCGGCGCCCGATAACCCCGCATCGCTCTATGGACGCTCGCCCCCCTTTTCGCTACGCTGCCTCGCCGCTTAACAGGAGCCACCATGCCGCAACTGCACCTGCTCTCTCCCATCGGCTTCCGCGCCTCGGGCGTCTATGCCGGCATCAAGAGCGTCACCAAACCCGATGTCGGCCTGCTGCTGTGCGACACCCTCGCCGCCGCCGCCGCCGTTTTCACCCGCAACCAGGTCTTCGCCGCTCCCGTCGCCATCGGTCGGAGCCACATCCGCTCAGGCCGCCTCCGAGGCGTCGTCGTCAACAGCGGCAACGCCAACGCCTGCACCGGGAAGCAGGGCGAAAAGGATGCCATCCGCATGTGCCAACTCGCCGGCACCATCGCCAAGTGCCCCCCCGGACAGATCCTCCCCTCCTCAACGGGCATCATCGGGCACATGCTCCCCATGGAGAAACTCGAACGCGGCATCATCGAGGCCGGCCAGTACCTCGGCTCCAGCCTCGAACACGCCAACCTCTTTGCCGACGCCATCATGACCACCGACCTCAAACGCAAGACGGCCGCCGCCACCTTCAAGGTCGGCCGGCAGACCGCCGTGATCGCCGGCGTCTGCAAGGGCAGCGGCATGATCGGCCCCCGCCTGGGTCCGCCGCACGCCACCATGCTCGCCTACCTCACCACCGACGTGCAAATCGCCCCGCCCGCGCTTCGCAAGCTCCTGGCCGCCGCCGCCGATGACAGCTTCAACGCGATCACCGTTGACGACCAGGCCTCCACCAACGACACCGCCGCCATCCTCGCCTCGGGCCTCTCCGGCTTGAAGGTCAACTCCCCCAAGGCCCTGGCTTCCTTCAAGGCGGCCCTTGACGAGGTCTGCCAGGCGCTGGCCTACCAGATCGCCGCCGACGGCGAGGGCGCCACCCGCGTGGTCACCGTTACCGTCGAGAAGGCCTCCTCCGACAGCGCCGCCCGCTCCATCGCCCGCTCCATCGCCAACTCCCCGCTGGTCAAGTGCGCCATGCATGGCGCCGACCCCAACTGGGGACGAATCCTCTGTGCCGCGGGCATGACCGATGCCCCCTTCGATGCCAACAAGGCCGTTCTCAAGCTCCAGAACACCGAGGTCTTCCGCAGGGGCCGACCCCTCCCCTTCGACGCCGCCGCCGTCAGCAGATCTCTGAAGGCCCCGGAGATCAAGGTCCTGCTCTCCTGCAACCTCGGCAAGGCTTCGGCCACCTGCTGGACCTGCGATCTGTCCAAGGAGTACATCACCATCAACGCCGATTACCACACGTAATTCGGCAGCCCCTCATGCCCGACTTCTGGACCACGATCCACATCATCCTCATCATCGTTGCCGTCCCCGCGATGATCGTGGTCCTCCGCCTGCGCAAACAATCGCACGCCCGACATCTCCGCGAACTGGCCGACCAGGAGGTCTGCGAACACCTCCGGCCCGCCATGCACCTGCTCCTGGCCCGCGGACACGTCATCCGCCGCGTCGGCCAGCAGGCCCCGGAGTACCCCCTCGAAGTCCATCTGCAACCCCCGTTCGATCCGGCCAAGGTCGCGCGCGAACTGAACCTTCAGCCGCCGGTCCACCTCTCCGACCGCAACGTGCTGTATTGCCGCGACGATGCGTGCGAAATCCACCCCGTCGATGCCTGATTCGGGCAAGTCCGCCACCCAAACGCGGGCATTTGCTCGCCCTTCGCCAGGTCCAAAGGCGGTGTCCAACTTCGCTACGCCGTGAAACTGCTGCCGCACCCGCAGGTGCTGGTCGCATTCGGGTTCTTGAACACAAAACCCCGGCCCATGATCTCATCCTTGAAGTCGATCTCCGCCCCGTCCAAGTAGAGATACGACTTCATGTCCACCAGGATCTTGATGCCGTGCGAATCCAGTTCCTCGTCGGCCTCGGTGCGTGCTTCCTCGGTCAGGTCCAGCATATAGGTAAAACCGCTGCATCCCCCGCCCTTGACTCCCACGCGCAGACGGGTGCTCTCCTCGGGCAGACTCTGCTCCTGGATGATCTTCTTGATTTCCCGCGCGGCAGTCTCGGTCAACGTGATCGGCATCGTATATCTCCTCGAAGGCCGGTCGGCCCTCGTTCATTTCCCTGAAATAATACGCCGCCGGTGCGAATTGGATCAAGCCATCCCCGCCACATGGCAAAAAACCCGGCGGTCGCCAGGACTGCCGGGATGCTCAACATCCGGTGTTCAACTGACCGAGCAAGGCCCGCGTCAGTTGGCCATCGCGGCGTGCCGCTTGGTCTGCCCGTTGGCGACCACCACTTCCGACAGCCGCACATCCTTCAAGAACCGCACCAGCTTCGTGTGCAGAGCCTTGATCGGCCCCTGGATCGGACACTGACGCCCGATCTTGCACGGCGCCCCGTCGCTTCCGCACGGCTCCTCCCGAATCACGCACTCGGCCAGCCGCACCGGCCCCTCCAACACCTCGATCAGCTCGTACATCGTGACCTTGCCAAGATCGGCCGTCAGCCGGTATCCGCCCTTGGTGCCGCGCGTGCTCAACAGCATCCCCGCGTGATGCAGCGTCTTGAGAATGTTCATCACCAGGGCGGCCGGCATCTCAAACGCCGCGGCAATTTCCCGCGCCGACACCGTCTCGTCGGGACGATCCGCAAGATAGCCCAGCGCGATCAACGCATAATCCGTCTTCTTAGTCAGTGAAAGCATGAGGAACCTCAAACCCGGCTCCATCACCGGAACAAACCCCTTGTGAAAGAATAGTACAAAGTCCCTCCTAATGCAATCAAATCTCCATCATTTCAGCCGGAATTAGTACGCAATAAGTTGACATCAAGACAACTCGATGTCATCGCCGCTCCAAGGTCCGGAACAGCCTCGGCGTCGCGCACCTATCCCTTGACGAATACCCCCGCATTCCCAAACATGCCCTCTTCATGCGCATCTTCCGCTGCAAAACCCGGTTCGCCTTTCTGCTCGGGCTGTCCCTGCTCTCCGCCCTTCCGGGTCTGGCGGCCGTCCCCGCCCCGACCGCCGCCGCGCCTGCCACCGCCCCGGCCAACTCCCCATGGCGCATCTTCCTGCTCACCTTCGGCCCCGGCGATGCCGTCTATGAACAATTCGGCCACAACGCCATCCTCGTCGAAAACGAGCGCACCCGCAGTTCCGAAGCCTTCAACTACGGCCTGTTCGACTGGAGCCAGGATGATTTCATCCCCCGCTTCATCCAGGGACGAATGCTCTACTGGATGGAACCCAGTCCCGGCCCCCAGACCCTCAACCAGTATGTCCTGTCCGACCGCTCCATCATCATCCAGGAACTGAACTTCTCCCCGATTCAACGCCAGAGGCTGGTCGATTTCCTCAACTGGAACGCCGCCGAACCCAACAACCAGTATCGCTACGATTACTACGCCGACAACTGTTCCACGCGCGTTCGCGATGCCCTCGACAAGGCGGCCGACGGCCAGATCCGGCAACAACTTCAGTCCATCCGCACCGGCGTCACCTACCGGTGGCATACCCGCCGCATCTGCGCTTACAACCCGCTTCTCTACACCGCCCTGGATGCCGTTCTGGGTCCCTACGTTGACCGCGAACTGTCGGCCTGGGACGAAAGCTTCCTGCCTCATAAGCTTCAGGAACACCTGCGAAAAGTCACCATCGACAACTCCGCCGGCCAGCGCATTCCCCTGGTCATGTCCGAACGCACGCTTTACACCAGCAGTCGCCCCCCGCAGCGCACCGAGCCGCCCAACTGGCTGCCCATTTATCTGCTGATCGGTTCGCTCATGGGCACAGGGTTTTTCTGGCTGGCCCGACGAGCGCCCCGTCATCGCTGGTCGCGCCGCGGCCTCATGGCGGTCTCGGGCGCATGGCTCCTGCTGATCGCCCTCTCCGGGTCGCTGTTTCTTTTCATCTGGCTGTTCACCGACCACGCATCGGCCTATCGCAACGAGAACCTCCTCCAGTTCAATCCGCTGGCCCTGCCGCTGGCGATCCTCGTTCCGCTGCTGGCGCGGCGAGCCCGCAGTCGTTCGGCGGAGCCCGCCCCCGCGGCCAGCGACCCGGCACGGCAATCGCGACCGGCGCCGCCGTGGATCAACTTCACCTGGATCCTGTCCCTGCTGTTGCTGGCCGGTTCCCTTGCGGGCCTGCTGATCCAGACGATTCCCGGTTTCAACCAGGTCAACGGGCAGATGATCGCTTTCCTGCTCCCGGCTCACCTGGGCCTGGCGATGGCGGTCTGGTCGCTGCGGGCGCGTGCGATTGAGCCTCCAATCGGGTAAAACAACGCGCGCTTCATGGAAAGGAGCTGCATGTCCGCCCGCTTGTCGCCTGGTTGCCTGGTTGCCTGGTCACTTGTCCTGCTGGCCGCCTCCTGCACCCGATCCCCCCAGGCCCCGGCCTCCCCGCGACTCGCCGTCGGCTCTCCCGAGATTTCCGAAGCCCTCCGCCAGGAAGCCCGACGGCAACTCGTGCTGGCCATCGGTCACAACGACCCGGTCATCCGCACCCACGCCATCGAGGCCATCAAGGAATCACTGGGCTCGGCCGGCCGCAGCGAGATCCTGGCCGCCTTTGTCGATCCCGAGCCGCTCGTGCGATTCGCGGCGGCCATGGCCGCCGGCGAGCTGCGCCTGGAGGCTGCCCGGCCCGGCCTGATCCGCCTGCTCAGTGATGCCGATGCCAGCGTGCAGGTGGGCGCCACCTTCGCCCTGCATCGCCTTGGCGAAACCCGATACAGCAAAGGTCTGGAAGACGCTCTGCGCCATCCCGATCCGCGCGTCCGCGCCAACGCCGCATTGGCCCTGGGTCGCCTGGGCGAAAAAACCGCCCTGCGCGTGCTGCGGCCCGTTCTCAAGGATCGTTCCGTCGAGGTTCGCCTCCAGGTCGCCGAGGCCATGTGGCGGCTGGGCGACCAGGAGGGCCTGAAATACCTGGTCGCCGCCGGCCTGAGCGGACACCCCGGCCACCAGATGGTCGGACTGCTCGCCATGGCCGGACCCCGCGACCCCAACGTGATTGAACATGTCCGCTCCGGCCTCGGCTCCGACTATGTCGAAGTCGCGCTGGTTGCGGGTCGCGCCCTGGGCATGCTCGGCTCCGACGAAGGCTTCAACCTCGCCGTCACCAACACCCAGAGCCACGAAACCCGCCAGCGCTATCTGGCGGCCCTGGCCCTGGGGGCCATCGGACGCGCCGACGCCAGAAACGCCCTTACGCCCCTTCTCAAGGATCCAGACCAGGATGTGCGCATCGCCGCCTCCGCGGCGCTGCTTCAGCTTCGCGCCCCGGCCGTCGCCGCCGGCCGAAACGACTGATCGACCCGCACCGGGTGCGTGGCACTCATTGCGGCCGGCGGCATGGGATCGCGGGGGCGGACCCCGTCGCACAAGCCTCTGGCCCGTGCCCCCAGTCGCGCCCCCCCCGTAGCACGGGCATCCTGCCCGTGCCCGATCGCCGCGAAGTCACCGACGCCCAAAAGACCCTCAGCATCGCCGTGCGGTCCTCCACCTCACGCCGAAAACTGTCCCGCACTCACCCGCATCCGCCGACGCGGTATCCGCAGTTGCCGCGCATCGACCGGTCCGGTTACCCTGTCGCTGCCATGTTCGAAGATGATGCCAGCGACGCGCCCCAGGAACGGGCAAGCGACCCCGTCCGCCGTGCCGAGGAAAAGGCCGCCGAACTCCGCATGTACGCCGAACTCAACGCCGTCTTCGAGGGCACGCGGAAATTCGACGCATCCATCCGACCCGGGCTGGATGTCCAGGTCACGCGCGACATCCAGAAACGCCTGCTGCGCCTGGAACGCGCCAAGAGTCCCGATCATCCCATCCTGCCGCCGACCGTATCCGGCGAGGCCGCCGAACTGCTCGACCTGTTCCGAACGCTTGAGCTTTCCACCAACGACTACCATGTCTGCCGCCGTCCCGGCGAGGTCATGATCGCCCGCTGGCTTGACGCCGGGCTGGTCGATGCCTTCTACGAGCGGATGCAGGCGCACTTCGACGCCGGCCTGGAGGGACACAAGGACGAGTTGCGCGACCACCAGCATTGGCATCGCGACGACACCACCGACCAGTATCTCCAGGCCCTGGGCAAGCTGGACGTGAAGGTGGCCGACCGCTATCTGCGCCAGCCCATCCGCAAACACCGGCTCTTCGTGCTCTCCACCGTGACGGCCGACGAGATCGACATCCTCTATATCACCGACTCGGTGATGGAGATTCCCGCCGCCGAACTTGTCGGCGACGCCTCGGCGCCCCCCGAAGAAGCCACCGATCAGGACCGCGCCTGGTTCTTCAAGCTTTTTTCCCTCCGCGGCATGCGCGACGACTCCGAGCAAATGTTCTTTTTCGCCTACCTCCAGAAGACGCAGGATTCCTTCGACATCGATTGATCGTTTCACCGGATGCGCAGCGTCCGCAGTTCGCATGCGTCCAGCGGCAGGCTGACCCTGCCGGCATCGACGGCCACGGCGGCTCCGCTCACCGCGTCGCTCACGCCGCCCGCCCGCGGAAGCCTGATCGTCACCGACGGCTTGGATTCCAGGCCCGTGTTCACGATCGCCAGCCAGACCCCCTGGTCCCCCGCGTCGATCTCCCGAACCACCACCTCCGCGTCCTCGCAGGCGCCGGCCAGGACCCGGCTCGGCAGCGCCGGCAGCGAAAGAAACGCGGCGTTGAATCGCCGCACATACCGCGGAAAGCCCCGCGCGTGCGCGCTGCCCGCCAGGTAACCCAGAAACCGCGGATCGCCCCCGGCCACCGCTCGGGCCTCGGCCAGCATACAGTGCGGGCCGGATCGCTCCACGTCCGCCACGAAGTACCCCAGCAGGTCCTTCCCCGACGAGTCCGTCAGCATATTCTCGTTCAGCGAATAGTGACGAATCATCGCAAGGCCCGATTGATTGCGGAACAGTTCCATCGTGGCCGGCTCGGCCACCGTGTACGCCCGGTTGAAACCATGCGTCATCAGCACGCCCGGCGTCTGCCGGTAATGGCCCGGGTCGGCCGCCGGAGAGGCGTGCGACACCTCCCAGCCGCCCCAGTCCAGCGGCGGAGTCAACAGCGCCTCTCGCCAAAGCCCCCTGGCCGCCACCTCGGCAAGGGAGATCGGCCTGATCGGTCTCTCCCTGGCGTCCACGGGCGTCAGCCAGGCGGCGGCCGCCGCCGGATCGTCGGTCACCAGCAGCCGGTCCCAGGTTGCAAACGATACGCCCGGTTCCGAAGCGTCGGCCGTGAACAGGACCACCGCTTCCCGGTCCAACCCGCCGGCGCGCAGATGATCCCGCACCGCCGCCAGGAAATCGCGGCGCTTCATCTGCCACCACTCCAGGTAACGCTGTCGCAGCGCCCGGTCCTCGATAAGCTGCCGGCGTGTCACCGGGATGCCCCCGTTGGCCTCCCGGGCGAATCGCTCCCGCGTGGCGTCCCCGAAACCGACCGGCATCTGCATCCGCGGCCGGAGCCATGCCCCGATGAAATGCGCATCGCCCTTGAAACGAATCACCGTCAGGTCCAGCATCTTCCGAAAGTCGGCCAGCGTCTCCGGGTCGGTGATGTCCGCGTTGGCCTGCTCGATCCACTCGATGTGCGTGTATGCATCATCCCGCGCCAGCGGCCTGGCCCGCCGCTGGTGCCCGATCCCCTTGTATCCCCGGCTGCCGGCATACTCGTAATACGGCAGGACGTGGAAACCCTCGGAGCCCATCAGCTTCACGATCCGCCCCCAAAGATCCTTGTGCCGCGATGAGTGGAACACCCAGTCGTTTCCGCCGCCCGGAGACGAATCCCAGTGCTGGCATGCCCCGAATTCCAGCAGGTCCTTCGTGTACGTGTTGATCCCCAGGAACCGCATCTGCGCTGCCTTGAACCGGTACCAGTCCAGCGGCTCGACCAGCCCGCGCTCCTCCGGCTTTTCGGCCTCGATCACGCCGTCGGCCATCTCCTCGCGGAAGAAGATGTGCCGCCGCGGAAGCCCCTCCGGCAACGCCGGCAGCGGCAAGTCCAGCTTGCGCGGGTCGGGAACCTCGAACAGCCGAATCCGCCTCACCGCGATCCCCCGCGACGGCGGATCATTCTCGGCCGAAAACTGCGCGATCGTGACGGGAAACCCATCATCGGGCGTGAGCGTGCGTGGGCCAGCGCCGCGGATGTAGGCGCGCTCGGGGAAGCGGTCGTGAAGATAGAAGAGCTGGGTCCAGGACTCGTATCGGCCGGAGAGCGGGACTTTCAGCGACTCCGGATTGGACCAGACGTAGCGGGCGCGAAGGGCATCGCCGGTCGTCGTGCCCGTATGAAACCCCCGCGCCGTCTCGCACCCGCCGTTCATCACCACCATGCTGCGCGGCTCATCCTCCGGGTAATCAATCACCAGCAGGTAGGCCACGCCTGCCTTCAGACCCTTGTATTGACCCACCCGCCATGACACGTACGACGCCTCCCCCGGCCGCGGCAACACCGTCCGGCTTGGCTGGCCCAGCAGCAGTTGCGTCCGGCTGGCGCCCTCGGGGAACTGGGCGAATTCCGGGCCGGGCTTGTCGGATGCGCAGTCGACTTCGTCCACCAGGGGCAGTTTGCCGAACAGCGGGCCGGTATCGACCAGCGGGCGATTGGCGGCCTCGGCCTTCGATCGCTCGATGGCGGCCTTGCGGTCCTGCATGGCTTGCCAGCGCTCGGCCGTGTGGGCATAGAGGGCGATCTCGGCAAACTGGCACCCCTGCGTCATCCGCGTCAGCCGAAGATAACGCGTGGCCACGTCCAGTTTCACCGCGACCCACTGGTTGAACGCCTTCGTGCGGTACGTCGTCAGCGTCGTCCATTGCCCGGGCGAACCGGTTGAAATCACCAGGTCCCCATCGCTGAAGGTGTCATAGACCCACAGGGTCGAAAGCGGTTTGACCTGGCCCAGGTCGATGTAGGCACTGACGGGAAAGGCATGCTCCGGCTGCCAACTGGTTCGCCACGCCTTGCTAACCTGTCCCCCGGGAGGATCGCCCACCAGGTCCTGCTCATCCACCATCGCCTGCGGGTCGCCCCACGCGGCCTCGTTGACGACCATCCCCGCGTCAAGAGCCACCGGCAGTTCCCTCCCCAGTGCCGACATGGCCGCACAGACCATCAGCATCTGGCCAATCAGGATGGATCGAGTCCTTTTCATATAACGACTTATACTCCACCCGCCCGCCCGGCGCTGTGACAAGCAGGGTTTCCCCGACAGCGGGGCGATCAGGCGGGACCCGCACCATCGCCAAGTCCCGGACAGGGAACCAGCGGGCAGAGGTTCACATCGTCATAAATATTGATTTGTCAAGCATTAAGATTGGACTTATTCTCTTGAATGCCGGCCTTTTTCAGGACGCATTCTGCCGTCAACAGATGCTTCAAAAGAGCTATCCATCCTCTTGTACTCCGGCTGCCCCTCGCATAGTCTTTCCCCCTTTGGATCTTCGACAGGCGTGGAAGGAACCGGTTTTGTGCGCCCAATTGGCGGCCGGTCATTTCCATCCGAAAGGCGCTGTGAGATGAGTCTGGACTATTTTTTTGAACCAAAATCCGTAGCAATCGTCGGTGCTTCCCGCGAAAAAGGCAAAGTCGGTTACGAGGTCACCGTCAACATGGCCCGCGCCGGGTTTCCCGGCAAGATCTACCCTGTCAACCCCAAGGCCCCGGAAATCGAGGGCCTCAAGTGCTACCCCGATCTGAAATCCATCGGTGAAGTCCCTGACCTGGTCGTCATCGTCGTCCCCAACAAGTTCGTCGCCCGCGTGATGGAGGAATGCGTCACGGTCGGCGTCAAGTCCGTCGTCGTGATCACCGCCGGCTTCAAGGAGGTCGGCCCGGAAGGCGCGGCGATGGAAAAGGAACTGGTCAGCATCGCCCGCCGCGGAAACATCCGCATGATCGGCCCCAACTGCCTGGGCATCATGGTCCCCGGCAGCAAGCTCAACGCCAGTTTCGGCTGCGAACTGCCCAAGCCGGGTGTCATCGGCTACATCTCCCAGTCCGGCGCCCTGCTGACGGCCATCATGGACCTGGCCATCTCCAACGACATCGGCTTCTCCGCCCTGTTCAGCATCGGCAACAAGGCCGATGTCAACGAGCTGGACGTGATCCGCGCCCTGGGCGACGACAAGCACACCCGGGTTGTCGCGGGTTACCTGGAGAGCATTGCCGACGGCGATGCCTTTGTCCGCGAGGCCGAAGCCATCTCCCAGGAAAAGCCCATCCTGCTGATGAAGTCCGGCGGCACCAGCGCCGGCTCAAAGGCCGCCTCCTCCCACACCGGCTCACTGGCCGGCGGCGACACCGTTTATGAAAGCGCCTTTGACCGCGCGGGCGTCATCCGCTGCGACTCGATCAAGACCCAGTTCGACTTCGCCCAGGCCTTCGCTTACCAGCCCCTGCCCGCCGGTCCCTCCGTCGCCGTCATCACCAACGCCGGCGGACCCGGCATCATGGCCGCCGACGCCATCGAGCGCCGCGGCCTGACCTTCGCCAGGCTGTCGGAAGAGACCGAGCAGAAACTGGCCGGCGTGTTGCCGTCGGCCGCCAACATCCACAACCCCATCGACGTGCTGGGCGACGCCCTGGCCGACCGTTACGAGGCCGCCCTGAACATCGCCCTGGATGATCCAAACGTCGATATCATCCTCATGCTTCTGACTCCCCAGGCCATGACCCAGGCCAGGGAAACCGCCGAGTCCATCGTCAAGGTCCACCGGGCCCGTCCGCAGAAGCCGATTCTCGCCTGCTTCCTGGGCGCCAAGCAGGTCGAGGCCGGCGTCAAGGTTCTCAAGGCCAACCTCATCCCGTGCTACGACTCGCCCGAAGCCGCCGTGCGCACCATCGAGGCGATGGTCGATTACGTGCGCTGGAAGAACCGCCCCAAGCGCGTCGTCAAGCTCTTTCCCGTCAACCGCCACCGCGTCGAACGCATCATCGAGCGGCACCTCCGCCGCAACATGCGGGAAATCGGTGAAATGGAGTCCAAGGAAATCCTCGAGGCTTACGGCTTTGTCACGCCGCCGGGCTCCATCGCCACCACTGCGGACCAGGCCGCCAGCATTGCCGATCAACTGGGTTACCCGGTGGTCATGAAGATCTGGTCGCCCGACATCATCCACAAGTCGGATGTCGGCGGCGTGAAGGTCGGCCTGAATTCCCCGACCGAGGTCCGTGACGCCTTTGACCTGATGATGTACCGCATTCCCCAGAAGAAGCCCGATGCCCAGATCCTGGGCGTGCTCGTTCAGCAGATGTGCAAGAAGGGCACCGAGGTCATCCTCGGCATGAACCGCGACCCGCGCTTCGGGCCGCTGATGATGTTCGGCATGGGCGGCATCTTCGTCGAGGTCCTCAAGGACGTGGCCTTCTACCTGGCGCCCATCACCGGCGATGAAGCCCGCCAGATGCTCATGAACACCAAGACGTACCAGATGCTCAAGGGCGTCCGCGGCCGCGAGGGCGTTGACATCGACGCCATTGCCGAGGCCCTTCAGCGTCTGAGCCAGCTCGTGACCGAGTTCCCGGAAATCCAGGAAATGGACATCAACCCGTTCGTCGTCGGCCCGCCGGGAACGACGCCCATCGCCGTCGATGCGCGCATCAGCGTGGAGCCGGAGAAAAAGTGACCGCCCGTGTGTTGCGGCTTGTTGGCTCCTGGTCGCAGGACCCTGTGCGCAAGGGGTCGCAGCCGGCAACTGACCACCATCAACTGACAACTAACAACTAATCCATATGCACGACATCAATTGGCAGGATCGTTATAAGGATCGCGTCAGCACCGCGTCGGCGGCGATGAAGTACATCAAGCCGGGGCACAACGTCTTTGTCGGCAGCGGCTGCGCCCAGCCCCGGCACCTGCTGGAGGCGATGGTCAACGCCGCCGAACACCTGACCGATGTCCACATCTTCCACATCCTCACCGTCGGGCCCATCCAGTACCTGGAACCCAGGTATCGCGAGAAGTTCAAGGGCAACACGTTCTTCGTCGCCGAGAACACCCGCGACGCCGTCGCCCAGGGCATCGTCGATTACACCCCCATCTGCCTTTCCGAGATTCCGCAGGAATTCGAGGATGGCCGAATCCCCCTGGACGTTGCCCTCATCATGGTTTCCCCGCCCGACGCCCGGGGCCTGTGTTCCCTGGGCGTTTCCGTGGACGTGGTCAAGAGCGCCGCCGCCCACGCCAAGTACGTCGTCGCCCAGGTCAATCCCCTCATGCCGCGCACCATGGGCGACTCCTACATCCATGTCAACCAGATCGACATGCTGGTTCCCTTCGAGGAACCCCTGTTTGAAACCACTCCCCCGGCACTGGATGAGCGGCTCCGCAAGATCGGCCAGAATGTCGCCCGCCTCGTCGAGGACGGCAGCACCATCGAGTGCGGCATCGGCAACGTCCCCCAGGCCGTGGCCGAGTTCCTCAAGGACAAGAAGGACCTGGGCATTCACACCGAGATGTTCAGCGACTGGATCATCGACCTGGTCGAGAGCGGCGCCGTCACCTGCCTGAAAAAGTCGCTGAACCGCGGCAAGATCGTCGCCAGCTTCTGCATGGGCTCCAGGCGACTCTACGACTACATCAACAACAACCCCAAGTTCGAATTCCATCCCACCGAGTACGTCAACGACCCCCACATCATCGGGCAGCACGACAAGATGGTCGCCATCAACGTCGGCCTGGAGGTTGACCTCACGGGCCAGGTCTGCTCCGACTCCCTCGGCAGCCAGTTCTACAGCGGCGTCGGCGGGCAACTCGACTTCGGCCGGGGCGCCGCCCGCTCGCGCGGGGGCAAATCCATCATCGCTCTGCCCTCCACCGCGCGCAACGACACCCTCTCCCGCATCGTCCCCACCCTCACCGAGGGCGCCGGCGTGGTCACCACGCGCGCCGATGTCCACTACGTCGTCACCGAGTGGGGCGTGGCCTACCTCCACGGCAAGAGCATCCGCGAACGCGCCCTGGCGCTGATCCACGTCGCCCATCCCAAGTTCCGAAGGGAACTGATCCAGTTCGCCAAGGCACGCAAGTATATCTACGAGGACCAGATCGAAATCACCTGGGAAAAGACCCGCTACCCCGAAGAACTCGTCCGCGCCGAAACCCTCAAGGACGGCGAAGAAGTCACCATCCGCCCCGTAAAACCCACCGACGAGGACGCCCTCTCCGAAATGCTCTACTCGCTCAGCCCCGACTCGGTCAAGGGCCGATACTTCACCCACACCAAGACCTTCCCCCATCGCGACGTCCAGCACCTGACCAACATCGACTACGAGCAGAACCTCTCCCTCGTGGCCGTCGTCCCCGGTGCCGGCGGCGAGGAGGAAATCGTCGCCATCGCCGAGTACTTCCTCGAGCCCAAGACACAGGGCGCTGAAGTCGCCTTCATCGTCCACGACGAGTGGCAACAAAAGGGCCTGGGAACCATCCTCTTCCAGTACCTGGCCCAGATCGCCACCCAGCGCGGCGTCAAGAACCTCTTCGCCAAGGTCCTGCCGCAGAACAAGGCCATGCTCGCCGTCTTCCACAACAGCGGGTATCCCCACCACACCGACTTCGACGGCGAGAGCTACAGCCTCAGCTTCGACCTGACCCGGAACCCGGCCAAGGCCTGAGTCGGCGATTAATCCCGGTTTGCAGGGCGGCCTCCAGCTCATCCCGCGTTGGAGGCCGCCTGGCTTTCCGCCCGGACGCGACTACCCGTTTTGGGACGATCATGCAAGGACTTGATAAAGCGGCACCTCCGAGCGAATTGTTGTGGGGGTACACACGATTTGCCCGATTGGAGGTGAGCTACGGATGCTGGGCAAGGATGCCCTCTGCCGCAACCGCCGTCGCGATCTGCGGCGGTTTCTGCAGTGCTTCTGTCCGGAACTGGACAAGACCCGCCAGAAGTTCTTCCGGCAAAGTCTCTGGGCGATTCTGCTCAGCGGGAGCCTGG
>Ga0101944_10002426_pt1 | contig 30248 bp, 15 predicted proteins | sample DewCreD2012metaG_FD_75245 | JGI IMG/M metagenome (GOLD analysis project Ga0101944, IMG submission 75245) | Hot spring sediment bacterial and archeal communities from British Columbia, Canada, to study Microbial Dark Matter (Phase II) - Dewar... ... | reverse complement strand
ACCGCCGAGCCGGGCGGGCCGCCGTCAAACGGCCGTCCGGCCATCAGCTACGCGTTTGGCGTGAACCTGGTGGAGGAGAGCGGAAAGCTCTATAAAATCAAGGTGACGCTCACAGGCGAGCAGATCTTCGCGAACAAGACCCTGGCAGACCTCGTCTTCGACCTCAACCAGTCCCTGCCCCAGGCTCTTACCAAGGCCGGCCTGCCGGCTGAGGCGGTGACGGCCTTCGTCTCGGGCGGCAAGGTCGGGTTTCAGGCCAATGCGCGGAGCCTCGTACTGATGCAATTGGAGAGAGCGGAAGACCTTGGTTTTGCAAAGGCCCAAACCTCTGAGCCCGATGTGACCGTGGTGGCGAAAAACCCGGCGCCCCAGTCGGGCCGGCTCGAGGCGGACGTGGATTTCATGCTTTCCCTCGAGCTCCTGGGAGGGAAAACCGCCGACTTTGAAATCCTGCTCAGCAAAAAGCTCACAGGCGACAACCAATCCGTAGGGGATCTGGCCGAGGATATCAATGAACTGCTCGCCCCCCGTCTTGTGGACGCGGGGCTTTCCAAGGACGCGGTCGAGGCCTATGGGGTCGGGAAGGATAAAGTCTTCGGCCTTGCCTTCAGGGCCAAGGATCCGGCCGTGATCGAGATCGCCGTGGACAAGGCAGGGCTCTTGGGCTTTGACCCGGAAGGCCAGGTCTCCACCAGGGATGTGGACATTATCTCTGAAAAAGAGGGTCCCCAGGACGGCCAGGTTCCTGCGAACTTGACCCTGGCCGTCGACATCGTGAAAACGGGCGGCCAGGTGATCACCCTCGATCTCTCGCTCCCCTCCTCGGTGATCGGAAACAACACCACGTTGGAAGGCCTCCGGCAGGACTTGGACGCGGCGATCAACGCGGCGCTCACAGCCAAAGGCCTTCCCGCTTCCACCCTCGACGTCTCGTTGGTGACCGAAGCAGGGGCATCGGGCCAGGTGCAGCGGCTGCGCCTGAGCGCAAACGATGCAGAGGTCTCCAGCCTCAAGGTCCGAAACGGGACCGGCCTCGGCTTTTCGGAAGGGCAGCCCACGGAGCGCAGCGGGGACAGGCTCTTCTTCGTGGTGGACAGCACCACCCTGGGAAGCGAGTTATGGGTGACGGACGGCACACCCTCGGGCACCAAGGCCCTGGAGGGAGCCCAAGGCGCAGCAGGCATCAACCCCTCGGAACTCACCGCCGTGGGGAGCACGCTCTACTTCAGGGGGCAGAACCTGCAGGGCCTCTACCAGGTCTGGCGCTACAGCGGCGGCACAGGGCCGACCCTTGTGCAGGGCCAGCCCTTCACCAATCCCCAGGACCTGATTGCAGCCGGTTCAAACCTCGTGTTCACGGCCACCCAGGCCAGCACAGGCGACAGGGAAGTGTGGAAGTATGACGGCGCAAGCTTCACCCAGCTCTCCACGATCCCCACCACCGCCACGAACGCCAATGATCCCACGTTCTTCAACGGCCAGGTGGTTTTCATCGCCCAGGATGCGCCGGACGGCGCCACCACGGAGACGGGCCGCGTGGGCCGGGAGCTTTGGGTCGTCGATCCAAGCACCACAGGCGGCGCCCAGGTCTTTGCCAATGTGGGCCAGCCCGACATCAACCCCTTCACCTACACGACTTACGTCCTGGTTTACAACCCCTTGACCGGCCAGCTCCAATTCGTGCCCCAGACCGTGACCCTGAACGGCAGCGTAAAGGGGTCCAACCCCTACAGCCTCAGGGTGGTGGGAAACAGCCTTTACTTTGTGGCCAATGACGGCTCCACGGGTTTTGAGCTGTGGCGGGCGGACGGCAGCACAGCCGAGCAGGTGGCCGACCTCAGCCCCGGCACGGGGAGCAGCTCTATTTCCTTCCTCACGCCCGTGGAAACCGAGGCGGGCACAAGGGTGTTTTTTGCGGCCAACGGAAAACTCTACGTGACGGACGGCACGGCTGCGAACACCCACATGGTGGCCAACACGGACAATATTTATCCCTCGACCCTGACCGCCGTGGGAAACAAGCTCCTGTTCCGGGCCCAGGGGAAACTCTGGGTCGCCACGGAAGAGGGAGCGATGCGCATCGACAAGCTGATCCCTGACCCGGTTCCTCTCACCGTGAGCGTGCTCAAGGGGGAGGGAGATGACCGGGTGAAGGAAGAGGACCTCACCAAGCCCGCGGTCTTTACCGTGGAAACCAGCCTCAGCGGCGAGCCGAAAGCCGTGGATCTCACGGAAGCGGTCAAGGCCGCTCTGGCCAGGGGCGAAACGCGGCTCACGATCAGGGTGGAGAACCCCGACGGAGACCAAAAGGTGACCCTGAACCTCAGCGGTTTCATGAAAGACGGCTCCACAGGCTTGGAGGTGGTTCCCAGGGTCAAAGGGCTTGTGGCAGACCTTTACACCATGGAAGGAAAGCTCGAAGCCTCGGGCAAGTCCATCATCGACATGCGAAACCTGGAAGCGGGCGGATACTACCTGCGGGTCTACAGCCCCAGCGGCGGCCTGGCAGAGGACCTGGATTTCCAGATCGCCATGGACGCGCCCTTCCAGGGCTGGGTCCATCCGGAAACCGACAGGGACCGGATTTACGGCGGAGAGGGCGATGACATCCTCGTGGGCAACGAAGGTCTTGATCGCCTCAGGGGAGAAAGCGGCCGCGATCTCTTCGTGGCCGAGAGCATCGAGGTGCGCGACCTGGACCTAGGCGAGAAGATCCGGGGGGTCGATCCTGCCGAACTCTCGGATGAACCGCTCCGGGGTACGGATGCCTTGATCGCCATCACAGACATGAACCTCCGCCTCACCCTGGCCGAGGCCCTGGGTTACCCCATCACGGAGAGGTACGACAGCACGCCGGCCAATCCCAAGTACCTGATCCATGTTCCGGATGGAAGCGAGCGCACGGACCTGCCTCTCACCAATGCCAAGGCCTGGTCCCAGCAGCTCTATGTGAGCCGGATGGCAGAGCTCTCGGAGCTGGATGCCTCCAACCGGGGCATTTCCGATCTCACGGGTCTTCGCTTTGCCATCAATCTCCTGAGCCTCAACCTGGCCGGCAATGACCTGAATGACTCTCTGGTCTACAACCCCTTGACCACGCAGTACGACGTGAAGAGCGACCTCAATGAACTGATCCCGGGCACCTCGGACATCGGGGACACCATCGGCTTCCCCTACGGCATGAAGCAGCTCCAGAGTCTTGCCATCGACTTCAATGACTCCATCGACTATCTGTCTCCGCTCAAGGAGCTCATTTCCCTGGAGCGCCTCTCCTTTGATGGGCTGCAGCCTGAGGATGTGATCACCAAGGTGTCGGATCTCACCTTCCCGGTGGCTGACCCTGAAGCGCCGAGGCGGGGCCTCACCTTCCTAAGCCTCGACTACATGAACGGCTCCGGGCTTACCAAGGTGCCTTTTTATGGCGCCTGGGTGCTCGTCGGCGAGATCTACATCGCCGAGGACGGCTATGTGACGTTCTCGGCAAAGACCGACCGCCTCTCCTACCTCCTGATGGATGAGTTTTCCATTGAGGAGGGCACCCTGCTCTACCAGACCGACGACACGGGCGCACAGGTCGGGGGCGGGTTCCCTGTGTATGTGACCAAGGGCTGGCATCCCTTGTACTTCCTTCTCACCGGCGATCCGGATGCCGCTGTCCTGCGCTATGACCCGGCCTACGGCCCGGAACAGGTGATTCCCGATTCGGTGCTGAGGCCTGAAGGACGAGAGTTGTCGGACCTCACGCTCCTGGGCGAGACCCAGGGCGACCTGCGGATCCTGAGCCTCAGGGGCCATGAGATAGAGGACGTGCGGCCCCTGGCAAAACTCGGGAAACTGGAAGTGCTGGATCTTGGGTACAATCTGATCAGCAACATTGAGGATCTCACGGGCCAGCGTCTCATCGATGACGGGGATGCGGCCTTTACCGTGGGCGATCTGACCACGGCGCCTTTTGACCTCTGGCAGGGAAATCTCAACCCGGTCACCGGCGCCTTTGAAAGCGACTACCGGTTCCGCGTGAATGTGACCGATGAGACCGCGGCCAAGTGGACCTTCAGGGACCTTGAGCCGGGCCAGTACGAAGTGCTCGTGACCTGGCCCTCCTCAATGGCGGGGAGCCAGGAAGTCACCTACTTCGTAAGGGGCGGCAACACGGCGGTCATCCAGAGCTTCAAGGGAAGCGTGTTCAACACCAACCTGGAACTCGATGCTCCCGCCCCTCTGTTCGGCACCCGCACCGTGACCATCAACACAGACACAGGCGTCATCACGGGCGACGATGAATCTTCATCCACTTTCTACGGAACGCCTTTCTTTACCACCATTTCAGGCGGTCTGGCCCGCTTCTACATCCAGGGCGATCTCCACATCGGCGGGGACATCATCAACGTGGTGGGGTCCAAGGCCCTCTCTCTCATGGTGGGCGATGACGTATACATTGATCCCAAAGCCCAGTTCAACCTCTCCGCAATCGGACCGGTGGCCGGACCGGGCGGCGGGGACGGCGGCGGCGGCGGCAGCGGCGGCGCAGGCGGCCAGGGCGGAAGGAACGGTATGATTTTTGTTCCTGTGACGATCGGAGACCAGGTCTTCTTCGTTCAAACCGCGGTAGGCGGCTCGCCCGGGTCAGGCGGCCAGGGCGGGAACGGCGGATCAGCCTCTCTCTTCGGTACTTCGGGGAAGCCCGGCACGGCCGGCGGCCCGAGCGGCAGCGGCGCAGCGGGCGGATCAGGTTCCTTCGGCCTGGGCGGCGCCTACGGAGAATCCGGCTACAACAACCCCTATGGTTTTGGGTTTGGCGGATGGGTCGGTTACCTTGGCTATGGCGGTTCGGGCGGCTCCGGAAGGCCCGGCGGCGCAGGCGGCGCAGCCGGCGGCGGGGACGGCGGTTCCGGCTCTTCTCTCAACGGCATCCCCGGCGGTTCCGGCTATTCAGGCCTGGTGGGCGGAGCCGGGCAGAATGACGTGACCGGCCTTAGCATTTCAGGCGGTGGCGGCGGCGGCGGCGGGGCAGGCGGCGGAGGTGGAGGCGGCGGCGGCGCAGGCAGCGGCGGCTCCGGCGGCGGCGGCGGAGGAGGAGGAAACGGCAGCTTCCTCTTCAGCGGAGGGGACGGAGGGGACGGCGGCTCCGGCGGCTATGGCGGAATCGGCGGAACCGGCGGCACCGGCGGGATGGGCGGCATCGGCGGCGGCGGAGGCGGGGCCATGGAAATCGTGGCCCTGGGCCGGATCATGATTCAGGAAACGGAGTTTTTCGCCCTTGGCGGAGACGGGACCCTCGGTCTTCCGGGGAGTGCGGGCGGCGCAGGCACTGCCGGCAGAAGCGGCAGCCCAGGCCAGCCCGGCGAATCAGGCCTGTTCATCAGTGACGGAGGCGACGGCGGGGCCGGAGCAAACGGCGGCGCAGGCGGAGCAGGAGGGACCGGCGGAGCAGGAGGAGCCGGCGGAGGCGGGGCAGGCGGCACGATCAAGCTCTACGGCTCTGTGATCTATGCGGAGGATACCTCTATCTACGCCCAGGGAGGAGAGGGTTCTGTCGTGGGCGACCTGGGCCGCTTTATCCTGGGCAGGAACGCGGGCTCCTACGATTTCGACGTGTTTGCCAACATGGAGGTGTTTACCGGAAGCCGCGATACCAACCCCTTTATCTACGGCGGGACCAAGGAGACGCCCTACATCCCAGGGCTTCAGGGCGGGGCGGCAGGCTACGGCTTGCTCACGGTCAATGCCAAGCAGCTCTTTTCCTCCAAGTTCCTGAGCGGGGCGCCCAACGATGCGGCCATGGCCGTGGTGAGAGTGGACGGCGGCATCCCGGGCGTTGTGGACAGCTTCGCAGGGTTTGACCTGGTTCTTTTCGTGAACCTGAAAAACGAGGCGGTCCAGGCGCCCAAGCTGGGCATGGGAAAGCTCGGTTTTGAAACCGAATTGCTGGTGGGAGGCTTTGCCAATGAGCTTCACTTCGGAGACGGCAGTGACGACGTGCTTGCCGAACTTCCGGCCTACGGTGTGTACGCCACGCTTGTGCCGGAAAAGACGCAGTTCTTCACGGCGAGCGCCTCTGTGGACGGCGTGAACTACAAAGGCAAGGCCCTCAATCTCAAGGACGGCCAGGTCATGTACATCCGGCCGCCGGGACTGGTGGCGGTTCTGGACCACACCGAGGAGCCTGAGGCGGATGTAACGCTCGCCGGCAGGCCTTTTGAGAGCCTCGGGGTGGTGACGGTGACGGAGGATCCCACGGCAGAAGACGGGCTCAAGATCGAGGTGTTCCTGAACCTGAGCGAGCAGGGCCTTGCCATGGCGGACGGTGTGCTCCTGCGAAGGGTGGACACGGTGCTTCCGAACCTCCACGTGCTCAACCTGGAAGGCAACCCCCTGGACAACCGGGCCCACGAGTACTTCATTCCCCAGCTCGAGTCCAGGGCGGCCGAGTGGGGCGTTGAAAACGGCCAGGCCGTGGGCGTGGATGTGACCTTTGATCCCAATGCCGCGCCCGTGATCCAGCCCATTGAACAGCAGAGCTACACGCCCGGGGCCGCGGTCTTCAGCGGCGCCGGGGAAAAGGCGGTGATCCCCCACAGCCCGTCCCTGGATGTGGTGCGCACCTTGACCCTGGAAACCTGGATCTACGTGAGCCAGCTTCCATCCACGAACTCTTGGGCGCCTGTGATTCAAAACGCCTCGGGCACTCGGCCTTACTCCCTCTGGGTGAACAATTCCGGGTATCTCTACTTTGATTCCTTTGACGCTCAAGGCGGATTTGCTTATGCCAACACCGGGGCCGGCTCGATCCAGGCCGGGCAGTGGTATCATTTTGCCGCCACCGTGGACCGCAATGCCGGCCGGATGGAGCTTTATCTCAACGGCGAACTGGTCAGCTCCTCGCAGATCACGGCAGGTCGAAACACGGCGGTGAACCCCTCGGCACTCCAGATCGGTGATGCGCTCCAGGCAGGCCAGTCCTATGCTTCCTTCGTCGGCGCCATCGACGAGGTGAGGCTGTGGAATGTGGCGCGCACCCAGGAACAGATCCGGCAGACCATGACCAGGACCCTGGCTTCCGGCACGCCGGGTCTTGTGGGCTACTGGCGCTTCAACGAGTTCTCAGGGACCCAGGTGCTCGACAGCTCCGGCCTTGGAAACCATGGGACCTTGCAGGGCAATGTGTACCGCTGGGTGGCGCCGGTTCACGTGGCGGTGAGCGACAGCGCCACGGACGAGGTGTGGATCGAAGCGTTCAGCGACGAATCCCTGGTGAACGTCTTTGTCCAGGGCCGCGACCTGTATGTCCAGCCCTTGAAAAACTTCACGGGCACGGCCCACATCACAGTCATCGCTCATGACAGCACCGGAGCCATTGGGGATTTCAGAGGCCGCACGGATGAATACGGCTTTGACATCACCTTCGGCGACAACGCCGTCTACGGCTTGAAGTGGAACGACCTGGACGGCGACGGGGTGCAGGACCTGAACGAGCCGGGCCTTGGAGGAATCCTGGTTTTTGCGGACCAGAACGCCAACGGGTCGCTGGATGAAGGGGAATCCTTCACCTTCACGGATCTGAACGGCGAATACGGGCTCCGGGATCTGGCAGGGGTGCCGAGCGGCCCGGCTAAGGTAGAGGCGGCCGGAACCACGGCGCCTGACGGCGGGCTGTACCAGCAATCGATCGGCGGGACCACGACGACGGTTCGCGCTCTTCTCTCCATCAGTTTCAACGGGGTGAGCTTCTACACTCTGCAGCTCAATCCCTCTGATACGGCGGGCAATGCCAACCTGGCCGCGCTCGTGCAGGACATCAACAGCAAGATCAGCGACAACACCGCCCTGGCAGGCAAGGTGTTTGCCGGGCTTAACGCAGCGCAGGATCGCATCAGCCTGACCACGGTGGGGATCGGTATTGACAAGGCCCTGGTGGTGAGGGCCCAAACCTGGACCCGTGTCTCTGTCACGCTCGGATCCCAGATCATCCACAACGATGCCTACACGGACGGGGCGCTGGGGTTCCTGGCGGAGCAGAATGCCTCTGGAACGGATGTGCCCTTCCGGGTGACCGAGGTCCCCTTCCCTGGATGGGCCCCTACCGTGAACGGCCAGGTGGTAAACGGAATTTCCCTGGGCGTGACGGAAGTGGAGTTCAGCGCCGGGGGAGAGATCAGGGAAGGGGTGAATTTCGGCAACATCCAGTTGCTGGAGATCGGCATCGGCGAAGACCGCACCGCGCCCGAGGGAAGCCTGGTGAGCTTCGAGCCGCTGATCGATTATCCGGAGGGAAAGAGCGCGCTGGATTTCGCCTTCCAGTGGCAGGTCGCGAGCGACAACGGCGATCTGATCCCTGTGGGTTTCGGAACAGTGTTCGACTTCATCCCTTACGATGACGGCCTCTACGAGGTCTTTCTCACGGTGACCGACCTGCTGAGCGGGTTGACCGCCGCCTCCAACACGGTAAAGGTCACGGTGGAGAATGTGGCACCCCAGGTCGATGCAGGCGAGGATCGGGTCGGGAACGAAGGAGAGTGGATCGAGATCTTTGCCGGGTTGAACGATCCCGGCGCAAACGACAGCCACACCGCCCTAATCGACTGGGGCGACGGGACGGAGCTGGAGACCGCCTTTATTTTTGTGGGCGACATGGGCAAATCCGCTTATGGCGGTCATGTCTATGCGGACAACGGCATTTACACGGTCACGGTCACGGTCACGGATGACGATGGTGGAAGCGCTGTTGACAGCTTCGTGATTACGGTCCACAACGTGGCCCCGGAGCTCCAGGAACCCGCGGATCGGATCGTGGCGGAAGGACAACTTCTGACCCTGGGATTCGGCCAGATCATCATGGACCGGGGCGATTACATCGGCGAGGGGCCCTTCTACGAGTATCCCTTCGGCTCACCCGTCCTGTTCAAGGATGCAGGGACTCTCGATACCCACACGGCCGTGATCGACTGGGGCGACGGCACGAGCTCCGAGGCGGATATTGTCGAAGAGCCCTTCGGACCTCCGGGGTCCGTGTACGGCAACTGGGGATATGTGCTCGGCAGCCACGTGTATGCGGACAACGGCGAGTACACCGTTACGATCACGGTGACGGACGACGACGGCGAAAGCGATTCCGGCACCTTCCTGGTGACCGTGTTCAATGTGGCGCCCTTTGCGGCAGACGACGAGTACGCGGTGCAAGAGGATGGAACGCTCTCGGTGGATATCCTCTCCGGGCTGCTGGCCAACGACACGGACGTGCCGGCAGATACGCTTTTCGCGGAGCTCGTCTCCGGTCCTGAAAACGGTCAGGTGACGCTCGGGAGCGACGGTTCCTTCACCTACATCCCGAACGCCGATTTCTTCGGCGAGGACAGCTTTACCTATGTGGCGCGCGACGACGACGGCGATGCGTCGGAGCCGGCCACCGTGTTCATTACGGTGACCCCTGTCAATGACGCGCCGGTGCTGGCAAAGATCCCATCGGTTTTAGGCTGGCCCGAAGGCACGGAATACAGCTTCACGGCTGAGGCCAATGACGTGGACCTGCCCCTGGATGAGCTCACCTTCAGCCTCGATGAGGGAGAAGCGCATGGTGCAACGATCGATCCGGTCACCGGGCGCTTCTCGTGGATTCCCGCAGAGGCCCAGGGGCCGGGCGTCTACCATTTCATCGCGCGGGTGACTGATTCCGGCGGCCTGTTCAGCACATCGCCTTTCAGCATCCAGGTGGCGGAGGTGAACGAGGCGCCCGTGCTCGATCCGATCGGGTCAAGAAGGATCAGCGAAGGAGAGCTCCTTGCCTTCTCGATCAGCGGGTCGGATGCGGATGTGCCCCCACAGACCTTGACCTACAGCGCCAGCGGGCTCCCTGATGGGGCGGCCTTTGATCCGGATACCCGGACCTTCACCTGGACCCCGGCGGAAGCGCAGGGGCCCGGCTCCTACACCGTGACCTTCAGCGTGACCGACGGCGACCTCGTGGACGAAGAAACAATCACGATCACGGTCTTCGAGGTCAACGAAGCGCCGGTCCTGGCGTTCATTCCCAGCCAGACGGTCAACTTGGGCGGGACCTTGACCTTCACAGCCTCTGCAACGGATCCGGATGTGCCGGCCAACGGGCTGACCTTTGCCCTGGGTGGGGAAGGGCCGTCCGGCGCTTCCATTGATCCGCTCACGGGCCTTTTCACTTGGACGCCTATGCAGGTTGGCGAGTACATGGTGACCGTGCTGGTGAGGGATAACGGCGCGCCGTCGCTTTCCGACTCGCAGGAGGTCATGATCACGGTCCAGCAGCCCTGGTTTGACGCAGGGCCTTTTGCCGATGACGGCATCGCGGACACCTTCACGGTGGTTCTCGTTGGCTCGGACCTCCAGGTCCTGGTGAACGGCACGGTGGCGGCGATCCTGCCCTTGGAGAGCGCCCCCCAACTCATCTTCAACGGATCGAGCGACGATGACAGCCTGATCCTGGATTTTTCAGGCGGCAACCCCATTCCTTCGGAGGGCATCGTTTTTGACGGCGGGGGTCCCGGTGACAGCGATTCCATAACCTTGGCCAACGGCAGCCCTGAGGAAGTGATCCACACCTTCTACGATGCAAACTCCGGAACTGTGGAAGTGGACGGGAACCTTGTCTCCTACAGCCATCTCGAGCCCATTTACGACAGGCTGATCGTCAGGAACCGGGCCTTCAGATTCGGGGACGGGAACGATGACCTCAGGCTGGTCCTTGGAAAGACAGAGAGCGTCCTTTCGAGCAGGAGCTCGAGCGAGACCGTGACCTTCGTCAACCCGACAGGGACCCTCAAGATCCTGGCCCAGGGCGGGGACGACACGGTCAAAATCCTCACCGCGGACTGCATGGTCTCAGGGTTCGCGCTGACGATTGACGCAGGCGATGGCAATGACTGCGTGGATGCTTCGAGAACCTGCTTCGACCTGAGCATCCTGGGAGGTGCCGGGAACGACATGCTCTTTGGCAGCCAGGGCGATGATGTCATCAACGGCGGCGAGGGCAAGGACCTCCTCGTGGGATGGAGCGGGGTGGACTGGATCATGGGCGAAGCAGGGGACGACCTGATCTACGGCGGCGACGGGAAGGATTTGATTTACGGGGGTGAAGGAAACGACACCATCGACGGAGGAAATGGGGACGACATCCTCTTCGGAGACGCAGGGGATGACCTGCTCATGGGCGGCAACGGCAACGACGTCCTGAGCGGGGGCGACGGCAAAGACAGGCTCTTCGGCGAAAACGGAAACGACGTGATTTACGGCGGCGGCGGCGACGACATCCTCCTCGGCGGCAACGGCAATGACCAGCTTTTCGGAGGGGATGGGAACGACAAGCTTTACGGTGAAAACGGGAACGATATTCTGAAAGGAGGGCCGGGGGATGACGTCCTCATGGGCGGCAACGGCAATGATCTGCTCAGGGGCGAAGAGGGCGACGACACGCTCCACGGCGGACTCGGGAACGACGATCTCGACGGCGGCCCAGGGGACGATCTGCTCTTTGACAAAGACAAGAAAGGCTTCTTCTCCATGAATTCGAAGCCTGCAAAGGCGACCCCCGCACCGGCCGCCACAGCAGACATGGACAGAGCGCTAGTCGATCTCGCAGGGCAGTACCAAAGCGTTTATGATAGGAATGGAAGCGGAAAGGACATGAGGAATCCGTCGCCCTCGTGGATCAGCGACTTCATCAACAGCCTTTTTGAGGACGAGGAAAGCCCGATCAACAAAATCAAGATCGAGCTGCCCGGCAACAAGAACAACCCCGGAAACCATTACGGTTACGGCCGGATCAGGAGAAGGTAGTGTGTTCATGGGAATGGCTATAGAGCCTTGAGCAATCATGATTGAGACTTCCCAGGAGGATGGGCGATGTAGGGGACAACCCCAACAGACGAAACGCTTCCAGTCATCAGGAACGCGTCGCCGGACTTAATCAGTAAAGGAATCCGATCAACCACAGGGGAAGGTCCCTGTCAAAACCGACTTCTATGTTGTCCCTGACCAGATAGGCGTTTGGTGCTTCCCCAGAAGAGTCTGACCAAAGGGTTGGGAAGAATCAGAAAGCGCTAGCAGATGCTGAAAAACGATCGCCCACGGAAGAGATCCTCGATGGCCGCGGGATTCTCCGGACGTATCGTCTCGTGAACGGAAGGCCTTTTCGTCAGGTTCTTTTCTGTTGTTCCCGGGCCGATTCCGTTCCTCTTTGCAGATCGCCCAGCTTCACACTCAATTCCAGCAGGCGCTTGATGGTCTTCAAGAGCAGAAAATCTTCTTTTCTGACCGGCGTGCCCTCTCCAAAACCCTCGATGCAGACGGCGCCCCTTATTTTGTCTTCGCTCATCAAAGGCAGGCAGATCACGGCCACGACAGAGATCGTGTCGAGGTTGTCGGTGAATCCCTCTCTCGCCGCATCTGCTTTGAGGTATACGGTCGATATCTTACCGTCCTGCGCGGCCTGATCCAGAATGGCTGTGATATAAAACGTGTTTTTTGTATCGCTGTCTTTTCTGCTCCGAGAAAAGATCTCATTCATTTTCTTCTCTTGATCATCAAAAAGAAATACACTCACTTTATCGATCCGCGGGTAAGTCCTGAGGAGGGAATCTGTGAGCTTCTCCAGGGACTGAACAACGTTCGACGTCTGTCCTATTTGCCCACACAAATCATAGAGGAGATTCATTTCCCGAAAGGCCCTCGATCGCCGCTCTTTGCCTGAATAGGCGGTTGCGCCCGTTTCATCTGGTTTTTCTCGAACAGGGGAATCGATGTCTTCCACGGTAATCGGAGGCTTATTCACGCCGATTCCCTCTAATCGTATGACACTCGATCCTAGTTGAATGAGATCATTTTCTGTGACCAGTCGGGCGAAACCCGGATCGAGAACCTCTCCGTTGATCTTGGACCCGTTCCTGGTTCTGAGATCCTCGACGAAATAGCAGCTTTCAACGCTGAAGATCTTGAGGTGCTTTCTCGAAACCGCAGCATCACGAATTTGAATGTCGTTTTCCGGGCCCCTTCCGACGAAAAGCACCTCCCGGTCTATCTGGAACTGAAGACCCTTTACCGGTCCTTCCAAAACTTGAACACTGGCCATCGTCTTCTTCTTTCGTCCTTTTCAAGAGTAGAAAAGCCTCGAAATACTCTTTCTCATTCTTCTCTGCGTCTCGAACGAGTCCTGCGCAGCGGGGCGAGTGGGCGAGAGATATGTCCGGTCTTGTGTGGGCTCGCCCTCCCTTAATGAAAATCCTTTTAATCCGCTTGATCCTGTCTCATTACGGCTTCACGCCCGGAGCGGTCTTGGGTTTTGCCGGCTGGGCCGGGAGCGATTTGCTCTTGTCGTCCGTGATCCCTCTCATCTTGTCAAACTCCTTGGGTTCAAAAATTTTCTCCGCAAGCACCGTGCTGCCTTTCTCAATGGTCACGCGAAGAAAAGTCGCCTCTTTGGCTTCGAACTGGGCTACGCCGGCACGGACGCCTCCGGCGCTCACCGGCACAAAGGCATAGCCGAAAAGATAATTCCAGTTCTGAGGCGTAGAGGACTTGGTCACATAGCCCTTCAACAGCAGGTCGCTGACCTCCTGGCCGCAGTCGTTGTGGATCTGGGCCCAGATTTTTTGTATCCCGTACTGGTAATTGCCCTTCGGCAGATAGGCGAACTGAACGTCCTTGAAGGTGATGCAGTTCGGCGGCAGGGTGCCGGACTGCGCGTACGCAGAAGAAGAGAAGAACGCCGCGAGTAAACCTGCCAATGCCAGTTTGAGCCACAATTTCATATCCATGATCCTCCTGTTCAATGTGGGCAATAAAAATCCCATTCATCAAGAACGGCCTCTGATCGAATGGGTATGTGTATATTAACTCTATAGCGGGAAAAGATCCAGCAAAAACCGAAACCCCCCAGACAAAATCGGGCAGCTCCAGCAAAACAGCCGCCCGACCAATAGAATCCTTTTGTTGAGAAATGAGTCCTAATCGTAAAGTCGGGTTTACGGTTTTCGATGTTTTTCGTCAACTCGAATGGACGATTCTTGAAGAAATATTAATTTCCAGGCCGGCCAAAAGGCCTCCTGTGCACTCTAGCCTCCCGCCGAATCCGCCAAGCCCAAAAGCCACTGAGCATAAAGGGGGAAAACTCAAGCTTCGACAATGGGTATTCGGTATCGACGAAAAATGCGGTCATGGGTGACAATGGTGAGGCCTTCCACCCTGGCCTGTGCGATAAGCATTCTGTCGAAGGGATCGCGATGGTGAGAAGGGAGATCTCCAACCGCGTGAGCATGGTCGGCCGTGATGGGAAGCTTTTCAAAAGGTTGGCGCTCCAACACCTGACGGAAACCGGTGGGGATTTTTAGCTTGCCCAAAGCTTGTTGTATCCGGATCTCCCAGACGACTGCGGCACTGACGAAGACAAGGTTGCTGACGTCGGATATCTTCTCGCTGGCGGCCTGTGACAAGGATGGAGAAGCGTCCAGCCACCATAGAAGGACGTGGGTGTCCAATAATAAATTCATGGTGTTGTCATCCCGAAGGCTTCGGCAATATCATCGGGTAGTTCATCGAAATCCTTGGCGATTTTTATTTTGCCTTTGAGAGCGCCCGGCCGTCGCGGTTCTGCGCCTCGTTCATACCGGACCAGTTTGGCGACAGGCTTGCCGGCTTTGCCAATGATCACTTCTTCCCCGGCCACAACCTTTTCAATCAGTGCGGAAAGATTGGCCTTGGCCTCTGAAATATTGGTCACATGCATAAAGCAACCTCCATTGCATATAGTCTGACCAGACCAGACCAGATTGTCAAGATCTTTCAGTGGTGCCAGTGAGGCTCCATCCGGTTGAGGGAGGACGTACCTCATGCTTCGGTGCAAGAGGAAACAGTCAAGAGATGGTCTTGGTGTGCCCGTGCAATTGTGCATTTCAAATGCACATTTGCACACAAAATCGGTTGCCGTCCTCTTGTCGCGTCGTTCACAGACCAAAACATCCTGTCCATCCTGTCTGAACATTCCTTCCCTTTTTCGTGTTTTCCAACCTTCGTGCTTTTGTGATAGATCTTCTTTTCGGTATTCTATCTCACGTTCCCATTATCCCATTTCCAAACCACCTCATTTCGAGTATAATGCGCGAAAACGTTGTGTCGAAGGCCTCCAGCTTGGCTGATTCGGAGGCCGATAACTTCATGAGGAGGAAGAACTAATGAGTGGAGCTGAAAAGGACGTAAGAGACAAGATTCAGAGCTGGTTGATGTCCGAGGGCTGGAACATTGCGGAGCAGGCCCATCCTGACCTGGCGTGGCTGATCCGTGCGGAAGATGCAGGCGGACGCAGGATTTTGATCGGGCAGAACAAAGCGAGGCCGGACCTGATCCACCTTGAAGCGCGTGTGAACGTAGCCGATGAGCATCGCGGTAAGTTTGAAAGCCTGCCGGCCGAAAAAAGGCGGGAGATCCTTTGGAAGCTCCGTTTCCGTCTTCTCATGATGAACGTGGATTTCGCAGGGGTCGCGGAACCCATGCAGGCCGTGCTGCTCACGCAGAGGATTTACCTGGACGGTCTGACCAAAGACAACTTCATTCAACGGTTCCTCACGGTGCGCAACGCCGTGATCGCCGTGATCTGGTCTATCATGCAGGATCTGGAAGGCGTGGAACCTCCCGCCGAATCCACCAAACCCAAAAGCCATTAACTGGGTTAAGCACACTGGAGCGAAGGAATGGGAGATCCTCCTGCGGACACCCCACAGGCAAGCGTCGGAAAAAGAGTCCTCTGGGATGATTCCAAGTCTCGGAGTGTCTATGCCGATGCCTTTAATGTGACGATTTCGCGGGAGGAAATCAGCCTTCTTCTTGGAACAAGCCGGGCCGGTCAAGGAGAAAACAACACTGTGACCGTTGAGCTCACGGATCGCGTTGCGCTTAGCCCCTATGCTGCCAAGCGCTTCGCCATCCGGCTCCATGAGGTCATTCGGGAGTACGAGTCAAAGTTCGGTTCTCTTGGAGGCGAGCCCTTGTCGACTCCAAAACCCAGGCCGATGAGCCCCCCGCGCAAAATACAACCTGTTCCGACCCTGGAAGACAAATCGGCCGTCCTTTTTCAGCTCGTGAAAAATCTCAAGGTGGAGGTCGGCTTTGAGCAGTCCTTCAAGGTCGTGAATGCCGGGTTGCAGGAGAATCGTTTTCTACTGGGGGTCAGCAAAAAGGCAATCGGGCAGGGTGCGGCACAAAAACTGACAGAAATATGCACCCTTATGGGAATGCCCGAGAACCTTTTGAATGTCTTCAGGCAGCATCTGCCCCAGGGGAATTATGTTCATTTCGGTTTCGAGCAAAACGAGCACAGCGCGATCTACAAGGTTTACCTTGAATTCTGGGAGAAGATCAAAGAGGAGATCGGGGGAAGCAATCGGCCCCCTGGTCCTGCATTGCTTCACCTGGGCTTGAAATGGGACGTGTCAAACCCCATGAGACAAGCCGTGACTCGATACACCTGGCATCCCTGGCTCCGGCCCGAAGAAATCCAACAAAGGATCCTGGCGATCCTCGATCCGCATGTCGATGTCCCTCCCAAACAGGCTGCCGAAGACCTCATCACTCTAGCCATGGCAAGAGGGTCCCACCGCGATATCCTTTGTCTGGACGTCACCGAAGAAGCAAACCCAAGGCGGTCGTTTGACATCAATGTGTACAGGGCCAATCTCCGGGTTGAGGAAATCTACCCTCTCCTGTCCGTGCTCTGCAGGCGCCACGCCATCCCCTATGACGAATTCCATGCGCTCTATGACCGCATCAAGATGAAAAGGCTGGGCCATCTGGCAGCCGGCGTGGACAGGGAGGGCAAGGATTTTTTCACCATTTACTATGGCGTCGAAGGGGTCTTTTGCGAAAGAGGCCAAGACCATTATGCTCCCCCTGATAGAAAACGACGACGGGTTCGAACCGAAGAGACGGACGACAAGGCCGGCCGTCTTTTCCACCTCGTGAAGGCCATGGGGCTTAGGGAAGCGTTCGAGCGTTCATTTAAGTTCCTGGAAGGGGTTCTGTTGGCCGAACGCTTCTTGATGGGATTCAAGAGATCTCCGGAAAATACGGTGCAAGATGATCTCATCCTGGAGACCTGCCGGCAGATCGATATGCCCCAGGAGTTTCAGGAGAGGTTTCAATCGGAACTCCGCGAGGCGAACATCGTTCTCTTCGGTTTCGAAAAAAACGAAAGGAATCGCGTTTACAAGGCCTACCTGGAATTCGGCGGGAGGCTGGAATTGGGGGCAAGGCAAGATCCGAGGCCGGAAAGCCTCGTCATCCACACTGGCTTTAAGTGGGACGTTTCGGACCGCTCGCGAAAAGCCATAGCAACGTACACGGCCTACCCCTTGCTTCGGGCAAGAGACGTGGCTGCCCGGGTGTTAAATTCTGTGTACGGGGGTGCTAGAAATGAGCCTTACCGGATTGTCGATGACATCCTGGATCTCGCGGGCAGCCGGACTCGACCAGGAGAGCTACTCTATGTGGAGGTCCGCGAGGACGATAATCCAAGAAAGTCTTTTGATATAAACATGTACCCGGCGCATCTCCGAATGGCCGAAATCTATCCAATGCTCCTCAAAATGGCTCGCCACTATTCGATCGACCTCGAGGAATTTGATGAGTTGTACGAAGGCGTGAAGAACCAGAAATTTGGACACTTATCGGGGGGGATAGACAGGCAAGGAAGGGATTTCTTGACGGTTTACTTTAGCCGGAAGGGAAGCACTCGTGGACGAGAGCCATGACCTACCAAAGAGTCACCCTCAGTTCCTACTGTGTCATCTCCATCTGGTTCGGCTGCAACAACCGCTGTAATATCTGCATGCTTGGGGATATGAAGGGCAAACTCCCTGCCATCGGGTTCGAATCATTCAAGGAAGTGCTGTATCAAATCAGGCGTGCTGGAAGGTTTAAGAACCTCATTCTCAGCGGCGCAGAGGTGACCACCTTCGACGAACTGGACCGGTATGTCCGGTTCGCGGCCTCTTTGGGATGGTTCGAGAATATCCAGATCCAGACGAATGGGAGAAAGCTGGCCGAAAAGGCCTATATCCGGCATCTTGTGGACTGCGGTGTGAACGAGTTTTTTATCAGCATTCACGGCCTTGAGGAAACCCACGATGAGGTTGCGCAGGTGCCGGGCGCTTTCCTTGAAACCCTGGAAGGGATCAGAAACCTGGAAGACTTTGACGTCAACGTGATCACCAACACAGTTTTGACGAGGGCCAATCTTCAAGACATCCTTGAGCTCTTTGCTCTTCTGCTCAAGGAAAAAGTTAGTGAGATTCACTTATGGAACTACTTCCCCATGGAAAGAGTCGACAGCAAAGATCTTGTGGTGAGCATGAAGGACTTTGCGGCGCTGCTCCCGGCATTGCTGCCCCTGGGGGAGGAAGCAAGAAAAGCGCTGGTTTTCAAGAGTTTCCCCTCTTGTCTTTCCAGGGGCGAGCCTGGGTTCTTCGACGGTTTTTTCCCTGTGACGGTTCTTCCGGACATGTTCTGGAGGGAATTCAGTGAGTGTGGGTTTGGTGCGTGCGTTCACAGGCAGAGAGGCGCATGTCAAGTCAGGGACTGCTGGGGCCTATCCAGCGCATACATTCACAAATACGGCGATGAGAGGGATCTGTTGAGGCCGATCGCTGACCGCTGAAAGATTGAAAGATGACCCCCAAGGCCTATGAGTATGCCCATGTATGAACTGGAATACACGACCGCTCAAGCGCTTTTCTATGATTTTTGTCTGTGGGAGTATGAGCCGCTAACTTCTCCGGCGAACAAACTCAGCTCATCAAACCTGCTGTTTCACTCCTTCGAATTCACGGATCTCAGCAATCGAGTTTACGATCTCATTCGGGCTATCCGGGAAGGGTTCGGCGTTTCCCGCACGGTTTGGGGCTTGAAAAAGCTGGGCGACGATATTCGCTGGGAATTCTATTTCTATGATTACAGGAGGAAAGAAAGGGAGCGCTCCGTCACCAGACTGCTGGAGATCCTCCGCCCCCTGGTCCGCTGCGATATTGAGGTCAATGAAAACCTGCACTACTTCATGTTCTCCATCGACATCGATGAGGAGCTTGTTTCGGGGACCCGGGACCTGGACGAAATTCACATGTACATCGGAAATCCTGGGAGCAGCGTGTCCTCCGGCATCTGCTATTCCCTCACAAAGAGCGGAACCAGGCTTGAGAATTTCTATTTCTTCTTTGATGCCAGAAAAGAATTCGACGATATTGCGGCGAAAGCGAGCTGTTCCGCCCACGTGGATGAAACGCGCATCGATGTTAGCCAAATCCTCTGGCCTGAAATGAGGACTGCCCAGGTGATCGTGGTCGCCAACAAGCAGGGCAATGACGCGGTCTATTTCTCGCGAATCAATGTGGATCAGCTTATTTTCTTCATGCGAAGAATGGGGTACCGGAGGGACCTTGTTTCTTTCGTGGAGCAAAACCGATCGAAGTTGGATCACCTGCTCTACGACGCGGGCTTTGACTACCGGATGGAGGGCGGGGAGCTGAGGATTCTGAAGAGCGGCCTCTACGGGATTTTTTGAACAACGGGCGAAAACAGCGATGAGAGTCGGTATTGTTAACCTTCACAACCTGTGCGAGAACAACACCTTTTTCCTCTCCAGGGCGTGGCGGTACTTCCAGCTCAACGGTCACACGGTCATGGATGGAAGGGCCGAGGTCGACCTGGTCTTCATTGGAGGTTGTGCGGTGACGGACGTGATGCGCGGCCGTTGCGAAGGGACCATCCTGAAGATCATGCAGCAACAGGGGAAAGCGCGCTTCGTGGTCTTCGGATGCCTGGCAGCCTTTCCAAAGGGATTGCAGTCCATGGCCGGCAAGGATGTTGAGCGGCTTCACATGATCCCATACCAGGCAAGTCACCGGCTGGACGAACTGATTCAGGCGCAAATCCCCTATGAGGCGGTGAGCGTAAGTCGCCTGAAGGGACATGTGCCCTATCAACCCTGCATGGGGCCGGACGACACCTATGTTCTGATCGCCCAGGGCTGCGTCAATGCTTGCAGTTACTGCAACATCAAAACAGTGAAGGGAAACGTCTTGAGCCGTCCGGAAGAAGCGATTGAGGAGGAAGTGAAGACTTTGTATGATCTTGGTGTGCGGACCGTGACGTTGCTGGCCGATGACTGCGGCTCCTACGGCCTCGACCAAGGTTCGGACCTTGCGAAACTGCTGAATCGGCTCGGCCGTGCCGCGCCGGAGATGCGTTTCAAGCTCTACACAGTCTTCCCTTCCCTTTTCCTGCGATACGCAGAAGACCTGGAACCGCTTTTCGCAGATGGCCGCGTGCCCTACGTGTGCCTTCCGGTGCAATCTGCCAGCCGGCGGGTGCTTGAGCTCATGAACCGGCCCTACGAACCCGAGCATCTGGCGGCAGCGGTCCAAAGGCTCAGGGCCCTGGACCCAAAGGTCTTCGTCTACTCCCATTTCATCTTCAACTTCCCCACGGAGACACGGGAGGAATTCGAGGAGAGCATTGCCTTCAGCCGGCACTTCGATCACTGTGTGTTCATCGGATACGGGGAAAACAGCGGCACCCGGGCGGCGGGGATTTTCCCGAAATGCGGCAGCCGGGAGCTCCAGTCCAAGGTGCAGCGACTTGAAGAGCTGGTGAAAGGAAAGGAACTGGCAGCGTTCGTGGTCCCTCGGCCATAATCCCTCCTTTCCCCTCCCCGAGTGGGAGGGGCTAGGGGAGGGAGAATAGCCAGGTCTGAATTCAGAAGGAGTCTGTTTTGTCGGTAGGGCAGAAAGTTCAGCGCGGCGCGATCTTCATTGTCGATCTGAGCAAGCGGTGCGAGCCCAGCGCGCACCTTTTCACGAGGGCGGTGAAGTTTTTCTTGGTGAACGGCTACCCCAGGGCAAGAGATATCGAGGCGAGCGAGATCATCCTGGTCAATACCTGCTGCGTCACGCAAGAGAAAATAGCCACTTCCAGGGCCGGTCTGGATTTTGCCAGAGCCAAAGGGAAAGGCAAGCGGATCGTGCTTTTCGGCTGCATGGCGAGCCTCCCTCTTCCGAAACTGGATAGGGAAGACCTGATCTGTGTCGGCCCAAAGAATCTGGATGACCTGGATATCCATTTTCCCCATGACATTTCGGTCCACAGCCTTTCGGCTCCTCATTTGCCCCCGGCTCTCTACGAGCCCGGTCAGGGGCTTGCTTACGGAGACTACTTTGTCCTGATCGCCCAGGGTTGTTCCAACCGCTGCTCCTACTGCAATATCAAGCGGGCCAAGGGAGAGGTCCGGAGCGAACCTGCTGAGACCATCTTTCGCGAGGTCATGAGCGGCTTGGCTCAGGGAGTGCGTGAATTTACCCTCCTGGCGGACGATTGCGCCAGTTATGGCCTCGATAGGGGCGCGGATCTGACGCAGCTCATGGAAGGGCTGTTGGCGGCAGGGCCTGGGTTCAGCCTGAAACTGGGATATGTTTACCCTCAGTTTATCCTCACGCATTTTGACAGGCTCATGGCGGTCTTCAGGTCAGGGCGGATCCGGTATGTCAACATTCCGGTGCAGTCGGGATCGCAGCGAATCCTCGATCTCATGAATCGCCGGTATTCCGTCGACGCGGTGATGGCCTGCGTCGGCCGATTGAGGGCCGAAGCCCCGGGGACGACTTTCTGCACCCACATCATGATTAATTTTCCCACCGAGTCGCACGAGGACTTCCTCAGGTCCCTGGCCGTAGCCGAAGGATTCGATGAGGTGCTCTTTCTGCATTACTCGGACAACCAGGGCACGGCAGCCGCTGGGGTTTTCCCCAAGGTGCCGGAACCGGAGGCCCGCCAGCGGCTGGACATGGCCTCTGATTTTGCAAATCATCGCAAGGCCGGCCGAAGCGCCGTGATCAAGGATTTTGACTGTACCGTCCCCTACAACCTGCAGGGGGCGGGTAGGGGATAGGCCATGGCCCTGCCTCTGATCAAAGTCGTTCAATTGACGCTCACGAACCGCTGCCAGTGCAACTGCAGGCACTGCGGGGTCTCGAAGCTCCGGCAGGTCATACAAGGCGAACTCGCCCTGGAGCAAATCGACAGTCTCTTTCAAGATTTCAGGCTGGCCGGGTGCCTGGTGGTGGATTTATTCGGCGGCGAGCCCACGCTCCGTCATGATCTCTTTGACATCATCGAACGGGGGAAAGCGTACGGTTTTATCCTGTCCCTGGAGACGAACGGGTATGTCCTCGATCAACCCTATGTGGAGCGGCTTGCTGCGGCCGGGCTGGACCAGATTTACTTGAGCCTGGACGACTACCGGGCAGAAGTTCACGACGAGATACGAAGGAAAAAGGGGAGCTTTAATCGGGCGATCCGGGCCCTTGAGCTTGGAGCGAAGAGCGGCATGATCATGCATGTTTCCACCGTCCCTCAGTCGCGCAGGTTTTTCATCGACGGCGAGATCAACCGGTTCATGGAGTTTGTCTTGAACCATGGCGCGGAGAAGGTTCGGCTTCTTTTGCCCCGGTTTGTGGGCGACTCGATTCAGGAGGGCAGCGGGCCCATGTGTGCCGGTGAAGAGAGAGAGCTCTTTTCTTATGTGTCCCCGGCCTATTTCGATTATATCTATTTGCACACACCGGGGACGCGTCTGACTGAAAGAAATCTCTGCACGGCGAAGCAGGTCTTCTGCCACATCATGACCAACGGTTGGATGGCGCCCTGCCCTTATTTTCCGCTCGTGTTCGGGGATGTGACGCGGGAGCCGATCATGGATGTGTTCGAGCGCATCCAAGGGCATCCCCTCGTGCGGCTCGGCGGCGACACCTGCCCCATGAGGAACGAGGAATACATCGACAAACACATGCGCAAGCTGGGTCTCGATCGGCCCTTTTTCCCCATCACGGTTGAAAACCAGATCGACCTGGGCGCTCCCTGTGAGGCAGGATGCCCGGGCTGTGAGTATGGCGCTCGCCTCGCGCTCAAACCTGCCGGGGAAATCCTTCGCGAGGTAAGGGCCGTTGATCCGGACTACGCGCGCATAGAGTTCTTTGGTGGAGACTCTTTCCTGAGGAATGACCTTTTTGAAATTCTCGACGGCGTCCCAGCGTTGAAACGGATCAGCCTCTGGTCCACCTGTTCCCGTGAAAGGAAAAGCGCGTCTTTTGTATCAAGGCTGCGGTCCTATCCGATTGAGGCAATCAAGGTTCATCTTCGGGAGCCCTCCAGGTCCGGGGCGGACCCGTCAGGTTCTTCAGATGCTCTTGAAGAGGCCCTGCGGCAAGTGAGCTTCATGAGTTCCTGGGGACTGCCCATTCATCTGTACGTACCGACGGCGGTGATGGAGGAGCACCAGGACCTTTTGGCGCCAAGCGTCCGGCCCCTGGGGGTGGAGAGGCTATACGCCTATTCCAGGGATTCGGGCCAGCCCCTGTCCAATGCCGTGGCGTGCTTCGGCAGAGAACTGGGGCGCAGCCGGTTGGTCTGGGTCCGCAGGAAGATCCCTGCCGGTCAACCATGAACAAGGGGAGAGGACAAACAGAATGAATTCGGTCAAGAATCGAGGGCTGCTCATCTATCCCTCGGCCGAGGCGGAACAGTTGAACCTCATTCCCCATTACAGTTTCATGGAAGGCTTCCCCACCGAAACAAAAGAGGATTTTCATGAGACGATCAGCTTAATGAACCGGCTGAAGGAGGAAAACCCGAGCGCCGTCCTCTGGAAGATCAATCAGTATACGCCTTACCCGGGCACTGAATTATTCGACCTCGCGGTTCAACGCGGTTTCAAGCCTCCAGAGCGATTTGAGGAATGGAGTCATGTCTTTTTTACTCCAAAGAGTATGCAGCCCCGTACGACGTGCAATTATGAGCAGCCAAGAAAAGCCGGATAGGGCTATATGACGCCATCGAATCACCAATCTAAGAGCCAAAGCAGGGAGTTCGATTTTCTTTGCGTCGAGGACTTCATGGAAAACTTCAGCCATGCAAGGGCGTTAGCCACGGCCTTTGAAATAGGGCTGATCGACTTCATGCTTCAGACCGGCAATGCCGATCCGGGTTCTCTCGCAAAGCGTTGGGGGGCAAGGCTCCAGGCTATGCGCCTTCTGATCTCACTTCTCATGGCAAACCGTGTCGTCGAGGAGAACGAGGGTCAACTCAAGCTCACGGAGGGTTTTGTTCATGCTCTGAAATTCCGAGATCTCCTGCAACTGAAACTTCAAATGGCGAATTTCGCCGCCCATGACTTCCTGGATTATTTCAGCGATCTGATCTGCAGGCCGGATCAGTTGATGAAGAAGTCGGGCTTTACGAGACTCTTCGATTACGGCCGGTGCTTCGATCACAGCAAAGAGAACGATGAGCGGACAAGGCAATGGATGAGGATCACGACGACCCTCACAAAGTATGAATCCCAGGGCTGTTTGGCGCACCACGATTTCAGTCGCTACGGCCGCATCCTTGACGTGGGCGGCAACAGCGGGGAGTTCGTCCTGAGGATTTGCAGGGGCCACACCGGGATTCATGCAACCGTCTTTGATCTTCCTTTGGTCTGCGACATCGGAATGGAGCACATCCGATCAGAACCTGAGGCGGGGAGGATCGCATTTGTCAAAGGAAATGCCCTGACGGACGAGTTGCCGGGAGGCTTTGACCTGGTGACCTTCAAATCCATGCTTCATGACTGGCCCGAAAAAGAGGCGAGGAAGCTCGTCGCTAAGGGAGCTCAAGCCCTGAGGCCGGGAGGCACGTTGCTTATTTTTGAACGAGGCGCGATTGATGTTGCGAAAGATAGGCTCCCTTTCTCCGCGATTCCAATGCTCCTCTTCTTCCATTCTTTCCGCGGTCCATTTTTATACGAAGAGCAACTCAGAACTCTTGGTTTTGAGGACATCCAAGTCCAGCGCATAGACCTCGAGATGCCTTTCTTCCTCCTGACAGGAGTGAAATCCTGATGCCCGTTGCCGAGTTGCCTTTCTCTGTCGTGTTTCCCATCTCTCTTGCTTTCGTGATTGATCTTCCCGTCCTGGATTCTGATTTCTGACTCCTGTATTTTTCTTCCCTTTTGTGCTTCTTGCTCCAAACTCCACGCTGTAAGCTCTTTGCTCTATGCTTCCTCAAACTTAGAGTAAAGTGGTAAAAAAGTTCCCACAAAAAAGGGATTCGAAACTGTCCGTGACCGATAAACCGGTACAAAAAGAACCATCCAACTGAATGAAAAAACACTCATATTAGGATTCTCTTATATGTTCCTCGGAACAAAAGTGCCGTTTTTTTGCTACATGCACAAAGTTAGAGTTATGTAATTCTATTCACACATAACTATCTAAAAATTCATCGGAAAACAAAAAAATATTTCTTGACAACTTAACTTCTTCTGTCCACAATGCCCTCAGAATCTGGCTACCGGCTCCGACATGATGACAGGTCGATTTTTCAAGCTGACTTCTGAGCGGTGACTGCCGGTTTCCGTGTCAGTAATCACTAAGTGCCTTTAGCGGAAGGATGGCTTCATTTTTTGTTTGACAAGGAGCAAAACCTTTTTTAACCTGAGCCATCTCTCCTAGAAAATCAAACCAACAATTGACGTAACCTTCATTAAGGGCTAACAAGAGAAGGCAACAATCCCTCAACCTTTAACCCAATAGCTCAGACCGTCGTTTTCGAAGAATTCAAACTTTAGACAGCTCGGGCAAGTAACAAGGCAGGTTCTTCACAAATCTCTTCCACTCAGGTGAAGCGGGGAGAAATGCCTCTTCTTCATTCCACGCCTTTTGCCGCGTCTTCAAGGCCTGCCGGCCAAGCCTGCAAACCAAGTTTGCAGAAGTGTAATTTCTTTGCGCGAAACCCAAAAAAGAACCGATCTGTCATTCCCGTGGAAATGGGAATCCAGTGTTTCCATATCAGTACCGATTGTCATCATCCCTTGACCAGGAACTTTTCTCCCGTTGAGAGGGCAGATTTCAATGTCATTTCGAGGCGACAGCCGAGAAATCTTGATTTTGTGAGTCGAAGGGATGGTGGTCCTTATTTTGTTCTTATTGTAGTTGCTCTTTGCGCTATGCTCTCAGCTTTTACCCGCCGTGAGTGTGGCGGGCGGCGCTCCACGCAAATGAATTTAATGTTTTGCTCTCGGCCCTTTGCTCTACGCTCTACGCTATCTTAGGAGGTCAGCCATGAGTCTTACAAGAAGGATCAAGAGGCTTCTGAAAAGAAACGAGGAGGTGGCTGTGAAGAAACGCAGAAAGAAAGCCCTTCTCGAACCTCTGGAGCCGCGGATGCTCCTGTCCGCTGACCTGAAGGTGGTGACGACAGGCGCGGCGAGCGACGACGACCTGCCTCTTCAAAACGCGGAAAGCGCGGCAGGGCTCGTCGACATGGCCGATCAGACCCTTGTCCAGGGCCAGACACAGGCGGATCTCCCACCGGCAGCGTCTGAAAGCTCAATCCCGATCGCCGCTCAAGTCTTCTTCCTGGATTTTGACGGTGCGCTGGACATCACCTACGAAGGCCCTGTCACGATTCATGACGTTGACATCCCCGCCTTCACGGCGCCTGATTCCCTGGAGGCGCAGAAGGCGGAGATCATTGCATCAGTCCTGAGTTCTTTGCAAGAGGCTTTCCTGGATTCGGGCCTCGTGTTCACCGTCGATGAACCCTCAGGCGACTACTCGACGATTTACATCGGAGGGGCCGGAGAAGCCTTTGCCGAGTATGGCCCCTTCATCGGCTTGTCCGAAAAAATCGACAAGGGCAACCTGGACCGGAGCGACATTGCCTTTGTTTTCACCGACCAGCTGATGAGCTCGGTGAAGAGCGCCGAGGACTACGCCTCGGCTCTGGCAGGCTTCGTGGCTCATGAAGCCGGGCACCTCATGGGCTGGGAACACGTCTATGAGGCGGATGCAAAGAACCCGCTTGCTGCAGTGGGCTGGAAACCCTATGTCCATATCGAGATCGCCCAGGATGTGCGTAACGATCTGCTCGAGGATGGGAAGATCACCATTGTCGGCAATGACTACGACGTGCACCCCAGAATCCTTGAGGCACTGAAAAAATATCCCGCCTTTTACTATGCCGGCGCGGTCGGCCCTGACGGATTCCCGGAGCTGGTCATGGGCCAGTCCGTCCTGCACCCGGAGTCCACGGGCATCTGGGTCGGTCACGTGCTGGACATGGCCTGGAAAGCCCAGACCGATGCCAAGTATTCTGAAACGGAAAAACTCCAGATTCTGGCCTGGGCCTACGGGTTCCCGACCCACGTGGCCGGGGACGTGTGGTGCCACACCCTGACGAACGAATTCACCGGCGGACCCTGGCCGGATTTCGGGGATATCCTCAATCCCTCTGAACCGAAGTACCTGGCCAGCGTGATCAAGCACCTCCTGATCGAAGGGTACATCGGCGATGCCACCCCGGGCTTTGACGGCAACGAGGACCGGACCCAGCTTCCAACGGGTGACGTGAGCGACGATGCCACGCCGGCCCGGGAACTGGGGGCGGTGAGCGAGTTCATCTACGATGCCCTCATCTACAACCTGCCGGACCTCCCGGGGCGGCAGATTGAATTGAAATTCACGATCGATTCGGCCGACCCGGATCTGCCCGGGTATCTGGCGGATTTGGCAAGCGAGACCCTCACAGACGGCCTGAAGACGATGTTCCAGAGCAACGGCAACACGCTCGGCCTGGTGACGACCGTGTCCGAAATCACTGCAGGCTCCCTGTGGCAGATCAAGAGCGACTACGCCTACTACGACCTCAGGATCAACGGCGACGGCGGTCTCGAAATCTCTCAGATCATGAAATCCCGCGGCATCATTGCCGATCAAATCATCAACCTGCGTGAGACGCTCATCAATCTGGTGGCAGGCGCCCCCTTCAACAGCCCCTACAGCGGTCCGCCTCCTGCGGATTACGAGCCCCTGGCGGGCTTGGTCGACGGCATCCTCCAGGCCATCGACAACCTCCTCAAGGGAGAGGATCTCGTCGACAAAGACGCTCTCCTCGACGACCTCAAAGAGCTGGGCGGAAAAATCTCGGACACCTTCAAGGACGTCTTCGCGAAAATCACCAGCGGGGATCTTTCCGGACTCGACCTGAAGGGCTTTGTCACGGACCTTGCCTCCTCGTTGGGCGAGCAGGCCGCCAACTACCTCCACTACTGGATCTCCAACATTGACGAAGGCCTGAAGCACTGGGGCGACTTCGGATTGGCCTCATCCCGGGCCCTGTTCGATCCGGAAAACAGGCGTGATCTCCAGAACGAGACAGGCGAGAGCTATGGCCCGGACGCCGTGGACCCCGCGTTCCTCGACCGGCGCGGGGATGCGGAGAGCGAAGTCGGGCTGCTCGACGTGCTGCTCAACGAAATCGACGACCTCAACGGTGACGGCAAAACGGACGACTCCTTCATCAATCGATACCTGCTGCCCATGGTGGGCATGCCGCGCAAGATCGGCGAACTGCGTGCAGGCCTCCAGGCCGGGTTCGAGGAGCTGGAGGAGAAGATCCTGGAGCCGGCCCGCGAACTCCTGGGAGACATCAACCCCTTTGACCCGATCCTGGACTGGATCAAAGAGGAAATCAAGGAATACGCCAAGGAACTGCTGAGGAACGCGGTGATCGAAGTCTTCGGGTTCGACATCGAGCTCTTTGAATTCTTCAGCGGTTCTCCCTCGGGGAAGCTGGACCTGGCGAGCATCACCTTGAAGGCCGGCAGCCTTCCCGGCCTCACTTCAGACCTCGTGGTGGACCTCTTCAAATCCACGGACCACGAAAGGCTCGACCAGCACCTGGGGTTCACGGGCACCGACCACCACCAGGATTTCACCTTGGGTTCCTATGTTCAGGACTACGGCGCCTTTGCAGTGGAGTACTACAGCGACGCCATGGGCGGGCTCTTCGACAATGTGGAGTACGACAAGGACGCCTTTGCGGTTTACGCGAACAGCAGAACCCTCTCCAAGCTGCTCCTGCTCCAGGAGACCGATCCCCTGAGCAGCAGCGAACCCAAGACCATCAGCAAACTGCTCAGTGACCTGTTGAGCAACCCGGGCCGGGAGTCCGGTGATCCGGGATACCTGGAGCCGGGCGATGCAGGATATCAATATTATGATTTTGCCCAAATGGAGCTGAACGGCGACCACGGTGGAGACATCCTGACCGCCACGATGCCGGGGGTTGTGAACCCCTACGGCCAGCCTGTGAGCGTGATCGACAAGTACGGCCAGCCCATTTACGGCAATATCTGGCTCACCACCATTGACGGGGACCACACATGGCGCCAGGACAGCGCCACGGCGTTCACCAGCCTGTTCCGTTTCCACCGGCCCAGCGACGGCAACACCGTGACCTGGACCTTCGGCGGCCTGGCGGCAGGGGATTACAAGGTCTACGCCGACTGGTCCACCACCCTCTACATCGACCCGGCCAAGAATGCGCCCTATTCGATCTTTGACGGCACCACGCTGGAAGCGACCGTTCTCGTGGATCAGAGCAAGGCTCCGGCCGATGCGGAATTCACCGACCTGCTGAACGGACGGAGCCGGCTCGACGTGTGGAAAGAGCTGGGAACGTTTCAGATCAGCAGCGGCACCCTCAAGGTCAGCTTGGGCGACAACGCAGACGGAGACGTGGTGGCCGGCCGCATCCGCATTGTGAACACGGCGACCGGCGCAAGCCAGATCATTTCCAATCTCGATTCAGGCTATGCGGAGCGTCCTGAAGGGGTTGCCGGAAAGATCGGCTCTGTGGCGGCCGGATCCCTGGCCATGGTCTTGGATTCCGGAGCAGTGCCTTCCGAGATCCAGGCCCTCCTCGCGGCGGACAAGAACGCCCGCGAGGCCAGCCTGCCGGCAGACAAGAAGCCCGAGGTTGTGCAGTGGCTGGCCAGGCAGGTGACGGCCGGCAGCGAATGGGAAATCACGGATCTGGAAAAGGTGAAGGGCATCACGCTCGGCACCCAATTCTTCGAGAAGCTCCGGTACGGCGCGACCTACAAGGTCAAGCTCGAATCCGGAGACCTCAACCTCTATGTGGATTGGCAGGGGATCGCTTACCCCTTGGGCACAGGCAATTCCCCTCTCTGGGAAAGCAGCGTGCTTCGAGATTCGGCCTTCAGAGTGCTTTTCAAGGACTGGGAAAACGGCACCCAGATATTTCCTGCCTTGGGCGACACGGCGACATCGGACAGTCGCCTTGTGGCAAGCCTGACCTTCGGCGCGTTCCCCGCCTACACCCCCTATGCCGACGACTGAACA
>Ga0101944_10002424_pt1 | contig 30253 bp, 23 predicted proteins | sample DewCreD2012metaG_FD_75245 | JGI IMG/M metagenome (GOLD analysis project Ga0101944, IMG submission 75245) | Hot spring sediment bacterial and archeal communities from British Columbia, Canada, to study Microbial Dark Matter (Phase II) - Dewar... ... | reverse complement strand
GTCGATCCGCTCGCCCCGGCGGCGCCGGCCCGAAACGCCAACGCCCGCGGAGGCAAGGCGGTCTTCCTTCCGCGTCCCGCCGAGGCATCGCTCCGCGCGGCGCTCGACGAGCTTTTGCCGGTGGGCGACGTTCGCTTGAGCGACGCGCCCCGAGTGAGCGGAGGCAGCCTCTCGTACCTCCACAAGGTCTGCCGGGACAAGCACGTCTATTTCTTCGCCAACTCCAGCGACACGCCCGTGAATGTCCAGTTGCAGCTTCGCGGCAAGCTTTCGTTGGAGGTTTGGGATCCTCATTCCGGCAAGATCGCTCCCGCCGCATTGACTTGCGTTGCCGAACATGGTCAAGATGTTACGCGGACGAGGCTCGCCTTGGGTCCCGTACAATCCGTGTTCCTCAAGGAAAACTGAGAGTCTGTCCCGAGACGGGGACGCCTCCCCGGGTCGCGCCCCAGCGCTCGGGCCAACCGGCAACGGAGACGTGACGATGAGTGCCTCTGGCGGCTTGGTGGTCTTGATGGCGTGGTCCGTGGTCGGCGCGTCGCCGAAACCGGAGGCGGTCCGGCCGGCAGGGCCCGTCGCGGCCCAGACCGCGTCCATGCCTTTCGCGATTGGGGGCTGCGGCGGGGCCTATTTCCTGGCCGAGCCGGGGGAATTGACGATCGAGATCGAGAAACGCGACCGCAACCGGCGTCGGCAACGCACCGAACTCCGCGCGATCCTGGCCGGACCCGACCGCCGCGTAGTCGCGGAGACGACGATTCCCGACGACGGAATGCCGGCATCGAACGATCCCGGACCGCCGCAAACCGCGCGGCTGTCGGCCAAGGTTCCGCGCAAGGGAGTCTACGCCCTGAATATCACGGTGTCGCAGGACCGCTACGGCGAAGCGATCTTTTGGGGATTCCGCACGAACTGCCGCAAGTATCTGATCGAGACGTCGCGAGGCCACCGCGATGAACGCCATCAGGAACCGATCGTATTCGGGAAACCGGAACTGCCCGGCGACGTGTGTTTCCTGCCTCGGCCGGGCGCCTTCCGGCTGGAAGCCACGGACCTGGCGAACGGCGGCGAGCTGTCGGTCCACGACGAAGGCGGCCGGTTGGTCCGCACCGTGCCGATCAAGGAGGGCGGCCGGGCGGCGGCCGAGTTCGCCGCCGACGCCCGCCGCGGCTCGAAGCCTTGGCGGCTCCATCTGCCGTCGCAGCGCGGCACGGTGCACATCGACGGCGTCACCCGCTGGGAACGCGACGACCGCTTCCCCGACCTCTCCCTATGGTCGCCCGAGGCCGCCTCGTGGTTTCCCTTCCATGAGTACCGCTGGATTCTGACGCCCTACAGCCGGCTTTTGTACGGACCACCGGGGACCGACCAGGAAACGGTGTTCCAAGTCCACAACAACTCGGACCGAACGCGAACCGTCCGGCTGGCGGTCGAATTTCCCCAAGCCCCCTGGCCGGTGCGCGTGGATCCCCAGCGCGTCGAACTGAAGCCCAGGCAAAGCGGCAACGTGGCCGTGCGTTTCCAGGCGCCGGCCGACGGGCAAACCGCGGTATGCCACCTGCGGGCCACGCCCGAGGAGGATCCCGAGTTTTCGACCTATTCCACGCTCACGGTGAAGGCCGGCGCCGCGCCCGCGGCGTCGCCGCTGGAGATGCCGCTCGTGCTGGCGCCCTACCGCCACGAGAACGAGCAATTCGGCTATGTGCCCGATTTCCCGGTTGAAAGCCAGGTCTATTTCGACCTCGAGAATCGTCCGTGGGTGCGGACCTCGCGGGGCGTCGAAACGTGGCGCGGCGGGAAATGGGTAAGGACCGAAGTCTCCGGCGGCACGGCTACCAACAAGATCGCCTTCGACCGCGACGGCGACGTCTACCTCCTGGCCGGCGGACGGCGCGCCGCCCTGTGCCGGTCGCGCGACGGCGGCAAGACGTTCACCGCGCACCGCATCCCAGGCCGGGAGGACCGCCCGCGATCCTTCGACTTCGAGGTGTTCACGGGCCACAACGTCCCGGACGGCCCCCCGCCCATCCTGAGCTTCACCCTCACGGCCTCCGATCCCCAGCGGATCTGGCGGCGGATCCACGACTTGGAACTGTTCGTGCCGACCAAGCACGGCGAGACTGTCGAGTTTGGCGATCCGATCCTCATTTCCAAGCAGTGCATCGGCATTTCGATGCACTCGGGGGCTCCCGCCTGCGTGGTGTCGCGAGGCGAGCGGGTCCACGTGGTTTGGGCCGAGGCGACCGATCCGCAGACCCCCGTGCCCGGCGTGCCCACCTTCGTTGCCACCTACGACCGCCAGAGCAAGCGTCTGGGCAAGCCCGCCTTGGTCGGCTATGGCCCGCCGCCCAACGACATCCACAACACGCCCAGCCTGGCGATCGACAGCCGGGGATATTTGCACGTGCTGGCCGGGACCCACGGCCGCCCGTTTCCCTATTCCCAGTCGCTCGCCCCGAACGACGCCCACTCGGGCTGGACCGAGGCCCTGCCCGCGGCCAAAGACGCATCGCAGACCTACATCGGCATGGTCTGCGGCCCGGACGACACCCTGCACTTGGTCTATCGCCTCTGGCAGACCGGCAAGGCGCCGTTTCCGGCAAGCCAACACGCCGTGCTGGCCTATCAGCGAAAGCGGCCGGGCAAGCCCTGGGAACCGCCTCGAATCCTCGTCGTGCCGCCGTTCTCGGAATACAGCGTCTTCTACCACCGGCTGACCATCGACCGCCAGGGCCGTTTGTTCGTGTCCTACGATTACTGGTCCACCTACTGGTTCTACCGGACGGACCATCGGGGAAGCCGCCGCGCGGTGCTCATGTCGCCCGACGGCGGCCAGACCTGGAAACTCGCCCAAACCGACGACCTTCGACCCCGGTAGCCGACGCAACCCTCCACGAGCTTATGACTCAACGGAGACTGCCGCCCCGAATCCCCTTTGGAAATGGGTTCCCCTTCGGCCCGCCATGCCGATCGGAGGCAAAACCCGTGGCCCACCGCCCGGCCCCAACCCTCAGGAGAACTCCGATGCGATGCCTTGCCTTTTCGATGCTCCTGACGCTTGTGATTGCGGTCACCGCCGCGGCCGAGTGGCGGTTCGAGAATTCGCGGTTCCGCGCCGTGCTTGGCGAGGACGCCATGTGGCAATCGCTGGTCGACAAGAGCACGGGGACCGAACACTGCGCCGCCAAGGCTCGTGTGCGGTTCGCCGAGGCGGTGGTGGCCGGCCAGACCCGCCCGGCCAACCGCGCGGCGCTTGCCGGAGGCCGCTTGACGATCGGGCTGGCCGGGTGCGACACGCAGCTTACCTACGCCGTCGAGACAAACGACGATTGGATCGCATTTCGGCTGGCCGAGATCTCCGGCGCCCGGCCGAGCCATGTCGCCGTGGTCCGCCTGGGCGTGGCGATCCACCAGCGCGTCGGCGCCCGCCTCGCCGCGGCGTGGGACGATGCCTGGGCCGTCTGCCTCCGCGGACTCAACCTCCAGACGTCCGGCCATGCCAGCCGATCGGGCAGCCATGTGCAGTTGATCGCAACCGCCCAGGACGCGCCCGGACCGAAGCTCGAAGGCTCGGGCGCGGCGATTTTGGCCGCCCGCCCCCACGAGCTGCGCGGCATCTTGCGCCGCTTCGCCGCGGCCTACGACCTGCCGCGCAACGAGACCCCCGACGGCGTCCTTTCCAAGGACTTGCCCGACGCAAGGCAATCCTATTGGTTCCTGGCCTTCGGCGAAAAGGAGGTCGACAAGGTAATTGACTATTGCCGCCGGTCCGGGCTGCGCCAGGTGATGTTGGCGTCGGGGGCCTGGTGCGTCCAGGTGGGCCATTACACCTTCAACCACCGCCAGTATCCCGACGGCATCGAGAGCCTCCGCCGCGCCGTCGCGCGGCTCCACGCGGCGGGAATCCTCGTCGGCATGCACACCTTCGCCTCCAAGGTCTCCAAGACCGACGCCTACGTCACGCCCACCCCGCGGCGCGATTTCTGGGTGGACATGAGAACCACGCTGGCCGCCGACATCGCCCCCGACGATCGCCAGATCCGCGCCGCCGCCGACCTGAGCCAGTGGCCGGGCAGTCCCGTGTGCCGGCAGAAGGTCTGGGAAGGGCACGTCTCCAAGCACCAGGAAGTGATCATTGACGACGAGATCGTCCGCTACGAGCGGATCGGGCCAGAAGGCAAATGGGACACGTTCCTGGGCTGCCAGCGCGGCGCTTACGGCACGCGCGCCGCCCCGCACGCCGCCGGCGCCGACTGCCGCCACTATGGCGTGGACGGCTGCATCAACGCCTACATCGTCGATCTGGACAGCCCGCTGTTCGAGGAAACCACCTCCCGCCTGGCCGAAATCTTCAACGCCTGCGACTTCGACATGGTCTATTTCGACGGCAGCGAGGACGTGCCCAAAACCCGTTACAGCTACTACGCCTCCAAGGCCCATGCCGCCGCCATGGCCAAGTTCCGCAAGCGCCCCCTGATCCACCAGGGCGGCGGATTCACCAACGAACTGTGGTTCTCGTTCACTCGCAACGCCACCGTGGACCAATATCCCGGCACCTACCTTGCCTACCTCCACGACGGCGGCACGCTCGACAAGTTTCCCACCTGCAAGGAGCACATCGACCGCTCCGTCCGCTACATGCTCGCCTGCGAGGACGACATGACGCCGGGCGAATTGGGCTGGTTCGGCATCAACCCCAAGAGCGGCAACTACGAAGGACTCCAATACGACGAGATCGAATACCTGATGGCCAAGTCGCTTGCTTACAACGCCCCCATCTCCCTCCAGACCAGCTTCGCGCAGATGGAACGCCATCCGCTGACGCCCGACATCCTGGAAATCGTCCGCGCCTATGAGGAGGCCAGACGGTCGGCCAGCGTTCCGCCGTCGGTCCGGGCGCCGCTGGGTCAGCTCGGCAAGGATTTCGTGATGCTCCGCGATGGTCAAGGCCTGGACTTCGCGCCCGTCGAGGAGCTGCCCCAGGTGGCGGGCACGCGCGACGTCCGCGCCTTCGTGGGAGCCCACCGGGCCGACGCCGTCGCCACCGTCTGGCATTTCGCGGGAGAATCCGTCCGGCTGGTCCTCGATGCCCGCGGCGTCGCCGCTTTCGACGTCAAGGGACAGCCCGTCGCCCTCCAGTCCGCCAGTTCCGCCACCCTCGTGCCGATCGATGGGCGGCGGATCACCCTCCGGTTTCCCGGCGCCGATCCGAAGACGGTCCGCCAACTCCTCACCAACGCCCGACTGGAAGCCCGCAAGCCGTAGGGTGCTCGGGGAGCACCACAAATCGGGCGTATTCTCAAGCAGCCGAAGCCGTAGGGTGCTTCGTCTTCAACGTTCTGGTCGCGCCAGCCGGCATGGTGCTCGCAGAGCACCCTGCGCTTCTGCTGATTTTGCCGAATTCACAGCCCCGAACCAGCACATGCTACTCTTCCCACCCATCGACACGTCCGAAGCGCTCGGAGTATCCCGGCTCTTCCAATCGGTATCTGGCAGGCAAGAAGTGCCTCAGCCAGCGAATCAGCGCCTGTAGATAGCGCTTGCGCTGCTCAACGTCCTGTTCGGCGAACTCCTCCCGGCTTCCAAGCCATTCCACCATTTCGCCAAAGAAGCGCGGCCGTGCAACAAACTCGTCGAAGGCGGCGACGATTGGCAAAGCCAAGACGGCTGCTGCCACTTTCTGCCCAAATTCTTTCTCGGCAAGCCCTTCTGGAAGGGAAAGCACCTCCAGGTCATCGAGGATTGCCGCACGCGTCTCCCAATCGCAGAAGGTCCGCACCGATAGGTATCCTTCATAAAGACGGTCGGGGCTGCGAAAGGAAGGGAAAAGTGGAGCAACGTCAACCGCCTTCGGGACGGCGATCTCGATCTCAGGGTAGGCCGGCATTGGTGGGGCTGACCGGACAGCGTCTTCAAGCTGACGGCGTAACGCATCCGTGGCTGGAGCAGACGTTCGTTCGAGATGACGAATGAATCGGAAGATGTGGTTGGGTACCGGCCGCAGTTCCGCCATGATCTCCACGTTGGGAGGATGACGGAAAGCCAAGGCGCTGTCCGTGATGTTGGATGAGCCCAAGACCGCCACGGAGTCATCGATCAAGATGACCTTCGCGTGCAGACGAGGGTGCAGAAGAAGGCGCGAGCCAGCTCTTGCCCGCACGGTGTCCAGGACACGCAGGTCGGATACTCCCGCCATAATCTCGTCAAGCCGCCAACGGGTGAAGACGGACAGGGGGATGGACGGATCGACCTTTGCGACCAGCCGCTCCAAGGCCCCTTGAGTGATGAAAGGTGCGATGAGCGTGACGTGGCCCCTTGCCCGCGCCACTAGGCGGCTCAGCGACGAGCCGATGTCGTCGGTGATTAGCGCGACGCTCGTGTTACTCATTCGCCGCCTGCAGGAAGTCGCGTGCCAGCCTGCCCCAGTCCTGCCGAGTGTCTTCGAGCTGTTGGCGCCGCTGCTCGCCGGCCTCGTCCTCCAAGCGCGCCCACGCGCTTAGAAGCAGCTTCAGGGCCTTCAGGGCCGGCGTATCGGCTTCGGCGTTCTCCTGGGTCAGAAGCTCGAAGAGGTGCTCTCGGGCCGGGTGCCGGGTGTTGATGCTGATGATGATTGTCCCGGCCTTCGACTTCACGTCGAAGATTGCAGGCCCTGGGATTTCTGCCTCCTGGAACAGGAACTTGATGTTGGACCGCACGTAGGCGATGGCAATCTCTTTCGCCTCCTGCTCGGGCACGCCCTCGGCGATGAGTTCCTTCTTGAGTTCCTGCTCGCGCTGGTCTTGGGGCAGTTTCTCGCCTTGGTCGCTCTGGCCCTTGTCGCCGTAGACCTGGCGCAGCCGCCGGGTTGCGCGCGTCGCGATCTCTTCGGCAGAGCCTGGCGGCGGCGTCTGATCGCCGCCCTTGCGGGCGCCTTCGCGCATGCGCTGGATTTGCGGGCGCAGGACGCGGTTGAGCATGTTCCGGATTTTCGTGGAGATCTCGTACATCGCCAGCCGCGGGTCGTTCGCCTCCTCGAGCCGCTCCCGGTATTCCCCTGGAGTGAGGCCTTCGAGCTTGGCGTCCTCGTCAAGGTCCATCTGCATGAACGCGGTCGCCGCCTGCTTGTTGTTCGTGACCCCGAACACGTCGTCGAGCTCCGGCTCGAAGAGGACTTCAACGCCCCACCAGCGTTCTCGAGGGTCGTAGCGGTTGTCGAAGGACTTATTGAGTTCGAGTTCACGCCGGGCGCGGACCACGGAGACGCCTTGATTCTTGACGGCGTGGCGGCCGATGGCCGAACTCCCTCCGTGTGGCGGCTGGCGCACGACTGGCTTCGCGACCGAGTAGCGCAACGTCACCGTGTGCTCTTCGCCTTGATAGTTCACGGCCACGGCGTCTTCGCCCACGAGGTCGAACGCGGGCTCTTCGTCGAAAGGCTCCGGAGCGCTTGTGCCTTTCATGAGGTAGAGGGGATCGTTGGCGCGGACGGGCCGATCGACGTGGTTCTGCACGTCGCCGCCGTTCTCCTCGAACGCGGCGAGCCGAATGGTGACTTTGTCGTCATCGATGAAGTAGCGGTACATGCGTCCGACGAGGAACTCGGCATTGTCCAAGAGCGCCTTGCTGCTCTTCCACGACACCCGGTCGAGTTGGGACCAGACGACGAGCGTGCCGTGCGGACCGATCGCGTCCTGGATCAGGTCGATCCAGAACTCCGGGACGGGTTCCTCGCGCGGCTCCGGCACCTCGCGCAGCCTCCCCTTCTCAATCTGATCGACATCGAGGAAGCTGTGAAGGCAGGACTTGCCTTGCCAGGTCCAGACCTCGACCTTGCGGCACTGCGAAATCGACGCGTTCGGCAGCCCCATGCCGAACTTGCCGATCCCATGTTGCCTGGCGGGGTCGAGGTGCGTGCCGTTGCCGAACTGGAGGGCCATGCGCAGCGTTGCGGCGTCCATCCCCGACGCGTTATCATAGACCGCAATCCGGTCGATGCGCCGGCGTTGCCGCTGCCGAACGAGTTCGACTCGGTCCACGCACAGAACTTCCACTACGGTTGGAATTTCCAACCCGTCTCCCGCTTGGATGCTGTTGTCGATCAGCTCGGCAATCGCGTGGGCCGTGTCGCGGTAGCCCGACGCTCGCATGGACTTAATCGCCAAGTGCTGAGGAATGATGTCGTGGGCCATGTGTCCTCCGATCGCTAGTCATGCCCTCCAAATGTCTTCCCAGAAGTTGAACGCCTCTGCAATGCTCCTAAACCCCGGGATCTCATCAACGACAGTAATCACTCGGCAGGTGGGATTGCCGCCCGCTCTAGGCCCTCGCGCGGCGCGGCCAACCATTTGGCTGTAGAGAACCACCGAGCGAGTCGGGCGGGCTATGACTGCCACATTCGTCCGGGGGGCGTCGAAGCCTGTCGTAAGCACGCCGTAGTTCGCCAGGATTTGAATCTCCTCGCCATCGCGGTACCGCGCGATCAACTGCCGTCGGCGATCCGGTGGAGTTGCCCCGGTTACAACCGCCGCTCGGTATCCCTTAGTAAGAAGCAAATTAGCGAGCGTGTGGGCGTGATCGACGGAGCACGCGAAGAGGAGTATCTTCGAGCCACGATCTGCCTCCTGCATGACGCGGGTGAGGATGAGAAGGTTCCGTTGGTGATCTACGGCAAGGCGGCGCAAAACCGAGTCCGGGAGGTCGAGGCCGTCTTGGAGTTCGCGGAGCTCAGTTGCCGAGAGGCAAAAATCGTCACCTGGAGCATATGGTAAATGCACGTATTCAACCTCAGCGAGATAGCCCTCGCGCTGAAGGTATTCCACTGGGTTGCTGTACCCCTCCACTCGCAGCGTGACTTTCCGCCGCGCGAAGAAGTCAGCGAGCTTTCGATCCTCTTCGGAGTCAAGCCAAGTACGTCCCGGCGTGGCGGACAGCCCAAGGATCGCGCTCCGATCCGTTGGTGCCAGCATGTGCAGTAGGTGCTGATAAGTCGGCGCAAGTGCCTGGTGAGCCTCATCCATGACCACGAGCCTAGTGCGCCGTGAGAGACCGAAGAAGTGAGACTGGCGGGCGAGGCTGTCGAGGTAGAGGAGCCTGAGGCCGGCGATGAGCAGCCCGCCACGCACTTTCTCCAAGTCGACTCGGTATGGGCCAAAGTGGCGGAACAGGGAGACACTCCTATCGCCAATGGCTTTCCACGCGCGCTCGAACTCCTCGCCCGCCTGCTCGCAGAGCTCCTCCGTATGGGCGAGCCAGACGATGACATCGTCATCTTCTAGCCGTTCGCGAAAGAAGGATGAGATGACGTTCATTGCGGTCCGAGTCTTGCCCGCGCCAGTTGGCATATGCAGAAGCACGCGGGCGGGCTGCCCGCAAAGAAGTTCGTAAACCTCCCGGCGCGCTCGCCTTTGATGGTCAAACAAGAGGTATTCACCTGCCACTGCTTTTTCTGGCGGGTGGAGTTGTTCGTCAGCCTCAGGCTCGGGAGGCTGACATCCGAAGAACCCGAAGAGGATGTTCGTGAGGGCAGTCCCCCGACGAAACTGAAGCCCAGTGATCGCAGCGTAGGGGTCGCCTGCGCCATCGACCTGCATCAGGCGACTCAGCCGCTCGGCGTCGGGGCGTGCGAGGGCAAGAAGGATTTCGTTTCGTCTACTGGCATCAAGGAGAAGACCTTCCGGTCCGATCTGACGAATCACGAGTTCGGCAAGCCGTGACGCTGTAAGATTCCGTTCGTTGAGCAGTTCAAGTAGCTGGACGGTCGATGAACCGAGTATTCGCGCGAGATGCTCGGCCCCGAGTCGAACCAGTGTTTCTTGTAACTTACTCACGAGAATCCCGCAGGCCTTGGCCTTTGCCGCGAATCACCCCGCATGTAAGGGCGTTCGAATAGTTCGTGTCAGGTCGCCGAATTGGATCACGTGTGGCAGAAGAAGCAGGGCTGGGCGTCGTCCTCGTCTTCCAGCACCTCGTTAAACACCTCCACCAAAGCCAGATTCACGCGCCGCTTCTTCTTGGCCTCCAGCGCCTTTTGGTGCCGTTTCTTGATCTCCTCCACACGCGTCGGATCGGAGAGTTGGACAAGAGACTCTTTCTGGTTCCAAGTGTACCCTTCGCCGCTCTCAGGATCGATCTTTTCGTACTGCTTAGCCAACTCGAAAAGGTCGGGGTGCTTCTCGAGCAGACCGACCCATTCGATCCGCCGTTGGAAGAAACAAAAATAGCACCCCGAACGGGTCCGCCAATCGTAGTAGGTGGGCAGGCCTATCCCGCTCTCCTCGAGAATCCGATGGACGTCGTCCAGGGTTATGCCGGCTTCCTTGAACGGCATCACCGTCTTGATGTTTGGCTTCGTCGAGACATAGGCTGTGCGGTCCTCGTCGGCCCGAATGCCGACGTACATCATCACCTCGTCTTCGCCCACGTACTTCTCGAACGGCTTGATCTTGAGCATGCGCGTGCACCAGCGCATGTTGGACGAGGGCAGGTAGCCTCCGTACACCTGTAGCCAATGATCGAACCCGCGGTCATCTCGGAGCCGAACAATGTCCTTCCCAAGGAAATACTCGATTTTCGACAGGTACTCGTAGGTCTCCGGCAGCTCCTTGTCCGTGTCGCAGAAGACGTACTCCATTTCCGGCACCCGGTCGCGCATGTAGATCGCGAGCGCAGTGCTGTCCTTGCCCCCGGACATCATCAGAATGTGGCGCACCTTCTTCATTGGTCTTGTATTCTCGCGCAAATCCCTTTTGTTTCAGATTACCAGCGCCGGAGTAGGAAATGCAAGCATCCGGTTAGATTGGCGTGCGGCTGAAGATTCGTGGCGGGTTTAGGCGGCCAGGCGAAGGCGGGCGTCCCACAGGGGGCCGAAGTCGCCGTCGAGCTGGGCGGCCCGAAGCCGCAGCACCGCTTCCGCTCCGCGGCGGGTCCAGTTCCGCATCCCGGCTTGTTTGCACCGCCCGCCCACCAGCGTCTTGCACATCGACTCCACCGCTCCGCTGCCCACCGGAAGGCCCTCCGCACGATACCGCGGGTAGTCCATGCGCTCCGCGTTGTTCTTCAGGTACCCGGCCAGCTTTCGCAACGCCTCCCGCTTCGAACCCCGTCGCTGCTTGGCAAGTTCCAACACCGCCTGACGCGCCGCCCGGTGACCTCCCTCCCACAGCTCCTTCAGCCGCGCCTCGGCCCACTGCTTCGACTCCTCCGTTCCTTCCCCAAACACCCCGTCGGCCGCCCCGTGCACGTTCTCGCTCAGATGGTACCAGTCCAGAATCGGCGTCGCCTCCGGGAAATGCAACGCCGCCAGTTCCCACAACCAGTGCGCCCCATCCCCAAGGAACACCCGCCGCTTCGCCTTGCCGTAGCCCGCCGCGTATGCCGCAACGAACAACTCCCGACCAAACTCCTCCAACGGCAAAAAACGCGCAAAGCTCCGCTGCCGGATCCGTCTCCCTTCCCCGTCCTGGGCGATCACACGACCAACCCGAATCTCACGCCAGGCATCCTCCGTGTGGATCATCGTCCCGTCCGCATAAACCGCCGTGATTTCCGGAGAAATCGCCGATTCCTTCGGACCCCGGGCCACCCCGTTTTCCCCAACCGCAAAGCACGCCTCTCGCACCGCGTCGTCGCCATCCAGCAACAGCCCTCCCGACCGCTCCACGATCGTCTCGATCGTGTGCTTGCTCAACTCGATCCCGTAGTCCTCCACCAAAACCTGCCGCGTCATCTCGAAGGACGGCAAGAGCGACCCCAGACGGCTCACCCGTTGCGCCACCTTCCAACTCACTCCGTGCGAACCGAAACACAACGACGCATCCTCCGCGTAGCTTTCCTTCCCGCAACGATCGCACCGACGCCGAGGCCGGGCGTACTCGATCGTCCCATGCATGGTCACCAGCGTCCGCCGGGCAAGTCCCCGATGCCGCATCGACCAGCCGCACTCCGGACACCTCGGCGGCGGCGACGCCGTGTTGGCCGACTCCGCCCAAGCCTGCATGCTCGCCTCGCCCAAACTGCGAAGTCCCTCCCCGATCTGCTCCTCCGCCTCCCCCAAGTCCTTCAGCTCCGAAGGAAGCTGATCCAGAATCCTGTCAAACCGCCGATGCAGTTGCTCCCGCTGCTCCGCCGTCAGTACACTCGCCATAACTCCCTCCCAGGACGTTAGGAACCTTGGTTCGAACTCGAACTCCTAACGCCCTGTTTTACATATTTTGCCCAATCGCGCAACACTATTTCAGCCGCACCCGTTAGATTGCCAACCGTCGATTCAGTCCTAGTCTTGGCGGTCCAAATACGCGCTGGGGGTTCGCGGGAGAGAAGCCCGGCGCGCTGATCCGCGACAGCAACGGCCCACACGTTTGGTTCATTTTCTTCCGTAGCAGTGGCTCCGAGAGTTGCCGATATCTCCCTTGTCAGGGCACTCCGCTTTTCCGTGACGCGATCGGCCATGGTCTCCTCCCGGTGATCATGTATCATCGGCGAGCAGGCGACGGACGAGTTCCGCTAGGATTGCCAAGCCTACGTCTTTCTTGTCAAGCAAGTCTTGGTGCCTCAACACCTTTAGTAGGTGCTCCCTTGCCATGTCCGCGCGCTTCTGAAGTTCGGCGGGAACTTGCACTACGCGCTCAAACTCCCCGGCGTCCGGGACAGTCACGCTAATGCGGAGCATGCGGGGGTCCCCGTCAAGCAACGCTGCCCCGGCCCGGCCCATCTCGAAAGCAAGCACGCGGTAATGGTTGAAGGTCCTCGCCATTGCTGCCAATTGTACCTCAAACCGCGCCCGGTCCTGATCGTCCCAGTGGGTGGGCGGTTTACCCGCGAGCAGCGTGGCGATTGACTCCAGCCAAGTCATATCTTCCACTGAACTGTCCGCAGCCCGCACGAGGAACGATTTCAGCCTAGCGTCCACTGCCACGTTAAGCACAAACCGGGCATCGTGCTCGATCTGCCTGCGTGCCTTCGCAAGTTGCCCTTCCTTTCCGAAAGCCTCCACGATGAGGTGCCCGATCTCGGCGAGCAGGTGCGGATAGGCCCTCTGCAACTCGGCAAGAGCGGATCGAAGTTGTCCGAAGTAGGTGGTCACTAGCCCGGAGTCAACCTCGCCAGACGCCTCAAATGGTGGGAAGTCACATGCCGCCGGTAAGTCACTAAAGAGTAGCCGGTCGGGTTGGCGGGCTTCTCGAATAGCTCGGAGCACTCGTCGCGCTGTCACGCTGATCTGCTTGGTTTTAGCGACGTAATCGGGCAGTTCCTTAACAACTCGCACAAGGGGGCGGACGATGCCGAGGAGATCACGCTGGCTCCCATCCGTGCACCTAAGCATCGCCGCGTACTGCTGGAACACTTCGGCGCGCGGACCTGCGATGCGGAAACGCTGCAATTCGAACTTCTCGGGTGAGCGGAACAATCGCTCGAACACCGCGGCGTTCGGCCGGGGGACGAACGAGCCCTCTTCGTACAGGGCCACCTGCGAGTGGCCGTGTACTAGCACTGCGGCAAGCAGCACGGGCAGCACGCCGTCTTTGAGGCCGAATGGCGGCCGCCGCAGCAACTCAAACAGTTCCTCGACAGTTCTCCGAACGCCCTCAGTCTCAGTCAGGAATTGGTCAATCGCTTTCCATAGCTCCCGTACGGCAGGCTCCGCTCTGGCGTCGGGCGGATAAAAGCCGAACACGCCGCCCTGTTTGCGGTGGAGTCGCGACGCTCGGAGCAGGGTCGCGTACATACTTCGTTCGGGTGGGCTGCCTTGAAAGCCGAGTCCGTCCTGATCGGCACGCTCCAACATGGCATCGATCAAGTTGCGCCGAGCCGCTGCTGCCGACGATGAGAGGTAACGGCGGTTGATGAGTTCATTCCGCCACTGGGGCGTAGCGCTGTACACCTCGTCGCAGACGCGCGATAGCAGGTCGTTGAAGTGCCGCTGGGACGACAGGGTGACGACTTGGCCGCGATAGTACCACGTGCAGCACCTGTTCGCTGGGGAGAACACCCACTCCAGGTGAGATTGCAGGTTCTGCTCCGCGATGGCGAGGCGGGCGTGCAGCTCCTTCCGGGCCGTTCGGTCCGACTCCAACTCCGGTGTATGATCCGTCACCCAGTGGAGACACAACAGTTCGTGGCACATTTCGCGCAGGTCGAACAAGTCCTGCGGGAGGGCGACGATGACAGGTACCTCGACGGGGGACTGGATGATGCCCCGCATGGTCTCCCGGTCGTCGGCGTCGCGTGGCAGGCAGTACACGACCCGGCCGTCCGCCTCTCCCAAGTCGGCTGAGATAGCGCCACGCAACACGTCGGTTTGCAAACCGCCGAGGTCGGCGTATCGGGTCTCGAAGTACCGGAGCGTCCCCGTCTGGAAGTAATGGCGGCGGGCGATCCACGGCTGAGGCGGGATTTGCCGCGTCAGGAACGCAGCGAGGTTCTGGTCACGTTCGACGGACTGGCGGGCTGCCTGTAGCCGGTCGTCGATGTCAACATCGCTGCCTTCCCAGAGGGCGTAGCTCGCGGCGTGCCGGCGAAACACGACCACGGATCGGCGCGACAGGGATTGGATGGCCTCGTCGATCTCCGCTTCGGTCGCATCGCCCCTCAAAGCCGCCTGTAGCGCGATGCCGGAGGGGGGGATGCCGGAAGCAGAACCGAGCGCCTGCAACAGGCCGATGGTCTTGGCGAGTCGAACCTCCAACTCAGAGGCATCGTGCAGACGGTCGAGCGCCGACTGTACCTCGGCCCACAGCTTCCCCCGGTGCTGGGCGAACAGGCCAGGACCGAGCGAGGCCATGACATAATCGTACAGGTGGTCGAGCCGGTACGCGCCGCCTTTCAGGGTCGTTTCGCGGAGGTATTCCTGAAAGCCGAAGGGTTCCGAAGATGTCAGGAACGCAAACAGGGACCGTTCGTTCTGGGCGAGATGCCGGAACAACGGGCCGAGAATAAGTGCGGTGAAGGGGTGGAGCGGGTAGCAGGCGGTCAGGCACTCCTGCAATTCCGCTGGCGGCATCGAACCGGAACGCACGCCGAGGGCAACCACTTCCTGGGCGAGGGCCCTGGCCTGGCGTCGGAGCGGCTTCAGGTGGGGATTCTCGCCCTCCTGCCGGATGGCGTGGGCCAGCAACCGCAACATCTGCTCGGTCCGCTCCTCGAAGGCCACGTCCTCGAATCGCCCCTGCACCTTCGCCCACTCGGCCCGCCGCCCCGGGCTCATATGATCGGCGTAGCGGTCAAGGGCCTGATGCAGGATGGTCAGCACCAGGAACGGCCGTTTGGAGCGCGTGGCGGACTCGGCCAGCTCCTGAAGGACGAAGACGTCGCCATGATTCGGGTTGCTGGCCCCATACTCAAGAAACTTCCCCAACTCATCCACAATCAGCAGGATGCCGGCAGCGTCGTTGCCGAACCGCTCAAGGTAATTGTTCGCTTCCTCGAAAAGGCCGACCACAGCAGTGCCGGAAGGGGCCTCCTGCCCGGCCAGCCGCTCCAGGCGATCGACGATCTGATGAGGCCTTCCGCGCTTGCCCACGGCGCGCAGGGAGGCGGCCAGGCTTGCCGCCAGAGCCTTTTCCAGCGGTTGGCGTGAGCCGGCAACCAGCACCGGGCAGAGACGCCCCGCGTTCCTGGGCAGCGGTCCGCCCGGCCCGAAGAGGCGATCCGACAGCTCCCGGTCCGCCGATGCGAGGAGCTTCCGCGCCCGCTGCCGGATCGGCTCCTCGCCAGTCAGGAGCTGCGCGGTGAACAACGCAAAAGCCGATTTGCCTGAGCCGTAGGGGCCGGTCAGCGACCATGCCCTCGTCGAGGAATTCCCGCAGAGCGCATCGGTCAAGCGGCGGAGCACGTCGCGGCCCGTTGGGGTAAGGATATAGCTGTCGATGGCGTCGCGACGATAGGTGTCTCTGACGAGGGAAACCGACCGCGCGAAGCGCGGTCTGACGACGACCAGCTTGTCAAGGGTCGGGGAATCACTCATCGCCGTCGCCCTCCGATGGCGTAAGCCTCGGCCAAAACCTGGTTCGGATCGAGTCTCTTTCGGCGGTAGAGTTGCCGCAGCCCCGCCGTCTCACCGTAAGACAGACAGCCGTCGGTCTGCTTCTCCACGTCCTCCATCCGCTCGACAAGCGACGACTCGTCGATTTTGAACAGGCGACCGGGACTGCCCGGCTGGCGCGCCAGGTCATGCAGGGCGAGCGTCTCGGCAGTCGGAGAGAATCTCTCCCAGAAACACAGCACCGCGTAGAGGAAGACGCCGTCTGGCAGCCCGCGCTGGGCGCCGCGGCGGAACTGGTAGGCCTGCCCTCCGCCGGGCTGGAGGATGAGGCCGAGTTCGACGAGCGGGCAGTCGAGCGAATCCTCGACGATGTCGCGGCGGCTGTGGCGAGACGGGACGTAGGTGCGTAGGAACACTTCCACGTCCCGCTTCAGGGAGCTTTCCGCAACCCGCTTTCCGGGCAGCGTCTGCGTCCACCTGTAGAGCGCCGCGCTGAGCGTCTCGCGGGTGAACTCGGGCTCGTGGAAGTGGCTGAACGTCCAAAACCAGGTCGTCGCCCGCGCCCGGTTCGACGCGATCTGCCAGTGCAGCAGCCAGAGAGTCGCCGGGTCTTCGAGGTAAGGATCCAGCCCGTCGTCGGCCAGCAGAAGCGTGCCCAAATCGGTTGGTCGCAGAGCGCCCCCGCCGTCCCGGCTTTCCGCAAGTACCCCTGCCGTCAAGCACCAGTGGCGAATGGACCGGACCATGTTTTTGCCGACGCCGAGGGTGGTGATCGCGTCGTCGCGCAGGAAGACGCCGGGATCCTCCCGAACTGCATCAAAGCCTTTCTTCAGCCAGGGGTAGCGAAACGGGAACGTCTCGTGCCCGGAGAAGGAATGCTGCACGGCGGTCGCGCCCATCCACACTCCTGTTCCTCAGAAGCGGCATGTTCAGTCGGATCAACGCACTCGCCGCTCAAGTCTACCCGATTAACATTGAGTTTTACAGCACCCACCGCCCGCGTCGCCTCGATTTGCCGAAGCGAGCAATGCAACCATCGCTCCGCTGTCGTATCTTCTTTCCCATGAAAGATGTAGCGGCCAGGCGGCAGGGGGATGAGGGTTTGGAAAGCGCCGCCATTTACCGGCATAAAACGGCGATCCGGCAGGGGGATTGCTCCCGCCCGGTCCAATGCCGCCTGCGCGACGGCTTGCTCGACAAGGACAGGATCTTCTTTGACTCCGGCCGTGGCCGCGGGAAGGACATCGAACTTCTGACAGCGGCAGGAATTACGTGCAGCGGCTGGGATCCGGCTTTCCGGCCGGATGCCCCGTGGCAGGAAACGGACGTCGTCAACGTCGGCTACGTCATCAACGTCATCGAGAACCCCGAGGAGCGGCGGCAACGCCGCGGGTCGGCATGGGATCGCCATTCGCTGCTTCCATGCTCACCCGCCGCTGCGCGTCCTGAGAGCATGCCACCCTGACCGCTTTGCACCCAGGAGCCCGGAGAAGCGTCGGCCTGCGTGGCCGAACCCGTCGCAGCAAGTGGCGACCTGGGAAGAAGATACGGTGCCAGAGCGCACCGCTTTCCCGGAGTCCGCATTGGTTTGCACCGCCGCGGTCCGCCAAGAGGAAAGTATCCCCGACAGGGCTCGAACCTGTAACCTTCGGCTCCGGAGGCCGACGCTCTATCCAATTGAGCTACGGGGACACAGCGCCGCGAACTCGACAAACCAACCTTTGACGACCCGGCGGCCTGCCCATTCAGGCGGATTCGCGCCCCCAACACCCGTCGATGGTTCGCGGAAACCGCACGGGAGAGTTCATCATTTCCGCCGGCCGTTTAATCAACGGCCGGCTGTCCACGACGACGTTCCTCGTCGTGATTCACTGAGAATTATAGCCCCTCTCTGGCCACGCCGGTAGCCACCCCTCATTTGGAGTTTTCGCAAGTCCAGGAATTCGGTAGGTTCCAGGGCAGATTCCCGTTCCGGATAAACTGGTCGAACCTGGTCAGACGTACCCGTTCACGGGCCGGGGATTGGCCCGTTCTTTCGGGCCGTTCCCCTTCGAAAAACGGGCCCGTCCTGACCGGCCAGGGGGACAGTCCACGTGAACGGTTGCGGTCAGACCCATTCACGACTGGCGCATTTTCCGGCAGTTGTACGTGGTAAACGCCCGCCAGTACGATCTCCCCTTCCCGCGGGTCCATGCCGTGGCGGAACGTTGCGGCGCCTTTTGAACCAAGAAGCGCAAGCGGCCCGGGCCGAAAGGCCCAGGCCGCACTCGCTCCCTCTTACCGTTTTTCCGAACGGCGGGCAGACTCAGCAAGGCCCTAGATGCTCGCCGCGGAAGTCGGACCGCAAGGGGCCGGCCTTGGGTCGCCGCCCCCTGTCGGGCAGCAGTCCGGCTTGCAGCACTTGGGCGAGGGCTTGCAGCAAGGGGCCGGGCAGCAAGGCAGCGGGCAGCACACCTCGACCGGCACCTCCTTGCACACGACCCGCGGCACGCACCGCGTCACCGTGTACGGGACCTGCTTCGCCACCCACGTCACACAGTTGACCGTCTGCTCGTAGCATACCGGCTTGCACACCGTGTAGGGAACCTGCTTGACGCACTCCTCGCGCACCATCGTGCAAACCTGGTAGGTGCAGGTCTTCACCCGCTGCTCGGGAACCATCTTGCACACCGTATAGGTGCAAGTCCGCTGCTCCGGGACCATCCGGCAGACCTTGTAGGTGCAGGTCTTCACCCGCTGCTCTTGCACCATGCGGCAGACCTGATAGGCGCAGGTCTTCACCCGGGTCTCGGGCACCATCCGGCACACCGTGTAGCACCGCGTGCGCTGCTCCGGCACCATCCGGCAAACCTGGTAGGTGCACGTGCGCTGTTCAGGCACCATCACGCACACCTTGTAGCAGCAGGTCTTCACCCGGGTCTCGGGCACCATCCGGCACACCGTGTAGCACCGCGTGCGCTGCTCCGGCACCATCCGGCAAACCTGGTAGGTGCAGGTCTTCACGCGGGTCTCGGGCACCATCCGGCACACCGTGTAGCACCGCGTGCGCTGCTCCGGCACCATCCGGCAAACCTGATAGGTGCAGGTCTTCACGCGGGTCTCGGGCACCATCCGGCACACCGTGTAGGTGCAGGTCTTGACGCACTTTTCCGGGACCATGCGGCAGACGGTATAAGGGACCTTCTTCACGCAGGTCTCGCGGACATACTTGACACACTCGATCTCCTGTTCGCACACCTCGGGGACCCAAACCTTCTTGCAGCACCGGATCGGCGGGCACTGGACCTGGACGGTCTTGCACTCGCCCGGGCAATAGATCCATCGGCAGGTGCAAGGATCGAACGTCCAGCAACCGGGCTCCTGGACGCACTTGGTAACGACCGGGCCGGGGACTTCGTAGACTTGGGTTTCCCAACGGCCGGAGCAGACCTGGACTTTCTTGGTGTACTTCACCGGCTTGCAGATCGTGTAGCACACCTCTTTCTCGCAGGTCTCGTAGACCGGCTTCATGACCGTGTAGCAGATTTCCTTCGTTCGCGTCTCGTAGACCGGCTTGCAGACCGTGTAGGGGATCTCCTTGGTGCAGGTTTCCCACACCGGCTTCATCACCGTGTAGGTGCAGGTCTTGGTCTCGTAGACCGGCTTGCAGACCGTGTAGGGGATCTCCTTGGTGCAGGTTTCCCACACCGGCTTCATCACCGTGTAGGTGCAGGTCTTGGTCTCGTAAACCGGCTTGCAGACCGTGTAGGGGATCTCCTTGGTGCAGGTTTCCCACACCGGCTTGCAGACCGTGTAGGTGCAGGTCTTGGTCTCGTAGACCGGCTTCATGACCGTGTAGCAGACCTCCTTGGTCCGCGTCTCCCACGTCGGCTTCATGACCGTGTAGGTGCAGGTCTTGGTTTCGTAGACCGGCTTGCAGACCGTGTAGGTGCAGGTCTTGGTCTCGTAGACCGGCTTCATGACCGTGTAGCAGACCTCCTTGGTCCGCGTCTCCCACACCGGCTTGCAGACCGTGTAGGGGATCTCCTTGGTGCAGGTTTCCCACACCGGCTTGCAGACCGTATAGGTGCAGGTCTTGGTCTCGTAGACCGGCTTGGCGACCGTGTAGCAGATTTCCTTGGTGCGGGTTTCCCACACCGGTTTGCACACGGTGTACCTCACTTCCCGGTAACAGGTCTCCGGGACGTACTTCACGCAGGTGACGGTCTTCGGCACGCACACCTTTTCGAGGCAGGTCTTGTAGCAAGTCACCTGCTGCTGCTCGTAGACGATTTCCCGGCAAGTCTTCATGACCGTATGACATTGCACGGGGCAGCAACCGGCGTCGGCGCAGCAGACCGGCCTGCACCGAACATATCGAGCCGCGCCACAATAGCTGGCATCGGCACTGTTGGCCGTGATGAGCGCCAGGACGGCGACGATCACGGGCACTCCCAAGGCGGTTTTCATGTTGCGCCTCCTTCGAATTCCCAACCGGATAGCTCTGCTGCTCTCGGCGATCCGGCCCAAGTGGGCAATCGCCATCAAGCAGGGGTCTTCGGAACGATCCCCGTCTTCAGTCTTTTCGGACTTCCTATTCGACGCACATTAACCAGTCCACCAAGAAGCTTTTCTTCTTCAAGGCGAGACATCCTGCTTTAACGGCGCAGACTGAACTTGACCCTGTGGGTCCTACTAGCTGTATCGTCAAGTTGGGTCCCTTGCTCGACATAAAGAGACAGCGCAACTCTCATGTTGTTGGGTGACTAGGACTTATGTATGACCTGGGGCGAATCCGAAGAATGAAGCGGATTGACGTGATGATGTCGGTCTTGCAGGCATCAGCCGGCTTGCGGCGCAAGATTCAAGCCGTTCGCCCGCCGCGCGAACCCGCCGGGGCGTCGCGTCGTCCCAGATTTGGGGAAAGGCCTTGCCGGGATCCCGCGAAGGGAATAGATTGACGATCAGCGAAGGTTGATCGCCTCGTTTGGGTCGTGCGGGCCAAGACGACTTGAACGTCCCACCCTACCCGGTGGTGTAATGGTAACACAAGGGATTTTGGTTCCCTCGTTCCAGGTTCGAGTCCTGGCCGGGTAGCTCGCTCGGGGGTGATTGTTTTGCCCGATCCTTTCGGATGGCTTCAATGCAGTCTTAAGAAGGGTCTTTCCGAGTCACACGGAACGGGCTTTCGATCGCTTCCGGAGCCCGGTCAAACCTTCTTTTTCGACTGGCGTGGGCAGGCCTGACGTTGCCCAGCGAACGTTCAGGATACCGCGGCCTTGTTCCCGATCCGCGGATCGATGTCCGCCATGAAAAGAAAAGGCCTTGCGTAACTTACGATTACGCAAGGCTTTCTGAGTGGAGGATAGCGGGTTCGAACCGCTGACCTTCTGAATGCCATTCAGACGCTCTCCCAACTGAGCTAATCCCCCTCCTTTGTTGTATTTGTTCCACCAAAGCTGGCTAATACATCTCTACTGACCGAGCAACTGAATCGGTCGCGAAAACAGGCGGGCCCGGAGGCCTGATCCGACAAATCCTTGTTTCCGATTGTGCTCGGCCGTCTCTAACTTTATCGGCGGTTTGCCTCGCCGTCAAGCGGTGGAAAAAAGCGGCCCGGTCCGCTCGTTCGCGCCTCATCGAGACCGACTTGGAAAAGCTTCAAGTTGCGCAACGCCAGATACTTATGTTCTTTTGCAAGCCGACCAGGCAAGCTCTCCCACGAGACTGCTTAGGGGTTCTTTCAGAGTCTTGGTTGCCAGCGACACGGCAAAACGAGGTGCCGTTCTGGAAACCGGGTAACGTGTGCAAGTTCCTTCTTGGTGAGGCGATCGAGGGATTCTTATAAACCGGTGTTGACCTCATTGGATGGATCTATGATGCACCAATGGTGGGGATCCGGAGGAATCAACCCCCTTCTGCGAGCCACCGAACGTTGGAGCAACAGGCTTCAAGTACGGAATCCGAGGTTGGGAAACCTGGGATCGGGCGGCATCGCCGTGGAAATATAGGGAAGCGAGGTGGTTTGGGTTGTTGTTGGTGTGGATTCCGGACTTTACACGGGTGGTAGGTTCAGGTATTTTCTGCCCGGCTCACCGCGCGCGGATGGTGGCCGGGCAGCAAGACAGCGACTGGGGCGTTTTGCTGATTGGCGAGCCGGAGGCGCTGGGGCAGCCGGCAGGCAGTGTGAATCCGCGTCGGGCGGTGCATCAAGGAGGCGGTGTCCATGCTCCGGACAAGGATCGTTCGGGTCCTCATCACGGCGACGGTGGGAGTTGTTTCGCCCCATTTTTCCGTGGCCGCGGAAGACGGCGTTCGGATCGAGAGCAAGATCTTTTTCGGCAGCGACAAGGAGCCGAAGGCGGAGAACACCACGATTTTCCACCGTGGATTGGTGTACGACTATCTGCGGAACCCGACGGAGGGCCGCCATACGAGCGAAACCATCGTGCTGGACCTGGCGCGTGGCCGGTTTGTTCTGTTGGATCCGAAGCGCCGCGTGCGAACGGAGTTGGCCACGGAAGAGGTTGCCGCGCTTTGCGAGAACTTTCGCCGATGGGCCCAGGATCAGACGGACGCCTTCACCAGGTTTCTCGCGGCGCCGAAGTTCGAGGAGGTGTTCGACGAAAGCACGGGCGAGCTGGTGTTCCAGAGCCCCTGGGTGACCTATCGTGTGGCGACGATCGAGGCGGACTCCGAGGTCGTGCTTCAGCAGTTCCGCGATTTCACCGACTGGTACGCGAGGTTGAACGCCCGATTGAATCCGGGCTACAAGCTGGTGCTTGCCCGATTGGCCCTCAACGAGGCCTTGCAAAAGCGACGTCAACTGCCGCGCGAGATCACCCTCACGGTGCAACCGAAGAAGGCGTTTTCGTTTCAGAAGACGGTCATTCGCAGCGAACACCAGTTCATCTACCATCTCGTGGAATCGGACCGGGATCGGATCGCTCAGACTGGCGAGTTCATGGCCATCTTCCAGCCGGTGGATTTCGCCCAATACGATCGCCGGTCCGAGCCCTAACCCCTTCCTCCCCGATCGCGGTCGACCGCGGGCTTCCCACTCTGGCAAGTCGGCGTCGGGCGGGTTATCATGGCGCCGGCTTCGCCGTTGCTTGTTCTTGCCCGCCTGGAGGAGTCCGCGCACCATGTACCGCCATTTCGTGTTTCACCTTTCGAGTTCTGCGTTGGGGATCGCGACTGCTTTCGGATTGCTTGTGCCGTGTCGGGCCGAGGTCGTGGCCAGGCCGTCGGCCAAGGGGATGGTCGTCGAGATCGACGGCAGCCTGTTTACCGAGTATCTGACGCGGAGCGGGGCCAAGCCGATTCTCTGGCCGATCCTGGGTCCGACCGGCAAGCCAGTGACCCGGGCCTATCCGATGAGCGAGGTCGCCGGCGAGACCAAGGATCACGTTCACCAAAGGTCCCTGTGGTTCACGCACGGGGATGTCAACGGCGTGAGCTTCTGGCACGAGAACGCCAATCACGGAACCATCGTCCATCGGCGCTTCGTCGAGGTGCGGAGCGGCGAGGAGGCGGGTTTCCTGACGGACAACGATTGGGTCGGGCCCGATGGCAAGACGCTCCTGAGCGATCAGCGCCGCTTGACGTTTGGGAGAGAGGGCCACGCACGGTGGATCGACTTCGACATCACCCTGAAGGCGACGTCGGGGCCGGTCAAGTTTGGCGACACGAAAGAGGGGACGTTTGGAGTTCGCGTGGCGGAAACGATGCGGGTCGACGCCAAGCGGGGAGGCCGGATCGTCAACAGCGAGGGCAAGACCAATCAAGATGCCTGGGGCCGGCAGGCCGCTTGGGTCGATTACCACGGGCCGGTGGACGGTCAAAGCGTGGGTATCGCCATCATGAATCATCCATCCAGCTTTCGCTACCCGACTTACTGGCACGTGCGGACGTACGGGCTCTTCGCCGCCAATCCGTTTGGAATCCACGACTTTCCGGGCGGCGAGAAAAAGGATGGCAGCTACCTGATCGAGGCGGGCAAGTCCATCACGTTGCGATACCGGGTGTGGATTCACCCCGGCGACGAAAAGCAAGGCCGAGTGGCGTCGGCTTTTGAGGCCTACGCCCAGCGAAAATAAACTGTTTTCGTCGGATCCATCCCGCCCGTTCTTGAGTCCATCTTGGGCAAAGGGTCTCGGCCAATTTGCCGATAGCTTCTTTTGTCGGCTCTTGGTCTAAGTTATCTAGATTACGCAGGGACCCTAGAATCTCCAAGTCTCTGCGAGAATCAGGGAGATACCAGCCTCTATGTTGGCCCAGTTTCAGCAGATCAACAACCTGGATGAACTGCGCGAATACGTCAACGAGACCCTATGTGATTACTACGAGCTCCAAATGGACGCCTTCCACCTGACGGAGCATGTGCTTCGCCGCGGCGGCAAGCCGTGCGGGATCTATTTTTGTCTCCACGGCCCTCGCGCCGTGAAATTCACGGCGATTTGGGAGATTGACCGAAACCAAGTGCTGTTTTACGGATCGAGCGGCGAGCGGTTCTTGAAGACCCAACTTACCGGGCCGTTGGCTTTGGAGAAAACGGCCGCCTGAGAGTCTCCAACGGTGGCGCGATCGGCACTCGGGCGCCTTGAGCGGGCAGAAAGATTGACTCCGTTGTAGAAAGTGCCCAATCCGGCTTGCTCAAGGCGACCCGCTCGCGTCACCCGATGTTCCACGTTTAACTGCCTTTGCAAATTAACTATGCAGCCGGGATTCAACCCGGCCATGCGTGGAGGTTCAAAATATGTTGGTTTTATCCCGGCGTGAGAACGAACGACTTCGGCTGGGGGATTCGATTGTGGTCACGGTGGTCCGTGTATCGGGCGACCGGGTGCGTTTGGGCATCGACGCCCCGAGCGACATGGTGGTTCTGCGGGACGAACTCCAGCCGCAGCCGCGGCCTGATGCCGCCGCGGCGCGCCGGCTCGGCTGATCTGGCGTAACCGTTCGCAGGCCGGGGACTGGCGCGATTTTTCGGGCCGTTTCGCGCCGAAATGCGTCTGTTCCCTGACCGGCCAAGGGGGACAGTCCCATTTTCGCGGACTTCGCCGCGAAAATCGGGACGATCCCCGTGAACGGTTACGACCTGCGGTCCCCAAGGACGTGTTTGCCAAGCCGGCGCAGACTCCGATCCCAAGGTGCCATTCGAGGAAGCCGCTCGGAGAGTGCCGTTGCGACTTGAGGCGGCCGGCAGAGGGCGAGCGTCAATCGCGAGGACGCACTGCCCCGGTCAGACCGCTGTAGTCACGGCGGTCGTCCGGGTGCCAAAGGGGCACGCCCTTCCGGATGCGCTCGGCCAGCACATCGATTTTCGCGCGAGAACCCGCGGGCGCATCCGTGGGGACGAAATCCTCATTGATCGCGGGCACGAAATCCTCATCGTGCCCGCATTCCAGAATTGCTTCGAAAACGTTCCTCATGGCTAGCACTCCTTCAAACGGTTGAAACTTCGTCTAAACCAAAAAAGGGCGCAAGGCCCTACCGAGTCGTACCAGGATGGTTCGGCCACAGGCCCGGTCGTGAGCACCAGGTGGCGACACGACCTGAAAGACGTGCCCTTGCCCCGAGAGCACACAGCTAGGCGGGACGAAATCCTAACGCGGAATAAACGATTATTCCCCCGATGCCCCCGCCTGTCAAGGGGGCAAAACGCGGTGGTCGGACACACGTACTTCCAATGGGTAGAAGCATCCGGCCGAAAAGGTTATGCGGTGCCGCTGCGATCTTAGCCGGGGAACCATTGCGCGGCCAGATCGTCGAGCCAGCATTCGATCAACGTTGCCGGATAAGCGTGCCTGTCGACTTGCTCCGCCGCATCCAGGCACCGTTCGAGGCATCGGGCAACGATGCCTGCTTCTGCCGGACCGAATCGATCCGTACCTTGCCCGATTGGCAGAGGATAAAGTACCTCAGAAGATGGTATTGAACACGTCCTCCTGAGGACGTGTTCATAAAATTCCGTGGCTGCTCCAATGGCTTGACGCAGTCTTTCACGCCGTGCCGGTCCCTCGCGACCCGTCTCCTCCGCAAAACGGAGTATCTCGGCTGAGAGTCCCACGCAGTCAATCTGCGGTTGGCTTAGCCCTTCCCATATTGTATTCCGAATCCCCCATAGAGACTGGTCCGTAAGTTCGGTTGCCCGACGGACACTTCCCCCGCTCTGCTGGGCCACGCGCTGGGCGTCTTCCGGACTCTCCACAAGCCCGTTGTCCACAAGGATCTTGCTGACGATGCTTGTGTCCAAGGGTTGGAATCGAATGATTTGACAGCGTGACCGGATGGTGGGCAACTGTTTCGCGGGGCTGGTGCCGATGAGGATGAGCACCGAGCGAGGAGGGGGTTCTTCCAGGGTTTTCAGCAAGCTATTGGCACCCTCCGGATTCAGGTAGTCGGCGTCATCGATGATGGCCACCTTGCGCCCCCCCATGAAGGGCTTCATGGACAAGCGGTGGCACAGTCCCTCCTTTCCCCGCTTGTCTTTCTCCCCCACCAGAAGCTCCAAGGGCAAAAACGACTTATCCTCGGGCTTGCACACATAGTCCAGGTCAGGGTGGGTGAGGCCGCGGACTTGGACGCAGGTCGGACAAATCCCGCAGGGATCCATGAGCGTCTCCGGCCGCGTGGAACACAGCAGTGCTTGAGCCAACCCGAATGCGAACCGCCGCTTGCCAATTCCGTCCGGGCCGACGAAGAGAAAGCTGCTCGCCAGGCGACCGCGCTGGAGTGCCCGGCGGAAGCGCGCCACCACGTCGTCGTGACCCAAGACGCCCTGCCAAGCCATCGGACCCAAACCAGAAAGAACCGGGGTTAAGGAAACCAGCTCCAGACAACGGTCCACTGTATGGGGAACAAGCGGGACTGTCAAACGTTGGCGGTCTGCCTGGAAACCGTTCGCAAGGCGCACGACCCATCTTAGGGATCGACGGTGTACCCGCCGGGCGTTGTAACGTCGGCGTTGGCCGCGGCGTTTTTCTGTTAGAGCGCCCGCGGTGCGGAGGGAACGCCCGCGCAGATACAAACTTGACACGGGCGCGAGGGGCTTGTTAGGCTATAGGAGGTTGTCTCAAAGTCTTTCGACAACAGGGGTTGTGTTTTCCATGTGGAACAGCGATTCGTTTGGTTTCGGCGGCTGCGTGCGACGGCTGGCGATTTGGGCGGTGGCGATCTCGTTCTCCGTCGTTGTTTTGGCGGAGGCCGCCCAGCCGGCGGCCCCGGAGGCGAAACCGTCGGTGCCCGCAAAACCAAGCGCCCCTGCGGCGTCCGCTGGGGCTAGCAAACCTGCTTCGCCCCAGCCGGCCCCAGCCCCGCCGACGGCAGCCAAGCCCACGCCTGCTCCTGCCTCACCCGCGCCCGCAGTCGAGAAACCGCCGGCGGCGACACCGCCCGCAGGAAAACCGCCGGCCGCCGAGCCCGCCGAACCTGCTCCCACTCCGGCTGCCACCAGCTTCAAGCAGGAGATGAGTGGCGAGGAGTATAAGAAGGCCGTGGAGAAGTTCCGGCGGGACAAATCGGCGGTCCAGAAGATGTTGCGGGCGCAGGTGTTTGCGGCTGGACAGGAGGCCCAATTCGACGCCTACTACAACGATTTTGCGTTGCCCCGATGGACGGTTCCGGAAAACTACCCCTCGCTAACCGAGTTTCGCCGGGAGTTGCGCAACGATTTCTTGGCGGCCAAGAGCGGCCCACCCTACGATCGGCTCCTTAGCCTGGCGTTTGACTATTTGACACGGCTTGCCGGGCCGGGTTACCACCCCGCCGTTCGCTACAACGCGATGATGGCGATCGGCGAATTGAACGTTCAGGAACTCCAGCCTGGGTCGCGGGAGAGACTTCAGCCGTACCCGCCGGCCCTCAAGGCGATCCTCGATGCGATCAAGAGTTCCGACTCCGACGCGGTGCGCGTGGCCGCCTTGCTGGGGCTTCAGCGACACGCGAGCCTGGGGATTGCGGATGCCCAGGTTCGCGACGGGCAAATCGTGCCGATGTTGTTAGACTTGGCGAAATCGCCGCCTCCGGCGGGCCGATCGCCCGAGGGCCACGCCTGGCTGCGGACCATGGCGATCAACATTTTGGCAACGCTGCACGCGGTGGGTCCGAATGGGCGTCCGGTTACCCCGAATGCTGAACTCGTCAAGACGCTGGTGGGAATTGTGGCCGACAAGGATGCCCCGGCGACCACCCGCTCCGCCGCGGCCCGGGCCTTGGGGACGTTCGACTACAAGGGATTCACTGCCCTGACTCCCAGCCAGATCGCCGCGCCGATCGGCCAGATGGCCGTGGAAATCTGCACCGCGGAACTGGCCAAGACCAGATCCGCGGCCGCCAAGACTCCGACGAAGAGTGGGGGCCGGGCCATGGGATCCATGATGCCAGGCAGCTACCCGATGGGCGAAGGCTCGCTGCCCATGCCCGGAATGATGCCGATGGGCGGACCGATGTATGGCTCGGCGGGCGCTCAGAAGGAGGTGAGCGACGAGGAGGCCGATCGCCTGGCCCGCTTGCGGCGGGCTTTGAAGTACTATCTCGACGGGGCTCGGCAAGGATTGAACGGTCCTAATGATTCTCAAAACGGAGGCCTCCGGCTGTACGCGGCGAAGTTCGAGCCCGATCTGAAGAAACTCTCCGGTTTCCAGGATCCCGACTGGACATTCGTCAATGGGGTGTTCGGGGCGGTGCAGGAGATCATCAAGGCGCTGGACGGGGACGAGGAAGAGTATTCCGCTGTGGCCAAGAAGGTGGTGGCCGCGCGGACCAAATTGCGAGACCTGGTGAGTCCGGCCGCGGCCGACAAGGGCCCTGCCCCGAGCGCCCCCGCGCCCCCCGCAAAGAATTGAGAGTTCCTCGGCAAGGATGCATTACGCACGGACGCCCGCCACTCCCCCCGACGCCCGAGCCGTTCGCTGTGTCGGCATTGTCGGGGCGGGCATGATGGGCACGGCGATCGCGGCGGCCAATCTGCGTTGTGGCGTGGCGGTCGCCCTGGCCGATGCCGACGATCGGGCCCTGGCCGGGGCCATCCCTCGCGTTTCCGGGGAATTGGCCGGCCTTGGTCACCCCCCCGAGCAAATCGGCCCATGGGTGGGCGGGTTGCTGTCGGTCGGGGCCGACGTGGACCGACTCCGCCAGTGCGATCTGGTGTTGGAGTCGATCGTCGAATCGCCGGCGGCCAAGCAAGCGCTCTTTTCGCGGCTCGAACCGTGCCTGGCTGCCGAAGTCTTGCTGGCCTCGAACACCTCGACGATTCCCATCGCTCGGCTGGCCCAAAGGCTCAAGCAGCCGGGCCGATTCCTGGGCATCCATTTTTTCCATCCGGTGGGACGACGGCCGCTGGTGGAGATTGTCCGCGGGCCTCGGACCGACTCGGGGGCCGTGGCCGCCGCCGTGGCGTATGCCAGAGCGATCGGCAAGGTGCCGATCGTGGTGGCCGATGGCCCAGGCTTCCTCGTCAATCGTCTGCTCGGTCCCTATCTGGCCGAGGCCTTGGAATTGCTGCGGGAAGGGGTTTCGGTGCGCGACGTGGAGCAGGCGGCGGCCGATTTCGGGATGGCCATGGGGCCGCTCCGCCTGGTGGATGAGATCGGCATTGACACGGCGCTATTGGGCGGGCGCGTGCTCTGGGAGGCCTTCCCCGATCGCATCACGCCCTCGCCGCTGCTGGTGGGCATGTATAAGGCCCACAAACTGGGTCGAAAGACCCGGTCGGGATTCTTCACCTATGCCGGGGAGCAAGATGCCCCGGCCCCGCTTGAGCCCGCCCCCGATTTCGTCGCTTTGATCGCCGCCTGGTCTTATGGGCCAAGCCCGAGGCCGCGAGTCGATCTTATGGATCGGCTGCTTCTCCCCATGGTGTTGGAGGCCGCCCGAATCCTTGAGGAAGGTCGCGTCGACGGCCCGGAGTCCATTGACCTGGCGGTGAATCTTGCGCTGGGCTTCCCCGCCGCCCGCGGCGGATTGCTGCGCTGGGCCGACTCGCTGGGCCTGCGCCAGGTACTGGAGAAGCTGCAGAAGTACGAACCGCTCGGCCCACGCTTCCGGCCGACGGAGCAGATGCGCCAGCTCGCGGCGGAGGGAAAAGGGTTTTACCCCGCGTGAGCGAGTCGGGTGGAACTGCGATATCTCCCTCGCACGCCGAGGGGAAGCAAAGAAGGCGGCGGCGCTGTCCGCTCCGTGCTCGGCTTTACTAGGGCCTTCTTTTTTCCCTCCTACTCTGCTGGCTGATTCCCCCCCTACCAACTGCTTGCATCTTGCCCATTTTCCCGCTACCGTGTAGCTAAAGCCTCTCCCCTTCCCCAACCCTGCGCA
>Ga0101944_10002422_pt1 | contig 30302 bp, 22 predicted proteins | sample DewCreD2012metaG_FD_75245 | JGI IMG/M metagenome (GOLD analysis project Ga0101944, IMG submission 75245) | Hot spring sediment bacterial and archeal communities from British Columbia, Canada, to study Microbial Dark Matter (Phase II) - Dewar... ... | reverse complement strand
AAAGACGGCCCAAAAAAGTTGCCAAGCCCCTTAGGTTGCGGAAGTTGGGCTAGTTCCCATAAAGATTGATAGACTTACGCCAAAAGAGTTCATGCAAAACCTTCAAATCAATTTCGAAAGCAACTCAAAAACAAGGCCTATCCATCTGCCGCCGCCCATCCGAAAAACGACCCCGGTGCTGAGCCGTGCCGCGCGGGGCGACACCCGCGAGCCTGTGATTCAACAACTTACCGGCATTTTCAAGGGAGGCCTCAGTTCCGCCTCCTTCCGCGCTTCCCGCCCGGGCTCCTCCAAAACCGCGCCGCCAATCCCTGTACGGGCCGCCTTTCCTGGGAACGCCGGGCGCAATCTCGCCCCACAGCAGCCTCCGCCATACCTCAGCAACTCCGCGCGAAAACAACGCGACTCAGCGTTCCTGTCCACGCCCGGCGGCCCGCAATCCGCCGGGTGCTATAATCCGTACTGTCTGAATTCCTTCCCGCTCCTATGGACTTGGATCAGCTCCATACCTTTCTCGAAATCGTGAGGCTGAAGAGTTTTTCCAAGGCAGCCGAAACCTGTTTCCGGACGCAGCCGGCCATCAGCGCGCAGGTTCGCCAATTGGAGCAGGAACTGAACACGACTTTGTTTGACCGGCTGGGAACACGCATAGCGCTCACCGCCGCCGGCCGGATTTTCGCCGAGTACGCCGAGCAGATTCTCGACTTGCGCCGACGCGCCCAGGACGCCATCAACGAACTGGACCGCGTGCCGCGGGGCGCGCTGATGATCGCGGCCAACGAGGCCACCTGCATGTTCGTCCTGCCGCGTGTGTTCTCCGAGTTCACGGCGCGCTTCCCGAACGTGCAGCTTCTGCTGGAACGGTTGTACGGCGCACGGGTGATCCAGGCGGTGCTGGAGAACCAGGCGGATTTCGGCTTTACGCAGTTGCCGGTGCAGGACCGCAAGCTTCAGGCGGTGAAGATTCACTCGGATCAGATTCTGCTGATCGTTCCGCCCGGCCACCCGCTGGCGGCCAAGGAGGCGGTTACGTGCCAGGACCTGGTAGGGCACCCTCTCATACTGGCCAAGTCGGGCAACACCCGGTCCCGGTTGAACGCCTGGTTCGAGCTGGTCGAGGATCTGCTGCATATCTCGATGGAGCTGGATTCGACGCAGCTATTGAAGCGCTTCGTGATGGCCGGGCTGGGGATCTCGTTCGTGGCCGAGACACATTGTCAGGAGGAGGTCCGGGCGGGACAACTCATTGCCGTGCCCCTGGCGCCCGAGCCGCTGATCCGGCAGATCGGGATGGTCTACAGGAAGGACAAGGCGCTTTCGCGCGCGGCGCTTGGTTTCATCGACGTGGTGCTGGAGCAGGCCGCCCTGGGAGCGATGGCGGTGGCGGCGCCCCCGAAGCCGGCCGCGCGGCGGTAAACTCCCATGGAAGCGCGGACCGGGTTATCCTGACTATTTCATGCGCAAGAGCAAAGTTCTCGTCCTTGGAAACGCGGGCCAACTGGGCCAGGAGCTGATGGAACAGTTCACCTCGCGCGGATGGGTGGTGACGGGCCTGGACCGTGCCGAAGTGGATATCGCGGACCGGTTTCAGGTGGAGGAGTGCGTGGCGGCCCTGGATCCTTCCGTGGTCGTGAACGCGGCGGCCTACAACCAGGTGGATGTCGCCGAGCGGGATCCGCACGCGGCCTTCGCGGTGAACGCGCTGGCGGTCAAGAACATTGCCGTGGCGTGCCGGCAGGTGGACGCGTTCCTGGTGCACTACTCGACCGATTACGTCTTTGACGGCGCCGCCGGGCGTCCCTACACCGAGGAGGACGCGCCGCGGCCCGTGGGCGCCTACGGCGTCTCCAAGCTGGCGGGAGAGATGTTCGCGCACGCCTACCTCGATCATCCCCTGATCATTCGCACTTCCGGGGTGTTCGGTCCGGGCGGCCTGCACACCGCGCGCGGGAATTTCGTCGAGCTGATGCTGCGGCTGGGGGCATCCGGAAAGCCGATCCGCGTGGTGGAAGATCACTTTGCTTCGCCGACTTATGCGCCCTGGCTGGCGGCCCGGACCGTGGATTTGTTGGAGAAGCAACTGGCGGGCACGTTCCATATCGGGGGAGGCACGGCGATTTCGTGGTTCGAATTCGCGCGCATGATCTTCAGAGCGGCAGGCATCTCTCCCGAGCTGAGGCCGACCAACGAGCGGGAGTACCGCACAGAGGCTCGCCGTCCGAAGTACTCCGCGCTCTCGAACCGCAAGATGGAATCGGCCGGGCTGGCGCCCATGCCGCCGCTCGAGGAGGCTTTGAAGGACTACTTCAAGAGACGGCCGGAGATCATTGCCCGGGGCTGACCGAGTAGTATCCCTTTCTGGCCTGGACCTTCAGCTTCCTGTCCTTGGTGCGGACGTCCACGCGGCGGTAGGCGCCCGGGGGCAGATCGCTCTCGGCCACGTAGCCAATGGCGTACTGGCTGCGCATCTCATCCTGGATTTCCTGGAAGATTCGCTCCAGCGTGTACTTCCGGTCGGCGCGAAACAGCCGGCCGCCCGTTTCCTCCGCCATGCGTTTGAGGTCGCTTTCACCGGCGCCAACGCCATAGGCGGGAAATCCGTAGGCGCGGGGGTCGGCATAGTGGATGCTGTAAATGATGGCATCCGCTTTCTGCGCCGCCTCGATGGCCTGGCTGAGCTTGACGCGGCTGCCCACATCGACTCCGTCCGTGATGATCACGACGGCCTTGCGGCCGGCTTCCGACCGGAGTTTTTCGATGGAGGCGAGGTAGACGGCATCGAAGAGCACCGTGCCGCGGGGTTTCGTCGCCGTCGGCACGGGGCCGGGGTAGGCGCCGCTGAAATCCTGGCGGATGCGGAGGCTCTCGAGTCCGCGGCGCAGGAGCTGGATGGAGTTCGTGGAGTCCTGGACCAGCTCGGCGTCGGGGCCGAAGCTGATCAGGAATGCGAGGTCTTTCTTGGTGAGCACCTTGGTGAAGAACGCATCCGCGGTGCGTTTTTCAGTCTCGAGGAGGTTCTTCTGGCTGCCGCTGATGTCCACCAGCAAGCCGATGGTGAGCGGCAGGTCCGTCTGGCGGGCAAAGTAACGAATCTCGCGGGGCTTGCCTTCTTCGCTGATCAGGAAGTCCTCCTTCGCGAGGTTTGGAATCAGCGCCCCCTTGCCGTCCCGGACCGAGCACAGGATGTTGACGACGTTGACGTCCACGCGGATGGTGGGCAGTTCTTCGGGAGGCTGCGCGAGAGCGAGGCCCAGGATCGCCAGCGGCCATGCGAACCACAAACGAAAAGGCATGCATATGGTTAGATGTGAGACTAGGGGGCCGCGTTACGGATGAAGAAGGCCATTGAACAGCTTTGCGCCGCCGATCCCGTGCTTGAGCGGCTGATCGAACAAACAGGCCGCTACCGGATCCGCTATCTGGATCCGGATTACGAAGCCTTGGCCAAGGCCATTGTTTACCAGCAGTTGAGCGGGAAGGTGGCGTCAGTGATCTTCGAAAGGCTGAAGATCGCGGCCGGGGACGGACGGCTGACGGCGAGCGCCGTCCTGCGGCTCACTCCGGACACGATGCGGTCCCTGGGCCTCTCACGGCAGAAGATCGCCTACCTGCGCGAGCTGGCGGCGGAGGCGCAGGCGGGGACGGCGGACTTCGAGGCCATGAAACGGATGAGAGATGAGGACGTGATCCGCGCGCTTACCAGGCTCAAGGGCGTGGGGGTGTGGACCGCGCACATGTTCCTGATCTTCGCGCTGAGGCGGAAGGACGTGCTGCCGGTGGGGGACCTGGGCATCCGGGCGGCCGTTCAGAAGGCGTATGGGCTCGATCAATTGCCGTCGCCGGGCGAAGTGGAAGCCATGGGCGAGAGGTGGCGCCCGTACCGGACGGTTGCAAGCTGGTACCTGTGGCGCAGCCTGGAGCCGGACGCGAATCTGTAGCGCCGGCGGCCGGGAGCGGCCCTAACGGCCCCGAAGGATCTCGCGGGCGGCGTTGTGGCCTGGCGCGCCGGTGACGCCGCCGCCGGGATGCGTGCCAGAGCCGCAAAGGAAGAGCCCGCGAATGGGCGTGCGGTAATCGGCCCATCCCGCGGCCGGCCGCATCACGAACATCTGGTCGAGGCTCATCTCGCCGTGGAAGATGTTTCCGCCCGTGATGCCGAAGCGCCGCTCGAGTTCGAGAGGGGTGAGCACCTGGCGGCGCAGGATGCGAGATTGAAAGCCGGGAGCGTACTCTTCGATCAGCGACAGGACGCGATCCGCGTAGCGCTCCCCGGCCTCGTCCCAATTCGATTCGCGCAGCTTGAAGGGCGCGTATTGCAGGAAGATCCCCATGACGTGCTTTCCGGCCGGCGCGAGAGAAGGGTCATACATTGTGGGGACGGTAAGCTCCAGCAGCGGCCGCTCGGAGGGACGGCCGTACTTGGCGTCGTCCCAGGCCTTCTCGACGTATTCGACCGAGGGGCAGATGTGCATGGTGGCGCGATGCTGGGGACCGGGCGCGCCGGGCAGGGCCGCGAATTCCGGCAGGCCATCCAGCGCGAGGTTGATCTTCAGTGAGGTTCCTTCGCAGCGGTACCGCCGCAAAGAAGCGACGAACTCGTCCGGCAACTCCCGGGAGTCGAGCAGCCGGAGGAAGGTGGCGGGCGGGTCGAGGTTTGAGACCACAGTGGACGCTTCCAGTTCTTCGCCGCCTTCCAAGACCACCCCGGCCGCCTGGCCGCGGCGCACGAGGATTCGCTCGACGGCGGCGCCGGTCCGGATCGTGGCGCCGTGGCTGCGGGCCGAAGCGGCCATCGCTTCCGCGATCGCGCCCATGCCGCCGCGCACGAAGCCCCACAGGCCTCGCACGCCGCCGACGCCGCCCATGCAATGATGCATCAGGATGTAGGCCGTGCCGGCCGAGTACGGGCCGCCGTTGGCGCCGATGACGCCGTCGGTGACGAGAGCGGACTTCAAGGCGTCGCTCTCGAACCACTCGTCGAGGAACTGCGCCGCGCTCTGGGTGAAGATTTTGACCAAGGATGCGGCCTGCCGCGAGGCCAGATTGTGCATCCGCGCCGCCAGCCTGAGGTAGTCCAGAAAGTCGCCCAGGCCCGAGGGGGGCAGGCGCGGCGGAGTCGCCAGCAGCAGGACCTCCACGACCCGGGCCAATTCCTCGATATGGGCTTCGTAGCGGGGGTAGGCGTCGGCATCGCGCTTGGAGAATTTCGCAACCTCGTCCAGCGATTTCCGGCGGTCTTGCCAGAGAAAGAGGTGGCGGCCACCAGGAAATGGCGAAAAGAAGGCCGGGTCCTTCGGGTCCACACGGTAGCCGAAGCGCTCCAATTCGAGGTCGCGGACCACCTTTTCGTGGAGCAGGCTGGTGAGGTAGGCCGCCGTGGAGACGCGGTAGCCGGGCCAGACTTCTTCGGTCACGGAACAGCCGCCCACGAGTTCGCGGCGTTCGAGCACGACGACGCGCCGCCCGGCGCGGGCAAGATAAGCCGCGGCGGTCAGTCCGTTATGGCCGCCGCCGATGACAATGACATCGAACCGGACAGGCACGTTCAGCCCCCTTCAGTTTCGGTCCTGCAACGGAACGCCACCACCGCCAGAGGCGGCAGGGTGATGAGGATGCTGTGCGCGCGGCCGTGGGCCGGGATGGCCTCAGCCATCACGCCGCCCGCATTGCCCAGGTTGCTGCCGCCGAACCACTCCGAGTCGCTGTTCAGCGCCTCTTCGTAGAAGCCGGGCTGCGGCACTCCGAAGCGGTAGCCGAAGCGCGCCGCCGGGGTGAAATTGCAGCAGAACAGGAGGAAATCCCGCGGGTCCCTCGCCCGGCGAAGGAAGGAAATGACCGAGTGGTCCACGTCGTTCAGATCGACCCACTCGAAACCTTCGAAGCCGAAGTCGGCCTGGTGCAAGGCGGGCTGCGAGCGGCAGAAGCGGTTCAGTTCCCTCACGAAGGCCTGGAGCTTGCGGTGGTAATCGAACTCCAGCAGTTCCCAGCGCACGGATGCGTTGTGGTTCCACTCCTCGTATTGCCCGATCTCCGAGCCCATAAAGAGCAGCTTTTTTCCGGGGTGGGCGTACATGTAGGCCAGGAAGGCGCGCACATTCGCGAATCGCTGCCATTCATCGCCGGGCATTTTCGACAGCAGGGACCGCTTGCCGTGCACGACTTCGTCGTGCGAGACGGGCAGGACGAAATTCTCCGTGAAGGCGTACAGGAGGCTGAAGGTGATGTTTTTGTGGTGGAACTTGCGGTGCACGGGATCCTTGGAAAAATACTCCAGCATGTCGTGCATCCAGCCCATGTTCCACTTCATGGTGAAGCCCAGCCCCCCGAGGTAGACGGGCTTGGAGACTCCGGGGAACGCCGTGGATTCCTCGGCGATCGTGACCGCGCCCGGCTCCCGGTGCACCAGTTCGTTGAACTTGCGGAGCAGGTCGATGGCCTCGAGGTTCTCGTTGCCGCCGTAGCGGTTCGGGATCCACTCGCCCGGCTTGCGGGAATAGTCCAGGTAGAGCATGGACGCCACGGCGTCGACGCGCAAGCCGTCGATGTGATACTGCTTCAGCCAGAAAAGGGCGCTGGAGATGAGGAAGCAGCGGACCTCGTTGCGGCCGTAGTTGAAGATCAGTGTGCCCCAGTCCTTGTGCTCTCCCTTGCGCGGGTCCTCGTGCTCATAGAGGGCCGTGCCGTCGAAGAAGGCCAGTCCGTGCGCGTCCTTGGGAAAGTGCGCGGGGACCCAATCCACAAGAACGCCGATGCCCGCCTGGTGACAGCGGTCCACCAGGTACTTGAAGTCGTCCGGCGTCCCGAGGCGGCTTGTAGGAGCGAAGTATCCGGTGGACTGGTAGCCCCAGGACCCAGAGAAGGGATGCTCCGCAACCGGCAAGAATTCGACGTGCGTATAGCCCATGTGCTTGACATACTCGACGAGCTTCTGAGCAATCTGCCGGTAGGAGAGCAACTCGCCGCGCGGGCCGCGGAGCCAGGATTCCAGGTGGACTTCGTAGATGCAGACCGGTTCGTCAAGGAGATTGCGCTGCGCACGGCTTTCCATCCACTGGCTGTCTCCCCACTGGTAGCGGTCCAGCCGGGTCACGATCGAGGCGGAGCGGGGCGGCGTCTCAAACTGGAAGCCGTAGGGATCGGCTTTCATCTCACGGTACCCGCGAAAACGCGAACGGACGAAATACTTGTAGCAGGCTCCTTCTTCCACGCCGGGCAGGAAGATCTCCCAGACGCCTCCTTCCCGCAGCCGCATGGGGTGGCGGCGGGTGTCCCAATCGTTGAAGTCGCCCACGACGGAGACCACTTCGGCGTTGGGGGCCCATACCGCGAAGCGGACGCCGGCGACGCCTTCAGATTCCGCCAGGTGTGCGCCCAGGGAATGGTAACTCTCGAAAAGCGTGCCTTCCGTATGCAGGTGCAGGTCAAACGGCGTGAGCAGGGGAGGGAATCGGTACGGATCCTCAAATTCGATCACCCGGCCGTCATGGCGCCGGATGCAAAGCGTGTAGGGCCGCTGCTCGCCCTCGAAAGCCGCCACAAACAAGCCCTCGGGATGTTGCTTTCGCATCGACCGCGGCTGGCCGTCCAACACCACGAAGGCCTCGGCCGCCTGGGGCAGGAAGGCGCGCACCACCCATGCAGGGGGCTTGTTCCGCGCCTTCACGGCATGCGGACCCAGCACGCGGAAGGGATCCCCATGATAGCCGCCTGCGATGGCATCCATCTCCGCTCTGGTCATCGCAGTTATTATGGCAGGGATGGGGCTGATCTATCACTCGCTGCCCAAGGCGGAGTTGCACCTGCACCTGGAAGGTTCCATTCAACCCGAAGTTCTGAGCGCGATTGCGCCCCAGTTGACGTGGGAGGAGATCCAGGAGCACTACCGCTTCGGCGACTTCTGCGGCTTCCTTCAATGCTTCGAGCGCGTGACGCGCCACTTGCAGGCGCCGGAGCACTATGCTCAGGCCGCCCGCGACCTGCTGGCGAGGCTGGAGCGGGAGAACGTCCGGTACGCCGAGATCATTCATTCGGCGGGCATCGTCATCTGGCGCAAACAGGATCCCGTGGCCGTGTTTCAGGCGCTTCGAGAGGCCATTCAGAATTCGCCTGTGCAGGTCGGCTGGATCATCGATGCCGTCAGGCAGTTCGGAGTGGACCACGCCGGCCAAGTGGCCGAGTTTGCCGCCAGCATGGCGGGGCAGGGCGTGGTGGCCTTCGGGATCGGCGGAGACGAGGCCAGGGGCCCGGCGAGCCAGTTCGCCGGCGTCTACCGCTTCGCGAGAGAGCGGGGACTCAGGCTGACAGCTCACGCGGGGGAGACCACCGGTCCGGACTCGGTGTGGGAGGCACTGGAGATCGGCGCCGAGCGCATCGGCCACGGCATCCGTTCGATCGACGATCCCGCGCTGGTGCGGCGCCTGGCGGAGCGGGAGATTCCGCTGGAGATCTGCCTCACCAGCAATGTGGCGACCGGCGCCGTCCCGTCCCTGGGGGAGCATCCGCTGCGGCGGCTGTTCGAGGCCGGCGTGCCCGTGACTCTGAATACCGACGATCCGGCGATGTTCCGGACAACCCTCACGGCGGAGTACGAACTGGCGGAGCGCGTTTTCGGCTTCACGGAAGCAGAACTGCGGACGATTGCGGATAACGGTTTCCGGTACGGGTTCCAGTCAGGCCAGCAAGTCTGACGGCGGCGGGCGGTGCCGCCAGCCAGCGGCCGGGAACTTACTTGCAGGTTACGGTGTCTACTTAGTCGGCTGCGGTGGATTTGGACCGCTGGCCGGAAGGAGGCCCGGCATGTTCGAGCATGTTTTCGTGTCCGACGCAGTGAAGCCGGTCAGGCCCGGCGCCTTGCTGGCCTCTCTTGCCGGCGAGGTTGGGCTGGTGGCGCTCGCCGTGCTGGTTCCGTTGTTGTTCACAGAAGCGCTCCCCGAGGGTTGGTGGGCCCGGCAGGAATTCCAGCCGCTGGCGCCTCCGGGAAGGCCGGTGTCCGAAGTTCCCGCGACGCCGGCGCCCAAGGGTCCCACGCCGGCGCGGCAGCTTGCTCCTTCCGGCAAGCTGTTTGAGCCGGCGCATTACCCCGCGCAACCCAAGATGGTGATCGATCCCGAGGAAGGACCGGCGGCAGCCTGGTCCGAAGCCGGATATGGCGTGGCCGGCGGCATTGGAATTCCCGGCATCGCGGGGAACCCAGTGATTGAACAGACCATTCGCGCGATACCGGCGCCCGCGCCGCCGGCGCCGCGCGAGTCCGCTCCGGTGGTCCGCGAGGCGCGGGTGCGGGTTGGGGGGAATGTCCAGCCGCCGGCGCCGGTGAGCACGCCACAACCCGCCTACCCTCCTCTGGCGCGCGCCGCGCGAATTGAAGGGGTGGTTCAGTTGGAGGCCGTGATTGGAACGGATGGCCGGATACACGGGTTGCGCGTGGTGCAGGGCCACCCGTTGCTGGCCGAGGCGGCCGTCGAAGCGGTCCGCCGGTGGATCTACCGGCCGCCCAGCTTGAACGGAGACCCCGTCGAGATGGTCATGTACGTGGATGTCCGGTTCAGCCTGGGCCGGTAGGACCGCGAAGACGGTCCGCCCGGCGCACCGAGGACCTGCGCCGCGGTCGGCTACACTGGTCTTGATCCGGCGTCCCGAACCGCGGCGCTGGATCGCCTTTGGTCTGAGAATCTATGTCCACCTCTTACAATCCGATCATCATCGCGCTTGATCTCGACTCGGCTGACGAAGCGGGCCGGCTTGTGGAACGGCTTGGCGACAGCGTCGGCATTTACAAAGTCGGCATGGAGCTGTACGCCGCCGCCGGGATGGAGTTTGTCAGAAAGCTGATTTCGGCGGGCAAGCAGGTCTTTTTGGATATGAAGTTCTACGACATCGGCGAAACGGTGAAGCGCGCGGCGGCGCAGGTGGCCCGCAGCGGAGTCAGTTTTCTGACCGTGCATGGCAGCGCCGCCGTCATGCGGGCCGCCGTGGAGGGTCGTGGCGCCGGCCGGCTCAAGCTGCTGGGGGTGACGGTGCTCACCAGTTTCGACCAGACGGATCTGGAAGACCTGGGCTACCCTTGCCCAGTGCGCGATCTGGTCGCGCTGCGGGCGCGGAAGGCCATGGAGGCCGGCCTCGACGGGCTGGTCTGCTCGCCGCAGGAAGTCGCCGAGGTCCGCGGCATCACAGGTCCGGAGGCCATCCTGGTCACCCCCGGTGTGCGGTCGGCGGGCGCCTCCCAGGGGGACCAGAAAAGGGTAGCGACCCCGGCCGAGGCGCTGCGCCACGGGGCAAGCTACCTGGTCATCGGGAGGCAGGTGACGCGCGCGGCCGACCCGCGCGCCGAGGTGTTCCGAATCTGCGATGAGATCAGCGGGCATGTCAAAATGAATCTGTGACAGGTCACCAGATCCGCAAGAAATTCCTGGACTTTTTCGCCGAGCGCGGCCACCGCGTGGTTCCCAGCTCCTCCCTGGTTCCAGCCAATGATCCGACTCTTCTGTTCACCAATGCCGGGATGAACCAGTTCAAGGACGTGTTCCTCGGGGCGGAGAAGCGCGACTACGCGCGCGCGACGTCCTCTCAGAAGTGCGTCCGGGCGGGGGGCAAGCACAACGATCTGGACAATGTCGGCTACACGCGCCGCCATCACACATTCTTCGAGATGCTGGGCAATTTCTCGTTCGGAGACTACTTCAAGGCCGACGCGATCGCGTTCGCATGGGACCTGATCACCAAGGATTACGGCCTCCCCAAGGACCGGCTCTACTTCACCGTCTTCCGGGAGGATGACGAGGCGGAACTGCTCTGGCAGAAAGTGGCCGGCGTTTCCAAGAGCCGTATCTTCCGGCTCGATGAGAAGGACAATTTCTGGCAGATGGGCGAGACGGGGCCGTGCGGGCCCTGTTCGGAAATCCACTTCGATTTGGGGCCCGAGGCCTGCGAACCGGGCCACGAAGGCGAGGAGTTTCCGAGCGACTGCGGCGGGCGTTATGTCGAGATCTGGAACCTGGTGTTTATGCAGTTCAACCGCGACGCCAGCGGCGTTTTGACGCCGTTGCCGCGTCCCTCCATCGACACGGGGATGGGGCTGGAGCGCGTAGCCGCCGTGCTTCAGGGGAAGCTTTCCAATTTCGACTGCGACCTGCTGGCGCCCATCATCCAGCGGGCCGCCGAGATTTTCGGCGCCGGCCGCGGCGAGAACAGCCGCGCCGACACGATGCTGCGCATCGTGGCGGACCACAGCCGGGCCAGCGCTTTTCTGATCCATGACGGGGTGCTGCCATCCAATGAGGGCCGCGGCTACGTGTTGCGGAAGATCATGCGCCGCGCCATGCGGCACGCCCGCCTTTGCGGCATCCAGGACCCGTTCCTGTACAAACTGACCGGTTTCGTCGCTGAGCTGATGCAGCCCGCCTATCCGGAACTGATGGAGAGCGTTCCGCGCGTCGCCCGGGTGGTGAAGGACGAGGAGCATCGCTATCAGACGACCTTCCAGGTGGCGGAGAGGGTGTTCCACGACGAGGCCCGGGCCGCGACAGGAGGCGTCCTGCCCGGTCCCGCGGCGTTCAAGCTCTACGACACATTCGGGCTGGCGTTGGACGAGCAGGAGGAGATGGCGCGGGAGTACGGATTGTCCATCGACCGGCAGGGATTTGAGACGGAGATGGAGCGGCAACGGGAACGCGCCCGGGCGAGTTGGAAGGGCGCGCAGCAGGCGCAGATCGCTCCGGTCTACCAGGACCTGGCCGAGAAACGCCGGACGCGCTTTGTGGGGTACGAGATGCTGGAGGACCCGTCCTGCCGGGTCGTGGCGCTGGTTGCGGAGCAGAAGCTGGTTGAGACGCTGGAGCCCGGACAGCGCGCCGAGCTGATTCTGGACGAAACGCCCTTTTACGCCGAGGCGGGCGGACAGGTGGGCGACAAGGGGAGTCTCTATTCCGCGGAAACCGGACGCCTGGTGGCGCGCGTGGAGAACACGTATCCGGCGATCGCGGGGTTGACGGCGCACCGCGTGGTTGCGGTGGAGACGGTGCGCGCGGGCGACCGGGTGCGCGCGGAGGTCGATATTCCGGCCCGGCTGGCGACCATGAGGAACCACACGGCGACGCACCTGCTGCATGCCGCGCTGCGCGCGGTTCTGGGCGCGCATGTGAAGCAGGCGGGGAGCGTGGTGGAGCCGGCGAGGCTGCGGTTCGATTTCACACATTTTGCGGCCGTGGACGCGGCCGAACTGGAAGAGATTGAGCGGCTAATCAACGAAGCGATCCTTCACAATGTGGAGGTGAACACGGAGTTGATGGATCTCGATCAGGCCGTCAGCGGCGGCGCCATGGCCTTGTTCGGGGAGAAGTACGGGGACACCGTTCGGGTGGTGAGCGTGCCCGGCTTCAGCAAGGAACTGTGCGGAGGCACGCACGTCCGGAGGACGGGTGATATCGGGATCTGCAAGATAGCCGCTGAGGGAAGCATTTCGGCCGGCGTGAGGCGCATTGAGGCCATCACGGGGGAGAACGCTCTGCGGCGATTCCAGCAGACGGCACAAGCGCTGGGGCGGATCGCGCAGATCGTGAAAGCTCCGGAAGCAGAGCTGGCGGATCACCTGGAGAAGATGCTGGCTGACCAACGGGGCCTGGAGAGGCAGCTCGAGCAGTTGAAGGCCAAGGTAGCGCAGGCGCAATTGAGCGAGCTGGAGCCGCTGGTCCGGACGGCGAAGGGCGTAAAGGTGGTCGCCGGGCGTGTGGATGGGCTGGACCGCCAGCAGATGAGAGCCCTGGCGGACTCGCTCAGAAACAAGTGGAAGACGGCGGTGGTCGTGCTGGCGTCGGCTGACGGCGGCACCGTGGCGATCGTATCGGCGGTGACGAAGGATCTCACCGCCAGGGTTCATGCCGGCAAGCTGGCGGGCTGGCTGGCGCAGGGCCTGGGCGGGAAGGGCGGCGGGCGGCCGGACCTGGCGGAGGCGGGCGCCAAGGACGCGGACAAGCTGGACGCCGCTTTAGACAGCGTATACGCGCACGTCGAGGCGATGCTGTGAGCGTCTGGGATGCGACCGTGGTGGGGGCTGGACCGACGGGTCTGGCGTGCGGCATCGAACTGAAGAAACGCGGGTTGCGGGTGGTGCTGATCGACAAGGGTTGCGTCGTGAACTCGATCTACAACTACCCGACCAACATGGTGTTCTTCACGACGCCGGAGCTGCTGGAGATCGGCGGCATTCCGATGACCTCCCTGGGGGAGAAGCCTACGCGGACCGAGGCGCTGAAGTATTACCGGCGTGTGGCGGAGCACTTTGATCTGGACATCCGGCAGTATGAGCGGGTTGAGAGAATCAGCGGCGAGGATGGCGCGTTTGTCACTCACACCCTTGCGGCTGACGGAGGGCCGCGGCAGTACGGATCGAGGAAAGTCATCCTGGCGATGGGCTACTACGATGTGCCCAACCGGTTGAATGTGCCTGGGGAGGACCTGCCGAAGGTGACGCATTACTACAAGGAGGCGCATCCGTACTTTGGGCAGGAGGTGGCGGTCATTGGGGCGGAGAACTCAGCCGCGATTGCGGCCCTGGAGCTGTACTGGGCCAGGGCGAAGGTGACGCTAATCCACCATGGACCGGGTGTTGGAGAGCATGTGAAGTACTGGATCCGGCCGAACCTGGAGAACCGGATCCGGGAGGGTGAGATCAAGGCACATTTCCGGTCCAGGGTAGTGGAGATTCTCGCGGAGTCGGTTCGGGTGGAGACGCCGGAGGGCGAGGTCCGGATCAAGAACGATTTTGTGCTGGCGATGACGGGGTACCGGCCGGACACGCGTTTTCTGGAGAACCACGGGATTCGGCTGGACGAGACGGGACGTCCCAAGCTGAATCCGGATACGTTGGAAAGCGAGCGCAAAGGCATCCATCTGGCTGGGGTGCTGGTAGCGGGGATGCACACGAACGAGATCTTCATTGAGAACGGCCGCTTCCACGGCGAGCTCATCGCCCGCTATTTCGGTGAGAGGCTACGAAACCCCGAAATTTAGGGACGTGGAGTTGTGGTTGTCGGAGGGGGGGGTCGCCACCTGTTGATCGTGTGGCGTATTCGGAGGAGCGACGAAGACCGGGGCGGTCCAGCAGCGCGCAGAGATTAGCAGGCGGCCTCCTCGGGGCGATTTGGGGGCAGGCGCCCTGCTACCGAGGGTGCTGCTTGAGGAAGCGGTGGAACGTGCGGCAGGTCGAGGCGGGTTTGATCTTACCTGCCGCGCGGCTTCTCCGCCAGGCGGCCTTGGCGGTCCTGGAGGAGGGGTGATTCAGCGAAAACCGAACATGAGCTGACAGAGAAGGAATCCCACCGGAGCCAGAGTCCACCCAGCCGCCATCAGCTTGCGGAAGAGCGCTGCTCGATCCTCTCCGGGTGGAGCGTGGGCCAAGCACAGCGCTCCCAGCGGAGAGAGAGGCGAGATGTCGACCAGGTGCGCCCCCACGTTGATCGAGAAAGCCACCATCAGCGGATTCCCTCCCCCGAAGGAAACCAGGAGGGAGGGAACGGCGGGCAACAGGGCCGGCAATACCACACCGATGGAACTCGCAGCGACCGACATCAGCCCCGCCACCAGAGCGGCAAGCCCTGGCAAGTATGCCGGGCCGGCGATCCCTGTCAGAAGCCGGGCAAACAGGTCCATCCCCCCGGCAGTTTCGACCACCCGGACCAGCGTCGTGACACCGCACACCATCAGAATGACGCCCCACGGCAAGGACTTCATCGCGGCCGATTGATCAGCCGCCCCAGCCAAGATGATCAAGGCCGACCCGGCGAAGGCGGCGACGCCAATGTCAAGGCGAAATCCTGCTGTGGCCACCCCAAACGCCAGAACCACGGCGATGGTGAACCGTTGAGCACGGCTCAAGGCGGTCTTCACCCCGGACAGTCCCTGGAGACCAGGATCCCCGGTCATGGTGTTTAGCCGGGAGAGCTTCGGGCCTCCCAGCAGCGCGTAGCCAAGCAGCGCCACCAGCGTATGCGCGGCAAGTGAATTGAGATAAAGGGCCCAGTCGTTTCCGCCGAGGCCGATGCGGCCCATCAACTCCCTGGCCACAATGCCGGTTGGCGCGATCGGGGAGAACGCCCCCGCGCTCGCTCCGTTCACCAGCATGACCGCCATCAGAAATGGACTGACGCGCAAATGGCCCGCCACACCCATGGCGACAGGAGCGAGCATGGCCGTTGTGGCGAAATTGCCCGCGCCGCTGCTGGAGAGAGCGACCGCGAGTCCAAAGACAATCAAGGTGACGAGCCGAGGGTCAGCCCGGACAAGGCGCACGCTCCGCCAAGCGATCTGATCCAGGGTCCCATTCGCTCCGGCCAAGGAGAACAGTAAGGTGATGGCAGTCAGATGAAGAAACAGCCGCGCTGGGAAGCCGGCCGCAACCTCCGCTGTGGGCAAACCACAGAAGAAATGGCCAAGAGCAAACGCCAACAAGAACGACAGGACGCCGACGTTCAGGCGGGAAATGCAACTGGCTCCAACCACGAGACAAAGCGTGACCAACGATGCGATGGCGGCATTCATGAAGGCACGGGCGCGTCGCCGGCCCGGGTCAACTCGGATTCCGTAAACGCTTCGCGATGAAGATCAACTCGGCGAACACGGGCATCGGGTCCCGCCAGTCGAGATCGGAGGCGGCACGCCGAGAAGGCCCGAAGAAGGCCCTGGCAGCTTGCCATTTCGCTGTACCGTCCATGATAGCAAGCACTCCGAATGGAATCGGGTAGCGGTATCGCTGACCGACGGAGTAATCGGAAGCCGGGTCGACATCCCCATTGAGAGCCATCCGGCTGACAAGCAGCGGGAAGTTCATTCCTGCCTGAACGGCGGCGCCGACCGTGCCCCAGAATCGGCCATTGACCTCGATCAGGCAGACGCGCCCGGATTCTGGATCCACCTTGAACTCGGCTTGGGCCGGCCCGTGCCAGCGAAGAGCGCGGAAGAGCCGGCACGCCAGATCCGCCAGTTGCGGCTCCCGCGTGGACTCGACGATTGTGCCAACGCCCCCTATACTGGGATGCGTCCACAGCCGCTTCTGAGTGAGAACCGCCCGCGGTTCCCCACGGCAGAACAGAACGCAGGCATCGTGCGTCGGGCCAGCAACGAACTCCTGAACCAACAGATGATCGTGATCGAACACCAGATCGGACCGCCGCCTGGGCCGCCGCCAGGCGGCGACAAGTTCTTCCCGGCTTCTCACGACGCGGCAACCCACAGCTCCCGCGCCTCGGCGCAATTTCAACACGCACGGGTAGCCGGCGGAATCGCCCGCCTTCAGCAGTTCGTCTTCATCGGACGGCGCGATGCTCTTTGGAACATCCAGGCCCAGCTCGCTTGCGACGGCCAGGGTCCGCTGCTTGTCACGCGTGATGTCGAGCGTCTCGTAATCAGGCAATACGGTGGCGACGCCTCCGGCAAGCGCGCCGCGCCTGAGGCACAGCCCCACGGTCGTGTAGTCGTTCATGGGAAGAACGACGTCGTAACGATAACGCTCAATGTGCCGGTTCAGGTCGGAGATGAAGCCGTCGAGACTGGCCGCAGGGTGGGTGCAGAGATGGCGCCGGCTCAGGTAGCGCGAGTAGAAGGCTTCGCCGACGTGACGATCTCCGGCGATTCCGACAGTCGCGCCGGCGCGCGCCAGCTCCCGGGAGAAACAAACCGGTTTGCGATCATCGGGAGTACAGGTGGTCAGCAGGAGCACGTTCATGACCGAAGCGCCCTTTCACTCAAGTCCCGGATGGTTTTCCCCCAGGCCCCTAAGATTGTCTGCGTGTCTGCGGATGGTCTTCCGCGACAGCTCCAGGCGCACCAGATGTCCAAGGAAGGGCGGGAGTATGTCACCATCGTCTGAGCCGGCGGAAGGTCTCTCTCCAAGCCCATCCAACGGCGGGGCCACACATCCAGGTCCCGGCCGTATCCCGGCAGATCCAGAGGCGCTGCTGGCGCGGAATGGCTTGCGGTAGAAGTCTTCGCCATCGGGACCGTTCTTCTGGCCAGGCAATTCAAAACGATTCTAAACCGCTGCCATTTTTTCCGCTGAGTTGTTTGAGAAGGGGCGAGGTTCTCCGCCACGGAGCACAACGCTATCGAAGTGCGCGTTTGGTCCAGGAGGGGTTCGGCGGCCATCGGCTCCGGCTGCTAGCAGCCCGCCACCGGTTAGGACCATCTCGCCGAGCGGGGGCTCGAGTTCAATCCGTTCCGGGAGTTTCCGATCTTCTTGCTTTAGCGGATGCGCCGGGTGAACTGCCCGAGCTGCTGCGGGGTCGCGGAAGTCCTGTACAACAATGCCAAAGTGACCAGGAGAAAATCCTGCGGCTTTCGCAATTTCCGCATCACCGAGCTCGCGCTCTACCATGCACTTGACCAGTTGGCCGAACTCGCACTCATCCATGAATTCCACTGGCGGGTCAATAAAGGGATTTCGTAGCCTGTCACCGAAATTGGAATTCCGAAATTAATTAAGGGATTTCGTAGCCTGTCACCGAAATTACCGAAATTGGGTGAGGTCGGAGTGGACCATTTCGCGGACGAGGTCTTCGAAGGTCAGGCGGTAGTCCCAGCCGAGCCTGGCTTTGGCCTTGGAGCAGTCGCCCAGTAAGGCATTCACTTCCGCGGGACGGTGCAACGAGGGGTCCGGCACAACATAGTCGCGGTAATCCAATCCGGCGAACGAGAACGCCAGTTCCGCGAACTCCCGCACCGTGTGGTTTTCGCCCGTGGCGATCACATAATCGTCCGGTTCCGGCTGCTGGAGCATCCTCCACATAGCCTGGACGTATTCGCGGGCATGCCCCCAGTCGCGCCTGGCGTCCAGGTTTCCCAGGCGCAGTTCTTTCGCCGCACCAGCCCGGATGCGCGCCACGCCCGAGGAAATCTTGCGCGTCACGAACTCGAAACCGCGCCGGGGCGACTCGTGATTGAACAGAATCCCGCTCACGGCATACATTCCATACGCCTCCCGGTAGTTGCGCGTCAGCTCAAATCCCGCAACTTTGCTGATTCCGTAGGAGGATCTGGGGTGGAATCGCGTGTTCTCGTTTTGCGGCACTTCCTCGGCGCGCCCGAACATCTCGCTCGATCCCGCAAAGTAGAACCGGCACGAGGGCGCCAGGTTCTTCACCGCAGCCAGCATGTAATGGGTTCCGTTAATGTTGGCGTTCAGCGTCGAAAACTCATCGTCGAAAGAGTAGCTGACGAAACTCTGCGCCGCCAGGTGATAGCATTCATCGGGCTGAACCTGCGCGACCACCTGGTGAATGCTGGCGTAACTTTCGAGCGAAGCCGCGTGCAACAACAGCCGGTCCAGCACGCCGCTCAGCCGGGAGAGCCGGTGCACCGGGTCTTCCAGGGCCACGCGGCGCACCAGGCCATGGACCTCATAGCCCTTGCCGAGCAGGAATTCCGCCAGATAGGAGCCGTCCTGCCCGGTGATCCCCGTAATCAGCGCGCGCTTCCCTGCCATAGACCCACGATGGTAACATGCCGCTCCGCGCCCGCCGGGCCGGAACTTACTCGTATCTCAGGGCCTCGGCCGGATCCAGGCGCGAGGCCCGGATGGCCGGAAAGACGCCGCTTAACAGCCCCGTCAGGATCAAGGCTCCGCCGGAGACCGCCAGAGTCAGCGGCGTAATCAGCAGGCGGATATCGCCCCTGCCGGTCGTATCTTCGTAGGCTTCCCCGACGAACGAGATGGGGCCGATCGCCGCCGACAGACCGAACGAAAGCGCGACTCCCAGCAGGCCGCCCGCCATCGTCAGGACCAGCGCCTCCGCAAGGAATTGGGTCCGGATGTGGCTCCGCCTGGCGCCCAGGGCGCGCCGCACGCCGATCTCCCTCACCCGCTCGTCCACCGACACCAGCATGATGTTCATGACGCCGACTCCTCCGATGGCCAGCGTCAGGCAGCCGACGAAGGTGAGCAGCGTCTGAAGGCCGATCAGAATGCCGTCCATGATCGGCCGGAACTCCTCGCGGCCGAACATTCGCATGGCGCGCTCATCGGTGGGCACAAACCGCTGGCGCCTGGCGACCGCCGCCCGGGCCTGCTGCATGGCCCGCGCTTCGAACTCGGGCGCCAGGGGCGTGAACACCAGCACGTTGGCGTAACGCGTGTCCCACAGGAAGCCCGCGGCGCTGTAGGGAATGAAGGCGCATTGATTGTCCGGGCTGAAGTAGCTGCTGTCCTGCATCTTGCTTTCGAGCACGCCCACCACCGTAAACCGCAAGCCCGCGATCGTAACCGTTTCATCCACCGCCGGACGGCCGCTGAAGAGCTTCTGCCGGAGCTTGTCGCCCAGCACCACGACGCGGCGTCTCTCGGCTTCGTCGTCGGGCCCGATCCAGCGGCCCTCGGCCGGCGTCAGGTTGCGCATCTCGCCGAAATCGGGGCACACGCCCCGGATGGCGACGTTGGCGAGCCGGTCGCTATAGGTCAAAGGGAGCCAGCGGACGCCCTCCATACAGACCTTGCTTACGAGCGGAGCCTCCGCGCGGATGGCCTCCACGTCCTCGCGCTCGAAGCGAACGATCTTCCCCGCCCGCTCGCCGCCGGCCTGCTGGCTGGTCTGCCCCGGCCAGGCGATCACCGCGCTGCGGCCGATGGCGTAGAAGGTCTCCAGCATGATGCCGCGCAAGCTGGAGCCGTAGGCCACCAGCAGGGAGACCGAAACGATGCCCCAGGCGATGCCGAGCAGCGTGAGGAAACTGCGCGTGGGGTTCCGGCGCAAGGCAATCCAGGCCTGAAGCAGGATTTCCCAGAACATGCCTTCAGCCTCCCGCCTCGTGCCGCAACGCCTCAATCGGATCCACCGCGGCGGCCCGGCTTGCCGGATACAGGGCCGAGAGCACAGCCACAAGGCCGAGCAGGGCGAAAGAGAAGACCGCCGGCTGCCAGCCCGCTCTCATGCCGGCGAAGTAGCGCGGCATCGGCAGGAGGTTCACCAGGGCGCACAAACCGTAGGCCACGGCCATGCCCAGAATGCCGCTCAGAAACACGACGATGACGGTTTCCAGAAAGAACTGCCGGACGATGGTTTGCGGAGTCGCGCCTACGGCCAGGCGCAAGCCGATTTCGCGCGTGCGCTCACGCACGGCGACCAGCATGACATTCATGACGCCGATGCCGCCCAGGAACAGCGTGGTGATGCCCACGGCCGTCATAAAGTACTCCATCCCGTCGAAGATCTTGCGGACATTCTTGGCGTTCTTGACCGTGTCCCAGATCGCCGCCGCTTCTTCGTCGGCCGGGTCAAATCCGTGACGGCGGGCCAACGCGGCCACCGCCTGCCGCTTGCAGACCTCGTGCTGCTTCAGCGACTTGGGCGTGACGATGAGCCGGTCGACGCTGCGCCTGGTTTGCGGGGGCCGGTTGGGGAAATCGCGGAGCATGGTGTTGAAGGGGATAAAGATCTTGTTCACGTCAAAGCCGTCGTAGCTGGAGTTTTGCTCTTTCGGTTCCATGATGCCGATCACCGTGTACGGGAACGCGCCAATGTGGATGGTCGCGCCGAGGGCGGAACGGCTCCCGAACAGTTGTTTCTTGGCGTCCGAGCCCAGGAAGGCGACCCTGCGGGCCACGGCGTCGTCCTCCCAGCTATAGAACCTCCCCTGTCCGACGGCCAAACTGCGGACCTGAGCGAACGGCGGCAGGGAGCCGGTCACCAGCAGGGAGGCGTTGTTATAGGAACTGCGAACGGGAGCGCCGTTGCCCTGCTCCGGCACGACACATTCGCAATCCGGGGCCGATTCCTGGATCCGGAGATGATCCTCGGCGTCCCACATCAGGCTGCGGCCGGCCCGCATCCCTCCGGCTTGAAGGCTGGTGCGGCCGGCGTTGATGATCATGATGTTCTTGCCGAACGTCTCGCTGTTCCTCCGCTGCCCTTCGCGCAATCCCTCTCCGGCGGCCACCATGAGCGTGATGGCAATCACGCCCCAGGCGATGCCGAACATGGTGAGGGCGGTGCGCAGCTTGTGCGCCCACAAGGTTTGCAAAGTGCCGGTGAACAGGTCCCGCAGCGTCATGGCTTCTCCGCGCCGGGCTGGACCTTACTGGAGTATGACCTTCTCGCCCAGATTGAGGCCCGCCACGAGTTCGGTCTTGACGCCGTCGGAGATGCCCAGTTTCACGGGGACTTTGCGGCGTCCTTTTTCGGAGGCCGGGTCCGGGACCTCGACCGAAGTATTGCGCTGGCGATCGTAGGCCACGGCGCCTTCGGGGATCAGGAGCACGTTCTGCTTCTCTTCCAGGATGATCTCCGCGTTGGCGCTCATGTTGGCCTTCAGCTCGCCGGTGGGATTCTTGATGGAGACCCGCACTTCGAAGGTGGTGACATTGTCCTTTTCGACGCCGAGCGGGGCGATTTTGGTGACCTGGCCCACGAACTTCTTTTCCTTGAACGATTCGACCACGATCCGCGCGTGCTGGCCCAGGTAGACCTTGCCGATGTCGGCCTGATCGACCTTGCCCAGCACATAGACGTCGCCGATGTCGCCGAGGGTCATGACCAGAGTGGCCTGCGATCCCAGCACGAGGATGGAACTGACCGCGTCGCCCACCTCGACGTTTCGGGAGAGAACCAGCCCGTCCATGGGGCTGACGATGGTGGCGTTGCGCAGATCCTCTTCGGCCCGCTCCAGGAAGGCTTTGGCCTGGGCCACCTGAGCTTTGGCCCGGGCGATCTCGGCCCGGGTGACGGACACGCTGCGCTGGGCCGCCATCTGCTTGTTCAACGCAAGCTGGTAGGCCTTTTCGGAATCCTCGAGCACGGCGCGGGCGATCAAGCCCTCCCCGTGCAGCTTGCGGGCACGCTCCATGTTGGCCCTGAGAAACGGCAGATCGGGGCCTTCGGCTTCCACTTTGTTGCGCTCGTGCGACGCCAGCGACGATTCCTCGGCCGCCTGGGCCGCGGCCAGCGCGGCCGTGGCCTCTCGGACGCGGGCCCGGAGTTCTTCCTTGTCGAGTTCAACGAGTACCTGGCCCTGCTTGACCCAGTCGCCGTAATCCACCAGGATCCGTTCCACGATGCCGCTGGCTTTGGATTTCACTTCCACTTTGGACCGCGGCTGAATCTTCCCGGTGGCGACCACGCTGCGGGCGATGCTGCCCCGGCTCACCTCGGCCAGCTTGGCAGGGTCAATTGCATTGCTGGGCCGCAAACTGGCGCGAACTCCGAAGAATGCGCCTACCAGGAGGAGGGCCACCACGGTGGTCCAAATCAGCCGCCGCCAGCGTCGTCCATTCTTCCCGTTTCTGCCGTTGCCTGCCATAAGTGCTCTGCCTTTCCAGAGAAATGCGGGGCGAGGCCCCAGGAGTCTGTTGAAAACGGCGGCCGGCTTCGCAGTCTCGAACCTGCTTGAGCGGCGGTTCAATCCCTTCCGGGCCGCCGGCGCGCCATGAGTGGTGTCTGCCGGCCGTTGTTCGCCAAGCTCCTAAGCCTGTTATACGCACGACCGGGGATAAAGTTCCCAGGATGAGGAGGAACCCGGGGCTGGCCGCACTCAGACGGAGTGCGGACGCGACGGGAGCGCCTAGGAGTTCCTCTGGAGAACCCCTAAAGCTGGTCTGGGGACTCTCCGATATAGAGGGGGTAAGGAACATCGGCCCGGCTCAGATGAATCCGGGCTGGGGTTTGTGACATGGCGGGCGACTCCGGCCGAGCGCCGGGGGGGCCAGGAGTCTGCGAAAGAGCAGTGGCCGGTTCCGCTGCGGCAAGCCAGCTTGATCGCCGGGGGTATCGCCGGAGGTTTGGCAGGCGGCTGGAGGTGTGGTGTTTCGGGAGAGGCCCGCCGTTGGGACTCACAGAGCGTGAGCTATGCCCGGCTTCAGGTTTGGGTGCGATGATGCTTGTCTTGACACAACGGTTCGACGCGTGCTACAAATACAAACACTCACGCACGCGCCACTCTTGTGTTGGAGGCTGTCTTCATGCACCGTTTGGTGGTTGCGCCGTGCGCCCTTCTATTCCACGCTCTGTTGGCCTTGGCGGCCGAACCTGTGGGGGTTGTGTTGTCAGCCGGCGGTTTCCAAATCGACGGGAATCCTGTGACGGGAACGGCGACTGTCTTTGAAGGCAGCAGGATCGAAAGCGGCGCCGCGTCGGCGGAGCTGCGCCTGGGCTCGGGCGTGCGGCTGCGGCTGGAGCCGGATTCGAGCGGAAGGGTGTTTGGCCGGCGGTTGGTTCTCAGCCGCGGCGCGGGCGAGTGGGAAAGCGGCGAAGGGTTCCGGCTGGAAGCGGGCGGGCTGCGGCTGGCGGCGGACGGCGGAACGGCGCTGGCAAGGGTGGCGCTGGGCGGCGGGCGCAAGGTCCAGGCGGAGGTGGCGTCCGGAGCGATGCGGGTCACGACGGCGGAGGGAATTCTGGTGGCCAGGATGAGCCGGGGCACGGCGCTGGAGTTCGAGCCTCAGCAGACGGCCGGGACGGATCCACCCTTTGAGATGACCGGCTGTCTGGAGCGGCGCGGCGGCGGTTTTGTGCTGAGCGATCCGATTTCCGGCGTGGTCGAGGAGGTCCGCGGAGACCGGCTGGAGCAGGAGGCGGGCAACACGGTGGAAGTGACGGCCCGCCTGCTGCGCGGGGTCAAGCCGGTGGAAGGGGCCTCGGAGGTGATTCAGGTGTTGCGGCTGCGGCGGGTTTCCCGCGGTTGCGCGGCGGTGTCCCCCGCGACGCCGACGGAGCCGGGCGCTCCCGCGCCATCCTCCGCGGGGGCTTCGGGCGCCAGGAAAGCGGTGATTGCGGGCGTGGTTGTGGGCGGAGCCGGCGCCGGGGCGGCGATCTTCTTGTTGCAGAAGAAGGACAAAGACCAGGGAACGATTAGTCCGTAGAGGGCGGACGGCGTTGGGCGCGCGCCGCGGCGCGCGTGGGCGGGGCGGCCAAGGACGTCCGCAAAGAAGATACCCCTTGACTTCTCCCATGAGATCTCGTATACATCAAAGTACTCAGCCTTTCGGCGTCCGTGCGCGTGCGTCGGCGCCTTCCCAAGGTCGCCTCCCCCTGAACGCGGCAGAGGAGATGTGTGTCTGCGTGTTTCCGAGGATGGCGCGAAGCATCCGCCGGCGGGTGCTTCCTTTCAGAGGGTCCCATGTCTGATCCCGAGCTCGCTCCGCGGTGGTACGCGGTGAGCGTGAAGCCCCATCACGAGCGGGCGGCGGCGCTGGCGCTGGAGTACAAGGGGACCGAGACGTTTCTCCCGCTGTACCGCTGCCGCCGCCGCTGGTCGGACCGGATCAAGGAACTGGAGCTTCCGCTGTTCGCCGGGTATGTCTTCTGCCGCTTTGCGGCGACGGAAAAGGCGCGGGTTCTTTCCACGCCGTCGGTCCAATCCATCGTGGGATTCGGAGGGCGCCCGGCGGCGGTTCCCGAGGAGGAGATTGAGTCGGTTCGCATGGTGACCGGTTCGGGTCTTCCGGCCGGCCCGTGGCCCTTTCTCCGGGCGGGACAGAGAGTGAGCCTCAAGTCCGGGCCGCTGGCCGGGTTGGAGGGGGTTCTGATTCAGGTCAAGGATGCCTGGCGGGTGGTCGTAAGTGTCGAGCTTCTCCAACGTTCTGTGGCGGCCGAGGTGGACCGGGAGGATATCGCCGTGGTTCTGGCCTCCGGCGAACGAGGCGGCCGGAGTCCGCGGCGGACGGAGGCGCTGGCGTTGGGCTGACGGAGAGAGCCGGGGGCGGGTATGGGCGAAGCGGGCGGCAGGAGGTTGGCAGCGATGACAAGATGGCTTGGTCTGGCGTTCCTGGCGGCGGTTTGCAGTCTTCCGGGCGATGCCCAGCGGGCGGCGGGTTCGGGTTCCGAGCCGCTGGGTGGAAACCTGCCGGCGCAGAAGATCGGTCCCAATGATCTGATCGCGGTCTCGGTCTACGATGCGCCGGAGCAGACGCGCACGGTCCGCGTGGGCACGGATGGAATGATCCGGCTTCCGATGCTCAAGCAGCGCATCAAGGCGGAGTCCCTGCTGCCTTCCGAACTGGAAGCTCTGATTGCGGCGGCGCTTCAGGAGGAACAGATTCTGGTGGATCCGGTGGTGAGCGTGACGATCGCCGAGTACCACAGCCGGCCCATCAGCGTGGCCGGAGCGGTCCGGAACCCTATTACCTTCCAGGCGGCCGGGCCCGTCACCCTTCTGGAGGCCCTGACCCGGGCGGGGGGACTTAACGGCGACGCCGGACCGGAGATCCTGGTCAGCCGGCGGCAGGAGGGCGAGCAGGGCCAGACCGCGTCGCTGGTCCAGAGGGTACCGGTCAAGGCCCTGATCGATGCCGCCGACCCGGAGATGAACCTCCCGCTGCGCGGAGGAGAGGAGATCCGGGTGCCCCAGGCGGGCAAGGTGTACGTGGTCGGGACCATCCGGCGGCCGGGCGCCTATCCCGTGCCGGACGACTCGGAGACGACCGTGTTGCAGATCCTGGCGCTGGCCGAGGGGCTGGGCCCGTTTGCCTCCAAGCAGGCCTACATTTATCGTCCGGACCCGCAGACCGGAATCAAGCACGAGATCCAGATCGAACTGGCGAAGATCATGGGCCGGAAGACGGCGGACGTGCCGTTGCTGCCGAACGACATTCTCTACGTGCCGGACAGCACCGGGCGGCGCTTGACCGTGACCGCGCTCGAAAAGATCGCCACCTTCGGCACGGCCACCGCCTCCGGGGTTCTGATCTGGCGCCGGTAAGGAAGGTAGCGAGTTCAAACCGATGGCAGACTCGAAGCTGGAACGCAATCTTCCCGCAGTAGTCGATTCTTATCCGCCCGCCTTCGCACCGCCGGTTTACTATCCGGCGGAGGCCGAGCCGGCGGAAGCCGCGATTCCTCTCTCGCAGTACTTGTGGATCTTGAAACGCCACCGGTGGCGGATCCTGGCCTTTGTGGCGGCCTGCGTTCTGGCCACGCTGGTGGTGTCCAAACGGTTGACGCCGGTGTTCGAATCGACGGCGACGGTGGACATCGACCGGCAGACGCCCACCGGAGTGATCGGCCAGGAGGCCATGCGATCCACGACCAACGATGCGGACCAGTTTCTGGCGACCCAGATCAAGCTGGTGCAGTCCGATTCGGTGCTGCGGCCGGTTGTGGAGAAGTACCGTTTGTGGCAGAGGCCGGGAGAACTGGAGTCGGTGGATCTGCTGACCGCGCGCGGCCAGGATGCCCCGGTGGTGTTGAAGCGGCTGAAGGTCACCCGGCCGCCGAACACCTACCTGTTGCTGATCAGCTACCGCAACCAGGATTCGAGGCTGGCGGCCGATGTCGCCAACGCCATCGCCAATTCCTATCTGGAACACACCTACCATATCCGGTACAAAGCCTCGGCGAGCCTGTCGGCGTTCATGGAGAAGCAACTCGAGGAACTGAAAGCCAAGATGGAGCGTTCGAGCGCCGCCCTGGCGCAGTTTGAGCGCGAGCTGAACGTGATCAACCCGGAGGAGAAGACCAGCATCCTGTCGGCGCGCCTGCTCCAGCTCAATACCGAGTACACCAACGCCCAGGCCGACAGAGTGCGCAAGGAAGCGGCGTTCCAATCCATGCGCGCCGGCTCCCTGGAGGCGGCGCATGTGTCCACCCAGGGGGAGGCGTTGCGGGGGCTGACGGACCGCCTGAACCAGGCGGAGGAGAAGTTCGCGGAAGTCAAGACGCACTACGGCGCCAACCACCCCGAATACCGCCGGGCGTCGGCTTATCTGGCGGAGGTCCGGAGCCAGATGGAAAAGACCACGCAGAGCATTCGCGGCCGCGTGGAGATCGAATACAAGCAGGCCGTCGACCGCGAGGCCATGCTGCAAAAGGCGGTCCAGGAGACGAAGGCGGAGTTCGACGCTCTCAACGCGCGCTCCTTCGAATACCAGGCCCTCAAGCGCGAAGCCGAAGCCGACAAGGCGCTGTATGAGGAGCTGGTGCGGAAGATCAAGGAGGCCGGCATCAACGCGAGTTTCCAGAACAGCTCGATCCGGATCGCCGATCCGGCGCGGCCGGCGGTCAAGCCCGTGTTCCCGAATCTCAAGCTGAACCTGCTGCTGGCGTTCCTGTTCTCCAGCCTGCTGGCGGTCGGCCTGGCGGTGCTGAGCGACGTTCTGGACAGCACGGTCCGGGATCCGGAGCAGGTTACGCGGATGGTAAAGACGGAGGTCGTGGGCAGCCTCCCGGTGGTCAAGAACTGGAAGGGGCGTCTGGGCCCCGCGCCCGCGGTGCATGCGGCCAGCCAGGCTCTGGTCCCATCCGGGGCCAATGGCGACCATGCCGTGGCGAGCTACGACGAGGCCATCCGCACGCTGCGCAACTCGATTCTGCTGGCGGATTTCGACCGCCGCCTGCGCTCTCTGCTGGTGACCAGCGCGTCCCCGGGCGAGGGGAAGTCGACGATTGCGGCGCACCTGGCCGTTTCCCATGCGGAGCAGGGGCACCGCACGCTGCTGATCGATGGAGATCTTCGCCGTCCCAGCGTCCACCGCCGCTTCGAAGTCCCGTCCACGATCGGGCTCTCAACCGTGCTGGTGTCGGATCTGCCGTGGCAGGGCGCGGTGGTGAAGCTTCCGCACCTGCCGCTTCTGGACATTCTTCCGGCGGGGCCGACATCGCGGCGGGCCTCGGACCTGGTCGGCCGGGGATTGCAGCAGTTGCTGGAGGACGCCTCCGGGGAATACGACCTGGTCATTCTGGACGCCCCGCCGCTGCTCGGATTTGCCGAACCGCTGCAAATGGCGACGCTCGTCGACGGCGTCGTGGTGGTGACGCGCGCCGGAGAGACCAGCCGCAAGGCCGTGGCCTCGGTGGTCGCCACCCTGCGGCGCCTGCGCGCTTCCGTCGTGGGCGTCGTGCTCAATGAAGTCTACAAGGAACTGAGCGACAGTTACTATTATTACAGTCATTATGGTAAGTATTACAAGCATAACTCCGATTCCTGATGTGCTTACGATGTAGCCGCTTGCCGGCTCTCCGTCCCGGGGGAGGCGGTCCCAGTTCCGGGGCGCTCCGCTCCAACATCCAAAAATCTTAGTGTTCGCGCCGGATTCAAGCCCTGTAGCGGGGGACTTAGGAATCCGCTGGAAGGCGGCGGCTGGCTCCGCCGCCCGGATTGCAACCATGTCTTGGCGCCGGGCGCGGCCCGGCGCGCCAGAGGTATCGTCATGAGAACAAGGGTCAGGCTGAAGCTGCCGCTCGGGCTGGCGGCCATTGTCGCGCTGTCCGCCGCCGGGTGGCTCGTGCCGGCGCTCCCGCCGGCGGCGGCGTCTTCCCCTGCCGGAGGCGTTGCGTTCCCGCTCCTGTTCGTGGCCAACCGCGGGCAGGCGGATGGCGGCGTACGGTACTTTCTCAGGATGTCTGCGTATTCCGTTTTGTTCCGGGACGCCGGGCTGGATTTTCAGTCCGGCGGCGGCCGCTGGAGCCTGCGCTTTGAAGGGGCGCGGCGCGCCGCGGGGCTTGTGCCCGGGGAGAGGCTGGCGGGGAAGGTCAACTTCCTGACGGGCGCGGACCCGGGGCGATGGGTGACAGGCCTGCCGGCCTTCCGGTCGCTGGTCTACCGCGGGATCTACCCGGGGGTCGATCTCGTCTATACGACGGAAGGCGGGCGCCTGAAGTCCGAGTTTTATATCCAGCCCGGCGCCGATCCATCCCGTATCCGTTGGCGGTATGAAGGTCACCGCTCGGCGGCGATTACAGAGGCGGGGGCGCTTGCCGTGTCCATGGAATCGGGGGACTTTCGCGAGGAGCCTCCCGTGCTGTATCAAGTCCGTGACGGGGTCCGGGCGCCGGTGGAAGGCGGATACCGGGAGTGGGGGGACGGCCGGTTTGGCTTCCGTGTGGGAGCTTACGATCCCGGGAAGGAGTTGGTCATCGACCCGCTGATCTCTTACAGCAGCTACCTGGGGGGAAGCGGGATGGAAGTGATCCGGTCGATGGCGGTTGACGGCGCGGGGTACGTGTACGTGGCCGGCTATACGGAGTCGGCGAACTTTCCCCTGGCCGATCCGGCGCAGCCGCTGCGAGGCGGCGGAGTGGAGGCGTTCGTGGCGAAACTCAGTCCGGCCGGCAACGCTCTGGTTTACTGCACCTATCTGGGCGGAAGCGGGGACGACCGCGCCTTTGGCCTGGCGGTGGATGCGAGCGGGAGCGCCCATGTCGCGGGCTGGACGTATTCGACGAACTTTCCGGTCACGAGCGGGGCGCGGCAGCGGAATCTGCGGGGAGGCCGGGACGCCTTCGTCGCGAAACTCAGCCCGGCGGGGAATTCGCTGGTCTACAGCACCTACCTGGGGGGCGCCAGCCACGACAGCGCCAACGCCGTGGCCGTGGACGGCGACGGCAACGCGGTGGCGGCCGGCGACACCTACTCGTCGGATTTTCCCGTCGCCTATCCGTTTCAGAGTTTCGCGGGCGGGCGCCAGGACGGGTTTGTGGCCAAACTGAACTCCAGCGGCTCGGCGCTGGTCTGGTCCACGTACCTTGGTGGCGGCGGCGATGACCGGGCCAACGGCGTGGCGCTGGATGCGGGCGGGGCCGTGTACGTAACCGGCGGGACGTTTTCCACGAACTTCCCGGTGCAGCAGGCGCTCCAGCCTTCGAACGGCGGGGGGCAGGATGCCTTTGTGGCGAAACTGTCCTCCGACGGGCGCAACCTGGTCTACGGCACCTATTTGGGAGGCAGCGGCGGCACGGTAACGGCGAACGAAGCCGGGATGGCGATCGGGACCGACGCCGGCGGCAACGCCTACGTGGCGGGAGTGACCCCTTCGCTGAATTTCCCGGTGGCCAGCGCCCTGCGCGGCGCGGCGGGGGGAGGCGGCATGGATGCGTTCCTGGCCAAGCTGAATCCGGGGGGAACGAGTCTGGCCTACAGCACGTATCTGGGCGGAGCGAGCCAGGACTACGCGCTGGCGCTGGCGGTGGCCCCGTCGGGGCTGGCGGCGGTGGCGGGTTACACTTCTTCGTCGGACTTTCCGGTGAGCCGGGCGCCCCAGGCGGCGAAGTCGGGCGGATACGACGCGTTTGTGGCGCGAGTTCGGCCGGATGGCGGCGCGATCGAGCTCTCGACGTATTGGGGCGGTTCGGACAGTGACGCGGCCTATGCGGCCGCGATGGACCGGGCGGGGAATCTGTGGATCGCCGGGCAGACGATGTCGGCCGATTACCCGCTGAAGAACCCCTTACAGGCTGCGGACGCCGGCTCCGGCAGCGCCTTCCTGGCCCGAATCGTGGATCTGACGCCCGTGGCCGCGTTCCGGGGCGCGGACGGCAGCCCGCGGCTGACCATTTACGGCTCCCCTGTTTTGCCGAACGCGGGAGGCAACATTGCGAGCGAGATCAGTCTCTGGC
>Ga0101944_10002421_pt1 | contig 30308 bp, 27 predicted proteins | sample DewCreD2012metaG_FD_75245 | JGI IMG/M metagenome (GOLD analysis project Ga0101944, IMG submission 75245) | Hot spring sediment bacterial and archeal communities from British Columbia, Canada, to study Microbial Dark Matter (Phase II) - Dewar... ... | reverse complement strand
ATTTGTTTTGATCCGCGTTCATCCACCGAATCCGCGCTATCTGCGTGCCATTGACCCGGTTGATTTGCATACGTTACTCAAAAGGAGACAGCTATGGCTCGTGCGACATTGGCGGTGATTGTCGGCAACCGCGACTTCTTTCCCGACAGGCTGGTAACCGAAGCGCGGGCTGACATCATGAAATTATTTAAGGAAATGGACATCGAAGCGGTCATCCTGGACGAAAAAGCCGCCAAACTGGGCGGCGTGGAAACTTGGACGCACGCCAAAATCTGCGGCGAGTTGTTCAAGAAAAACGCCGAACGGATTGACGGGATTTTAGTCGTTCTGCCCAATTTCGGCGACGAAAAAGGCGTGGCGGATACGGTCAAACTCTCAGGCTTGAATGTCCCAATTCTGGTGCAGGCTTATCCCGACGACCTGAACCAGTTGACAGTGGAGCGCCGCCGCGACGGCTTCTGCGGCAAGATTTCGGTCTGCAACGATTTGCGCCAGTACGGTTATGCCTACAGCCTGACAGACCTTCACACGGTTCATCCCCTCACCGATAGTTTCCGCGCCGATTTGGCGAAGTTCGCCGGCGTATGCCGGGTGGTCAAGGGTTTGAAAAATGCCCGTTTTGGAGCCATCGGCGCGCGTCCGGGCAACTTCAACACCATGCGCTTCAGCGAGAAAATGCTCCAGAACTACGGCATGAGCGTGGTGACGGTTGACTTTTCCGAAATCCTGGGCAACGCCGCCCGGCTTTCGGAGGATGACGCGCGCGTGAAAGAGAAACTAGCCGCGATCAAGGGCTATGCCAAACACGATTCCGTTCCCTCCCCATCCCTGGTGCGCATGGCAAAACTGGGCGTGGTGATTGACAACTGGATGAAAGAATACGACCTGACCGCCAGCGCCCTGCAATGTTGGACTTCCATTCAGCAGAATTATCACATCAACGTTTGCACGCTGATGAGCATGATGAGCGAACAACTCATGCCCTCGGCCTGCGAAGTAGATATTACCGGCGTGGCTTCGATGTACGCCCTGCAGCTGGCTTCCGGCTCGCCCAGCGCCCTGGTGGACTGGAACAACAACTACGGCGGCGACCCAGATAAATGCGTCCTCTTCCACTGCGGCAACTGGGCCAAGAGTTTCCTGCCGGGCATCGAAATCAAGAACGCCGAAATCCTGGCAACCACCCTCGGCACCGAGAACACTTACGGCGCGGTGGCCGGGCGCGTCCCCGCCGGGCCGCTCACCTTCGCCCGCATCAGCACCGACGACAACCAGGGCATCATTCGAACCTACATGGGCGAAGGCATGTTCACCGATGACCCGCTCGATACTTTCGGCGCCCGCGCGGTCGTTCACGTCCCCGGCTTGCAAAAGATGATGAAGTACATTTGCAAGAACGGCTTCGAGCATCACTGCGCCATGAACGCTTCCCATTCCGCCGACATCCTGGCCGAAGCCTTCGAGACCTACTTCGGGTGGGATGTGTACCATCATGTTGGTTAGGCACAAGCGTTGAAGTCGAGAGGAGGTGGTACTGCGGAGAAGAGAAATCACAAAAAGTAGATACAGACTGCCTGCCCGCGCAAAGGAACAAGGCAATCTGTATCCGGTTGATTTATGGAAGCAAATCCATAATCACCATAATTGTACCCAATTTGTAGTAACAAAATTAAGAAAAGAGGAGTACAAAATGAAACACCTGCTTCGCGTTCTCTCTGTCTTGCTCGTTTTTGCCTTCCTGGCAGCGGCCTGCGCGCCAGCCACCCAACAACCTGCCGCCGAGAGCAATCAGCCTGCCGCCGAAAGCGCAAAAAAGCAATACACCATCTGCTTTGCCTTTCAGGACCTGGAAACTGAGTTTTGGATGGCCGGACACAAAGCGATTACCGAAACCCTGAAAGCCAAAGGGTACAAGGTTATCGAGGTCAATTCTCAGGAAGACGCCAACAAACAACTGGAGCAAGCGAAGAACTGTATTGCCCAGAAAGTGGATGGCATCATGGTCATTCCGGTTGATGGCTCGATTGCCTTGAAATTGATTGCCGAAGCCAACAAGGCCAACATTCCGATTGGCATCTTCAACCGTCCACCTCAGAGCGATGAAGGCAATGCCCTGACCGTTGTGGCCAACAACGAAAAAATTGCCGAAGCGACGGTCGAATACATGGCGCAGGAAGCCAAAAAACTGGGACGCAAAGTGAAGCCGCTCATCATGGTCGGTGACCTGGGCGACCCGAACGCCGTGGGCCGCAAACAGGGCTTCTACAACGTCATCAATAAATATCCTGACCTGTTCGAGACCCCCGTCGAAGTGGCGACCAAATGGAACGCTGACGTAGCGCGCGATGGCCTGCAAGCCGCGATGACCGCCAATCCCGATATTGACTTCATTTTCACATCCTCCGACTTCCTCTACCCAACCATTCAGGGCGTGCTTGAGCCGCTTGGCAAGTGGAAGCCGATTGGCGACCCCAATCACGTCATCATGGGCGGCCTGGATGGCGATAAGACCGCCTGCTCACTGATGCAGCCGGGCAATGCCTATGTAGATGCCACCGGCGTACAAGACCTGTACTTCGAGGCCGAAACTCTCCTCAACGCCATCGTCAAAGCCATCGAATCTGGCGAGAAACAGCCCGACGCCTGGCTGGATGACCCCGGTTTTGCGCTTACGCAGGGCAACATGGCGACCAAAGAAATGGACATGTGGGGCTGCAAACTATTCCACGGCAAATAGACATTCTCTTCCTCCTGGCTGGGGACAGGCAAATGCCTGTCCCCACGCCTGAGCCATCTTTGCCAGATACAAATCATCCTGCTTCAAGCGAAAGGATATGGAATGGCTGTCTCCCCTCGATTATCCCCCGAAACAATGGTCAGTACGCTCAAACGCCTGCCTCGGCGGCTGTTGATGTCAGAATATTTCATCTTTTATCTGTGCCTGGCGCTGTTTGCCGTGCTAACGCCGTTCATCCCCGTCATCGCCAGTCCGTACAACCTTTCGAACCTGCTCTCGAATACCTGGCCGCTGTTTGCGGTGGCAATTGGGCAAACCTTTGTGCTGATTATCGCCGGAATTGATTTGTCGCAGGGCGCCATCATCTCTTTCACCAGCGTCATTGGGGCCTCCTTGATTGCAACCAGGGTAGACCCGGCGGTATTTGGACAAAGCCCCATTTGGGGCAAATTACTCTTCGAGAATGGCGCCATTCTGGCGCATACCCCCCTGGGCGTGCCAGTTGCCCTGCTGGCGATGATACTTGTTGGCCTGACGATTGGCTTTATCAATGGCGCTATCATCGCCTTTGCGCGCATTCCCGCCTTTATGGTCACGCTGGTTACGCAGATGTTTTTTGCCGCACTGGCAATTTACTTTGTCAAATCGGAGAATATCATCAACCTGCCCAAAGGATTTACAAACATCGGCGCGGATTCCGGCTTGCTCTCCATCCCGCTGGTCATGACGGTTCTTCTGGCTGTCGGGGCGCAATTCGTGTTGAGCCGCACGATGTTTGGGCGCTGGCTATATTCCATCGGCACGAATCTGCGCGCTTCGGTCGTATCGGGCGTGCCGCAGCGCAAAGTGATTATCCTAACCTACATGTTCAGCGGCTTTTGCGCCGCCTTCGCATCCATCATCTACTCCTCGCGCATGGAAATGGGACGTCCCACCCTCGGCGCGCCTTTCCTGCTGGATATTGTCGGCGGGGCCGTCATTGGCGGTTCCAGCCTGGCGGGCGGCAAGGGCAAGGTCATCTGGACCTTTTTCGGAGTCTTATTCCTGTCTTTGCTTGGCAATGCCCTTTCTTTGCTCAATGTCCCCTTCTTCTGGATTGAAATCGTCAAAGGCTCGGTCATTTTGCTTGCCGCGCTGCTCGATGTCACCCGCACGCGCATTCTCCAGTACAACGCCTGAAGGATTGAAACCATGCACGATTTTATTCTCCAATTCTGTGAAATTAACAAAAGCTTTTTTGGCGTCAAAGTGCTGAAAAATGTCAGCGTAGATATTCCACGCGGGCATGTGGTCGGCTTAATTGGCGAAAACGGCGCCGGAAAATCAACCCTCATGAATATTCTGGGGGGGGTCGTCCCGTTCGACAGCGGGAAAATGCTGCTCGATGGACAGGAATACGCGCCACAGAACCCGGCAGAAGCCGCCCGGATGGGAATTGCCTTTATTCACCAAGAATTGAATCTGTTCAACAACTTAAGCATCGCCGAAAATTTCTTCATCAGCGACTTCCCCAAATTGGGAAAAACGCCCTTTATTGACCCCAACCGAATGCGCCGCAAAGCGCAAGAGTTCCTGGAACAGGTCAATTTGAACGTTTCACCAGATACCAAAGTCGAAAAACTCTCCCCTGGTGAGCGCCAGCTGGTAGAAGTAGCCAAAGCCCTGAGCCAAGACGCCCGTATCATCATCTTCGATGAGCCAACCACTTCATTGACCGCCCGCGAAACAGACCGCTTGTTCGACCTGATTGAGCGTCTCAAATCAGAAGGTAAAACCATCATCTACATTTCGCACATCCTGCGCGATGTCTTGCGCCTGGCCGATGAAATCGTCGTCTTGCGCGATGGCGAAGTAGTCAAGACCGGCAAAAAACGCGCCTTCAACATTCAGACCATGATTTCCTCCATGGTCGGTCGCTATCTTGGCACGCTCTACCCGGAGCGTACTTCCAAGCCAGGTAACGAAATTGCCCTGGAGATACGCCATCTTTCCAAAGCGGGGATTATCCATGACATTAACTTCTCGCTGCATAAAGGAGAAATTTTGGGCATCTTTGGGTTGATGGGTTCCGGGCGTTCCGAACTGGCTCAAATCATCTTTGGCCTGGATACGCACGATAGCGGCGAAATCATTGTGAACGGAAGCCCACGCAACCATCGCACACCGCTCAAGAGCATTCAGCAAAATATCGCGTTTGTCACCGAAAATCGGCGCGAAGAAGGTCTACTGATGACCTCCACCGTTGCCGATAACATGGGTTTGGTCGCCCTGCCGCGTTATCTGATGTCCTTTGCCGGAATTATCCGTCAATCGCCGTTGGTCGAGGCCATTCGTCACACTGTCTCCTCATTGCACATCAAAGTCTCTGACCCTTTCAAAGACCAGGCCAAAGGCCTGAGCGGCGGCAACCAGCAAAAAGTGGTGCTTGGCAAATGGCTGCTGAACTCTCCCTCTATTTTGATTGTGGATGAACCCACGCGCGGCGTGGATGTGGGCGCAAAATATGAAATTTACTCCATCATCAACGAGATTGCCGCCAAAGGCGCAGCCGTGCTGTTCATCTCTTCGGAACTGGAAGAACTGCTTGGCGTCTGTGACCGCATTCTGGTGATGGGTTTTGGCGAAATTTTAGGTATCTTCACCAGAGAAGAATTCAATCGCGAACGAATTTTACAAACCGCATTTCGGGAAGGTGGTCAATGAAACCTCAAACCAATCATCGCTGGCTGCTTTTTCTCCTGCGGAACATTTCGATTATCCTGTTTACAGCGATTTTCGTCTCGTTCAGCCTGTTCAATGAGCGATTTGCCTCTCTGCGCAACTTCGAAAATATCATCCTCTCCGCTGCCGATGTGGGCATTATCGCCATTGGCATGACCTTCGTGCTGCTCACCGGCGGCATTGACCTTTCGGTGGGCGCAATCATGTATATCACCGGTGCGGTGGTCGCGCTCATGCTGGAAAGCGGCTGGGGGATGGTATTGGCCATCTCGTGCGGCATTCTGGCCGGGACGCTGTGGGGGTGTTTCAACGCTTTCCTCATCAGCCGGGTCAAAATTATTCCCTTCATGGTCACGCTTGGCACGCTCACCGCCGGTCGGGGCATCGGGCTGCTCATCACGCAATCGCGCCACATCTCCGTTCCCAACGAAATGCGCTTTGGCGCCACCCGCATCTTCGGCCTCGTGCCAATTCCCATTGTAGTCTTTGCGTTGATGGTCATCGTGGCGGTTGTCATCTTGAAATACACCACCTTTGGCCGGCAAATTTACGCTATGGGCAACGATGTCGAAGCCGCCAAGAAGGCCGGCCTCGACACAACCCGCCTGACCGCGCTCGTTTACATCATCAGTGGATTTTGCGCTGCGGTGGCCTCCGTTATTTCCATCAGCCAGGTGGGCAGCGTATCGGCCTCGTTTGGCGAGGGGACGGAATTTCAGGCCATTGCCGCCTCGGTGTTGGGCGGCACCAGCCTGTTCGGCGGCCTGGGGAACGTCTTCCCCGGCACAGTGATTGGCATATTGCTGATTCAGATGATACAAAACGGTCTGATTTTCATGCGCGTTGACCTCTACCTGCAAGAGATGGTCAAAGCCCTGGTCATCCTGTTTGCCGTGTTTGTGGACGCGCAGCGGGTAGCACTCGTCAAACGGCTCGAACGACGCAACATTCGGCTCGAAAAACGTCCGTTCCGCGCCCCAGAAACCAAAAAAGTGGAGCATGTGATATGGCAGTGACCCTGCTCGGCCTCGACATTGGCACCACCGGCTGTAAAGCCATCCTGTTCGACAGCGACGGCGCCTTGCTTGCCAAAGCCTCGCGCGAATATGCGGTGGATTTTCCCCATCCCCAATGGGCAGAGCAAGACCTGGAAAACGTCTGGCATTTGGCGCAGCAAGCCATCCGTGAGGCCCTGACCGCCGCCCGGGTGAACGAACTCACCGCCATTGGCCTCTCGGTACACGGTGAAGCAGTGACGCCGGTTGACAAAACCGGTCACCCCCTGCGCCCTACCATCCTGGGCATGGACACGCGCACCGGCCCGCAAAACAACTGGCTGCGCGAACGCTTCGGCGGCGAAAACCTCTTCCAGCGTACCGGCATGCCCATCCACACCATCAACACCCTGCCCAAACTGCTCTGGATACGGGAAAACGAACCGCAAATCTGGCAGGCTGCCCATAAATTCCTGCTGGTTGAAGATTTTCTCATCCAAAAGATGACCGGTCAGGCGGTCGTCAGCGCATGCCTGGCCTCGCGCACGCAATTGTTCAACCTGGCCCAGGGCGATTGGGAGGGGGAGATTCTCGCCGCCCTGGGATTGGATTCGGCCCGCCTGGCGCGGGTGCAGCCCTCCGGCGCGGTTGCCGGCACTCTCGCGCCGCAGCTGGCTTCCGATTTTGGGCTGCTTCGCCCCCCGCTGATTGTCACCGGCGGACACGACCAGGCCTGCGGCGCGCTCGGCGTCGGTCTGACCAGCCCCGGCCTGGCCTCCGTCTCGACCGGTACTGCCGAGGTGGTCGAAGTCGCGCTGCCTTCGCCTATTGTCAGCCAGCCGCTTTACGAAGGGAACATCTCAGTTTACCAGCATGTGGTCCCCGGCTTGTTCCTGGCCATGACCCTCAATCACAGCGGCGGCTTATCGTTGCGCTGGTTCCGCGATAACTTTTGCGAGCCGCAAATGCTTCAATCCGCCCAGGCCAACGCCGACGCCTATGACCTGATGCTGGCGGGCGATTCGCCCAACCCAACCGGCTTGCTCGTTTTGCCCCATTTTGCAGGCAGCGGCACGCCCACCTTCGATACCGCCTCCAAAGCCGCTATCCTCGGCCTGACCTTTGCGACCACCCGCGCCGACGTGGCCAAAGCCATCTTGGAAGGCCTGACCTGCGAACTGCGCCTGAATCTTGACCTGCTCAAGACAGGCGGCGTAAAAATTGACATTTTGCGCGCCATCGGCGGCGGCGCGAAATCCAAATTATGGCTGCAACTCAAAGCCGATATTACTGGAATCCCGGTCGTCACGCCCAAAATTACCGAAGCCGCCGGGTTTGGCGCCGCCCTGCTGGCCGGGGTTGGGGCGGGAATCTTCCCCTCCGCCGCCCAGGCCGCCGACCGCTTCTTGCAACTGACAGAAGAATACCGGCCCGACCCGGCCCGCCAGGCCGCCTACAACCGCTATTATGAACTTTACCGGCAGGTGTATCCGGCCATCGCGCCCATTACCCGCCAACTTTAGCACAGCGGACCGAAAGCGGCCTTCTCTGCCGCTACATCGAGACCCGCTGAACAGGATTGACCATGCAAACCAGCCTCTATCTCTCCCCCGCGCAATTTACCTCGCAAGAAACGCTCATTGCCGAACGCGGCGAACTATCTGCCCTTGCCTTCCGCTATCCCAGCGGAGTGTGCGCCCTGCGCCTGAAAAATTCTCTCGGAGAGTTGATTCTCCTACCCTATCAAGGCCAGCAAATTTGGGATGCCACCCTGCGCGGACGGCGGCTGACGATGAAATCCATGTTCGACCAGCCCTATCCTACCCGCGACTTTCTCGCCACCTATGGCGGCTTCTTGCTGCATTGCGGCGCAACGGCCATGGGCGTCCCCGGCCCGGCAGATACCCATCCCCTGCACGGCGAATTGCCGAACGCGCCCTATCAAACTGCCGCGCTGATTTTTGGAGCAGATGAAAAAGGGCAATACATTGGATTGACCGGCTCGTACCGTCACACGGTCGCCTTCAACTACAACTACGCCGCCATCCCGCTGGTCAAACTCTACGCCGCTTCCTCCGTTTTTGGCGTTTCGATGACCATTCAAAACCTGAAAGCCAGTCCCATGCCGCTCATGTTCCTGGAACACGTCAACTTTCTGCCAGTGGACGGCGGGCGGCTGGCCCAAACGGTGCTTTGCGACCCCCAAAATATGCGCGTGCGCGCCAATATCCCACCGTTCATGGAAGTCGCCCCTGGCTACCGCGACTTCGTAAAACTACTGCAAGAACGCCCCAAAAAACACCTGGTCTTTGAACCGGGCCTGGTCTATGACCCGGAAATGGTGCTATACCTGAACTACCTGGCCGCCGAAGACGGCTGGGCGCGCACCTTGCAAATTCACCCCGATGGCAGCGCGGATGTCGTGCGTCACCGCCCGGCCCAACTGAATCACGCCGTGCGCTGGATTTGCCGCACCGCCGACCAAGACGCGCTTGGAATCGAACCCTGCACCGCCGAAGTAGAAGGCTTTAGCGCGGAAAAAGACAAAGGCAACCTCCGCCTGCTGCCCGGCGGCGCGGTCTTCTCCTGCGAACTGGAAATCGGCGTCTTGACTCCCGACCAAACCCGCGTGGAGGAAATGCGCATTACGCAAACGTTGCAGGATGTAGCAGCGTGAGCATCATCCTGGCCCCCTCAATCCTTTCAGCTGATTTTTCCTGCCTGGGCGAGCAACTCGCCGCTCTTGAGCAGGCTGGCGCCGATTGGATTCATGTGGACGTGATGGACGGCCACTTCGTTCCCAACCTCAGTTTTGGCCCCTTTCTCCTGCCGGTCATCAAAAAACATACCCGCCTGCCCATAGATGTTCACCTGATGGTTGCCAACCCCGATGCGCTCATCCCGGCTTTCCTTGCCGGCGGCGCAAACTACATCACCGTTCACGTCGAAACCTGCCCGCACATCTACCGCACGTTGCAGACCATTCGCGCGGCAGGCTGCCGGGCAGGGGCCGCCCTCAACCCGGCCACGCCGATAGAAAGCCTGCGCGAAGTTGTCCACTTGCTCGATTTGGTGCTGGTGCTGGGGAACAATCCGGGCTTTTCGGGGCAGGGCTGGTTCCCCGAAATGGCCGCCAAAATCAGCCGCGCCGCGCGCTTTTTGGAACAGACAGGCTGCCGGGCCATTCTTCAGGTAGATGGCGGCATGACCGCCCAAACCTTGCCACAAGCCTGGCAGGCTGGCGCGCGCGCTTTTGTCAGTGGCAGCGCCATTTTCGGTCACCCCGGCGGCATTGCGGCAGGGATTGAATCTCTACGGATGTCTTCTGATATATAATAATCCAACACATCCTGCCTATCGAGAAACCCATGCCTCGCTCAAAAACCCAACCCGACATTCGCCTGCTGACCAAAGTCAGCAAACTATATTACGAAGACAATCTCAACCAGGATGAGATTGTCGAACGGCTGCACATTTCACGCTCCACCATCTCCCGGCTGCTGTCGCAGGCGCGCGAGGCAGGCATTGTGAAAATTATGGTCATCCCGCCCAACGGCACGCACGCCGACCTGGAAACGCTTCTGGAGCAGCAATTCGGTTTGGAAGAAGCCATCGTCACCGAGACCCCCTCGCCCGCTTCTCCACAAATCATTGCCCGTGAACTGGGCGCGGCAGCAGCCTCGTACCTGTTACGGGTGATAAGCGACAATGACATCATCGGCGTTTCGTGGGGATATACCATCCGAGGCATGGTCAGCGCGCTGGAGCCCAGAAATTTACCAAACGCGCGTATCGTTCAGCTGACCGGCGGCATTGGCAAACCCGAATCAGAAGCGCACGCCACTGAATTATGCCGGACAATGGCGCGCACACTCTCCTGCAAACTGGCCCTGCTGCCCGCGCCAGGTGTGGTACGAAACAAAGAAACACGGCAAGCCTACCTGATGGATGAACACGTCCGCGCTGCCATGCAACTGGTGCCAAACATCACTCTGGCCTTCGTGGGAATTGGCTCGTTCAACTCTTACACCATCGCCAACCGCGATGAGAGCATCCTGACCGAAGCGGATATTCAGGATGCGATTGCTGCCGGCGCCGTGGGAGATATTGCCAACCGCTTCATGAACGCCCAAGGCCAGCAAATACAAGTTGAATTGAACGACCGGATTATTGGAATTGACCTGGAACAATTGCGCCGCATTCCGCGCGTTGTAGGGGTGGCCGGTGGCGCAGAGAAATTAGACGCCATCCATGCCGCCCTTCGGGGGAAGTTGCTCAAAGTGCTAATTACCGACCAGAAAACCGCCGAAGCGCTGACCAATACGGTGACAGTCCCATCTTAAACCTGCCGCAAAATTGCCTATTGGAGAGAATGGGGGCAATCTGGTAAGATAGTTTTAACCTCGTCTGAACAGGATAGCCCCGATGAAAATCCTCACAGTAGATGTCGGCACCGGCACGCAAGATGTCTTGCTCTACGATTCCCGGCTGGACGTAGAAAACGGCTTCAAACTGGTGCTTCCCTCGCCGACGATGATGATTCACAACCAAATCCGCGAAGCCACCCGGCGCGGAGACGCCCTTTTGCTCACCGGCAAAATGATGGGCGGCGGACCTTCCGCCTGGGCCGCCCGCGACCACGCCAAAGCCGGACTACCCATCTTTGCCACCCCCGAAGCCGCCAAAACGATAGATGACGAGCTGGAAAAAGTCGAAAAAATGGGGATTCGCGTCATTTCCGAGGAGGAAAACCATTCGTTCCGCTGGTCGAGTGGCGCAGCCGTATCGAGACCCGTCCATCGTCTACACCTGAAAGACTTCGACTTCCCCCTGCTGGCCGAAACCTTCGCCCGCTTCGGCGTCTCGCTGACCGACCTTTCTGCGGTGTGCGTGGCCGTCTTCGACCACGGCGATTCGCCGCCCGGCATCTCGGACCGGCAGTTCCGCTTCGATTACCTCGATGAACGCATCCGCGAGGAAAATTCGCTCACGGCCTTTGCTTATCTCTCGGACGACATCCCGCCCATCATGACCCGCCTGCAAGCAGTAGCGGATTCGGCGCAAGAGATAGATGCGCCGCTGCTGGTGATGGATACCGCGCCCGCCGCCGTGCTGGGCGCCACCTTCGACCCACAGGTGGCCGCCCGCCCTCATAAACTGGTCGCCAACATCGGAAATTTTCACTGCCTGGCCTTCCGGCTTGGAGAACGGGGCATCGAAGGCGTTTTCGAACATCACACCGGCGAAATTGACCTGCCCAAACTCGAATCGCTCCTGCTGCGCCTGGCTGATGGCACGCTCACCCACCAGGACGTGTTCGACGACATGGGACACGGCGCGCTGGTCTATGACAAAACCCCGCTCGAAATTGGAAAAGACGGCTGGGATGTAGCCGTCACCGGCCCGCGCCGCGCGCTGTTCCGGCCTGCCTCCCGCCTTCGTCCGTATTTTGCCGTCCCTTTTGGCGATATGATGCTCTCTGGCAACCTCGGCCTGCTGGCCGCCGCAGCCGATTTACTGCCCCAATACGCCGAAACCATCCAAAAATCACTCTCTGGCGTTGGGAACGGCGCAGCCCCCTGGGATGCGGAGGACTGAATGCCCAAGCCCGTCTTTTTTGGCGTTACTCCCGAATTCCTGGCCCGCGAGGGACTGACCGAGGCCATCGAACCCTGGGAAGACGGCCTGCGCGCCGAAACCGGCCCCGGCTCCTTCGAATGGTGGTACTTCGACGCCCATCTCGATAACCATACGACCATCGTGATTGTTTTTGCCACCAAGCCCATCCTGGAGCGCGGCGGCCCGCTCAAACCGACCGTTTTGCTCACGCTCAATTGCTCCAAAAGGAAAAGAATTTCAAGGGCAGCCTTTTTCCCTGCCAGCCAATTCAGAGCCGCCCGCGAGACCTGTGATGTCGTCATCGGCCCCAACCGCGTGCAGGGCAATTTACACACCTATCAAGTGCATGTGGAAATGGAGGCCGACCCTGTGACTGCTTCTGGCCCCCTGACCGTTAACCTGACCTTTACCGGCCTGGTGCCGCCCTGGCGGCCCGGCGCGGGAAAAGCGTATTTCGGCGACCTCGACCACTACTTCGCCTGGCTGCCCGCCATTCCGTATGGCAGGGTCGAAGGTACGATTGACTGCGATGGCGAAATCCACCCGGTCAGCGGCATAGGGTATCATGACCACAACTGGGGCAATATTGGCCTGAACGAAGTGATGGACCACTGGTACTGGGGCCGCGCCCGAATTGGCGAGTACACTCTGATTTACGTCGAGCAAATCTGCGCGCAGGAATACGGCTATACGCGAATGCCGGTTTTTATGCTCGCCAAAGGAGACCGGGTTTTGACCGGCGACGGCTCGAAACTGACCATGAAAGCCGCCGAGTTCGTCCCGCACCCGGGCGGGCGCGCCTGGCCGCGCGAGGTAGATTTCTACTTGCGGGATGGCAGTGACAGCATCCATCTCAGCCTGCGGCAGCCCCAACTCATCGAGGCAGTCAGCCTTCTGGCAAGTTTCCCGACCTGGAAGCGCCTTCTGCTGCGCTTGTTTGCCAACCCCTACTACTTTCGCTTCAACGCCGAAATGGTTTTAACGCTGCACCTGGGCAACCTGCACGCCACCGAGCGCGGCCCGGCCCTGTTCGAAATCATGATTTTGCAGGGCAAAAAACACCCATAGCACGGTGGAAAGATTTCGATACTCGATGCTCGATATTCGATGTGCGATATTCGAGGGTGGAGGCTCTAGCGAATGCCAAACTCGCTCTCGAAGACCCGTTTGGCGGCCTCATAGCCCATCTGTATCAATTCGATAGACTTGTCGCGGTCATAATCAATAATCCGCGCGGCAGGCAAAAATTCTGACGGGGCGACAATCAAGATTTTGACCTGCCGATATTGGTACGGCCCGCTGCCCTGGGCGCGTTCCTGCATGGCAAAGCGGTTATAGGCCTCAATCAGCCGCAGCCGCTCCCGAAAAGAAGCCAGCAGCACCCAGTCCAGCGCCCAGGTAATTGCATCGCCAAACGATTCGGGCATCTGGCGCGCGCCATGCGGCGGGGTCTGGCCCGCTTTCCACCAGGGAGTCATCAAAACCACCACCACTTCCACCGGAACATCCATCGGCGCATCGCCAAACGCATCAAAGGCCGAGCCAAGCGGGGTATTGGCAACCACCGCCCCATCCCAGTAGAAAGCGCGGGTGGGCGCGTCATACGTCCACGGATAAACCAGCGGAATGGAACAACTGGCGACGATGCGGTCCACGTTGATGCCGGGATGAATATCCTCCCGCGCTTGGCCGGTTTCGCGCCGCAGGATGGGCCGGTTGCTGAACATGGTTCGCTCGCCCGTCTGGACGTTGGTCGCGGCGATGAGCAGCGTCTTCTGGCTGGCGGCCAGTTTTGCGGCGTCGAATCTCATTTTCCGCACCAGGGTCTGGCGCAGCGGGCCGGTATCGAGCAGGTTAATCCAGCGTCCGATTAATTTTTCTCCCAGCCAGCCCGGAAGCAGCGGCAGCGGCGGCCAAAATTTTGAAGGCGGGCGGGTTGCCGAAAGTTCCGGCGGCACCTGCGGCAAATCGGCCCCGATGAGTTCTCGAAAGACCCGCCGCGCGGCCCAGCGCCCCAGCGAGCGCATCCCTGGCGGCAGGCCCTGAATATCTTTTTCCTGCAAATCAATCCAGATTTGCTCTAATTCCTGCGGCGTCATGCCCTGAACAATGGCTGCGCCGTTCACCGCGCCAATAGACGTTCCCACCACCACTTGCGGGTCCCAAACCCCAGCGTGTTCAACATCCAGACCGGGTTTTTCGGCCTGCATAAGATATTTATACACCCCAGCGTGAAACGCCCCGCGCCCCCCGCCGCCCGAAAGAATCAACGCTCGCAATGGCTGCATCTCTTGTTCCTCCTGCCCGGTCATACCGGCAAACCTGGCCGCGCCAGGCTTTTGGTCCTGATTTTTGAATTTTCCGAGACTTCTGCGCTCCACTATAGATTTTTTCAAGAAACCTGTCAAGCATTTCCCCTCAAGCCTTGACAAATAGATAAACATCAATATAATACGCATAGAAGGTTATCAATATGACAAAAACCGACATCGTTCTGTTCGCCAAAGCCCTGGCCGACGACACCCGCCAGAAAATTATGAAACTGTGTTGCTGCGAGTGGATTTCGGTCAATGAGATGGTCGAAAAACTGGGCAACGTCACCCAGCCGACCGTCTCGCACCACCTGGCCATCCTGCGCGAAGCCGGGCTGGTTAAAATGCGCCATGAGGGCAAGCAGACCTTCTACACCCTGAACCAGGAACGGGTTGCATTTTGCTGCGGGCAGTTGATGGTCAATTTTGCGCCCGAAAACGACATCACGAATGTTGTATTGGATAAACTCGAATAACCGCCTCTTTTTTTACGTCTATTCATAAACATTGATCTATATAAAGGAGAATCCCATGTCCCAAACCCCCACCCCCATCCATGAAGGCGTGCGTGAACATTACGCGGAACTGGCCCGCCAAAGCAGTTCTTGCTGCGGCCCCTCTGCTGCAAATTCTTGCTGCGACACAAAAAACAAGCTCTACCCCGCCGACCTGCTGAGCACCGTACCCGATGACATCGCCGGTTTCAGTCTGGGCTGCGGCGACCCCATCAGCCTGGCTGAACTCCAACCGGGGCAGACCGTCCTCGACCTCGGCTCCGGCGGCGGGTTAGATTGCATTCTCGCCGCGCAAAAGGTCGGCGAAACGGGACGGGTCTTCGGCGTGGATATGACGCCCGAAATGCTCCAAAAAGCCCGGGCCAATGCGCAGCGTCTCGGCCTGCAAAATGTCGAATTCCGCCAGGGCTATCTCGAATCGCTGCCGCTGGGCGATGCCAGCATAGATGTCGTCATCTCCAACTGCGTCATCAACCTGTCACCCGATAAACCCCAGGTTTTCCGCGAGATTTTCCGCGTTCTGAAGCCCGGCGGACGGGTGGCTGTTTCGGACATCGTCACCAACGGGCCGCTGCCGGAGGCTGTCAAAAGCAGCCTGAGCGGCTGGGCGGCCTGCGTCTCTGGCGCGATTGACGTAAACGAATACACCTCCGCGATGAAAGCCGCCGGGCTGGTCGATGTGCAGGTGACGCCAACCGCGCTCAACCAGGAAATGGTCGACGCGGTTGTCAAAGAACTGGACGGTCAGATAGACCTGAGCCAATTTTCGCCCGAACAAGTTCAACAGGCTGTCTTTAGCGCAAGAATCACAGCCAGGAAACCCTGACCATGACGAACGATTCCCAAACCTACTTTGCATCCGTCGCCGGTCAATGGGACGAAATCCGCTCCGGCTACTTCACCGAACACATGCGCGATTCGGCGATTGCCAAAGCCAACCTGCCCGAGAACGCGCTCGTCGCCGACATCGGCACAGGGACGGGATTCGTCGCCGCTGGGCTGGCCCCCAAAGCCGCCAAAGTCTACGGCTTCGATGCCAGCGCCGAAATGCTGGCAGTTGCCGCCCACAATCTGGAGAAATTCCCCAATGTTGAATTGAAGCAGGCCCCCGGCGACTCCATCCCCCTGCCAGATGCCACACTCGATGGCGTTTTTGCCAACATGTACCTGCACCACGCGCCCGACCCGTTGGCAGCCATCCGTGAGATGGCGCGTCTGCTCAAACCGGGTGGCGTACTGTGCATCACTGACCTCGACGCCCACGACCACGAATGGCAGCGCGCCGAAATGGCCGACCTGTGGCTCGGCTTCGCGCGTGACGACATCCGCCGCTGGTTCGGCGAAGCCGGCTTGTCTGACATCGACGTGGATTGCGCCGAAGGCACCTGCGATGCCTGCGGGCCAGATGGCAAAGTCAAACCCCTCAGTATTTTTGTCGCCCTCGGGCGCAAAGCCTGACGATTTTACCCGACTCGCGTTTGGGTCGGGTAAATTAATCGCTCGATATATAGACAAGTGTCTATGCAAAAATAAAAAACGTGTATTCGTCAACACGCTCTGGCTCGCGCCACCCTCGCTGGAGCAACTTAATCGGGCATTGACTGGTGTAACTCAAATCGACAGACAATCGGATTCAAAAACAGAAAGGAGGTGAACCCCATGAATGTCTTCTACAACAACCCTGGCTGCTGCGACGAAGGAGAGCAAGGCAGCTGCTGTGGCGGCAGTTGCTGCTAATCAGTAACTCGACTGTTGTATTTTGACATTTTGGTTCAAGAGTAATAATTTAGCAGTGTTTCCAAATATATACCTGAATAAGTGAAAAACAATGCAATGGCCACTTGTAACACCTGCGCTAATCGTGAGCCAACATGCCGAGGCTTTCGAAGATTTATTCGAGAACCAGAAACAATACTGGCACTTTCAAAACTACTTGACCGGATTGATTGTGTTACCGAACAAAAGTATGGCAAACATCAGCCGCTGCATTCTGGACAGTGCAGACGAAACGAATCTTTCGCGTTTTATGTCTGAAGCGTCGTGGTTCGAAGAGCAAGTTAACAATCGGCGACTGAGTTACATGAACCAGGAAACGAAATAGGTGCGCAGGCCAAAAGCAGAATCTGCATTGGTCATCGATGACAATTTGTGCGAGCATGTGGGCAGATTGTTTGAGTATGTTGGCCGGCATTACGCTCACACTTATGACAGCTATCCAATTAGCACACAACCCAGTCACCAGTCATTACATCAGTGGAGCGGTACGATTTCCGGTCGATTTGCGTCTGTACCGCCGCTATGAAGAGTTCACGCACTGGGAACAGTTTGTGTTAAGGCATTTTCCCGGCACGACCATCCCGAAAAAGAAGAAAGAGCGACAAAACTGCATAAGCAAGTGGATGAAACCTTGTTGCAAGACCCTGAATTCTTGGAATTGTACCAGCCGTTTCGCGCCAAAACTGACCTGGCGATAGATTTGGTTCGTTCGGCAATTGGGCATCGCTTGCGTTTTGATATCCTGCTTTGTTGGCTGATATCTATCTAAAGCCCTGGTGACTGAAGCTGCGCGCCGCCACAAAAAGTGGATCAGCCTCCTCAAAAAAATCGCATCTGGAAACCAACAGATTTCAACTGAAAGACGCCAACGGACAACCAATCAAATTTGAAGGTGAGCATGTTTAGTTGTCGAGCCTGTCGAGATATTGAAACCTTTTATCAGGATGGAAAAGAGCAGGTGGGCTTGGACGAAGATCTCATGCGAAACGCTAAAGCCATTGGAAAACATTGGTGTCTGGTGTTTGTGGTCTATTCGTTGCTCCACTATTCCAAAACACAACTCACGAGTTAATTAGATGTGTTCACCTTGCACATACCATACTGAAAGGGTTGGGGAAGCGCGCAAGGCTGGTAAAATAACATTCGCACTTGAAGTTTCTCTAAAGGGCGTCTTTACCCGCGAGCGCCGTCCCAAATTGGCCGCGCACCGGCTGCGGATTCTGTGGGGCGCGAGGTGATTTTCCGATGAAAGAGTTCCTTTACTCCCGTAACGCCGTCTATGAAACCCTGCGCGCCCGGCGGCGGCAGGTCTTTTCGCTCTTGCTGGCCGAGGGCATTCAGCCTACGGAAAAACTGACCCAGATTACGAAACTGGCCCAGGAGCGCAAGTGCAAAATTGAAAAAGTTCCGCGCGCCCGGTTGGATAAAATCCACCCCAGTCATCAGGGCGTTGTACTGGAGGCCTCCGGCTACCCCTACGCCGACCTGACCGATATTTTCGAACGGGCCGAACAACGCGCTGAACCGCTTTTTGTGTTGCTGCTGGATACGCTCAACGACCCGCAGAACTTCGGCGCGCTGCTGCGCACGGCAGAAGCAGTGGGCGCGCATGGCGTGGTCATCCCCCTGGCGCGGACGGTGGAGGTGACCCCGGCAGTGGTCAATGCCTCGTCGGGGGCCAGTGAACATCTGCTGGTGGCGCAGGCCAACCTGCACCAGGCCATTGACGCGCTGAAAAAGGCCGGGGCTTGGGTGGTTGGGCTGGAAGGCGGCGGACAGGCCGCAGATGCCGAACAGGTTCGGCTAGATGGCGCGCTGGGGTTGGTGGTCGGCTCGGAGGGCGAGGGAATGCGTCCGCTGACGCGCAAATCTTGCGATGTTTTGATGAAATTGCCCATGCGCGGGCAAATTGAATCGCTCAATGCTGCCGTTGCCGGGTCGGTGGCGTTGTATCTGGCGTATATGGCAAGGAAAAAGTAAACGCCTATTTCGCCCTCACCCTCCGCCCTCCCCCGGCGGGGGAGGGGACTTGAAAATCATCCGAGGAGAGTAACATGGCCGAAGCGACTTTTCATTTTCCCAAAGGCTTCCTGTGGGGCTGTGCCACTGCCGCGCACCAGGTCGAAGGCAACAATACGAACAACAACTGGTACTACTGGGAAGAGCGGGGCCGCACCAAACACAAATCGGGGCTGGCCTGCGACTGGTGGGGCGGGCGGTGGAAGGAAGACATGGACCGCGCCGCCGAAACCGGCCAAAACACGCACCGCCTTTCGATAGAATGGAGCCGCATCCAGCCAACCCCTGACCGGTGGGATGAAGACGCCCTCGACCGTTACCGTGCCATGCTGCGCGGCATGAACGAGCGTGGAATCATGCCCTTGGTCACGCTGCACCATTTCAGCGACCCGCTTTGGCTGTTCGAGCAGGACTCATGGGAAAACGAAACCGCCGTGCCGCTCTTCGAGAAATACGTCCGCAAAGTGGTAGAAGCGCTCAAGGAATATACGACCCTGTGGTGCACCATCAACGAGCCGAACGTTTACGCCCTCAACGGCTATGTGGTGGGCGATTTTCCGACAGGCAAATCGGGGCATAAGGGCATGAACCTGGCGATGCGCGTCCTCGCCAACATGCTGCGCGCTCATGCCGCCGCTTATAAGGCCATTCACGAAATTCAGCGCGAGGCGCGGGTGGGCTATGCCCTGCATTATCGCCCAATGGTGGCGGCGCGTTCTTGGATGCCGCTCGATGCTCTGATGCGGAACATTCAGTATCAGGGAATCAACATGGCATTTCCCAGCGCGCTCAGCACGGGGGTCATGCAATCGCCGCTTGGCAATGTGCGCATCCCCGAAGTGAAAGGCTTGCAAGATTACCTGGGACTGAACTACTATTCGGTAGATACCGTCAAATTCGACCTGTTTAACCCCAAAGAATTATTTGCGCGCCGCTATTACCCCGCTGATTCCGATTTTTCGGCTACGAAATTCATTGCCAACCGACCGCAGGGATTGTTCGACAGCCTGAAGTGGGCTGTAAAAACCTACCCCGACCTGCCCATCCTCATCACCGAAAACGGCGTGGAAGACCCCGACGACCGGATGCGCCCGCGCTACCTGGCCCAGCATCTCCAGCAGGTCTGGCGCGCCGTCAACTTCAACTGGCCGGTGAGGGGCTACTATCACTGGTCGCTGGTCGATAACTTCGAGTGGGAGCGTGGCTGGACGCAGCGCTTTGGCCTGTGGGGGCTGGATGTGGAAACCCAGGCCCGCATCCGCCGCCCCAGCGTAGATTTGTACGCTGAAATTTGCCGAGAAAATGGCCTTTCGAGCGAGATGGTCAGAAAATACGCGCCGGAAGTGCTGGAGAAGATGTTTCCGGGGTGAAATCATCAGTAACCAGTAATCAGTGACCAGTAACTAGTGGATGCCGCGCGCATCTCGCGCCGCCAAAAAGAAAAGGGCGGCCACACAGCCGCCCTGCTGGACACTGATGACTGAACGCTGCCCTACTGAATAATCCCCAACTCTTTGCCCGCCTTCCCGATAATTCCCATCGCGCGCTTGATCTCATCGTCCTCATGCGAGGCCAGGACGGTGGCGCGCAGGCGGGAGAGTCCCTCCGGCACGGCGGGCGAAACGACCGGCAGCACGAATACGTCGTTGCGCTGGCAGGCTTGGGTCAGGGCAAAGGCGCGCTCGTCGGTGCCGCATAGCACCGGCACAATCGCCGTCGTGGTCAGCATGGTGTCGAAACCCATCCCTTTCAGGCCATCGATGAACAGGCGGGTGTTGTGATTCAGTTTTTCGATGCGCCAGGGTTCATCCAAAATCACTTTGAAGGCTTCATTGGCCGCCGCCGCCTGACCGGGTGGCAGCGCCGCCGAGAAAATATAGGCCCGCGAACCATGCCGCAGGAATTCGATTAATTCCTTTTTCCCGGCCACATAGCCGCCCGCCGAGGGGATGGTCTTGGAGAGCGTCCCCATCTTGATATCGACGCTGCCCCACAGGTCGAAATGCTCCTCGATGCCGCGCCCGGTCTTGCCCAGCACGCCCACCGAATGGGCCTCGTCCATCATCAGGTACGCGCCATATTTACGGCACAGTTCCACCATTTTGGGCAGGTCAATCACATCGCCATCCATGCTGAAAACCGCGTCGGCCACCACCAGTTTGGCCGCGCCCTCCGGCACTTGCTGCAAGCGATGCTCCAGGTCGGCCATGTCATTGTGCCGAAAGCGCCGAAACTCCGCGCCCGACATCAGGCAGCCATCCACAATCGAAGCGTGATTGAGTTTATCTGACAAGACGTAATCGCCGCGCCCCATCAGGGTCGAAATGACTGTCAGGTTGGTGGCGTAGCCCGAAGTGTACGTCACCGCGTCCTCGGCGCGTTTGAAATCGGCAATCGTCTCCTCCAGTTCGCGGTGGATGGTCAGCGACCCGGCCAGGGTGCGCACGCCGTGCGTCCCCGTGCCAAACTTATCAATGGCGCGTTTGGCGGCCTCGTTGATGCGCGGGTGTCCCACCAGCCCCAGGTAACTGTAAGAGGCGTACATGCCCATCTCGCGCCCGTTCACAATCACCTTCGAGCCGCCCAGCACTTCCTGCACTGGTTGGTTGTAAAAGTAAAAGTCGTGGTCGCGCATGGCCTGGGCGCGCTGTTTCAGCACCGCAATGCGCCGCGAGACCGAATCCCCGTTGGAAAAATCCATAGCAAACTCCTTGAAAAGAATGGCGCAATTGTAGCGCAAGATGACATCTTGCGCTACAATCTGCCCGATGACCGAACTGCTCCCTGCCACCCCCGAAAACATCGCCCGCGCCGCCCAAGTCATTCAAAACGGCGGGTTGGTTGCCTTCCCCACCGAGACGGTCTACGGGCTGGGGGCGAATGCTTTGGATGTTCATGCCCTGACCGGGATATTCACCGCCAAAGGCCGGCCGACCGCCGACCCGCTCATCGTCCATTTAAGCGGGGTGGAACAAGCCCCGCTGGTTGCGCGTTCCGTTTCCGAAACCGCTTCCCGGCTGATGCAGGCTTTTTGGCCCGGCCCGCTCACGCTCATCCTGCCCAGGCAGCCTGCCGTGCCTGATTTGGTCACCTCCGGGCTGGAGACGGTTGCCGTTAGAGTACCCAATCATCCCGTTGCGCTGGCGCTCCTGCGGGCGGCGGGACTGCCCATCGCCGCGCCTTCGGCCAATCGCTTTGGGCATACCAGCCCGACGACCGCCCAACACGTCTGGCACGACCTGCGCGGACGGATTGACCTCATCCTTGACGGCGGGTCCACCACGATTGGGGTCGAATCGACCGTCCTCGACATCTCCACCTCCCCGGCGCGCATTTTGCGCCCGGGCGGGGTAACGCGCGAAATGCTCGAATCGGTCATCGGGCCGGTGACGGTGCTGGGGCAGAAGCGCCAACCGGAGCAGGGATTGCCCTCGCCGGGCCTGTTAGAGAAGCACTATGCCCCTCGCGCCGAGATGATTCTGTTCGTGGGGGAACATGCAGGGGATGCGTTACATGCCTTTTTAGCGGAACAAAGGCTCGTGCGCAAGGTCGGCGTGCTTGCGGCGGACGAAGATGCCGAAGCGTTAGAGCAATCCGGCGCGGTGGTCTATCGCCTGGGGTCCGACTTAAACAGCATTGCCCGCCACATTTATGCCGGAATGCGCTGGCTAGACGGGCAAGGCGTAGACCTGATTTTGTGCCGCGAGTGTGGGGCAAGCGGCCTGGGGCTGGCGATAAACGATAGGTTGACGCGGGCAGCGGGAAAAGTGGTACGTGACAAGTGACGAGTGAGATTCACTCATCACTTGTCTCTTTGCAAGACTCATTGATAGAACGAACATCCCCGTTTCTCTGCCTCCACAATCGCCTGGTCGGAACTCCAAAAGAAGTTTTCCTCCCCAATTTCAGCCACCAAGCCGCCGCGTTCCATCATCACGCGCGCGTTTTCGTGGACGCCCGCGAACATGAGCGTGCCGCCCTGTTTGCGCAGGCGTTCGTAGAGCGCGCGCAGGGCTTCCAGGCCGGAGGTATCGAGGTTGGAGACGCCGCGCATGGAGAGTATCAGGGCGTGGGTATCGCCCAGGTTGTTGAAGGCTTCGTTAAAATTGCCGGTGGCGGCGAAGAAGAGCGGCCCGGTGATGAAGGCTACCTTCACATGACGGCACTTGCCGTTCCTGAATGTTGATGTCGAGGCTGGAGAGTTCGTTCAGGAAGATGGCCGCCGAGATGAGCGTGCCGATGAGGATGGCCTGGGTCAGGTCGAGGGTCACGGTGGCGAGCATGGTGATGACGAAGGCCAGCATGGCGGTTTTGAAGCGTTTGCCGAACATGAAGCGGATGGCGTGCCACTCGTTCATGCGCACGGCTGTGACCATGAGAACGCCCGCCAGCGCGGCCAGCGGGATGCGCGCCATGACCGGGGCGAGCAGGAACATCGAGAGCAGCAGCCCGATGGCGTGGATGATGCTGACCAGGCGGGTCTGCCCGCCCGATTTGATGCCGACGCTGGTGCGGGCGATGGCGGCGGTGGCCGGAACGCCGCCGAAGAAGGGGATGAGCATGTTGCCGATTCCCTGACCGATGAGTTCCTGGTTGGCTTGCAGGCGGATGCCGGTCATGTTGGAAGCGACCGCGCCGCACAGCAGGCTTTCCACCGCGCCCAGGGCGGTGATGGTGAGGGCCGGGGCGATGAAATCCGTCAGGTTTTGCCAGGGGATGTTGGCGAGCGAGAGCCGCTCGGCTAGCAGCAGGGTTTTGGGGATGTCGCCGATGACGGCAATCGGCCAGCCGAACAGGGCGTTGAGCGCGGTCGCCAGGATGATGCCGAGCAGGGAGGCCGGGAAGCGGGCGTTGAGTTTCTTGGGCCAGAAGAACATGGTCAGGATGACGACCGCGCCGATGAGGATGGCGCGCCAATCGGGGACGAAGCCGCCCCTGAAGTAGTTCAGCAACTTGAGCGCGGCAGATTCGGCGGCTTCGGTTTTGACTCCCAGGAAGTTGTCGATTTGACCGATGAAGATGATGAGGGCGATGCCGCTGGTAAATCCGGTGATGACGGGGGCGGGGATGAAGGCGATGAAACGACCGAGGCGCAAAATCCCGATGACGAGCAGTAAGAAGCCGGAGAGCAGACCAGCGATGAAGATGCCCTCCAGCCCGTAGCGTTGTGCCAGGACGATGAGGACGGCGCTCATGGCGCCAGTGGGGCCGGAAATTTGGTAAGGCGCGCCAGAGAGCGCGCCGATGACGATGCCCGATAAAATGGCCGTCACCAGCCCGGCGGCGGCGGTCGCGCCGGAGGCGACGCCAAAGGCCAGAGCCAGGGGCAGGGCCACAGCCGCTACCGTTAAGCCTGCCAGCAAATCCTGCTGGAATTTGGCAGCGTTATAGCCGCGAAATTCATCGCGGTAGAGTTGGGGGAGACTTCTGCGAGGCATGTTCTTACTCCAATAAAAAATAGGTTGTTTTTAATGCGCTTGCGCCGGGAGTTTGCTCCCGGTACGCATGCTCCCCCGAGCGCGTGTTTACTTTTCCTGCGCCGGTCAGAAATTGGCGCAAGGCAAAATTCTATCACAGGTTTGCCTAACCCGGACAAGCCAGAAAGCGGTTCTCCAATATTTTCCGTGAAAACCTGGACACGGAACACACGGAATTGATGGAAACACACGGAAAGAGATTTTTAAATGCTGATTTGTCCGTGTTCGTCCGTGTTTTCCGCGTTTTCCGCGTTTTCCGTGTACGAGAAAGCAGTATCACGGAAATTCTCTGAGAGCCTGGAAAGCAAAACTCCTTCACCACAAAGGACACCAAGGGACACAAAGGAAAATCTGAAAAGACACCCGTCGTGTTAGTTTGTGTCCTTCGTGGTAAATTTTCTTGCTTTTTGCCTGCGCCCTGGAATGTCCGTCGTCCAGGACAGGCTGACAGCAAGGCACAGGAATTTCGCTGGTCAGGAATAGTGTTTTTGCGGCATTACTTCTTAACTCGAGTTTAGACAAAATTCGATGTAGTCCAACAAAAACAGTGGAGGTTTCCCTCCACTGTTTTTTTATTCTTTTACAATTTTTGCCACCGTCACCCCATCCCCGCCTTCGCTGGGATGTCCCTCCTCGAAGGATGCGACGTAATCATGACCCCTGAGCGCGGCGCGCACTTCCTGGCGCAGCACGCCCGTCCCTTTGCCGTGAATAATGCGCACGAAGGGCATTCCGGCCATGTAGGCCTTTTCGAGGTAGTTTTCGAGCAGGAGCAGGGCATCCTCGGCGCGCTGGCCGCGCAGGTCGAGTTCCATGGCGGGGGAGGCGGGAGCAGGCAGGGAAGTCGTAGACAGGGAAACAAGTTGCCGGGATTTTTTCTTGTCTCCCTGTTTCCCTTCTCCCTGCGTGCTTTCTTCCGTCTTCCGCGCAATCTCGCCCAATTTGGCCCGAATGCGCAGCGGGCCGACCTGTACTTCGGCCTCCGATTCGCTCAGGGAGGTGATAACGCCCTCGCTGCCGAGCGCGCGCAGGATGACCTTCTCGCCCAACTTGAGCGGGGAGGGCGCGCCTGCTAGAATGCTTTCTTTCGTCTTTCTTTCCACCGGCGCGGTGGCTTTGGCCTCCACTGCTTCGACCTTTTCTTCCAACTTTTGCAGGGCGTCTACTGGCTGGCGCAGTTTCTTCATTTCGGCTTTCAGGCGGGCTAAGTTGCGTTTCAGCACTTCCACTTCCAGTTCGGCTTCGGCTTTGGCGCGGGCAATCACTTCGCGGCGTTCGTCCTCAATTTTTTCGAGGCGCAGGGCCAGTTCGCGGTTGAGTTCCTCGCTGCGCAAGCGTGCTTTTTCGGCCTTTTCGCGTTCGCGGCTGGCGCGGTTGCGCTCCTTGCGGATGTCGTCGAGCAGTTTGTCGGCGCGCAGCTCGTCGGGGTTGACGGCGCTGCGGGCGGCGGTCACAATGGCTTCGGGGAGTCCCAGGCGGCTGGCAATGGCCAGGGCATTGGAGCGTCCTGGCAGGCCGATGGTCAACTTGTAGGTGGGGCGCAGCGTCGCCACGTCGAATTCTAGCGAGGCGTTGACCACGCCTTCGGTGCTGTGCGCGAAAGTTTTCAGTTCAGGGTAATGCGTGGCGACGAAGGTTGTGCAGCCGCTTTCCAGTAGGTGTTGCAGAATGGCGCGCGCCAGGGCTGCGCCTTCCTGCGGGTCGGTGCCGGCCCCCAATTCATCGAAAATTACCAGCGAGCGCGGGTCGATTTTCTTCAGGATGCGGATGATGTTGGTGATGTGGCCGCTGAAGGTCGAAAGCGACTGCTCGATGGACTGCTCGTCGCCGATGTCGGCGAACACGTCCTGGAATATGCTCAATTCTGAGCCGCTCTGGGCTGGGATGTGCAGGCCGCTCTGCGCCATCAGGACAAGCAGGCCGACGGTTTTCAGCGAGACAGTCTTGCCGCCGGTGTTGGGGCCGGTGATGACCACCGCACGCGTGCCGGGGGCCAGGTCGATGTCGTTGGCGACGGCGGTGTTCTGGTCGAGCAGGGGGTGGCGGGCTTTGTAAAGGCGAATATTAGAGTTTCGAGTATTCGATTTTTCGAGTTTCGAGAGAATTGGCTCACTCGCGTCAATCTCCTCCGCATACTTGGCCTTGGCAAACGCCAGGTCAAGTTCGGCCAGGGCGTCAATGCCAGGCAGGATATCTCCCGCCGCCGCGCCAACCTGCGCCGAGACCTCCGCCAGCACGCGGATGATTTCGTTGCGCTCTGACATCTGCTTCTCGCGGTATTCGTTGTTCAGTTCGACGACTGCCAGCGGCTCGACGAACAGGGTCGCCCCGCTGGAGGACTGGTCGTGGACGATAGATTTAATCTGTCCCTTGAATTCCGCCCGCAGCGGGATGACGTAGCGCCCCTCGCGCTGTGTGATGAGCGTATCTTGGAGCATTGGCACGGTGCTGGAATCGGTGATATATTTTTGCAGGCGGCTCATCAGACGCTCATGGGCGATGCGCAGTTCCTTGCGGATGGCGGCCAGTTTGGGCGAAGCCGAATCGAGCACTTCGCCCCGGTCGCTGATGGTGCGCGAGATGGCGTCTACAATGCCGAGGGTCGTGGGCAAGGCCAGGGCTAGTTCCGCCAGGCGCGGGTACAAATAGGCAGGTGTTTCGGTGGGGCGGGTCTGATTTCCTGGTTTCTGGCGTTTTTCGCGCTCTGGCACAGCCTCGGTCGCGCCCTTGCTATATTTTTCGAGCGTTTTCTTCAATTGACGGCACGAAATTAGCGTAGATTTGACATCCAGCAGGTCGACCGGCTCCAGCACGCCGCCGCGCCGGGCCAGTTCCACTTTTTCGCGGATGTCGTGCGCCCCGCCGATGCCGACATCATGCACCGAGAGCAGGCGGCGGGCTTCGGTTGTTTCCTGCTGCCGCATGAGGGCCAGGTCGTAGGAAGTGGTTGGCTGGAGGGCGCGCGCCAGTTCTTTGGATGCGGAAAAGTCGCAGTGCGCGGCCAGGCGCTCCAGGACTTTGGGGTATTCGAGGACGTTCAGTGTTTTGGGGTCCATATCAATCTTTCAATTGAAAACGGCGCAAAGGTTTATATTTTACACCTTTGCGCCGTTCTATCTTTGGGAGTGCGGGCTGCAAAATCTTGTGATTTTGCGACTCCGTTTCATCCTTGTTATTTTTTCAGCAGGATGGTCACTTTGCGATTGGGTTCTTCGCCAATCGATTCGCTGGTGACATCGGGATGGTCGCGCAGTTCCAGGTGGACGATGCGCCGCTCAGCGGAGGACATCGGCTCTAGCACCTGCCGTTTGCCGGTGCGGACAGTCTGCTCGGCCATGCGGCGGGCCAGTTGGCGCAATTGCCGTTCACGCCGGGCGCGGTAGCCTTCCACGTCCACGACAACCTGTACCCATTTATCGGCTTCCTTGCTGATGATGAGGGCCAGGATGTATTGAAAGGCGTTCAGGGTTTCGGCGCGGCGGCCAATTAGTACGCTCAGGTCGTCGCCGCGGATATCTACCAGCAGGGGGATTTCGCCATCGACATCGGCCTCACCGTAGCAGGTTTCGACCCGGGCGTTAATTTTCATCTTCGAGAGCAGGTCGCGGGCAGTTTGGGCGGCAAAATTGAGCAGATGGTCTTCTGTTGGCGCAGGAGAAGGTTCGGAGAGAGTAGCCTGGGGGTCAGGTTCACCCGCCGCGGCCGCCTCGGCAGCCTTCAGCGTCAGGCGCACCCGCACCTGGCGGGAGCCAAATCCCAGGAAGCCTTTGGCGCCTTCGTCAAGGATGTCCACATCCACCATGTCCGGTGAAATACCCAATTGTTCCACGCCGCGCGCGACGGCTTCTTCTACTGACGGAGCGATGATTTCCAGGGTTGTCCGTTCCATGCGACCTCTTTACTTGCCCGATTTTTTTGCAGGCGCAGCAGTTTTATTGCTGCCAAATACTAACAGGTTGTTCCAATTGACTTTGCCCAGCGCGGCATATTGCAGGATACCGACCAGGTTACTGGCGATGAAGTACACCGCCAGGCCCGAAGCAAAGTTGAGGGAGAAGTAGAACAGCATCAGCGGCATCATGATGCTCATCTGCTGGTTCATCATCGCGGTCTGGTCATTGGGGCTGGCCGAAGGGGTCATGGTCAGTTTGGTCTGGACGAAGGTCGTCAGCCCGACGATGATAGCAAGCACTGGAATTCCGAAAGCCAGGCCAGGGATGATGACGCGCTCAGGCTGTCCCAAATCCATCCACAGGAATTGGCTGTTAATGGGGATGAGGGCCGACAGGCTGGCTTTGGCGGTGATGTTTTCGAGCCAGGGGTAGATGCCCCGCACCAGGTCAATCATCTGCATGGGGGTGGCCGAAATGGCGCGCACAATGCTCTGGTAGAAGCCAATAAGGATAGGAAACTGAATCAGGGTCGGCAGGCAGGAGCCAAAGGGGTTGATGCCGCGTTCCTGGTAAATGCGCATCTGCTCCTGGGCCAGTTTTTCTTTGTCGTTTTTGTATTTTTCCTGGATTTTCTTCCACTCTTCCGAGGCCATCAATTCCTGCATGGCCGCGCCCGATTTAATCTGCTTGGCCATGATGGGATGGGTGGCGATACGAATGAGGATGGTGAACAGGATAATCGAAACTCCGAAGTTCCCGACGAACGCGTAGATGAGGAGCAGGATATTCGTAAACGGGTTAACGATGAGTAAGTCCCACATGGTTTTTTTATCCTATTTGGCGGGGGTAAAGGTCCACTTTTTGGCGCCATTCAGGTCATAGGCAACCATCAGGAACTGAGACCCCATCGGGGCAACAACAATCGTGTCTTGGACCAGCAGGGGCGTAGTAAAGATTTTGTTCTTCTCGAAGTTATCCTGCCATTTGGGCGCGCCGGAAATATCCAGCGACTGGATGCGCCCCAGTTCGGTGACATAGACGACCTGTTCATTGGTGACGAGCGGGCCGGCGACAATTGAGCCTTCTTCATCCCGGAACCACTTCACCTCGCCGGTAGCGGCATCGAGCGCGTAGAATTTTCCGGCCCGGCCAAATACAGTGCCGATATAGAGGCTGCCCTCGCCGAAACCGGGCGTCCCCCAAATGCTGCCTTCCAGCGACTTGACCCAATTGGTATTCCCGTTGGAAGCGTCGATGGAATAGAGGTTGCCGTCCAGCGTACCGACATAGAGAACGCCGTCTACGATAGCCGGGGAGCCAATCATGCCGTTATCCAGGTCTTTGCTCCACACGATGTTGCCAGAATTGGGGTCCAGGCAATACATCTTATGGTCGAGCGTTGCAAGATAGATGTAGTTTCCGTCGCTGACAGGCGTTGTCCACAGGGCGTGCGTGGAAAGGTTTTTTTCCCAGAGTTTGCTGCCCGACATGTTGAAAGCATACAGCGTGCCGTCTCCCGATGGAGCGAAAATCGCATCCTCCAGGATTAAGGCCCCGCCCAGCCAGGGTTTGGTGTTGTCGAAAGTCCACCGGACGTTGCCGGTGGCCGAATCCGCAGCATACAAGGCATGTCCACCTGCGGCGGCGCTCCCAACGACCATCAACCCATCCTCGGCCAGAGCCGGGGGGGCATAAAAACTCATTTTGCCCGGGTCGGCTTCGATGGGAAACCGCAGGGGGGTGATTTTCCCGGATATGTTGGCGGTCGATTCAGTCCCGTTTTGGACTTGCACGATATAGACGTGGCTGTTGCTGGACAGATAGATCAAATCCCCATCAGTGGACATGCCCGGCCAGTTGGTGGCGGGCGGCGCGCCGCACGCGCTCAGCGCGAGGGTCAGGGTTGCCAGCAGCGCGAACAAGAACAGGCGATTGAACTTCATCAAAACTCCTAAGGGACGGGGTCTATTCCGCCCGGATTGAACGGGTTGCAGCGCAGGATGCGCCAGGTTGCCATTAGCCCGCCTTTGAGCGCGCCGTATTTGTAGATTGCCTGATAGCCGTAATGGGAGCAGGACGGGTAAAACCGGCAGGTGTTGGGCGGCATGGCTTTCGAGAGGGTCATCTGATAGAGCCGAATCAGCGCCAGCAGTGGGATACGCGGCCAGTTCCAAATACTTCGGGGCAGGTCGCGCAGGGCCGGCTCATTTGGGTATTCATTGGGGAGGTACTGGTCAGCGCACA
>Ga0101944_10002420_pt1 | contig 30315 bp, 28 predicted proteins | sample DewCreD2012metaG_FD_75245 | JGI IMG/M metagenome (GOLD analysis project Ga0101944, IMG submission 75245) | Hot spring sediment bacterial and archeal communities from British Columbia, Canada, to study Microbial Dark Matter (Phase II) - Dewar... ... | reverse complement strand
TAAGCTGGCCACGATACCGGGCAAACGGCTCAATAGCGCTGAGACCGATTTTTCGTGCAATCTGCATATTATTTCCCACCTCCGGATGCGCATCAAGCGGCAGATGCGCCGCATACAATGCCATGTCAGATTTGATAAGGGCATTAATCCGCTGATAATAATTTCCGGTCAGCAGAAATGGTCGCCCCCAGAACAATCCGTGATGGACAATGAGCATCGTGCACCCTGTGTCAGCAGCTTTCGTGATAGATTCAAGGCATGCGTCAACCGCCATGCCGACCTTTGTCACCATGCCGCTGTTTTCAACCTGCAGCCCGTTTGCCGCATCGTCATCAAACGAAGCGACCTTCAGGTATTCATTTAAGTAGCGTGTTAGTTCCCTTACCTCCATGGTCAATCCCTCCGGCCCTGGTTTCTTTATCGCGATCAATCCGCGCGCTGTTTCAATGGTTCATCATGGCAGCTTGTAATAGCGCCGTTAATGTGATTAAAAAATTCATAGCGCCCCTGTTGAGCTTACTCGGCGCGGGCAACAATTGACATGCCTTCTCGCATGATGGGAACAAACGGCAGAATGGGCGCGCCTGCCAGACCAACCAGCAGCCATCCCGCTCCTTTGATACTCCCGAGTTTATTAAACCCCAGGCTGTGTAACACGCTCATACCAATTATGAAAGGCGCGCCAAACGCGCGGGCAGTTATCAGTTTATAGCCGCAGCGTTGCAACATTTTTTCCAAAGTTTCCCGGGTGAAAAACACCAGATGGCGCGGGACATCATATTGCGACCACCGCGAGCGAAAAATTTTTGCGGGAAGCCCGTCAATATACGGAATCTCAATGCATATATGACCGCCCAAACGAGTTATGCGCCGCGCCTCAGTAAGCACCTGACGGGGATTTGGTTCATGTTCAAGATACTCATGCATAGTAACCAGGTCAAATTGACCATCTTTAAACTGTGCGTCATGCAATGTGCCGCACACAATTGGCATGCGGTATGTGCGACGCACATAGTCAGTTGTTTTGACGTTAAAATCTACACCAATACCCCTGCAGCCGCGCAGTTCTTGAAGATACCGAAGAAATTGGTTCGTGCCACAGCCGACATCAACGACGCGGGTTTTGTCCGACAAACGTCCGATAACCTCCTCAATGTAACGAATACGGTTCACGGCGGCAGCCTTAACCATCGGGACAAGAATGCGCCGCAAGAGTGGTGCAATATCGTCCTCTTGCGTGTAGGCAAAGTAGTTGTCGGGGTAATGGCGCCGCAGGGCTTCTAACGTCGGCCTGGGGTTAACATAAACCAGTCCGCACCGGCAGCACTTGACAATGGGATATTTCCCGGGCTGGGCAAACAGATTATCCCGCCCCATGAGCAGGGTCTCATATTCAGGCGCGCCGCACATTAAGCATAGGATTTTTTCCTGCGGCTCATCACCCGTGGTTGGTTTTTGCATAACGGTTTACCAGCACAGTCCCCCATATTGTTTTCTCGCGGTTTTTTGGCAGATCAACATGCCGCTGACGATGGGTCCTCCCTGAAGGCTGCATAGTATGCTGATCGGCGCATCATGCCGACCAACCGTTCGCGCCTTAACAGCAAAACCTATAGACTGCAGAACTATTGTTTTTCACATTAACGCACGGGCCAAGCGGTCTGCTACAAGAAAACCTTTTCTGGTTGGTATCAGCCGGCCCTGAATTATCTGTGCATATTCTGATTCTAACAGCTTGGGCAACAGCGACGCAACATGCTGGTTTTGATAAAGGGGCAGAAGATCAACGCCGGCTGCCGTCCGCAAACCGAGGCTGAGCGCTTCCAGATGGAGCTGTTCCTCAGTCAACACCTCGGCGCCGGAAATCGGCAGTCTGCCCGCTGCCAGCTCCTGGCAATAGCGCTGAATGGATTTATGGTTCCACCATCTGCATCCGCACTGAAATGAATGAGCTGCCGGACCAAGGCCCAGATAGGGAACATGGTGCCAATATTTTTGATTGTGCCGGGAACGATTTGATTCCCCCAGCGCAAAGTTTGATATTTCATAATGCACATATCCGTGTTGTTCAAGAAATTGGGCAGTGACCATGAAGAAAACCGCTCCTTCGTGCTCATCAGGAAGTGCGACCGTGCCTTCACGAAATAATTCCGCCAGCCGTGTGCCGTCGGCGACGGTTAATTGGTAACAGGAAATATGTTCCGGTTGAAAGGTAACCGCATGCGCGAGGGTTGCTAACCACCCCTCTACCGTCTGCTCCGGAAGACCATACATGAGATCAATACCGAGAGTGGTAAAACCGCATGAGCGAATCAATTCCAGGGCACGCAGGGCTTCTGCAACGCTATGCCGCCGCTGTAAAAAATGCAAATCCTGCGCGTTGAATGACTGAACGCCCACACTGATGCGGTTTACGCCGCACGCCTTGAGGATGCGCAGCTTTTCAGGGGTTAGGTCTTGCGGATTGGCTTCAACGGTTATTTCTGCATCGGCGCTAACATTAAAGTGCCGGTTTACGCATTCAAACACGGAACCCAATGCCGCGTTTTCAAGAACGGTTGGCGTTCCGCCGCCTATATAGAGGGTGTCAAATGCGGAACATTGGTTTTTATATATGCGTGCTTCTTGTTCAAGAGCCTGCAGCCAGGCCGGGATTAAGGCTGTGTCGGTTTCTGAATAAAAGTCGCAGTAGAGGCATCTGCTCCCGCAAAAGGGAACATGGATATACAGGCCGGGAAGCTGTTCGTTATTCATGCTCTGATTTAAGCACTGCCACAAAGGCTGTCTGGGGGATTTCGACGGAGCCCACCATTTTCATGCGCTTCTTTCCCATCTTCTGTTTCTCAAGGAGCTTGCGTTTCCTGGTTATATCTCCACCGTAGCACTTTGCAGTAACATCCTTGCGAAACGGCGAAATAGTAGAACGCGCGATAATCTGGCCGCCAACCGCCCCCTGGATAGCGATTTTAAAGAGCTGCCGCGGGATCTCTTCCTTGAGCCGTTCGCAGATCTGCAGTGCCCGGGAGCGGGCGCGATCACGGTGCACCATCAGGGACAGGGCGTCAACCTTCTCGCCGTTGACCAGAATATCAAGCTTTACCAGATCGCTGTCCCGGTAGCCGATAAATTCGTAATCAAACGAGCCATAGCCCTGGGTAACGGTCTTCAGCTTGTCATAAAAATCATAAATTATTTCAGCAAGCGGCAATTCGGCGGTAATTTCAATGCGCTTAGGCGTGGGATACACAAATTTAATATTCACTCCCCGCCGTTCCAGGCAGAGGTTCATCACGGCGCCCATTGAGCGCTCGGGAATAAGGATAGTTGCGCGTACATAGGGTTCTTCTGATTTTTCGATGGCTGCCGGGTCAGGATAATACTGGGGGTTATCAACAACAACATATTCGCCATTTCTCAACAAAAAACGGTACTGCACGCTGGGAATGGTCATAATGATGGACTGGTTATATTCGCGCTCCAAGCGCTCCTGGACAATTTCCAGGTGCAGCAGGCCCAGAAAACCGCAGCGAAAACCATGCCCCAGAGCTGCTGAAGAATCCTTCTGGTAAATGAGCGCTGCATCATTTAATTTATACTTTTCCAGGGCGTCGGTGAGCGCTTGATAATCATCTGCCGCGATTGGATAGAGGGAGGAAAAAACCATCGGCTTGACTTCTTTAAAGCCGGGCAACGGCGCTGAAGCAGGGTTTGCATCCAGCGTAATGGTATCGCCAATTCGGGTGTCGCCTACCGTCTTGATGCCGGCTATTATATAGCCCACCTCTCCGGCAACCAGTTCCTTTTGCGCCACCCGGTTGAGGCGGAAGTAGCCTACTTCTTCCACTTTATAAGTAACACCGGTGGACATGAGACGAATTACATCACCGGGCTTTACGCATCCATTAAAAATTCTACAACTGACAATCGTTCCGCGAAAGGTATCATAGTGCGCGTCATATATCAGTGCTGCCAGGGGTTCCTCGGGACGACCTTTTGGCGGCGGTATGCGACTGATTATTGCCTCAAAAATATCTTCAATGCCAATTCCCTCTTTTGCAGAGCAGAGCAGCGCCTCCTCGGCATCAAGTCCCAGTTCTGCTTCTATTTCTTCCTTCACCCGTTCAATATCGGCGGACGGCAAATCTATTTTATTGATGACCGGTATAATCTCAAGATTGTGTTCAAGCGCCGCATAGAGGTTTGCAACGGTCTGCGCTTCAACGCCCTGGGCAGCATCCACCAGCAGCAGCACACCTTCACAGGATGCCAGAGCACGGGAAACTTCATAGGAAAAATCCACATGGCCGGGGGTATCAATAAGGTTAAGCTCAAAGGATTCGCCGTGTCTGCTGGTGTAGGGTAAACTGACGCTTTGGCTTTTTATCGTAATACCCCGCTCCCGCTCAATGTCCATGGTGTCAAGAATTTGGTCGCGAAATTGTCGCTGATCTACCAGCCCTGCGTATTGTATTAGACGGTCTGCGAGGGTTGATTTGCCGTGGTCAATGTGAGCAATAATACTGAAATTCCTGATATGACGCATAATGCCGTATAGCCGTGTATTATTTTAACGGAAAAGAGGGAGCGCACCGGTGCGTTCCCTCCTGTTAATGGGGCGAGTGTTGCTCACCATGTTATTTCTTGCCGGGTTCAACCTCCGGAGCATATACAATATGGGCCTTGCTTTTTAGCGCCGCAATATATTTCACCAGGGCATCCTGCATCCGCTGCTGTTGAAGACTGTTGGCAATAGTATCTTTTACCTCTGGCAATGTTCTCGTGGCGGGCTGATTGTGTTCCAGGACCTGAACGATGTGATACCCGCGGGCAGTCTCCACGATCGGGCTGATGGCATTGACTTCCTGGCTGAACGCCGCGTCTTCAAGCGGTTTGAGCTCGCTGCCCAACTGCCCCCGATGAAACGTGCCAAGGTCGCCCCCGTTTTTGCCGGTCATGCATTCGGAGCTCTCTTTGGCAAGGGTGGCAAAGTCGGCGCCGGTTGCAAGCTGCTTCTGCAGGGCTTCAGCTTTTGATTTCTTGGCATCCCGGGTTTTCTGGTCATCGTCTTTTTCCACTTTGATTAAGATATGGCGCGCATGCACGGATTCGGGAACCTCAAAATTTTTTTTGTTAGAAATATAATAATCTTCTATCTCTTTGTCAGTGGGTGTCTTTTTATCTGGCGCCTGCGCGGCGACAACTTTACTAATCTGGAGGTTGAACTTAATCTCTGAACGCAATTCCTCTTCACTCATGCCGCTCGTGCTCAAAACCGCCTCAAGCGTCATGTCATCGGGAAGCTGTGCCGTGATTTCGCTCATGGCATCGGCAATCTCCGCGTCACTTACGGTAACGCCATTTTTAAGAATAGCTGCGGTGAGCAGCGTGCGCGTAACAAACTCCTCAACCAGTTGTTTGAGCATTTCCTCCCGATACTGTGACAATTGGTTTTCTGAAATCCGCCCCTTAAAGGGCGCCAGGCTTTTGTTTATTTTTTCATCAGCCTCACCCTGTGTTAATGTCTTTCCATCCACCTCCACCAACACCTTGTGCGCAGGGGACATTTCACCCATCTCGTGCCGTGTCGTCTCTGCGTGCTTTTTTTCGGACGTTAAATCCGGCAGACTGCCGCTATCTTTTTTGTTGCATCCAGCGGCAACCAGCATCCCGACAATTATGCTGATAATAAGTCTGACCTTTACCGTCTGTTTTGTGCGCGATAACACCATTGTCTTGCTCCTTAAAATGTTCTTTATGGCGAACGGTGAGTATAGGGCAATAGGCTTTTAGTGTCAAGTAAAAGCCTCGTGAAAACTTTTACTGGACTTTTCGCAGTATAAAAATTATGTAAATAGTACTTACAGCCCTTAGTGCCGGCGATAGGAGATTGCCGGCCCTTTGTCATCCGCTGCGCTGTGGCGCATGCGTTCTCACGTATGACTGCATGGTGTTGAGCCATGGTAAAGGTCATGGCGCGGAGCGGCCGCAACGGGGAAATCTCCCGCGTCAGGGGGCAATACTCAGTTAACAGACTATTTTGGACAAGAATGATACAAGGCACACACACAGGGAGGAAAATCTATGCTGCTCAAGGTCTATGCTAAAAATCCGCAGATGCGCGCTATCAACAAGGCTGTAGAAATTCTAAAAGCGGGGGGACTCATAGTATATCCCACTGACACTATTTATGGCCTTGGTTGCGACCTTCTGAATAAAAAAGCGATTGAAAAACTCTATCGTATAAAGAAGATGGATGAAAAAACGCCGCTCAGTTTTATATCGCCTGATTTGAGCGAAGTGTCGCGCTATGCGGAGGTTTCCGATCGGGCCTACCGTCTTATGAACCGGCATCTTCCCGGCCCTTTCACCTTTATCCTGCCTGCAACCAAAGAGGTAAACAAGTATATGCTGTTCAAGCGCAAACAAATCGGCATCCGGGTGCCGGAGGACGAAATCTGCCGGCTGTTAACCCGGACGCTGGGCAACCCCATTATCAACACCAGCGTTCCGTTGTGGGGAGAGAAAATCCTCAATTCAGGCGAAGCGATTCATGAGCATTTTGAGAAACAAATAGACCTGGTTCTGGATATCGGCGTGCTGGTATCTGAGCCGTCAACAATCGTGGATCTCACAACCGAACCCTATACGATTATCAGGCAGGGAAAGGGAGAGATAGTCCTATAATCTTAACCTTCGATGACCTGGTTGGCTGTTTTGATTTCCCACACCAACGCCCGATGCTAAAACAGCAGTTTCAGGCACTATGGGCGTTTTAATAAAAAGTTTATAAGTGCCTCGTTAACCTCAAACGGTTTCTCGTCAAAAAACGCATGGGCGCCGCCCTTTATTATTTTCAACTCTGCTCCTCTGATGCCTTGAGCTAACTCCGCGCAGAGTACTGGCGGCACTACCATATCAAGCTCTCCTGCAACAACCAGCGTTGGGGCATCAATTAAATGCAGCCGGTTTGAGGTGTCAGCATTGACCGCGGCTTCTGCCTTTAATTTAAACCCTTTGACGCTGTAAGACTGCTCCTGTTCCCTGATGACCTGGCGCGCCCAATCCAGAGCCATCTTTTCATTTTCAAAAAACTCCCGCGTGTAAAGCCACGGCATAATCCCCTCGCAGAGCAGCGCATGGCCGGTTTTTTCAATGGCTTCAACCCAGAATCGCACCAACTGCCGCACAAACGCATCAGCCCTGCTGTATGTGCAGAATAATATCAACCGCCTCATCATCTCAGGATAGGTAACTGCAAATTCCTGAGCAACAGCGCCCCCCATTGACGCGCCAATGACATGGGTTTCCGTTATCCCCAACTCCTGTAACAGCAGCGCAAGATCATCTGCCATCTGCTGGCACGTATAAGGGCCTTCAGGGGTATCAGATAAGCCGGTGCCGCGGGCATCATAGGTTATTACCTGAAAATGTTTGATAAGTTCTTTCCTCTGAAACCGCATCCCGGTATGGTCGCGGTCAAGTCCCTGGATCAAAACCACGGCCTCGCCTGAACCTTCTATCTCATAATAAAGAGTCAATCCATTAGTCAGCGTAATCAGCGGCATGAATAAACCTTACCGTTATCAGACTGCTATCTGATAAACGCACAGTTATAAAAGCCACGTTTAAAAATGCAAGCGAACCATCCACAGATAATAACAGGACTTTCACCAAAAAATTTTTTGCTGGGGAAAAGGAAGCGTGGTGCTGGTTCCCGATATTTCCATTGCCGTTTTTGGTGCACTAAAGTGGTTTATTGAATTTAAGGTAAACTTTTTTGGGGAAAGGCCTCAGGTAATAAAATTAAATATAATTATTAAATATTGCCATGTAAATATTTTATATTACTTTCTTTTTATTGTTAATCCAGTCCGGCAATTTTGATACATCCTCGATTATATGCGCTTCATTCAACCCCTTTGCGATGAAATCTTCCCGCGTAAAATAGCCCGTCAGCACCGCCACGAAATTAATCCCTGCTCCGTGTGCCGCTTGCATGTCCCCCAGATGATCGCCAACATATAAAACTTCTTCACGTTTAAATTCGCCTAAATGAGGCTTAAGCACATCAAAAGCTCGCGGATCAGGTTTCTGAAACGCCATTTCTTCGCTGGTAAAAATCTTTTTGATGGCGGAGAGGTCAATACCCGATTGCGCGAGCCGTAAATCAAGAAATGTGCGGGAACGCTTGGTTAGAATATATAAATCATAACTTACTTTAAGTTTTGAAAGCGTTCGGTTGACGCCGCGAAACCTGTTATAAACAATTTCTCTGGCAAATTCAGTATATATGCGATCAAACTCCTGTGGCTCTACCTCCGGCCAGGTCTGCCGGATAAAGTCATGCCAGCTATCGCCATACCAGATAAAATCATCTTCTGTGGGAACCCGTATCCCCATCGTCTCTGCTGTTTTTATGCAGGTGGCGATAAAATTCTTCCGTGACTCAATGAGCGTGTCATCAAGATCAAAAATTATAATTTTTAGCACTGTTATAAAAAGGAAAAAAAGGTAATGGGTAAACCCGCTGCGCCAGAACGGCCCGCTCCGTCACGCTTCAGCGCGGCGAGCAGGCAAATTACGGGCAGTGTGAGCGATGGCTATTACGAACACAACAACCCGTTTCCGCAAGCACCGAGCCCGAACAAATGAATCAGAAGCCACATAAATTTTCAAATATCTTTGGATAGCTATTACAAAAATCCCTCTGGCTCTCATGGTAAAAAAGCAGAGGGATGTATCTTTATGTTTTTTGAAGGCAATCTAATTGGTTTCCTGCAGTTTTTTATATGCCGCATGAGGGCCATTATTATTCTGCATACGATTACGCGCAGACTTCACTATGGCAATAAATTCCGGCTTGTCAAAGCCAAGCCGTCGCAGGGTCTCATCTGTGGGGATGCCATGCTCATCATAGCCCTTTTCCTGATACACCACGTCAGTCAATTTTTCGTACTGCTTCCTGCGGTATTGCTGAAGCGCTGCGAGACGTTCCTCAACGGATGCCCCATTAAACTGGATCCCTGCTGCCTGCAAATATGCATCATAGTAATCCTTCCGGGCAAGATATTCTTTGAGGAACACCGGCGCCATTGCTCGCAGAGGAATTGAGTCATATTCTCTGGTGCCGTATCCCTGGCGAAGATTAATCAGCTTCTGCAATAAATAACAGCGTTCGGATTCAAACAGGAGGTCGTCAATCGTTTTGTTGGTACCAAATGTGCCATTCACCAGATCAAGATAATATTCAACCGTGGGTAAGTTCTTTGCAGGAAACGGTGTATCCTGAGCTTTGGGATTGCGCACATCTATCCACGGCAGCTTGCAGAGCCCCACAATATTAAACCAGGTGCGAAACAGAGGGAACCACCACAGCGCTTCTGCTTTATCCTCAAAGGTCGGCAATTCCTTGCGGAGCTGATCAATGGCAATGAGCCATGATTCATCGTGCTGCGGGCCCTTGAGGGCAAATCCGTAGCCGCCCTGCTGCGCAAGCGATTCTTTAGTAATATACATGGAGAATTCAAGCCCTTTGGTTTCCATACCAAAGAGCGAGAGCTCTTCCCTTATACTTTCCCTGCTTCGATTGAGACGCGGCGCAGCCCGCTCTGCTATCCATTCTTTTAACGAGTGCACCCCGCATCCTGCAGCCTTTGGCATGCCGGGCGCGCCAGCGGCAATCCGATGCAACAGCTCAAGAGCAGTTCCCGCATCACCCCAGATGAGGTTGAGACCTCCCGTGTCTTCTAACGTGAGGAGATTACGCTCAAAAGCTTCAAAGAGAAAAGACATAACGACCCCCGTGCTGATCGTATCAACACTATACTGGTCGCAATACCAGGAATATTCGAGCATATAGTCAATATCAAAAATTCCCAGATTGGTGGCGGTGGCGGCTGTTTCATACTCGGGCCCATCAACGGCCACCTCTTTACCGGCAAATGGTCCGGTTTTGAGCGTAAACTGTTCACACCCCTTGGTGCAGGACAAATTACACCCTGGATAACAGCCGTCCGGCAGATTTTGTTTAAAGATTTCCTTCTCGAATATTTTCCCTGAAACCTTTTTTGCACACTCGCTGCTGCCGAACTGAAAATTATTGATGGGCAGAAGCTCGTTGCTGTTCATCATGTCAATGAGCGACGTGGTTCCTTGGTTATTCAGACGCATCGCCTGCGGGTCAACTACTCTGATGACCTCGCGAAGCCGCTGACCAGCTTCATAAATCCGTGCATCACTGGCGGGGCGGTTGGCGTGGCCGCGTGGTATGTTGCACTTCACGAGAATCCCCCAAAGACCTTTATCACAGAGGACGGTTCCCATTCCTCCGCGGCCAGCCTGTTTGGAGCGGCAGCGGGTGCGGCGGCTGTCAAAATAGACACTGTTCAGGCAGCCAAACCAGGTGTTGTGTGCGCCAATACCTGCTGTTACAAAGGCAACATTGGTCGGCTTTCCCTCGCCGCGCCATTGTTCAATGATACCTTCCGCACCGTGAATAGTGACATCTGCTGCAGGCGCATCAACAATGCGTATCTGCCGGGAATCTCCATCAATGACCACCATGACCCGCTGTCTTGATTTGCCGGTTATGGCGATGGCATCAAATCCTGACAATTTAACCAGCGGAAAAAAATGGCCGCCCACATTGGAATCGCAAAAGGTATTGGTCAGCGGCGATATGGCGCCGACGATAAACTTCCCCGTGCCCACGAAGCCGGTTTCACCGCAAAACGGCCCCCCTGAAAGCGCCAGCACGTTCTCGGGACTGTCATAGCGCGTCGCTGCATTGGTCCCGTCAAACACCAGCTTTAAACAGTACCCCCTGCCGCCGACAAAGGTCTTTTTGACGCTTTCGGGAATTTCTTCAACGGTAATCCGGTAATCATTCAGGTTAATGTGCAATAGCCGATCGGTATACCCCTTGTTCAGTTCAGAGCGATGGTAGTGTAATGAAGCATATTCCATAATGATATATCTCTCCTGTCACATAAAAAATGCGGGGTCTATCAATTGTTGAAAAACGTTATAGCATAAGGGCTGTGACCCGAGCTTTATTCTTAACTGCCACGCTGTCCCTACCGTTGCGATTCTTCACATTCGTTCAGAATGTCACTTTTTTAACAGCCTGCCATAGTTCACGCATTCACGGGTTCATGGGATATGATTTATTAACAATCAACGTCACCCCTTGAATCCTCGAGCCCTTGAATCCTTTTTAACTATGCCCCTGTTATGTAATCTGCCAGCAGATCTCCTATTTCAGTGGTCGTGTAACCCATCTTACCAGCGGCCATGCTCTTCATGTCCTGACTTACAACCTTAATAATCGCTTTCTCAACCAGGGCTGCCGCTTCCTCTTCGCCCAAAACGGAAAGCATCATCTGCAGCGCAGCTACGGCTGCAATCGGGTTTATGACATTCTTGCCGGTATACTTAGGCGCAGAGCCTCCCATTGGTTCAAACATTGATACGCCGTGCGGGTTAATATTGCCGCCGGCGGCAACACCCACGCCACCCTGAATCATGGCCGCCAGATCCGTAATAATATCGCCAAACATATTATCCGTTACAATGACATCAAACCATTCCGGATTTTTCACCATCCACATACAGATGGCATCAACGTTTGCATAGTCGGTGGCAATATCCTGATACTCGCGAGCGACCTCGTTAAAGGTGCGCTGCCATAAGTCATGCGCAAACGTCAGCACATTGGTTTTACCGCAAAAGGTGAGTTTTTTCCTTTTGTTGCGCCTGCGGCAAAATTCAAACGCGTAGCGCACACAGCGCTCAACACCCTTGCGGGTATTGATTGACTCCTGAATGGCTATTTCATCCGGAGTGCCCTTTTTAAGAAATCCGCCGGCGCCAGTATAAAGCCCCTCGGTGTTTTCCCGTATCACGACAAAATCAATGTCGTCCGGTCCCTTGTCTTTAAGCGGTGTTTCAACCCCCGGTAAAAGTTTAACCGGTCGGAGATTAATATACTGGTCAAGCTCAAAACGCATCGCCAGCAGAATACCCTTTTCTAAAATTCCGGGTTTAACATCTGGGTGTCCTATGGCGCCAAGGTAAATGGCATGACATTTCTTGAGTTCTTGCACAACATTTTCCGGCAGAAGCTCGCCGGTTTTCATGTACCGCTCGCCGCCAAGATCATAATGGACCAGCTCATAGTTAATCTTTTTCTTATCCGCGACCGCCCGGAGAACCTTTAATCCTTCCCGAATGACTTCCGGTCCGGTGCCATCACCTGGTATCACTGCAATTTTGTACATGCCTGGGGTATCCTTTCTATTGCTCAGCGGCACATTATGCCGCAGTCTGGAAGTGTTTGAGTGAGTATAAGAGAAAGATATGATTGTGTCAAGGGGGCGATAACAGGACGTTCCGCAAAAATTTGCCCTGCAATTCGGGCAACCTGCACGAAAACACCGAAACGCAGGGGGGAAGATCAAAACAGAAGCGCCCGGGGTTTTTCAGCGCCGCAACACAACCGTCTGTGCCAGGAACACGGCAGGTGCCGGTATATTATGCAGTCCCCAGACCCCCTGCATTGCCGATGACGAAGGCTCTACCGGCTGCCTGCCCGGGGCAGAATACGCACGGGGCCGGGGTCGTGATGCCGGCGGATGAGCAGATTGTTGCGGCGCTGAAAAACCCCCAGACGCTTCTTCATCGCCAGCAATAAAATATTATGGGGAAAGTCCTGGGCGATAAGAGGACGTTACCCGATATATCAGGGCTAATTTGGAAACAGCCCTGATGAATATACCGTTGCAAAGATTTTAAACGTAGAGTATAGTTCCACTTTGCATATGTCGGCATGCCTGCTCACGCAAAGCAACAGCGCGGCGAATGGATTGCGGCAGTCAAACAAGTAGCGTATAGCTTGGCATATTTAACTCTTAAACGTACTTATTAAGGAGGTTTTACAGTATGGCACTCATTGATTTTGGCGGGGTAAAGGAAAATATTGTGACGCGCAAGGAGTTCCCCATGTCAAAGGCGCGCAGGGTTTTAAAGAATGAAGTTATTGCCGTTATCGGCTATGGAGTGCAGGGGCCGGCACAGTCTCTCAATATGCGGGATAACGGATTCAACGTGATTGTCGGCCAGTCAAAAGCCTTTAAAAAAGACTGGGATCGCGCCGTGCAGGATGGCTGGAAACCGGGCAAAACGCTGTTTGATATTGAAGAAGCGGCGCAGCGCGGCACCATCGTAGAGATGCTGGTCTCTGATGCGGCGCAAAGAGCCATTTGGCCGGTAATCAAAAAAAATCTTAAAGCAGGCGATGCGTTGTTCTTCTCCCACGGATTTTCCATTGTGTATAAAGACCAGACCAAGGTCATTCCCCCCAAAGACGTTGATGTTATCATGGTCGCGCCAAAAGGCTCTGGAACTTCGCTGCGCCGCAATTTCCTCTCCGGGGCGGGCATTAACGCAAGTTTTGCGGTTGAGCAGGATGCAACGGGAAGAGCCCGCGAGCGGTGCCTTGCGCTCGGCATTGCGATAGGGGCCGGTTATCTTTTTCCCACCACATTTAAAAATGAAGTGTACAGCGACTTGACCGGAGAGCGCGGCGTGCTGATGGGGGCGCTTGCCGGCATCATGGAAGCGCAGTATGAGACTTTTCGCAAACACGGACATTCGCCCAGCGAAGCATTTAATGAGACCGTTGAAGAGCTCACCGAAAGCCTGATTAAACTGGTTGGTGAAAATGGCATGGACTGGATGTATCTTAATTGTTCCGCCACAGCACAGCGCGGAGCGCTTGATTGGAAGCCAAAGTTTAAAAAGGCCGTCATGCCGGTATTTGAGGAACTGTATAAAAGGGTGGTATCAGGCGAAGAAACCAGGCGGGTTCTTAGTTCGTGCGGCAAACCGAATTACCAGGAACAATTGAAAAAAGAGCTTGCTGCAATGGCAAACTCTGAAATGTGGCGTGCCGGCAAAGCAACCCGCGCTCTTAGACCAAAGGAGCCGGCGAAGAAAACCTCGGCAGCGACCAAAGGGCTGGCGGGAAGGAAAACATATTGATCGAAGATTTTACAAAAAAGGCAGGGCCTCATTACCCTGCCTTTTTTTCATAAAACAATACCATCTTTTTCAATGTTCTGGTGAAACGGCATCACTCGATAGAGCGCACTATTTCAAGCGGAGCAGTTGCATATAACCGAACAATTGACTTCCCCAAACTTCCATTCGATGTCATACAGCCGATGGCGGATTTTGTCTTTTCGCTCATCAGTTACCATACCTTCACGTAAAATCAACAAATCCCAGTCTGAGTCCGCTGTCTCTTCATTTTTTTCCTGACCATATTTTTATTTTATAGATGTGCCTTTTTCTTCACATAGTTCATTAGCCCGCCGGCATTCAACAGCGATTGCATGAACTCCGGCACAGGCTGGGCTTTAAGTATTCGGCCATTTTTGCTAATAATTATCTCGCCCCGATCGAGCGAAACCGTTACTTCATCGCCTTCCTCAAGATTGTCAAACGCCTCATGACATTCAAGTATCGGCAAGCCCATGTTAAATGCGTTACGGTAAAAAATGCGGGCAAAGCTTTTTGCAATCACGCAGGCAATGCCCGCTGCTTTAATGGCGATGGGCGCATGCTCGCGCGAAGACCCGCAGCCAAAATTTGCTCCGGCGACAATAATGTCTCCTGGTTTTACTTTGGACGGAAAAGCCGGGTCGGCATCCTCCATGCAATGTTTGGCAAGCTCTGCGGGATCCGAGGTGTTCAGATACCGCGCCGGGATTATTGCATCGGTATCAATATTGTCGCCAAACTTCCAAATTTTTCCTTTAATTGTCATAGTGTTAAACCATTTGTTTATTTTCTGAAGATGTTTCTCTCCCCCTCTGGATGTGTCGCAATGGCCTAAAATGTCTGCATTAATTATTCACCTTTACCCCAGCCCTCCCCTATCAAAAGGGTGAACGCTATTGCGGCTTACCTTCTTTTTTAACCCTGCTACAGCTCATCCGGCGAGCCGATGCGGCCAAGCACGGCTGACGCAGCCGCAATTGCCGGATTGGCGAGAAACACTTTGCTTTCCGGGTGCCCCATCCTGCCGACAAAATTCCGGTTGGTTGTGGCTATGGCTGTCTCTCCTTTTGCCAGAATGCCCATATGGCCGCCAAGGCATGGGCCGCACGTTGGGGTGCTGATTGCCGCCCGCGCCTCAAGGAAGATTTCCAGCAGTCCTTCCTTCAGCGCCTGCTGGTATATGCTTTGGGTTGCAGGGATGATTATTAGCCTCACCCCTTTCGCAACTTTTCTGCCTTTCAGCACCTGAGCCGCAACCCGCAAATCTTCTATCCTGCCGTTGGTGCAGGAGCCAATAACCGACTGGTTGATCGGCACTGTGCCCACCTGGCTTATCGGCCGCGTGTTCGCAGGCGAATGGGGAAAGGCTACCTGTGGCTCGATGGCGCTTGCGTCATAGCGCCGGATTTCTGCATATGCCGCGTCAGGATCGCTTTTTATAATTGAAAATTCACGCGTGGTGCGCTCGCGCACAAACCTAAGGGTTTTATCATCAGGAATAAAAATACCGCACTTGCCCCCGGCCTCAATAGCCATGTTCGCCATGGTTAGACGACCCTCAACCGAGAGCGCATCAACGACCTCGCCGGTAAATTCCATCGCTTTGTAGCGCGCCCCCTCCACCCCAATATCGCCAATAGTATACAGTATCAGGTCTTTGCCGCTCACCCATGGCCGCACCGTTCCTGTATAGACAAATTGTATTGTTTCCGGCACTTTGAACCATGCAAGACCGGTAATCATTGCCGCCGCCACATCAGTGCTGCCGACTCCGGTGGCAAACGCCCCTAAAGCGCCATAGGTGCAGGTGTGGCTGTCAGCGCCAATCACCACATCGCCGGGGACCACCAGCCCCTTTTCCGGAAGGAGGGCATGTTCAATACCCATTTCGCCAATTTCGAAATAGTGGGTGAGGTTCTGCTCGCGCGCAAACTCGCGCAGAATGCGGCACTGCTCTGCAGATGCAATATCCTTATTGGGCGTGAAATGATCCGGAACAATAACAACCTTTTCGCGATCAAATACTCGTTGTGCTCCTGCCGCTTTGAATTCTCGGATCGCAATCGGGGCGGTGATATCGTTTGCCAGCACTAAATCAACCCGTGCCTCAATGAGCTGTCCCGGCTTAACAACATCAAGCCCTGCATGCTGTGCCAGAATCTTTTCTACAATCGTCATACCCATATTTAATCCAGCCGACAAAGAAATGCCCCACCAGAATGCGGGGCAGAAGATGTTTCAAAACCCTGATCACAAAACCCTAAATCCTCAATCCTGGGTTTTATAACCGATTTTTACCTGTTAAAATGTAAGAATTGTGCTCTCATCTTTGTATCGTTTGGCTTTTGCTGAAAGCAGTTACGGGCGGTGCGAGCGATGGCTGTGGCGAACTCCGCGACCTGTTCCAGCGAGCACTGAGCCCGAACAAATGAATCAAAAGCCACATAAATTTCAAATAGCTTTGGCCAGAATTTAGAAATTAGTATTGCGGATTTTTTAAGGGGATATTTTTTTTAACCGCACGTTTCTTGAAATGCTCAAGGCGGTTCAGCGCATTGACATAGGCCAACACGCTTGCCATAATGATGTCAGTGTGGGAACCCTGTCCCACTACCACACAGCCGTCTTCCGCAAGCCGCACGGTAACTTCCCCCTGGGCATCAGTCCCGCCAGTAATAGAGTTTACCGCATACTTAAGCAAAGTGCTCTTGGTTTTGGTAATTTTTGCTATTACTTTAAACGCTGCATCAACCGGCCCGTCGCCAAAGCCCACATCCTTAATAACCGTGCCCTCCACTTCCATTTCCACCGTTGCCGAGGGAATTGCAACCGTGCCGCTCATGACGTTCATATTGAGCAGTTTATATTTATCTGGCACGCGGAAACTCACTTCAGCAATGATGGCCTCTATATCTTCGTCGTATATGTCTTTCTTCTTATCTGCAAGCTCCTTGAAACGCGCAAACGCCTCTTTCAGTTCCCCCTTTGAAAGCTTATAGCCCAGTTCTTGTGCGCGGGCTGCGAAGGCGTGGCTTCCCGAGTGTTTGCCAATAACCAGCGAGCTTTTGGAAATGCCGATGGACTCAGGGGTCATGATCTCATAGGTTCTTTTTTCTTTCAGCAGGCCGTCTTGATGAATGCCGGATTCATGGGCAAACGCATTGGCGCCTACTATCGCTTTATTGGGCTGCACGGGCACACCGGTAATAGATGTGATAAGCCTGCTGGTGGCATAAATTTTTTCCGAGACAATCCTGGTGTCAACACCAAACTGGTCCCGGCGTGTGCGGAGAATCATCACGATCTCTTCCATAGAGGCATTACCGGCACGCTCGCCGATGCCGTTGATGGTGCACTCCACCTGGCGTGCACCGTTGACCACGGCTGCAAGCGAATTCGCCACTGCCAGTCCCAGGTCATTGTGACAGTGAACACTGACGGTTGCCCGGGAAATATTAGGCACATGCTCTCTGACATAACGAATCAGCGCGCCAAACTCATCGGGCACCGCATAGCCGACCGTATCCGGAATATTTACCGTAATCGCGCCGGCATCAATAGCAGCTTCAAGTACGGTGCACAAATAATCGCGATCAGAGCGCGTCGCATCCATGGCAGAAAACTCAACGTTGGGCGTATATTTTTTTGCGCGCCGGACTGCCTTGACCGCCATGTCCAAAACTTCTGAGCGGGTTTTCCCGAGCTGGTATTTTAAGTGAATATCAGAAGTTGAAATAAAGGTATGAATGCGGGGATATTTTGCACTTTTAATGGCGTTCCAGGCTGTGTCAATATCTTTATCAATTGCCCGAGCAAGCCCGGCAATTTCACATTTTTTTAGAGCACGCGCGATTTCCCGCACTGCCGCAAAGTCGCCGGGCGACGCTGCGGGAAAACCGGCTTCAATAATGTCCACCCCCAATGCCTCAAGCTGCCGCGCAACCCGGAGTTTTTCCTGCATATTCATGGTGTTGCCCGGCGACTGCTCGCCGTCTCTGAGCGTGGTATCAAATATTTTTACCCAATCAGTGTTTGTTTTTCTGCCAGTCATGTTTTGTTTCTACCTGGGAAAGCAGCGCATTGCTGCCGGTAACCTTGTGGGATTTTGGTTTTTTTACAAGATGAAATACATAGGTTGTCGGCCCGGAAAGCACGTAGGCAAAACTAAGCGCGAAAAACATAATATGCGGCGCCGCGACCACAAAAAAGATTAATAACACCACAAAAATAAGGGCATTAAATGGCTTTCTCCGCGCAAGCTGCAAATCCTTAAAACTGTTGTATTTTACCGTGCTCACCATGAGACCCGAGAGGAGATACGAAATAAGCAGCAACGGAATTTGCACCATCTGGGGTTCAATCTCAAAGTCGGCAAGGAAAATAGTGACCGTTGCAATCAGCAGTGCAGCCGCCGGAATAGGCAGCCCTTGAAAATATTTGCTCTCTACGGTATTTATCTGGACGTTAAACCGCGCCAGACGAATGGCCCCGCAGGCAACATAGAGAAAACCGGCAAGCCAGCCGAGCCGTCCTAACGGCTGCAATGCCCACCAGTATATAAGCACGCCCGGGGCGATGCCAAACGCAACCAGATCAGAGAGCGAATCGTACTCCACCCCGAACCGTGTCGTTGAGTGCGTAATGCGTGCGACCCGCCCATCAAGATTATCAAATATGCCGGATACCAGAATTGCCCAGGCTGCTTTCACAAATTCACCGTTGAGCGTTGCCACGATGGAATAAAATCCTGCCAGCATACTGAGCGAGGTAAGAAAACTCGGAAGAATGTAAACGCCCTTTTTAATAGTGTTCACCCTCTGGTTTTTGGCATTCCGCTGTTGTTGGTATGATACTTTTTCCTGCATGGGCTTAAATCATGAATATGCCGCCGATTATGCTTTGCGGTCTTTGCTTTCTCGGGTTAAGGCAACTTTTCCGGTGCGCGCAATTTCTTTTATGCCAAGCGGTTTAAACAGTTCTATAATGGCTCTGATCTTATCTTCGTCGCCGGTTACCTCAATGGTATAATAATGGGGGCTTATGTCAACGACCTTCCCGCGAAAAATATCTATGATGCTTAACACTTCTGAGCGTTTGCTGTCATCAACGGTTACCTTAATCAGCGCCATTTCCCGCCCGACATAGTCGCCATTTTCAAGATCAATAACTTTTATGACATCTATAAGCTTATTAAGCTGCTTGATAATCTGTTCTATGAGCTGGTCGTCGCCGCGCGTCACCAGCGTCATCTGTGATACCGTGGGGTCAAGGGTTTCGTTCACTGCCAGACACTCGATATTAAACCCTCGTCCGCTGAACAGGCCGGCGACACGGGCAAGAACGCCCGGTTTGTTGTCAACCAGAACTGAGATCGTATGCCGCATACTGTTTTCCTGTTATCGCTAAGCTTATAGCGCACCGCGGTGCGCACTCAGCTTTCTTAAAGAAGGATCATTTTATTAATCGGTGCGCCTGCTGGAACTATGGGATACACGCCCTCTTCGCTTTCCACGATAAATTCCATAATAACGGTTTTGGGCGTTGACAGTCCCTTTTTAATAACTGTTTCTACTTCCTCCGGCTTTGATGCGCGCAACCCGACCGCCCCATACGCTTCCGCCAGTTTTACAAAGTCAGGATGCGTGTGAAACAGTGATTGGGAATACCGCTTATCATAGAATAACTCCTGCCACTGCCTGACCATTCCCAAACAGTGGTTGTTGAGGATGACGATTTTCACCGGTAGCTGGTATTGAACTGCTGTCGCCAGTTCTTGAATGTTCATTTGAATACTTCCATCCCCGGCAATGTCAACGACTGTGCGCTCAGGATACGCCACCTGGGCGCCGATGGCTGCCGGGAATCCATACCCCATGGTGCCCAGACCGCCTGAGGTCAGGAGTGTGCGCGGCCGGTCAAAGGTGAAAAATTGTGCCGTCCACATCTGATTCTGGCCAACTTCAGTGGCAATAATACAATCACCCTTGGTGATTTCATAAATCTTCTCTATGACCTGCTGCGGCTTTATATTGGGCCCGGGTTTATAGGCCAGCTTATGGGTTGTTTTCCACTGATTAATTTCCGCAAACCATTCCGTGCGCCCTTCTTTCTTAATCTTTTCCTTGCTGATCAGCGCAAGACAATCTTTGAGAATTTCCCTGACATCGCCGACGATCGGAATATCAACTTTTATATTTTTACTGATGGATGTCGGGTCAATGTCCATGTGGATAATCTTTGCTGCTGGCGCAAAGGTATTAAGATCGCCGGTTACCCGGTCATCAAACCGCGCCCCAATGGCAATCAACAGGTCACAGTGCGTAACCGCCATGTTTGCCCAGTAGGTGCCATGCATGCCTAACATGCCCAGACAGAGCGGATCTGATCCGGGAAATCCGCCGAGCCCCATCAGCGTCGTCGTAACCGGTATATTGAGCTTTTTTGCAAACAATAACAGCTCTTTTGACGCATTGGCAGAAATAACCCCGCCGCCGGCATAAATCACCGGCCGCCGGGACTTTTGAATTTCCTCCATCGCCCGCACAATCTGGCGTTTGTTGCCCTTGTAGGTCGGCCGATAGCTGCGCATCGCAAGCTGTTCAGGATAATGAAACTCGGTGCTTTCTCTGAGAACATCTTTAGGCAGATCGACTAGAACCGGTCCCGGCCGTCCGGAGTGCGCAATGTAAAAGGCTTCCTTAATAACGACCGCCAGTTCTTTGACGTCACGCACCAGATAATTATGCTTGGTGCACGGTCGGGTAATACCGACGATATCTGCCTCCTGAAAGGCATCGTTGCCGATGAGCAACGTCGGCACCTGCCCGGAAAAAACAATCAGGGGAATGGAATCCATGTAGGCAGTGGCAATCCCGGTAACGGTATTCGTAGCACCCGGACCAGAGGTCACAAGACAAACCCCCACTCTTCCCGTAGCCCGTGCATACCCATCTGCGGCATGCACCGCAGCCTGTTCATGACGAACCAGGATATGCTGGATTTTGGCATCATAAAGATGATTGTAAATATCCAGCACCGATCCGCCGGGATACCCAAATATGACTTGCACCTGCTCCCGCTGCAGGCACTCTAAAAAAATTTCAGCTCCTTTGAGTTTCATGCTTCACATTGTTTCAAGTAAAGACCCTGATGATTGCACCGAGGCATCATCCTCATTGTTATCCGCAAACAATACGGCGCGCTCTATATTATATATCATAATCCTGGCCGGTATTGCTAATTTTCCCGGCGGCGCTATCCCTGCGCTCTCTGCTGTTCATCACGTGCGCGATATTTTGCCAAAATTGCTTCAATTTTATCTCTGCCCTTCAGTTTAAGTTTTTTTATGCGTTTTTCTTCAAGTTCTTCTTCAGGATTCAAATATGCCCGTCTGCTGAAATTCTCAAGAATCTCTTCATAACGGCGATGTTCCTCAATATAACGCCGCAACTCTTCATCAATCGGGCTGTATTTTTCAATTATTTCGAGATCCCTTTTTTCCATTATGGGGCGCCTCCTTTGTTAATTTTTTAAAGAATTAATATATATATAAACCCGCCCTGCCCGTCAATCATTGTTTCATCTTATGGGCCTGATTATGTTCGGCTGGCTCATAACCGGTGACCGGCTGAAAGCTGCCTTTTCTTCTGTTGGGATACCGTTCTGCGTCAGACTCCTTCACATACACCGGCGCTATGGTAAACAGGTCAGTGCGCGTCTGGTTGAGCGAGTGCTTTCGCGCCAGATGTGCTACTGTTGAGGCTTTGGGAATTCCAGCATAGAGCGAAAGAACACATGCCGCGCCTTTCAAATATTCTTTGATCTGCTGGTGATACCGCCATGCGCCGCTTCCCAGAAAAACGGTCTGTTCATGGATGCTGGCAAGCCAGCTTTCCGGTTCGCAGGCTGTTGCAGACGCGCGTTGTTCAAGGATACCCGTCTCGGTGAAACGGTACAACGCGGTAAAAATCTCCGTCCCCCGTGAGGCGATCATCGGGCAAATCTGTTCCTGATGACCATAAGCCTGGTGCGCGATGACCTCCAGCGTGGGAATGCCTATTAAATTCTTGTTTTCAACAAAGGCAATCCCTTGCGCGGTGCTTATCCCCACCCGCAGCCCCGTAAATGAACCGGGGCCGGTGGAAACCGCAACCAGATCAAGGTCTTTCACAGAGCAGCCATTATCATCCAGCAGGCGGTCAACCATGGACAACAATTTAACAGAATAGCTCCGTGCCCCTGAAAAAAGAATTTCACCCAGCAGCTGCTCATCTTCTATGAGTGCAACGCTGCCGATATCGCCGGTTGTATCAATACCAAGTACCTTTATGCTGCGTCTCCTCTGATCCCATTATCCATTTACGAGCCGTGCAATATCGTTATAAAAAACAAACATCATAACCAGCACAATAATGGCGAGACCAATCTGCTGGGCAATCTCCATTTTTTTCATGCTTAACGGACTGCCTTTCAGCGCTTCTACCAGCAGGAAGAGAATATGTCCGCCGTCCAGAATCGGAATCGGCAGCAGATTCAGCACGCCAAGATTAACGCTAATAATGGCCATGAGCGAAAAAAAGCTCACCATGCCGGCCTCGGCAAATTCCCCGGCAACCTCTGCAATGCGTATGGGGCCGCCCAGCGTTTCTGCCGGAATCGCACGCTGAATTATTTTTATGAAGCTGAGCAGTGTCAGGTGTGAAATATGCCACGTCTGATACACCCCTTTGAAAACGGCTGATACCGGATCATACCGTTTCACTTTGACCGCCTCTTTCGCGGTGGCAGCGACAATGCCGATTTTATAACTCTTGCGTTCCTGCCCCAGCATATCCTTTGCCGCCGACAGTTCCGGCACCAGTTCTACAGTCAGCATCTTCCCTGCCCGCTCCACCGCCAGCGTCAATGAAGTCCCGCCGCTTCTTTCAATAATACGCGAAAGCTCTTCCCAGAGTTCAACGCTCTGTCCGTTCACGGCAACAATCCGGTCGCCCTGCTGAAGCCCGGCACGCTGGGCAGGGGAATTATCAAGCACCTGACCGACGCGGGGGGTGAGCATGGGTGTTCCCACCATGAAAATGATGGTAAAGAGCAGACAGGCAAAGGCAATGTTGAACACTGATCCCGCGGCGATAATGGCAAGCCGCCGCGGAATGCTCTGATGGGTGAGCGAAAATGGTTTATCTTCTTCTGCTACCGGTTCATCGGGGCTTTCACCGAGGGGCTTGACATAGCCACCCAGCGGCAGGGCTGAAATACGGTATTCGGTATCCCCGATTTTTTTGCCGAGAATGCGCGGCCCAAACCCCAGGGAAAATTTGAGGATTCTGACACCGCATAATTTTGCCACCAGAAAGTGACCAAATTCATGAACAAAGATCAGGATGCCCAGCAGTATCGCGGTGGGCACAATGTAATACCGAAGAAATGCAATTAATTCTAAAATTTTTTCCATTCGTGCTCCCTATGCTTTAGGTCTTTTTTTGATTGCCGTTTCAGCCGCTGTCCGCGCCCAGGTATCTGCCTGTAACACCGCTTCGAGCGTTACCGCGCTGTTATGCTTAAATGCTCCCATGACCTGCTCAACAATCCGCGCTATGTCAGTGAAGCGTATGTGTTTATCCAGAAACTTCTGCACCGCTATTTCATTTGCTGCGTTCATTACCGCCGGCATCAGCCCGCCAGCCGAGATTGCACCATAAGCAAGATTCAAACAGGGAAATTTTTTTCGGTCCGGTTCTCTAAAGGTCAGGTGCTCCATCCGCGAAATATCCAGCGGCTTGACGATGTGGGTGAGCCGCTCCGGCCCCGACAGGGCATAGGCAATCGGGCCCTTCATATCAGGCTGCGAGAGATGCGCCAGCACCGTGCCATCTATATATTCCACCATTGAATGGATAATGCTCTGGGGATGAATCACCACCCGTATATTTTCCGGCGCGATCCCAAACAGCCACCGCGCTTCAATGACTTCAAGACCCTTGTTCATCAGCGTGGCTGAATCAATGGTGACCTTGGTTCCCATCTTCCAGCGCGGATGCCTCAATGCCTGGCGCGGCGTTACGCGGGCAAGCTGGGCCCGCGTATAATTAAGAAACGGACCGCCCGACGCGGTAAGTATTATACTGCGCACATCTTTGATGCCCCGGCCATCAAGAATTTGGGCAATAGCGCTGTGCTCGCTGTCAACCGGGATGATCCGTTTGTGTTTTCGCGCTGCCTCGCGGGTGAGCAACTCGCCGGCCATGACCAGCGCTTCTTTATTGGCCAGCGCCACATCCTTCCCTGCTTTAATGGCGGCAAGCGTCGGCAGCAGCCCGGCAGCTCCTGATATCGCCGAAATAACTATATCCGCCTCCGGCATGGTAGCAATCTGTGCCAATCCGGCGCTGCTCCAGACCACCTCTGCACGCTGTTTATCTATGCGCGCTGCGAGCGCGGCAGCAGCGGTTTCACTGGCAAGACACACCAAACGCGGCTGAAATTGCCGCACCTGTTCAGCAATCTTTTTTACGTTTTTCCCTGCCGCCAGACCAACGATGCGAAACTTTTCGGGATGCGCTGCGCAGACCTTTAATGCTGCAGTCCCAATGGATCCGGTAGAGCCGATAATCGCAACTGTTTTCATTGCGGGAATGCCATGGTGACCCAAAAATAAAAGAACGGCGCTGCAAAAAGCAGACTGTCAAGCCGATCAAGAGCGCCCCCATGGCCGGGGAAAACACTGCCTGAATCCTTGATGCCAAATGCCCGTTTCAGCACCGATTCGCCGAGGTCACCGAATTGATTCATAATGTTTATACCCATGCCGGCGCACATGCTGCTTAACGGACTGGCGTTTTTCAGAAGCAGCACACTGCACGCCAGAGCAGTTATTATCCCGCCGACCAGGCCGCCAATTGCTCCTTCAATGGTTTTCTTCGGACTGATGCCCGGGCACAGCGGGTGCCTGCCTTTCCATGAACCGACAAAGTATGATACGGCATCGCCCGCCCAGGTTACAAAAAGGAGAAACAGGATGAGCACAGGTCCGCCGGGTCGGACATGGATCAGCAACATAAAGGAAAAAAACAGGCTGATGTAAAAAACCCCTAAAACAGTAAGTGCGAGCCGGTTTATAGTTTGCGCCATATCCTGCGCCATAAAAATATGATACACGAACAGCGCCAGAATACTGCCGGCACAACCACAAAGTGTTAAAAAATAGGTGCTGCCGCCGTTTGCTGAATAGCCGCGCGATTCAACAAATACGCAAATCACGATGAATATGCCCAGTGTTATGCCGATAAATCGCTCCCGGTAATGTTCTGGTGGTATTGCTGCCCGAAAAAACTCATAGAGTCCCAGAGCCGTGAACACCAGCACCAGGGATAAAAATACCAGCTCTCCGCCCCAGAGGATGGCCGCGGTAACCAGTGGAATCGTAATCAGTGCCGTGATGATGCGTTGCAGAAGCATGAACAACTGTAGAGGATTTGTTTATCGTTCGCCGATTTGTTCACCGGTGAGGCCAAACCGCCGCTCCCGTTTCTGATAATCAATAAGTGCCTTGTATAGATCCTGCTTTCTAAAATCCGGCCACAGCACATCGGTCACATATATCTCAGTATAGGCAAGCTGCCAGAGCAAAAAATTGCTGATGCGCATTTCGCCGCTGGTTCGTATGAGCAGGTCAGGATCGGGAAGTCCTGCAGTATAAAGTTCTTGGGAAAACAGTTCCTCGTCAACATCGGCAGCAGTAAAGTTATTGGTTTGAGCTTTTTGCACAAGACGCGCGACGGCCCGCAGTATCTCGTCTCTGCCGCCGTAGCTTAATGCGATATTCAAAATCATCCCGGTGTTGTTTTTGGTCTGCTCAATGGCTTCATGAACAACCGCCTGCACATCTTCGGGAAGGCGCTCAATATGGCCAATAGTCTGAACCTTAATATTATTTTTATGCAGCTCGGCAAGCTCTAAGCGAATGAAGCGCTTAAGCAGCCTCATAAGCCCCCTGATTTCGGTTTTTGGTCGTTTCCAGTTTTCCTGCGAGAATGCGTAAAGAGTAAGCGCCTGAATGCCCAGCTCCCGGCAACACTTCACCACTTCTTTAACCGACTCCATGCCTTTTTGGTGGCCTTTGAGCCGTGCTAAAGCGCGGCGTTTTGCCCATCGGCCATTGCCATCCATAATGATTGCTATGTGCCGTGGTAATTTTTCTCTATTAAGTCTATCCATATGGGAAACAGCGCACCATCGCTGCCATTATTACGGAAAAATTATTCGACTCAAACCCGTTAATAATTTTAAAAAATATCATATAACCGTATCGGCCTCAAGCACTATAACACACCACGGACGTTACCCAAAAATATTACCTTGATGCGAGCGGATGAACACCGGAGCGTTTTTTCTCTGCCGCACCACTATGCTCATGGGCCGGCAGCACGCCCGGTGTGGACAGGTGTGTTGAAACAATGAAACAAACCTCCCGGTGCTCGTGCTTTGCTGTTTCTGTGTGCAAACCTCCCGGTTTCCTATTGTTTACAACATTTATCTGTATATTAGAAAGAATTTTTGGGGGAACATCCTGCTATGACACGATACTTCCCACCGCGTTATGACGGCCCGTGGAGATGCAGGAAAAGAATTCCCTGCCAATAACAATACCGGCTGACTGCTAATGATTTCATTGATGTGAGGAAATTAGGACTGAATGGGGCGGATGTATGACAGAATCGAAAAGGATCATTAAAAAATTCGCAAAGAAAGATGCGGGGCACCAGCGAACCGGTTACCCCGCGATCATGTTACTTTTCCTCAATAATTGCTTCTGTCGGGCACACATCTTTACAGGTGCCGCATTCTGTGCATTTTTCCTGATCGATAACATAGGTATCGGTTCCTTCAGAAATTGCATCAGAAGGACATTCCTCGGCACAGGTACCGCAGGAAACACAATCATTAGTAATCTTAAATGCCATGTAGTGTCACCTCCTTATTGTAATATAACAGGTAATGATTTAGAACTCCAGAATTTCTTTCTCTTTTGCCAGTGTTAGCTCATCACACTTTTTTATATACTCGTCCGTTATGTCCTGAACTTCTTTCTGTCCCTTAAAAAAATCATCCTCTGAAATTTCTTTGTCCTTTTTCAAGCGTTTCAGCTCTTCATTAATATCTCGTCGGTGGTTGCGAATGGATACTTTGCAGGTTTCGGCCATCTTTTTTACCACTTTTACCAGTTCCATTCTGCGCTGCTCGGTGAGTGGGGGGATGGCCACTCTGATTATTTTGCCGTCGTTAACCGGCGTCAGTCCCAGATCTGACTTCTGAATTGCTTTCTCAATCTCCTTGACCGCCGTAGCATCCCAGGGCTGAATGGTTATGAGGCGCGGTTCCGGCACAGACAGTGTGGCCAACTGGTTCAGCGGGGTGAGCGTCCCGTAATAATCAATTTTAATGCCGTCAAGCAGCGCAATGGACGCCCTTCCGGTGCGCACTCTGCTGAATTCCCGCTTCAGGGAATCAAGGCTTTTTTCCATCTCCATATTTAGCTTCTGGATATAGTCAGTTCCCATAACTCAACTCCGAATATGAGTTCCGATCTTTTTTCCCAAAACTGCTTTACAGATATTTCCCGAAATGGTCATATTAAACACGATGATCGGCAGATTATTGTCCATGCACAGCGTAATTGCGGTAAGATCCATCACTTTCAAGTTTTTTGCAATAACATCCTGATAGGAAATAACGGCGAATTTTCTGGCGCGCGGATCTTTAACCGGATCACGGTCATAAACCCCGTCAACCTTGGTTGCTTTTAATATGACATCGGCATTTATTTCAATAGCGCGCAACGCCGCGGCCGTGTCCGAGGAAAAAAACGGATTGCCGGTGCCGGCGGCAAAGATAACCACCCGTCTTTTTTCCAGATGCCGTGTAGCCCGACGCCGGATGAACGGCTCTGCAATCTGACGCATCTCAATTGCCGAGAGCACGCGGGTCGGAACCTCCCGCTTTTCCAGACAGTCCTGGAGCGCCAGACTATTCATCACCGTAGCCAGCATTCCCATATAATCGGCGGCAACCCGATCCATACCCCGGGCGCTTTCCGAATTCCCCCGAAAAATATTGCCCCCGCCAATAACAATACCGATCTCGGTTCCCAGATCGTAAATCTGCTTGACCTCGCCGGCAATGCTGCCCATCACATCAGCGCTGATGCCGTATTCCTTGCTGCCGCTCAACACTTCACCGCTCAATTTTAGCAAAATACGTTTATAGGTGAGGCTGCGGGGATTTTTTGCCATGGGGATATTCCAAACAGTCAGTTGGTTTCGCCGAGTTGAAAACGGCTGAAACGGCTCACGCTCACATTCTCGCCAAACTTTGCAATTATCCCTTTGATAAGTTCCTGAACGGTGATTTTATCATCTTTTACAAACGGCTGATCCAGAAGACAGACCTCTGAATAAAATTTTTCCAGCCGGCCTTCGACAATTTTTTCCATTACGTTTTCGGGCTTATTTAGATTCTGCGCCTGGGTGCGCAGTATCCGCCGCTCCTGTTCCAGAACTTCCGCGGGCACTTCTTCGCGGCGCACATAGCGGGGGCTTGCCGCGGCAATGTGCATGGCAAGATCTTTGGTGAACACGGCAAATTCAGGGCTCTTGGCGACAAAATCCGTTTCGCAGTTCACTTCCAGCAGCACGCCAATTTTATCGCCCGGATGAACATAAGCAACGATCTTGCCTTCATTGGTGGCGCGGCTCATCTTTTTCTGCGCCGATGCAATCCCCTTCTCCCTGAGATATATGACCGCTTTGTCAATATCATTGCCGCTCGCGCGCAAAGCCTCCCGGCAATCAAGGATCGGGGCGCCGGTCAGCGATCTCAATTCTTTTACTCGCGACGCATCTATCTCCATTAACAACCTCCCTTTCCAACAATCTCGATCACAATGCCTGTTTTGCTAATCCTCAAACTCTGTATCGTCAAACTCGAGTTCCTCGCCCTTTTCCGCGGGTTCGGGTTCCATGAGATAGCCCTTGTCAGTCTGAATGCGCTCTTCTCTCCTGCGGTCGCCCTCAATGCACGCATCGGCGATCTTCGCCGTAAACAGCCTTATGGCCCGGATGGCATCATCATTGCCGGGTATTATGTAATCCAGATCATCCGGATCACAATTAGTGTCCACAAGTCCTATTACCGGGATGCGCAATTTGCGGGCTTCGGCTACTGCTATCTTTTCCTTCTTGGGGTCCACCACAAACAGCGCACCGGGAAGCCGGTCCATGTCCCGAATGCCTTCTAAAAGAAAGTTCAATTTGACCAGTTCCCGCTCCAGACCAAGGGCTTCTTTCTTTTTGAAATTTGCAAAACTGCCGTCGTTTTTCATCGCCTCCAGCTTTTTAAGCCGGTCAATATTCTTTTTAATAGTTTGAAAGTTGGTCAGGGTGCCGCCCAGCCACCGGTTGGTAACATAGAACATATGACAGCGCTGCGCTTCTTCTCGGATGGCATCCTGGGCCTGCCGTTTAGTGCCAACAAACAGCACGCTGTGCCCTTGGGCAACGGTCTCAACAATAAAATCATAGGCCTCTTTAAAAAGCACCACGGTTTTTTGTAAATCAATAATATAAATACCGTTGCGTGCGCCATAAATATAGGGTTTCATCTTAGGGTTCCAGCGCCGTGTCTGATGCCCAAAGTGAACCCCTGCCTCTAAAAGCTGTTTCATGTTAATCAATTGTGCCAATCATGCCTCCTTGAATGTTATGAGTTTATTGTAGGGTTTTAATAAAGGGTTTTGAATAAGGCCCCAAAATTTTCGCACCACATTGCTATCTATTTAAAATTTGTTGTTAATAGCATATTACCGGGGACATATCAAGCCATATTTGCGCACAATGGCCACAAAATAACTGTGGCTGGAGTTTACACCTTGAGAGTGCTTTTGTGCGATTTTTTAAAAATTTTTTACGGGGGCTTTATGTGGAATAGCTGGCATTGATTTTCACATAGTCATAACTCAGATCGCAGGTAAAAACCTCATAGCTCCGTGTTCCGTTGCATAAATCAATACTGATGTCAAGCCGCCGGTTTTTGAAGATGTTCTTCAGCTTCGAACGGTTGCGGGCAAACTCCCGTCCATTGGTTACTGCCGCCAGATTGTTTATCCTGATACCAACCTTTTCCGGATCAAATGCTGCGCCAGAATTTCCCAAGGCCGCCATGATTCTTCCCCAGTTAAAATCTCCCCCAAAGCATGCG
>Ga0101944_10002418_pt1 | contig 30323 bp, 26 predicted proteins | sample DewCreD2012metaG_FD_75245 | JGI IMG/M metagenome (GOLD analysis project Ga0101944, IMG submission 75245) | Hot spring sediment bacterial and archeal communities from British Columbia, Canada, to study Microbial Dark Matter (Phase II) - Dewar... ... | reverse complement strand
GTTGCCGTCCGCCGCGTCCACCAGGTAGAGCAGTTGGCCGCCGGGGCTGTAAACGTAATAGCGCAAAAATTGCCCGGTGTTCTCGTTTTTCTCCGCCACCATCGCCCTCCCGCCCAAGGCATGGTTGCGGAAGAACCGGTTGGTGACGCCCCCTTCCACGCGCGCCCGCAAGTCACCCAGGCCATTGTAGCTCAAGCGGACCCCGTCCACGCCCACCAGCCGGGAGGCGCCATCCCACACGAAGCTGCGTCCCGGCGCGTTCGTCAGCCGCCCGCGGGCATCGTAGGCATAACCGGGCGAATTAATCTGCGCGGCGGCGTCATAAGACAGGGCGTTGGTTTCGCCGGCCAGACCGCCCGGCGGCGTCACCGGCGCAATCAGGTTCTGATTGGTGATGCGCCCGGAGGCGTCATAGGCCAGTTGCACGTCCACGTGCGCCCCCGATTGCCGCCGGACCAGCCGGCCCGCCGCATCCCACGTCTGGCGGATCACCTCGCCGTTGGACAGCAGGTTGGTCACCAGCCGCCCGTCCCGGTCGTAGATGAAGTCCACCTGCGCCCCGGTCAGCGAGTCGCTGACGCGGGTCAAACGACCGTCGCCCGCCGGCCCCACCGCGTAGGTGTAAGTGACGGTGAACGCGCCGTTGTTATAGGTGGCGGTCGCCAGCCGTCCGGCCGCATCGTAGGTGGCGCCAAAAACCGTGCCGGGATTTTCCGTCGCCACCACCCGCCCCTCGGCGTCGCGCCGTAACACCAGGTCGTTGGCGTTGGTGATCAGGCCCTGGGCGTCGCGTTGAAATTGCAGATCCAGCCCGTCCGAATACTGGGCGCGCGCCAGCGCGCCATTGGCGTCGCGGGTGTAGTCCACCGCGCCGCCGTCCGGCCAGCTTACCCGCCGCAGCGCGCCGTTGGTGTCGTAGGCGCTCTGCGTCGAACGATTCAACGGGTCGGTTATGGACAAAAGGCGGCCCATCGGCGTATAGGCGAAGTCCCACGCCGCCCCGTTGAGGTCGGTCAGACGCTGGAGCAAGCCCAGGTTGTTCCAGGCATAGGCGGTGCGGTTGGAATCGGGACGGGTCACCCCCGCCAGCAGGCCGCGAGAGTCATACGCGTAGGCAGTCGTCCGGCCGGCCGGGTCGGTTTCGGCGATGATTCGCCCGCGCGCGTCGTAAGCCACCGCATTGGTCTGGCCCAGCGGATTGATGGTGGCGGCGATGCGCTGCAAGGCGTCGGGCAAGTAGGCGGTGACCAAGCCGGATGGACTGACCGCCTGGGTCAGCACCCCCGCCGGGCTGTAGCTCAGACGCCAAGTCCGGTCCCCAATGGTGACGTTGGTGGCGCGCCCCAGGGCGTCCCGGCCAAAGACGGTGCGCACCCCCGTGGGGTCGGTCAACGCCGCCACTTGATCGTCCGCGTCATACTCGTAACGGGTCGAACCGCCCGCGCGGTCGGTGGCGTTGGTCAGCCGCCCGGCGGCGTCGTAAGCAAAGGTGGCGGAGCGCCCTTCCGGGTCGGTCACCGACACCAATTGGCCGTCGGCGTCGTAGGCATAGGTGACGCGATGCCCGCGCGCGTCAATGGCGGCGGTCAATTCGCCGTGCTCGTTGTATTCAAAGCGGGTGGTCGAGCCGTCGGGCCGAATGCTTTCCACCAGCCGCCGCGCGGCGTCGTAGCGGTTGGAGATCGAGCCGGTGTCCGCGTCGCGGGCGGTTTCCACCGCGCCATCGAGGCGGTAAGCCAAGGTAGCCACGCCGCCCGCCGGGTTGGTGATGGCGGTCAACTCTCCGCGCGTGTTATACCCATAGCGCCAGGCGTTGGTGGCCTCGTCCACCGACGCGGCCAGCCGGCCGGCCGAGTCGTATTGCCGGGCGGTGGCGGCCCCGTCGGCAAATTCGGAGCGGATCGGCCGGCCGGCGGCGTCATAATGAAATCGGGTGACCTGGCCCAGCGCGTTGGTGATGGCCAGCAACCGGCCCAAGGGGCTGTAGGCAAAGGTGGTGGGCTGCCCCTCCTCGTCCACCGCGCGGATGAGGTTGCCCAAGGCGTCGTAGCTGAAGGTGGCGGTTTGGCCCAGCGCGTTGGTGCTGGCCGCCAGCCGGCCCGCCGCGTCATAGGCAAAGCGGGTCACCCGCCCGGCGGCGTCGGTGGAGGCTATCACCCGCCCCATGAGGTCATGCGCCAGGGCGTTGGTGCGCGCCAGCGGATCCATCACCGCCGTCAGCCGGCCCGCCGCGTCGTATTGGTAGGCAACTAAACTGCCCATCGGCGAGCGCAGGCTGGTCACCGCCCCCTCCGGATCATAGCCGTAGCTCCAAGCGCGCCCGCCCCGGGTCACGTTGGTCAGCCAACCGCGTACGTCATATCCGAAGAAATTGGTTCCTGACGGGTCCACCGTTTGGACCACCCGCCCCATGTTGTCATAGACCAGCGATTCGAGCTGGCCCAGGCTGTCCACTTGATTAGTGGGGCGATCCATCAGGTCGGTGCTTTGCCCGGTTTGGTAGCCGGCCGGGTCGGTCACCTGGGTCGGCACGCCGTTGGCATCGTAAGAATAGAGAACCACGCCGCCGGCGCGGTTGGTGAAGGCCGTAACCCGGTCCAAGGCGTCCAGCGCCCAACGCGCGGATGTCCCGTCGGCGTAATCCACGCCGACCCGGCGGCGCAGCGCGTCGTGAAGAAACGTGGTGACGCCGCTTTCGGCGTTGGAGACGCTCAGCAAGGTGCCGTCGGCGTTGTAGATGTAGGCGGTCTCGCCGCCTAAAGGATTGACTTGCGTGAGCACCTGGCCGCGGGAGTTATAGGTGTAGCGCCACACGGCCCCGGCCCGGTCGGTGTAGTTGGTCACGTTGCCGCGCCCGTCGCGCTGGAAGGTCTCGGTCGTGCCGTCGGGATGCTGAATGCCAGCCAGGTCGCGGAAGGAAAAGGTGACGAAGTTCGTGCCGGTTTCCCGGTTGGTGAAGGTCTGCGTGGTCCAAACGTAGCTGAAGGTGGTGACCGCCCCGTCCGGTCCCACCACCCGCACCGGTTTCCGGCTGGCATCCTCGTATTCAATGGTCGCCGAGTTGCCCCGGCGATCGGTCAATTTGGAAACCAGGTCGCGCCCGTTATCGTAGGCAAAATGCAGGGTGTTTCCGGCCTGGTCCGTCAGGTTGGTCAACCGCCGGAAACCTGAATTATTATGGGCGAAGCCGCTTTGCGGGTCCGTAATCTGGGTTTGGCCGTTGGTCGGATTGTATTGAAAGGTGGAGATTGCCCCATAAGCGTCGGTCTGGGTGGCCACCCTGCCATTGGTGAAAGTTTGCGTGTAGGGAATGTTGCCCTTGGGATACTGGAGGCCGGTCATCAGGGCGCCCTGTTGGTGGTAAATGGATTGGTTTGGATCATAACTATAAACAGTTTGCTGTCCCAAAGCATCCACCACCCGGTTGAAAACCCAAACTCCTGAAAAGGTGGAAGAATCGTAGTGGTAATTGACCTCGCGCGTGCCATCCGAAACCTTCACCAGGTTGGTGGTCCACTCATTGTAGGTAAAATACAAGTTGCGCCCCAGACCGTCGGTCACGTTGGTGATGACCCCGTAGCGGTCGCGGTTAATCAGCACGGCGTTGTAGTTGCGGTCCATGATTTCCACCGCCAACCCGTTCCAATTGGTGTCAAAGCGCACCACCCGCTCCTGGACCGGATCGAGGAACCAGCGAGAGTTGTCTCCGTAGCCGTCTCGTTTTAGCTCGTATCGGACGGACTCATCCTCGAAGTTCAGAGCGTAATCGCTATCTGCTCCGCCTACAAAGGTGAAGGACACCACTTTGCCCCCCGGCATCCAGACCGCCGGCCCAACTTGATGATAGCCCAGGAGGGCGTAACCATAGGAATGCTGCCAACTGCGCCCGAGAGGGGTGGTGGTGTTAATCCCGACATTAAAAGTCACATTGGTGTCGAGCAAGGCGGACGCATACCAGCGGTCAAAGCGAACAGGAACAAGTCCACCCAAATCAAGGTCGGTCATGGGGGGCAGAACGAATTCTCCGGAGGCGGTGGCCACCGGATCGCCCGCGGCGGCGGTGTTGGGATTGCCGCCTTGGGTGCGGTTGCCGCCCCCGACGGTGGCGCCGAAATTCGCCCACACTCCGGGGCCATAAACGCTCCAGGCGGCGGCATCATAGCCAAAGCTCAAGCTCGTGGGCAGGCGGACTTGGATAGTGGCTTCAAACACATCCCCGCGATTCATCACCGGGGAAAATACGAGCCAGAATTTATTGCTGTCGCCGCCCGTGTAAGGCACGTTCTCCGGCTTGGTTTGCACACTGAGGTATTGGCCGTCGCCAAGAAAGAAATACGGCCAAATCTCCAGAGAGGCGGACCCGAAATCATCCCCGGTGCGTTCCAGGCGAACTTTTATCGTGGTCGGCTGGCCGGCCTGGGGGCTGCGGTCTTCAGTCCAGCATTTTAGTTTCCATCCGTCCCGCTCGGTTTCGGTGGCGGAGACCGTCCAGACTGCCAGAATAGCCATGAGAATCCCGGACCATCGCTGAAGGGCGCATCGCATAATTTCTCTTCCTGGTTTGCCAGGGGCGCTTGGCGACCTGTCACAACAACCCGCGCACACCCGTCCGCGTTCGCGGGTGATCGAACCCTGGCGACCCTGGCTGATAGTGGACAATTTAGCCGAATGACGGAAGCAATGTGTGACCGTTATTGCTATTTTGGCATTTTTTTATGGGCAGGCTGTTTTCGTCGAGCATCCGTTGAAGGGGCAGGTGGAGGCGGCACCGAAAAGTGCGGCGCCAGACATTGCTCCAGGAGAGCGTCCGCCGCAGCAAATCCGCGGCGCGATGCTCCTCGAAGACGTAAAAAATTCCCGCGTGCCAGCCGGACTCGCGCAGCCAAACCGCCGTGAACCATTCCCAAGCCCGTTCCAATCGCCAAAGACTGCCATCATAGTCCGCGACAGCATAAGTGCCGCCCGCCAGTTCCATCGAGTGCATTCCCGCCTCCAAAGGTTGGGCAAGCGGCCCGACCAGCCCGGCATCGTAGCGAAGGCGGGATGCCGGCGTGATCTCCGGCTCATCATGGTAAAGGCCCAGGCAGACGGAATTTTCGTCCAGCGCCCGCTCCCGTTGCGCCCACTCCCGCAGCCGATTCCACGTTTGCGGAATACCCCGGTAAGGCCCGGTATGCCGCCGGCAAATCACGGTTCGTGGGGACAGCCGGATTACCGTCACGCTCATCGAGGCTTCCCGGACCGCTGGCTGTCGGGCCAGCCGGTCTAGTTGGCGTTGCGCCCGTTCCCGGAACACTTCTGGCGGGCAGCCGAAATGGCGGTGAAATGCGCGCACAAAACCTTCCCGCGACTCATACCCGGCGGCCATCGCCACCTCCACCGCTGCTTCGTCGCCGAATTTTAGCCGCGCCGCCGCGTATTCGAGCCGCAACCGGCGCACAAAGCTGACAGGGGCCTCGCCCACCAGCTCCTGGAAAAGATGATGAAAATGAAAGGGGGAGAGCCCCGCGGCGGCAGCCATGCTCTCCAACGTCCAATCGCCCCAAATCTCCCTTTCGACCCGGCGGCAAACCGCCAAGATGTTTTGGCCGGTGTCACTCATTTTGGTGGTTAATGATGAGTGCTTGGGATAAACGACACGCGACCCCTCACCCTGCCCTCTCCCCCCAAGGGGGGAGAACTCCGCCCACGGTGACGAATTGTGGTTTGCATCCCGGAAACCATACAGTAATGTCAGGTGCTTGGGTTAGATTTCGCTTGGCAATAATTATTCGGCTAATCGTATTTTCCATCCTGCAGGCGCGGCCGCAGGTCAGCGCTTGTTCTATCGCGTCCGCTGGCGGTCACCGGGCCGCGCCGTTTCATCTTTCCGCAAACCCAGCCTGGATATTTATTATGGCGACCGGCCTTCGTTCAACCGTGGCTGTTCTATTATAGCCCCGTCGGGTGATCCAGAAACAGCCACGGCATCTTAAACCGCCGGCTCAATTCCGCTGCGAGCGCTTTCACGCCAAAGGTCTCGGTCGCGTAATGCCCGCCGTAAAAAACATTCAGGCCCAGCTCCTCAGCTTGGGCGTAAGACCAGTGCGGCCCCTCACCGGTGATGAACGTGTCCACCCCCTCGCGCGCCGCCAGCGCCAATTGGCCGCCCGCGCCGCCCGTCACCACGCCGACGCGCCGGCAGACCGGCGGCCCGCCGGGGATGGTGAGCACCTTGCCGCCCAGCGCCTTTTCCAAGCGCCTCGCCAGCGCTTCGCGGGTTAACCGGGTTTTGCTCTGCCACCCCAAATGCGCTCCTTTTTCCAGGAAGAATGGCCGCTGATTTTGCAGTCCCAAGGCCCGGCATAATTGCGCGTTGTTCCCCAGCCGCGGATGCCGGTCCAGGGGCAAATGCGCGCTGTAAACCGCCAGGTTGCCTTTCACCAGCAGCCCGATCAATTCCCGCTTCTTCCCCACCCACGGCTGGGCGGGCGACCAAAACAGCCCGTGATGAACCACCAAGAGATCGGCTCCGGCCGCCAAAGCGAGCTTCACCGTCGCCAGCGAGGCGTCCACCGCCGCCGCCACGCGCGTCACCACGCCGTTATTTTCCACCTGCAAGCCGTTCACCGCGCCCGCGTAATCCTCCGCTTCGGCGAGACGCAACTCGCGGTCGCAGTATTTCACCAATTCCTTCAGCGAAACCGCTTTCATTTTCCCTGGCGGGTGAAGCGCGCGCTCTCCTCGCCCAGTCTTTTGCCGTCCCATCGCCCGGGATGCGCCAGCACGCGGTAGCGCAACGTGAGCTGCTCGCCCGCTTTCATGGTGTGCGGCTTAAAACAAATCACGGCGGGGCTGAAGTAGCGCATTACCTTGTCGTTGATCACATACCAGGGCGACGGCGCGTTGAGGTTCCGCAGATCATCAAGGATGGCCACGCCCACTTCGCGTCCCTCGATGACGCCCGAATAGTCGAGCGCCGGTGATTGGCCCCGGTAACGCGCGTTCGCGAAAGTCACCGGCCCGTCCGAGGTAACCGCCCGCACCTCGTTGAGATTGGCGGCGCAGCGCACAGAAAGGCCGGCATAGCCGCCAAACACCTTGCCGCCCGGCTCGTTTGGCAGCGGCGTGCGATCCAAGGTCAGGTTGGTTACGGCGGTAAAGGTCGCCGTCCAGTCAAAATAATAAACTCCTTCCCTGTCCGGCGGCGACACCTCCACCACCCGGCGCTCGGTCATCACCGCCTCGCCTTTGGCCGGCCGATAGGTGAGGTCCATCTCGATCCGCGCCGAGAAATCCGGGCGCGTTTCCACGCGCACATTGGCCCACTCGGTGCGGCCCGCCGCCAGGCCGGTCTTGGGGTCTTCCTCCCAATAGTTGACGCCGTTGATGAATTTCCACGAAAACCAAAGCGCCCGGTGCCAGCGATGGTCCGCCGGTTTGTCCAAGGTCAAAACCGGCCCGCCCGGCAAGGCCACCGGATGAAAGTTTGGCTTGGTTTCCTCCTTGCCGAAGTTGCCTTTCCATATAATTTGGCCGCCTTTCAACAAGGCGACGGAGTCGGCTTCTTTTTGCCAACGCCATGCCTCCGGCTGGGCCAAGGCCGGGAGCGCGGCGACGGCCAGCCAAAACAGCGCTGCGGACGAATGCTTTTGCATGGCGTCAACCTACCGTCGGCCGCGCGCGCCGTCGAGCCTTTCCTTGACGGCGCGGCAAGGGATCGGCCGCCGGGCGGCGGCCTGCTATTCAGGATGGCGGGGCGGCTGATCACCGCTGGTTGGCACGGTTCCTGCCTGCCGCTGCCAACAGCGATAATAAAGGCGATGGAAGACGAGATTTTAAATCTGTTGCAGGAGAACGCGGGGACTCCTTTTTCGGTAAAAGAAGTCAGCAAGCGGATTGACCGCACGCAATACCGGGAAGACCCGCATTGGGCGCGGCCATTTCTGGAAGACTTGGTGCGGATGCGCAAAATCATCAGCGACGCGCATGGCTTTTATTTCCAGGCGCCGGAATTGGACGACGGGGCGACCCGGTTTTTACTCCGGCCCGCGGCCGCGAATTGAAGGCGCCAGCCAACCGGGGCTTTGCCCATAGCCACCCCGCAAGGCGACGGCGGGCTGGGGGGATGGCCTCGTCTGTCCCGCCTCGATACAGCTCTGTCTCATTCCAATACAGGGCTGGGACATTGCTGGCGAATGGCCTGTTTTAACCCGCCCGACGGGAGGGGCGCCGGGCGGCCCGGAAAAATTCCGGTTAGGAATAATGCGGCGGCTTGGGATTGGTGGAACGGAGGCGCTCCAACTCGATGGTTTCCAAGGTTTGCGCCTGCCGTGCCACCTGGGCCTTGAGTCGTTCGAGGGTTTTGCCCTGCTGGATGATCACCGCGTTCAGGTCGTCCATCGTCTTTTCGAGATGCGCGATGTGTGACTCGATTTTTTCCAGGCGCCGGGCGGTTTCCTTATCCATCAGCGGGCTTTCTTTAAGAGGTGATCAACCGCCCGGAGGAGGATTTTGGCTTCGGCTTCGGCGCCAATGGTGATGCGGAGACGGTCGCGGATTTCCGGCTGGTTGAACCAGCGCACCAACACGCGGCGCTCTCGCAGCCGCACCAGCCACTCTTGCGCCGGCCAGGCGGGCGGGCGGACCAGCAGGAAATTGGTCTGACTGGGCAATACGTCGAAGCCACGCGCGGCCAACTCCCGCGCCAGCCACTCGCGAGTGGCGATTAGGCGGCGAAAATTGCGGCGATAATAAGGCAGGTTGCCCAGGGTGGCCAGCGCCGCCGCCTGCCCCAGGCCGTTGACGTTGTAGCTGTCGCGAATTTTGTGCAGCGCCGCGATCAACGGCGGCGGACCGGCAAAGTATCCCACCCGCTGGAAGCAAAGGGAGTAGGCCTTCGAGAAGGTGCGGGAAACAATCACGTTGGGATGCCGCAGCGCCAGCGCGAAGGCGTTCCGCGGCGCGAAATCCACGTAAGCCTCGTCCAGCACGACCACGCCTTTTTGGGCCTGGCAAATCGCTTCCAAGTCGGCGGTGGCGTAGCCGCGTCCGCTGGGAGCGTTGGGCGTGGTGATGAAAGTCAACGCGGCATCAAAGCGCCAGCGTTTTCCGGCGCGCAGCTTCGACAGCGATGGCAGCGAAAAATCCGGCTCCAGCGGCACCGGATTGGCGGCCGCCCCGTGAATATCCGCGAGAACCGGGTAAAGGGAATAACTGGGATGAAAAAATTGCACCACGCAGCGTCCTGGCGGGCGCTCGCCATCGGCGGCGCCCAGCGGCTCGACAAACGCGCGCGTAGCCAGCGCCAGCAATTCGTCGGAGCCGTTGCCGGCCACCAGATTTTCCGGCGCGCAGCGGTGCAGCCGGGCCAGCTTTTCCAGCAGCGCGCTCGCTGTCGGGTTGGGGTAGAGCCGCAGCCGGCCGTCCACCGCCGCCCGCACCGCCGCCAGCACCTTGGGCGAGGGCGGGTAGGGGTTTTCGTTCGTATTCAGCTTCACCAGCCCCCGGATGCGCGGCTGCTCGCCCGGCACATAGGCATGGAGACGCCGCACCAGCGGGCGGACCAATGATTCACTTTCGCTCATGGTTTCAACCGTATCTCCGCCGAGCGTCCGTGGGCGTCCAAACCCTCGAGTTCCGCGAATTTTTGCACGCCCGCCAGCGAGCGCCGCAGGGCGGGGCGGTCATATTCCACCACGCTGGTGCGGCGCTGGAACATGTCCACCGAAAGGCCGGGGAACGAGGCGCCCGCGCCGCCGGTGGGCAGGGTGTGGCTGGGACCGGCAACATAGTCGCCCAAAACGGTGGGTGAATAGTTCCCGATAAAAATGGCGCCGCAGGTGACCAGCTTTTCCACCACGCGCCGCGCGTTGCGGACGATGACCTCGCAGTGCTCGGGCGCCAGGGCGTTGGCCCAGCCGATGGCGTCCTCCAAGGATTCGGCCTGAATCAGCCAGCCGTTGTTTTGCAGCACCCGTTCGATCAGGGAGCGCCGGGAGAGGCGCGGCAGTTGGCGGGTGATTTCCTTTTGCACCGCTTTGATCAGGCGCCCGGAGGGGGTCACCAGCCAGACGCGCTCGTGGCCGGAACCGTGCTCGGCTTGCGCCAGCAAGTCGGCGGCAACGTAGCGCGGGTTGGCCGAATCATCGGCCAAAACCAGCACCTCGCTGGGACCGGGCAGCAGATCAATCGCCACCCGCCCCACCAACAGACGTTTGGCGGCGACCACATAGGCGTTGCCGGGCCCGAAAATCTTTTGCACCGGCTTGATCGTCGCCGTGCCCAGCGCCATGGCCGCAATAGCTTGGGCGCCGCCCACCCGGTAAATCTCGGTCGCCCCCGCCCGCCGCGCCGCAAAGAGCAGCGCCGGGTTGACCGCGCCCTCCTGGCCGCAGGGCGTGCAGACGACAATCTCGGGGCACCCGGCCACCCGCGCCAGGGTGACCGTCATCAGCGCGGTCGAAACCAGTGGCGCGGCGCCGCCGGGGATATAAACGCCCACCCGCTGGTAGGGGTCGAATTTTTCGCCCACCTTGGCCCCCTGGGCATTGCGGCTGGACCAATTCCGGCGCAAGGACCGCCGCGCAAAGGTCGCGATATTCCGGTCCGCCAAGGCCACCGCTTGGCGCAGGGCCGCGTCGGCTTTGAGGGAAGCGGTCATCAATTCCGCCTGGGTGACACCCAGTTGGTCGGGGGTCAAGCGGGCGCCGTCAAACCGCTCGGTGAATTCAATCAATGCCGCGTCGCCCTTTTCACCCACCGCCTCGATTATTTCCCGGGCGCGCTGTTCAATCGCGCAATCAAAGAGGCTGGAGGCCGCCGCGAGTTCCGCCCGCCGCCGCCCGTAGCTTTTATCCTTCCAGCAAATCACTTTCATAGGGACATGCTACGGCATTGGCGTCAAAAGACAAGACGCCGCCACAAATCGGCGATAAGCCGCCACTATTCATTTGCCTGAGTCCAGCACCGCAGGGTGCTTGGCAAAAGTCAGCCCGTGAAGGCGTTCACGAGCTCCGCAGGCCGAGCGGAAACATGGCTGAAAGGGGTGCGCGGGGTTTTCGGAAGCCTTGCGTTCCGGCTAAAGCCGGGACAACAAACAAAGCCGGGACAACAAGCAACGTGGTTCGTTGTCCCGCCTTCAGGCGGAAAAGGAGGGCGTGGGGTTATCGGGAGCCTCGCGTTCCGGCTAAAGCCGGGACAACAAACAACGGAGGGACAACAAGCGGCGTGGTTCGTTGTCCCGCCTTCAGGCGGAAAAGAGGGCGTGGAGTTTTTCGGAAGCCTCACATTCCGGCTAAAGCCGGGACAACAAACAACGGAGGGACAACAAGCGGCGTGGTTCGTTGTCCCGCCTTCAGGCGGAAAGGAGGGCGCGGGGTTATCGGGAGCCTCACGTTCCGGCTAAAGCCGGGACAACAAACAAAGCCGGGACAACAAGCAACGCGGTTCGTTGTCCCGCCTTTAGGCGGAAAGGGGGGTGCGGGGTTGTCGGAAGCCTCGCGTTCCGGCTAAAGCCGGGACAACAAACAAAGCCGGGACAACAAGCAACGCGGTTCGTTGTCCCGCCTTCAGGCGGAAAGGGGGGCGTGGGGTTATCGGTAGCCTCGCGTTCCGGCTAAAGCCGGGACAACAAGCAAAGAAGGGACAACAAGCAACGTGGTTCGTTGTCCCGCCTTTAGGCGGAAAAGGGGGGCGTGGGGTTGTCGGAAGCCTCGCGTTCCGGCTAAAGCCGGGACAACAAGCGGCGTTGTTCGTTGTCCCGCCTTCAGGCGGAAGGGAGGGCGTGGGGTTGTCGGGAGCCTCACGTTCCGGCTAAAGCCGGGACAACAAACAAAGCCGGGACAACAAACGGCGTGGTTCGTTGTCCCGCCTTCAGGCGGAAGGGAGGGCGTGGGGTTATCGGGAGCCTCGCGTTCCGGCTAAAGCCGGGACAACCAACTTTCACGATGCCAGCGCGAAGGTCAAAACAGTTACTGGGTCGGCCCGTTGGTGATGGCCTCGGGGGCGATTTGGCGAAGGGCGGCGATGACCGACTCTCGAACAAGCGTATTTGTATCCGCGAGAGCGTTGAGCAGGGCGGGCACGGAGGGTTTGGCCAGATTGCTGTACGTTGCCAAGGTAGAGGCGGCCAATCCCCTGACCTGTGGATCGGGATGAGTGAGGAGGTCGGTCAAACTTGAGAGGGGAGCATTGGAGTTAGAGGGATACAGATGCGCCGAGGGACTTATGTGTACAAAAGCCGTTGCGGGGGAAGACTGGTACGACTGTGTCCGGTTGGTCAAGTTGCTTTTGTTGTCGGTGGCGTGGAACAGCGAATGAGCGCGCTGATCGGCAAGACCGTCGAGGATGGCAAGGACCAAGCCTGCGATAGCCAGCGAGGCGAGAAGCGTGATGATTTGCGTTTTCTGACCTTTGGTCATGGAAAGAAGTGTGAACGAACACGTGAGCAATAACAATTGATATTGATAGGCGCCCCGGTCGCCTGCTCCGCCTGGGGCACCCCCGGGTCGCTGCCCCTTCCCCTCACTTCCTGATTTAGGCCGGTTGGTTTTGGCCCGACCAGAGCGTCACGCCGACGCTTGCCAGGCTTGCCAAAAGAACCAAGGTGGAGAGGGCGCTGAACACCACGGCGCTGGCCACCGGCATCGTCGCGGGGTCGGACTGCGCCATGAGATACGCCGCCGCCGCGCCGAGGTAGCCCAGCAGGCTGAGGGCGAAGAGCGGCGACGCGCCGACCAGGGCGGTCACAAGCCGGGCGCGCCCCGCCGAGGGCAGCCGCCGCCCGAACCAAAACCAGGCGATCAGGAACACAATCGCGTCCAGCAGCAGGAGCAACGGGTAAGGGAAGGGGAATTCCGCGGACGGGCTGCCCCCGGCATTTCGCCGGAGCTGATTGAAGGCGGTGACCGCGAACAGGACGCCCAGGAAACTGGCGATGGAAAAAACCGCCAGCGCGCTGTTCAGCAGCAGCAGCCGCAGGCCATTGGCCCAGGGATTATCGCTGCACTGAAATAGTTTTGGTCTTGGCATGGAAGTGATCGTTAGCTGTCCTTCGAAGTTTTCAGTGGAATTGCAAGAAGTGAGTTGCGGTGCATAATGTCGGACCCGGGATTTTCGCCGACGCTGTTCCCCCTCACCCCAGCCCTCTCCCTCAGGGAGAGGGAGCCCCGTTCGCCGGCGCTTGAAGGCATTGGGTGCCGCGGTTTCACAAGGCGCCGCCAGCGATGTTTCCCTCTCCCCAAGGGAGAGGGATCAAGGGTGAGGGGAAAGGGCGCCAACAAAAAACAAAGGGCGTCCATTTTGCCCAGCGATCATTTGATTTTCCCAACATTGGTTTTCCCACTGGAAACGTCGAGGAGCTTCTTTAACAGTTTGCGGGGTTGGAGTAAACGGTTGAAACCGTTGGAATCCTTGGGCGATTGCCGGTCACCTTGTTCAAGCAAGGCGTTAATGAAACCTGCTCGCCATGCTTTGCCGAAGATGCCGCCAGCTTTTTGCGGAAGGCCAGGTGCCGCCAGCGGGACCAGCGGACCAACGGCGACCAGGCGCGCCGAACCAGGCGGTGTTTGATGAGGAAATGCCACAGGGGATTGCTGCGCTTGTAGAGCAGGGCCATGGCCAGGTAGGGCGGCACGGCCGCCGCCTGCGCGGGCCGCCGGCGCCAGATGCTGGCGAGCGAAAAGAGCCGGCGATAAAGCCAGTCGTAGCCCAGTTCCAATTCCTCGGGCGTCATGTGGCGCGGGCGAAATACCGCGTGCGCGGTGTCGTATCGTTCCCAGTCCTCGTGCAGCAGGCGGCCTTCGGCCTTGAACTGGTTGAATTGCGGCGTGCCCGGGTAAGGCGTCAGGATGTGAAAGGTGGCGCATTCGAGGCGGTTCTCCTCGATCCAATGCGCGGTGGTCTCGAACACGTCGCGGTAATCGTGGTCGAAGCCGAGCACGAAGCTGCCGTTCACCTGGATGCCGTGGTCGTGGAAAATCCGCACGCGACGGGCGTAATCGCAGACTTTGGGCGAGCGCTTGCCGGCCTCCTGGAGGTTGAGGTCGGAGAGGGACTCGAAGCCGATGAACACGCCAGTGCAGCCGGCCAGGGCCATGTCGCGCACCAGGGCGGGATCGTCGCTGACATCGAGGGAGACCGCGGCGCTCCAAATGATGCCCAGCGGCTGCAACTCGCGACAGAGCGCGCGCAGGTAGTCCTTGCGCGCACCAAGGTTGTTATCGAGGAACACCGCGTAAGGCTGCGCGGCGGCGGCCAGTTGGGCGCGCACATCCGCCGGCGAGCGTTCCCGGCACGGCATCACCAGCCCGCGGGTCGAGAGATAGCAGAAGCCGCAGCGGTTGTGGCAGCCGCGCGTGGCGATGATGCTGGAGCGGGTGAGGAAGGATTCCGCGTCCACCAGCTCGCGCCGGGGCGGCGGCTCCTCGTTGTAATCGTTTTCAAAGCCGGCCTGATAGACGGGCGGCAATTGTCCCCGCTCGATATCCCGCAGCACTTGCGGCCAGGCGCGGGCGCCGTCGCCGACGACAATGGCATCGGCGTGCCGCGCCGCTTCCTCGGGGCAGGCGATCACGTGCAGGCCGCCGAGCACCACTTTAGCCCCGCGTTGCCGATACCACGCGGCCAACTCGTAAGCGCGCCGGGCAAAGGTCAGGTGAACGGTGATGCCGACCACCTCGGGCAAAGGGTCGGCCGGCGGCGGGCCTTGCAGCAGGTTTTCGTCCCAGAGGCTCACTTGCCAGTGATCCGGCGTGACCGCCGCGAGAGTGGTCAGCGCAAGCGAAGGAGTGAGGACGTGTTTGCCAAAGCTGGCGTGGGGATCTTTGGCGTAGAAAGGCTGAATCAGCAAGGCACGACGTTTCTCCGGTTGGGCCTTGGTCATTGCTTCCATTACTGATGAGTGCTTGGGATTGACGACACGCGCCCCCTCACCCTGCCCTCTCCCCCCCAGGGGGGAGAGGGAGAACGTCGCCCACGGTGACCAATTTTGTATTGCATCCCGGGGACCATACAGTAAGCGCGGGACTGTCCGCATATCCTCCGGCTGCCACAAGCGCGGGCGCTCCGGATTAAAGGGATCCGCCGGAATTGGCGACAAAAAGTCTCCCCACCATGATTTGCTCATGTTGCGTTCTCCAATTTTATTGGTATTGGCCTCTGGGTAGTTTTAGCGGCTGACCATCATTCTTTTGCCTGGCGCGCTTCGAAGAAGCCATAGCCGAGCAGCGCCAGCGATGCCAACAACAAGGGTGCAAGGCGGTGCCAAACTCCCCACCAAAACTGGCGGGAGACAGCCGCCTCAAGTTGCGCGGCGGTGGGCGGCGGCCCTTCACGAAAACCCAAACCGCCAAAAAAATGTGCGCCGAAGATCGTCAGGGGTATTCCCAACAGGAATAGGATAAATCCCAAAACCCCCAAACCCAGGGCCACTCCGCCGAGGTAGCCGCGGCATGAATGGTAAAGCCGGCGCATTATAATCCTTGCCTGTCAGTGAATGGTCGCGTGATCCAGGTCGGCGATTTCAGGCGCGCATCCATCCCCCAGCGACGCCCATTGCGTCAAGCGCGCCTCCACCGCGTCAATTACTTCGTCCGGCGTGCTGGTGCCCGCCGTGATGCCGATGACATCGTGCTCTCCGAACCATTCCGGGCAGAGGTCGTCAGCGGTTTGGACGTGGTGCACGCGCGGGCAAAAGCGGGAGCAGGCGGCCACCAATTCCCGGGTGTTATTGCTGTGCGCGCCCCCAATAACCACCACCGCATCCGACCGCCGCGCCAGGTTCAGGGCTGCCTCCTGCCGTTGCTTGGTGGGGCGGCAGATGGTGTCGGAAAAGCGGACTTCGGCGTCGGGGAATCTCCGTTTCAGGGCCTCTACCAGCGCCAGCGCGCGTTCCAAGCGCTGGGTGGTTTGCGCCACCACGCCGTAGCGGGGGCGCACCGGCACCGCCGCGATGTCCTTTTCCTCGAGGACGACCGAAAACTCCGCCAGGTCGCCGGTCATTCCGCGCACCTCGACATGCTGACGCTGGCCGATAACGACAGGGTAATACCCCTTGTCCACCAGCCGCGCCAGGGTGTGATGCGCGTATTTGACCAGCGGGCAGGTGGCCTCAGTGACGGAGAACCCGCGGTCGCGCGCCTGCTGAACCGTTGCAGCCGAAGCACCGTGGGCCGTGATCATCAGTTCCCGGCTTTGAACGTCTTCCAGACGGTTCTCGATGCGCACCCCCCGGCGGCGGAGGTCGTCGAGCACCGTTTCGTTGTGGACCAGGTCGCCGAGGACCGTCAGCGGCCCCTCAGCCGCCTTGGCTTGAGCCAGGGCGATGGCATCGCGGACGCCGAAGCACATGCCGAGGGCCTTTGCACGAATGATTTTCATGGTTTAAAGGGCGTTGTTATCAAATTGTTCAACAGATTTACTTTGTATCACAAAGTATATGACCAGTCAAAGGTTTCCTTGTTCAAAAATTCTTTAAGGCCGCTTGGTTTGCGCGACAATTTGCTCGAGCAGGGCGAGGTAGGCGGCAAAGGCCTGCTTGCCACTGGCGGTCAGGGAGCAGGTGGTGAGCGGGCGTTTGTTCAGGTAAGACTTGGCCACGGCCACGTAGCCGGCCTCTTGCAGGGTCTTGATATGAGTGGTCAGGTTGCCATCGGTCATTTGCAGCGACTCGCGCAGGTCGGTAAAAGACAGTTCCGGCGAGGCCGCCAGCAGGGACATGATGCCCAGCCGGCCTTTTTCGTGGATCACCCGATCCAGTTGCAAAAAAGGCTCCGGATTCATGCGGTTTCGGCCGGTTTTTCCGTTAAATAAAGATAGGCCCCATAGGCCAGGTGGGGGACGCCGAACAGGCCGCCCATCAGCAGGTGCGGATTGAGCGTTGCCAGAAACCGATTGTCCGCGAACAAGGCAAACCCTAGGATCATGCCATAAACGGCCATCAGCCAGCCGAACAGGCGGATACTGCGGCGCATGAAAAAGCCGGCGGCATTCAAGGCGAAACCGTAAAACAGGAGCCACAGCACTGCGAGCAGGCTGTTAAATCCGGGGGCCAGATCCAAGACTAGGAACAGCAGGGTTGTGGCCGCTCCCGCCGTCAACGGCAGCGCAGCGGCTTGCGCGACTTTCCGGGTGGGCAGCGACCAGAAAGGCTCGCCGGCGCGGAACGCCTGCCGCCGAATCAGCAGCATGGTCAGAATCATGGCGGCTAAGGCCACCGCCATCCAATGCAGGGCAAATGCCCCGTGGGTGTTGAGTCCCAAGCGCCAACCGGCCACCCCTGCCACCACGGCCACCGCGCCAGCCAGCGTCATGACCGGCGCCAGGGCGCGCCGATACAGCGCCGACCGCTCCATGAGAGTGCGAATCGTTTGCAGTTGTTCCGCTGCCCAGTCGGTATTCATTCGCACACTTTGCCAGGCAAAGTCGCGCTTGGCAAGCGCAAATTGCCGCCTGCGGCAATAAATAAAAATGGCTGACTGGCCGTCAAGTTGGTAAGACTGGGGGCCGGGAATGAAGACTTTTCGCAGGGCCATGGGCTTTTACCGGGCGGACGCGCCGCAACTAGTGGGCGTCCTGGCCCTGCTGCTGATCGGGGTGGGGCTCAACCTGCTGAAGCCATGGCCGGTGGCCATTATCGTGGATGGCCTCTTGGGCGACCAGGGCCTGCCGAATTGGCTGCCGGGGGCCGGGGCTGGCGCGCATCCGCGCGCGGACGGCCTGCTGGCGCCGCCATTGTTGGCGTTGATAGGCGGGATATTTCTGTTGCACGCGCTGCACGGGCTGGTTTCCGCCGCCCACAATTACCAAGCCATCCGCATCGGATTGGAAGGGCTGCGAAGGGCGCGCAACGAAGTTTTTGGCTGCCTGCAGCGTCTCTCAATGCGCTTTCATCACGGGCGACCGGCGGGGGATTTGATCTACCGCGCCGTATGGGACACGTATTCGGTGCAAACCCTATTCCAGCAGGGGATCGTCACATTCACCACGGCGCTGGCCGGGCTGCTGCTGATGGTCGCCGTCATGGCCGCGCTTAACTTGCGGCTGACGCTGGTGGCGCTGGGCATGATGCCGCTGATGGCCTTGGCCATCCATTTCTTCGGACGCCGAATGCGGGAACAGGGCCTGGCGGCCCAGCAGGCGGACAGCGCGGTGACGGCCATGATTCAGCAAGGACTGGCCACCCTGCCCCTGGTGCGAAGTTATGCCCAGGAAGAGCGGCAGCGGGAAATTTTCGTCGCGCAAACCGCGGCCGCGCGCCAAAGCCGGTTGACCCAACACGGCTGGGAGCTGCTCTATTGGCTGGGCGTCACGGTGGTTTTCGGCCTCGGCTTGTCGGCCACGGTATGGCTCGGCAGCGGCGAGGTCGTCAAAGGGCGGCTGACCGTGGGCGAGCTGTGGATTTTTCTCGCTTACCTCGCCCAGCTTTACGAGCCGCTGAACCAACTGACGCATGTGGGCTCCACCGTTTCCACCGCCGGCGCCGCCGCCAGCCGGGTTTTTGAACTGCTCGACACGCCGGAGGAGGTGAGGGAGCTGCCGGACGCGCGCCCGGTGGTGAGGGAGGGCGGAGTGGTCGCCGGGGCCGTGAAGCCCGCCCCTTTGGTTATCAAGGGCGCCATCGAATTCGAAGATGTTTCCTTCGCCTACGAGGCCGAGCGGCCGGTCTTGCGCCAAGTGCGGCTGCGCGTGCGGGCGGGCGAAAAGATCGCCCTCATCGGCCCCAGCGGCGCCGGGAAAAGCACGTTGCTGAATTTGCTGCCCCGTTTTTTTGATCCCACCGAAGGCGTGATCAAGCTGGATGGCGAAGATTTGCGCGCCCTTCGGCTGCGGGATTTGCGCTCCCACATCGCGGTGGTGCTCCAGGAACCGATCCTTTTGCCGGCCAGCCTTGCCGACAACCTGGCCTACGGCAAACCGGGCGCGACTCGGGGGGAAATCGAGGCGGCCGCCAAAGCCGCCCAGGCGCACGAATTCATTGTCAAACTGCCACGGCAATATGACACGATGGCGGGCGATGGCGGCGTCCAATTGAGCGTCGGCGAGCGCCAGCGAATCAGCCTGGCGCGCGCGTTTTTGAAAAACGCGCCCATCCTCCTGCTGGACGAACCTACCAGCGCGCTGGACCCGGAAAATGAGGCGGCGGTCATGCAAAGCCTGCGTGATTTGATGCGCGGGCGCACGGTGCTGATGATCGCCCACCGCTCGGCCACCCTCCGGCTCATGGACCGAATCCTGGTGCTGCTCGATGGGCGGGTCGCCCAATGCGGCGCCCTCGCCGAATTGGCCGCCGACCAGTCGGGTTATTACGCCCGGCATTTTCTCGGCGCCAACCCGTCCTTCGACGGCGTCCCCATGACCGAAGGCGGTTCCCCGTCGCCAAAGGCCAATTGCTGAGGAGCGGCGCTCCACCGCGTCCCGCGAAAGAGAAAGGACGACGCTGGAACCTTCTTTGCCCGGCGCGGGCACATGACAAAATGCCTCGATGGAATGCCAAGACCTTGTTTGAGCGCTTGCGTTTGTTGGCGTGGCGCGGTGAATTTGGTCATGCCTCCGGTTGCCGCGAATTTATTAATGAAACTTGACCTTCGCCTTTAATTGCGTAGGCTTGCCTTATGAAAACAACAGCAAAATGCATACCGAATTTGAACCAGCGGCCTCGCCGGCCGGCCGGTTTTCCCGGGTTGGCGCTTATCGGCTTGTGCCTGTTCGTCACTTACACGGCGGCGGCGGCGGACCTCGTTTTTCTGGCCGTCACCAAAGGCCAGCGATATGTGCAGCCGGGGCCGAATCTGGTGATGCTGTCTTTTGAAGGGGACGGGGATGGCGACAGCCCGCTGGCCTTCGAGGCTTTCGCTCAGGGGACGACATCCACGTCCTTGATTTCCGGCACGGTTCAGCTTCCCGGCGGCACGATTGTGCCGCTGACCGTTATGGAAAATGAGGATGGCCAGTTGGGACACCGATACTTGGCCGAGGAACTATTGACGCTGAACACCGACCGCCCCAACGGCAGTTACACCATGAGCCTTGTGACCAGGAATGACGGGGTCCGCAATGTCACGCTGAGCCTGGCTGGGGATGTCTGGCCGGCGAACGCGCCCCGGATCACCAACCTCAGCGCCTTGCAGACCAACAATCACGCCGCCAACATCACCGTGCAATGGAACGGCATGGGCAATGGAACCGTCAATGATTTCATCATGCTCTCCGTCTCCGAAGAGAACGGCGGGGTGGTGTTTGAAACCCCCGGTCCTGGCGCCTCCGGCGCCTTGAACGGATTGGCCACCCAGGCGATCATCCCGGCCAACACCTTGCAGGCCGGCCGCACCTACCAGGCGGAATTGCTCTTTGTAAAGGTGGTCGCGTTGGACCTCAACTACGGCATCGCCGTGGCTGGCTATTACAAGATGACGGACGCGGAAATCCGCACCCAGCCGTTGCCGGGGACCGCGCTGGGCGCCAGGTTCCTGTCCGCCACGCCGCCTTCTTACGCCGGGTCGGTGGAACGAAACTCGGCCATCGCGTTCAGTTTCAGTCACCCGATGAATCCGGCTTTCAATTCGGTAAGCTGGAGCGGCAACGGCTTGAATGGCGCCAATTTCAGTTATGAATGGCTGGACGGCAACCGCATCCTGTTATGCAAATACAATGGCAACCTGCCCGGCAACACCGAGATCAATTGGCAGCTCAATCTCGCTGATTTTCGCGACGCGGCTGGTTTTGCGCTGAGCGGAGTCGAGTCGGGGAATTTTTTCACTTCGCAAGAGGACCCGGGTCTGACAGCCGATGTGGACGGCTGTTACCTGGTTAAGGCGCGAGGCTACTGGCAATCGGGGACCACTCCCGTGGCCACCGGCATGTTCGGCTGTGATGCCAATGTCGAAATGTCCGCCTTCAACCGCGTCAAAGACCCGGCCAGATTGGTTATTGCCGCCAATAACACCACCAACCGTCTCCTGAAAGACCAATGGGACGGGGAATTATTTATCGAGGCCACCTATGCCTCCAAAGCGGAGTTGGACCAATACTTTCCCAATGGCAGTTTCTCCTTCAATCTCCAAACCGTGGCTGATGGGGCTCGGACGGTTACCCTCAACTTGGGCGCGACCGACGATTACCCACCCGCCCCCCGGGTCTCGAATTGGGCGGCGCTGCAAACCATTAATCCCGCCACCGACACCGTCATATCTTGGGATGCGCTGTCAGGCTGGAACCAGGATCCGTCCGCGCTGGGCACGTTTATCGAGGTGGAAATCGAAAACGACCAGGGGAACGAGGTTTTCTACCTCGGCCCCGGGGAAGGAGTAATCACCGCCAACGGTTGCACGATTCCCGCCGGCACCCTGTGGCCGGGACGCGCTTATCGTGTCAGCCTCTCTTTCGTCAAAGTCAAAGATTGGAATACCACTTATGGCAATAACGGCAACGGCGCAGGCTTCCGCACGGTCACCGAATTCACCATTCAAACCACCGGCACCCCGATCCGGCCCAATATGCGACTGCAGCCGGCGGGCCGGGACGTGAACCTGATCATCTTCGGAGGCGAACCCGAGCGCAATTACCTCATCGAAGCTTCAACGGATCTGAAGCGCTGGCTGCCGCAGGAAGTGCGCTGGTTGGGTGAAGGCACCCCGGAGAACCAGTATTATGATCCGGATGCCCACTACCTGCCGATGCGTTTCTACCGTTTGCAGGATGCAGTCGGAAATAATTGGTGGAATCTTCGGCATATCGCCATTCAGGGCACCGTTTGGGCCGATGCCAACCACACCACCCCGGTGAAAGGCGCGGTGGTGGGCACCAGCCTCGATGGCCGGACCGCGATCACGGATGCCGCCGGGAATTTCTTCCTGGAAACCGACACCAAATCAGGCAACGGCACCGCCAACTATACCATCGTGATTACCGTGGGCGCCCAGACCAAATACTTTGGCCCTTTGAACTGGGGCGATCAGCCCCGCGAACAGCATTTTTCGATGCAGTAAGGTTTTCGTTGTCCCGCCCCCGCCCCGCGGGAATTGGCCTGGTTTCAACCGGCGGAAAGTTTTTGCCTTTTTTGGCCAAGTTCGACACTCTGGCCGCATGGTGAAGCAAGTATTGGGACGTGGGTTGGGCGCCTTGCTATCCGGCGCCCCGGCCCCGGCGAAACCGGCCGCGGCGACCATCGCCACCCCGGCGATTCCGGGCGGCGCCCCCGCCGTCGGCGCGGCGCCGAGCGCGATGGCGACGGACCATCGCGAGCGGGTATTGCCCGTGCCCATCCAGCGGCTTCACCCCTGCCCGCTGCAGCCGCGCAAAGATTTTCCGGCCGAGGCCTTGAAAGAACTGGCCGATTCCATCCGCGAACAAGGGCTGATTCAGCCGCTGGTGGTGCGCGAGCGCGGCGATGGCTACCAGATCATCGCCGGCGAACGCCGCTGGCGGGCGGCGCAGATGGCGGGCTTGACCCACGTCCCGGTGGTGGTCAAACAGGCGGATGACCGGACGGCCCTGGAGTGGATGCTCATTGAGAATTTGCAGCGCGAGAACCTGAACCCCATCGAGGAGGCGATGGGGTTTTCGGAACTCATCACCCAGTTCCAACTGACCCAGGAAGCAGCCGCCGCCAAGGTCGGCAAAAGCCGGGTGGCGGTGGCCAATGCCCTTCGCCTGCTGCGCCTGCCGGCCGACGTGCAGGCCTGGCTGAAAGAGGGCCGGCTGACCGCCGGCCACGCCAAGGTGCTGCTGGGGCTGTTAGCGCCGGAGGAGCAGCGGCTGGCGGCGGAAAAAACGCTCAAGGAATCCCTGAGCGTTCGACAGCTTGAAGAGCTGGTCAACCTCTGGCAAAGCCGCCCCCCGGGGGCGACCGCCGGCGCCAAGGGTTCCGGCGCGGCCGCCGCCTCCCGTGACGTTCATGTCGTGGACCTGGAAAACCGCCTGCAACAGCGGTTTGCCACCCGGGTCAGCCTGCGCTACCGCAAAGGCAAAGGCGCGGTGGAAATACGCTTTCACAACGACGATGAGCTGCAACGAATTCTTGACATCTGCGGGATAAAAACGGATTAAATGCCGCTTTTTGAACCGTTGGCAAGCACATGAGCAATATGATTGATTGTCCGGAACTCCGGGCCGCCTGCGCGGAGCAATTGCGCGCCCGCGAGACGCAAACCGCCGCCTTGACGGCCTTTATCGGCCTGGATGGGTTTGTGGATGAAATTATCCACGTGGTGGACAAACGCGAGAACGCCGAAAAGTTTGACCGCATCACGCATATCGCCAAGCTGGGCGAGCGCATTTCGGCCGCGGCGGGCCGCAGCACCAACGTGGAACTGGTGCGCAAGCTCACCAAGCTGGGCGGCAACGGCCCGATTATGGCCAACGCCCTGGCCAGTTTTGGGCTCAAGGTCACCTACGTGGGCGCGTTGGGCTGGCCCAATTTGCACCCCGTTTTTGAGCCGTTTTCCCGCCGCGCCGAGGTTCACTCCATCGGGGAGCCGGGCGGCACCGACGCCCTGGAGTTCGAGGATGGCAAACTGATCTTCGGCAAGCTCACCCAACTGGCGGAAATTACCTGGCCCAACATTCAAGCCCGGTATGGACGCGAAAAGTTCGCCGAAAAATTCCATACCGCCAGCCTCGTGGGCCTGGTGAACTGGACCATGCTGCCTTACATGAGCGACATCTGGAGCGCCATCCAGCGCGAATTATGCCCGGATGTCACCGGGCCGCGCCGCCGGATGTTCATTGACCTGGCCGACCCGGAAAAACGGTCCAACAACGACATAGCCCGGGCTTTGGAACTGATCGCCTCTTTTAACCGGTATTTCGACGTGATGCTGGGGTTGAACGAAAAGGAGGCCTGCGAAATCAGCCGCGTGCTGGGGCTGGCCCCCAAACCGCACACCCCTGATGGCTTGGCGGCAATGGCCGCCGAAATCAATAAACATGTGCCGGTTGAGACGGTAGTGGTTCACCCCACCGCTTACGCCCTGGCGGTGACCAATGGCGCGGTTTGCCAGGTGCGGGGGCCTTATTGCGCCAAGCCCTTCATCACCACCGGCGCGGGCGACCACTTCAACTCCGGCTTCTGCGTGGGCAAGCTGCTCGGCCTGAACAACGAGATGAGCCTCCTGGCGGGGGTGGCGACCAGCGGGTTTTATGTGCGGACGGCAAAAAGCCCCACGCTATCCGATATCGCCGGCCTGTTGACGGATTGGCCCAAGGATTAAGTGCGGGAGGCAATGCCATGACCCTGCCGGTCGTCAAATATGGGCACCCCGTCCTGCGCCAGAAAGGGGAGGAAATCAAGGCCGTCACCCCGGAGGTCCGGCAGTTCATTGCCGACCTGCTCGAAACGATGTATGCCAGCCACGGGATAGGTTTGGCCGCTCAACAAGTGGCGCGGGCCTGGCGCGTGACCGTCATAGATGTGCGTGAAGTCTCCGACCGCCCGTCCACGCTCGAACGCGCCGGAAAGCCCGCGCCGGTGGAATCGCTGATGCCGCTGGTGCTGGTCAATCCGGTCGTCTCCCCGGTGGGCCGCCAAACGAACACCGGCCCGGAGGGCTGCCTGAGCTTCCCGGAGATGTTCGCGGACATCACCCGTCCGGAAATCGTGGACGTCTCCGCGCTGGACGCCGAGGGCCGCCCGCTGGAGTTTCGGTGCGGCGGCCTGCTCGCGCGCGCGGTGCAGCATGAGGTGGATCATCTGAACGGCATCCTCTTCATTGACCGCATGGACGCCGATACCCGCGCTTCGCTGAAACCCCAGTTGGACAAGCTGCAAGCCCAAACCAAAGCCGGCCTTGCCCGCCAGCGGTGACCGCCGCCGGCGAAGCTCAGGCGAACACTTTTCTCAGGTAGTCCAAACTCTTCGTGGAAATGACCTCGGCGCCTTCCTCGAACTGGAAAACCTCGACCGACACATAGCCGTCGAATTTCACCTCGCGCAGCGCGGCGGCAATCGGCGCGAAGTCCACGTCGCCAAAACCCGGTCCCTTTAGGTTGCGGTCGTTGGCGTGGAAATGCCGGAATTCCCCCGCCGATTCGCGGATGATCTGGGGGATAGGCTTGGTCTCGCCGCACATCGCCTTCACATCCAGAATAATCTTCATCGCCGGACTGTTAAACTGGCGGGCGAATCGGATGGCGTCTTCGGCCCGGTTGATGAAATTAGTTTCAAACGGCGCCAGCGGCTCGAAGCAGACCGTCACCGCCCGGTCTTCGGCCCGCCTGACGGCGTCCCGGAAATTCTCCGTGGCCCATTGCCAGGCCTGTTCCGGCGTCACGCCCTCCATGATGCTCCGCTGTTTGGGCGACCCCACCACGATGACCTTGCCGCCCACGTCCGCGCAATACTCCACCAGGTCGGCCAGGTAGCGGGCGGTGTGCTGCCGGACGACCGGGTCGGGATGGGTGAGATGCATGCCTTCCGCCCCCACCAGTATCCAGTGCAGGCCGATGATCTCGAGGCCGAGGCGCGCCGCCTGGTCCGCCAGCCGCCGGCGCTCGGCCGCTGGGATGTCGGTCACGTATTTGGCCAGGGTGAACGGCGCCAGCTCAATCCCGTCGTAGCCAATGCGGCGGGCGTGCGCCATCGCGTCCTCGATTTTCCAGTTCTGGTAGATTTCGTTGCAGATGCCGAATTTCATGGCTCCACATTGCCCTTTGGCAAGCGCCGACTTCAAGTCTTTTGGCGCCTTTTTCCCGGTTGACGATCCGGGGACAAAAGCAGACATTACCCAAAGTATAAGGTCTGATGGAACCAACCAAAACGTCAACGCGCGCCCTGGGCGGCGCGCCGAAAGTGGAGAGACAACTTATGAGGAGCATCCCTTTGATCCTGGCCGCCGCATGCGGTTTTTACCTGTCGGGCAACCTTGGGGCCGCGGAGTCGGAGCCGCCGGGGCGGCCCATGGACCGTCCTGGGCGTCCGCCGGCCAGCCTCGAGAGCCGGTCGGACTTGCCGCAAAAGCTGGAGGCGCTGCGCGGTCAACTGCGGCAGTTGCAGGAGGCCAACCAGCCCGACGAGGCCCGGCGGGTGCGGGCGCAAATCGAGGAATTGGAGCGTCAGCAGGCGGTTCATTCGCCGGGCCCGGGGCGGGAAGCCGAGCGGGCGGACATGGAGGAGCGCGCCCGCGTGATGGAGATGGAAATCCGGGAACTCCGGCGGCAGGGCCAGGAACAGGAAGCCGCCCGGCTGGAACGCGAGCGGCGCCAGATGGTCGAGCGCCTGGGGATTACCCGAGGGCGTTTGGCCGGTCCGGAGCCGCGCCCGGGGGCGGTCGGCGCCTGGGAACGCGAGGCCGCCGAGCCCCTCACCGACCAACGGCGGCAGCATCTGCGGGCGGCCATCGAAAACCTGCGCGCCGCCGGTTTCCCGGACTTGGCGGAAATGGTGGAACGGGAAAGCCGGGCGCGCGCGGAGGGAGGCGTTCGAGGCGGCGACCCGGAGCGGCTGGACCGGATGGAAATGGAGCTGCGCGAACTTCGCCAAATGGTGCGCGACCTCCAAAGGCGGACCGGCCCGCCGCGGCCCCTGCCCCCGCGCGAAGCGCCGCTCGAGCGCTGAAATCAACTGTTCATCGCCTGGCGAATCAGGCGCAGGAAATCGGGATAGTTGTCCACGGCGGGAAATTGCGGGAAATCCCGGCGCACATTTTCCGGCGCGCGGAAGAGGATGCCCGCATCCGCCTCCTTGAGCATCGCGGTGTCGTTGTAAGAATCGCCGCCGGAAATGACGTGGTAGTTGAGGATTTTCAGGGCGGCAACCGTCTTTTGCTTCTGGTCGTTGATGCGGAGCTGGTAATTCACGATGCGGTCATTTTCCACCACCAGGCGGTGGCAGAGCAAGGTGGGCCAGTCGAGCTGCCGGAGCAGGGGGGCGGCAAATTGCTCGAAGGTGTCCGAAAGAATAATCACCGGCGCAAAAGCGCGCAGCTCGTCCAGGAACGCCTTCGCGCCCGGCAGGGGGCTGAGGGAGCCGATGACGGCCTGGATGGCCGATAATTTGAGGCCGTGCTGGTCCAGCAACGCCAGCCGGCCGCGCATCAGTTTGTCGTAGTCCGGCTCGTCGCGGGTGGTCCGGCGCAGCGCGGGAATCCCGGTTTTTTCCGCCACCGCGATCCAGATTTCCGGCGTCAGCACCCCTTCCATGTCCAGCGTTACGATCGCCTGTTTCACGCGGCGCAGTTTTTCAAATCCGGCGGCGAGTGTCCAGTTGCCAGTTGCCAAGCGGGCGCGGGTCGTTCACTTTCAGGCATGGTTGCGAATGACCAAGACCGGGAGAATTACCGTTGCCGGCTGGACCAGGGCCCGGCGGCCGTCGAGCCGTGCACGATCGTTATTTTTGGGGCCAGCGGCGATTTAACGGCGCGCAAGCTGGTTCCGGCGCTTTATCATCTGCTGGCAGAGCGCCGGATGCCCAATCCTTTCCGCATCATCGGCGTGGCCCGCCGCGAAAAGACCGACGCCTCGTGGCGCGACGAATTGAAATCGGCCTTGCGGGAATATTCGCGGTCCGGGGCCTTGGAGGAAAAACCCTGGGACGATTTCGCGCCCAACCTTTTCTATTGTCAGGGAGATTTGTCGGACCCGGCGCTTTACCAAAAATTGCGCCGGCAACTCGAGGGCTTCGGCCACGCCGCGCTGAGGGACAACCTGCTTTTTTATCTCGCGGTGGCGCCCAGCCAGTTTGCGGCGGTGGTCGAGGGTTTGAGCGCCGCCGGGCTGCTTAATAAAGGCGCCACCCGCCAGCCGTGGCAGCGGGTGGTGGTGGAGAAACCCTTTGGCCACGACCTGCATTCAGCCCGGCAACTGAACGCCACCTTGGGACGGTTCGTCACGGAGCCGCAGGTCTTTCGCATTGACCATTATCTGGGCAAGGAAACGGTCCAGAACATCCTGATGTTCCGTTTCTCCAATTCCATCTTCGAGCCGCTTTGGAACCGGCAATTGGTGGATCACGTCCAGATTACCGTCAGCGAAAAACTCGGCGTGGGCGCCCGCGGCGGTTTTTACGAGGAAACCGGGGCGCTGCGGGACATCGCGCAGAACCACCTGCTGCAGGTGCTGGCCCTGGTGGCCATGGAGCCGCCGGTGACTTTGGAGGCGGAATCCATCCGCAACGAAAAGGTGAAACTGCTCAAATCCATCCGGCCGATCACGCCCGCCGAGGCGGCCCGGCAGGTGGTGCGCGGCCAGTATTTTGCCGGACAGGTCGAGGGACAGCCGGTCGCCGGCTACCGCCAGGAACCCAAGGTGCATCCGCAATCCAACGTGGAAACCTACGTGGCGATGAAGTTGTTGATCGACAACTGGCGTTGGTCGGGAGTGCCGTTCTACCTGCGCTCCGGCAAGCGTCTGCCTTTGAGCGCGAGCGAGGTGCGGGTCCAATTCCGGCCCACGCCCAATGTGTTGTTTGCCGCCCAGTGCGGCCCGCAGATGGATGTGAACGCCATCACCTTGCGCCTGCAGCCCAATGAGGGTATTTCACTGCGCTTCAACGGCAAGGTTCCCGGCGCCAGCCTCGAGGTTCGGCCCGTGCGCATGCACTTCAGCTACAACACCGAATTCGGCGCCTATACGCCGGAGGCCTACGAACGCCTGCTGCTCGAGGCCATGGAGGGCGACGCCACCTTGTTCATCCGCAGCGACGAGGTGGAAACCGCCTGGAGCATTGTGGACCCGATTCGCGAGGGCTGGGGGACCAAACCCATCTCCAACCGCGAGTTTTACGCCGCCGGCACTTGGGGGCCCGTGGCGGCGGAGGATTTGCTGGCCGCGGGCGGTCATGCCTGGCGCGATCCTCACCCGGTTTCCTGATTTTTTCGCTTGTATTCGGAACGGGCAAACCTGAAAAGGCAGGGACGCGGCAGGATAATCTATGGAAATTAAAAATCTCAACGAAGTGAAGGCCTTCGTCACCAAGGACGGCTCGGAAATTCGCGAGCTGTTGTCGCACCGCAACTCCCGCCTCCATAACCAAAGCCTTGCCGAGGCGCACCTGCCGACCGGCGCCAGCACCCTTGAGCATTATCATGTCAAGGCCGAGGAAATTTATTACATCCTTTCCGGCATCGGCCAGATTCGCATCGAAGGCGAATTGCGGGCGGTCATGCCCGGCGACGCCATTGCCATCCCTCCGGGCAAACGGCACAAGCTCTGGAACACCGGCAAGGAACCGCTGCGGCTGCTTTGCTGTTGCGCCCCCGCTTACGAGCACAGCGACACCTATCTCACCGAATCCTGACCCCCCCCGACTCTTTGGCATGAGCTCCCCTCGCATCCGGCTCTTTATCAAACCCTACTGCCCTTGGTGCCACGAGGCGGCGGCCTGGCTGGAAGCGCGCGGCCTGGCGTTCGAAACACTGGATGTCACCGCCAATCCGGCGGCGCGCGCTCAAATGTTCACCCTCTCCGGCCAGACTCTGGCGCCGGTTATTGAGGTGGACGGCCAGGTATTGGCCGATTTCGACACCGGCCAGCTTGAACGATGGTGGCGCCGGCAGGGCTGGAGCTAGCGGCGGTTTTGCCCGCGCCCGCTTTCCCCGGTCAGACGCGCGTTCACCAGCGAGTTTTGCCTGGACCGGTTTCGAGGGCATTCCTTCCTCCCAGACAGTGCGGAGTTGCAACGGCCCAATAAAGGGATACATTGCCTCCCGATGAGCTTTTACGACCAACTCAAGTTCGATGCCAATGGGCTGATCCCGGCGATTATCCAGGAACAGTCCACCGGGCGGGTTTTGATGATGGCGTGGATGAACCGGTCCTCGCTGGAAAAGACCATCGAATCCGGCAAGACCCACTTTTGGAGCCGCTCGCGCCAGAAATACTGGATGAAAGGCGAGAGCAGCGGGCATGTGCAAACGGTCAAGGACATCGCTTGGGATTGCGACGGCGACACGCTGCTCATCCAGGTGGAGCAGATCGGCGCCGCCTGTCACGAGGGTTACCAATCCTGCTTTTTCCGGTCGCTCACCGACCAGGGGGCGGGCTTCAAAATCACCGAGCCCCAACTGGTCAAGCCAGACGAAGTTTACGGTAAGAAATAGTAGCGCTTCCGCCTTGCTACCCTGGCGTCCGCGAAAGATCCGGTTCCTCGACGTTTCCAGTGGGTAACAGGGCAAGGAGCATCGGTCAGCTTGCTGTTTGACGACGGAAACCCTTCGTATTCGTTGGCGCCTTTACCCCTTACCTTCTTATGAAACTCCGGTTCTTCGCTGTTTTCGGTGGAATAACGCCGCCAGCCCGGCAGGGCGGTAGAAACTAGCCCACCCTTTCAAGGGTGGGATGCGGGTGCAGGAAGGCCCAAAGTCCCGGAGGGACGAAAGAAGATCGTCGGAGGGGCGGCGGTAGTTGGCGGC
>Ga0101944_10002417_pt1 | contig 30347 bp, 30 predicted proteins | sample DewCreD2012metaG_FD_75245 | JGI IMG/M metagenome (GOLD analysis project Ga0101944, IMG submission 75245) | Hot spring sediment bacterial and archeal communities from British Columbia, Canada, to study Microbial Dark Matter (Phase II) - Dewar... ... | reverse complement strand
CCCCAGAGCCACCTTTCCGGTCCCCCTGATTCTCAACCCGCAGGGTCCCCTTCAACTTGCACTTGCGGCCTGAGTGGGTCTCACGGCAGCTCTGCGTTAGGGCCATCCAATCGCCTGTGAGCTCAGGCCCGGCATAACATATCTGTGTTGGTAAAACGCCCGTATCAAATATCGTTGCAGATGTATTGCTGGTTGCGTATGAGGCAGTGTCATTGCCGCTAACCCCGGTGTCAGCACCGGAGATATTTGTAGTCCCCACAATTGCAGTGGAGCTCCACACCGCCGGACAGCCCGGAATATTGCCCTCTCTGTCAAGCTTTAAGACCCAGACATCGGAATCGCCCGCACCGAAGGAGACTGTCCAACCTGCCACCACATACCCGCCATCGGCAGTCTGCCGGATGGAGTTGGCTAGATCGTTGGCTATGCCTCCATAGGTCTTCTGCCATTGAACATTTCCGTTGCTATAAAGCTTCAAGACCCAAAAATCAAACTCGCCTGCGCCAAAGGAGTTCGTAGCACCTGCCACCACATACCCGCCATCAGCGGTCTGTTGGATGGAGGAGACGTAGTCGCGGAGTGGCCCTCCATATGTATCCTGCCATTGAATATCCCCGCTGCTGTCAACCTTCAAGACCCAGAAATCATAATCGCCCGCACCAAACGAGGCTGTCTGACCTCCTACCACATACCCGCCATCGGAGGTCTGCTGGATGGAATGGGCCCAATCACTTTCTATCCCCCCATAGGTCTTCTGCCATTGAACATTTCCGCTGCTGTCAAGTTTCAGAATCCATAAATCCCAGTGGCCTGCACCAAAGGAATCTGTGAGTCCTGCCACCACATACCCGCCATCGGCAGTCTCCTGGATGGAAGTGGCTTCATCCACTCCTGACCCGCCATAGGTCTTCTGCCACTCAATACTTCCGTTGCTATAAAGCTTCAAGACCCAGAAATCAAACTCGCCTGCGCCAAAGGAGTTCGTAGCACCTGCCACCACATACCCGCCATCAGCGGTCTGATGGATCGAGTGAGGCCGCTGATGGTTTGCACCCCCATAGATCTTCTGCCACTGAACATTGCCCCTGCTTTCAAGCTTTAAGACCCAGTAATAAAAATGCGCAAACAATTCCGCTTCACAAGCTACGACGTAACCACCGTCAGAGGTCTGCCGGATGGAGTGGATCCGATCATAGCCTGACCCTCCATAGGTCTTTGCCCATTGCTGGGCAGATGCAGTGGATCCGAGGAGGAAACATACAAAAGCAGCCATTGCCAAAAAAAGCCGGCTTTTCCCCATCGCACACCTCCTCTTTTTTTATTGCTCCTTGGCGGAGCCCCAGTTCATGACCTTACCCCTCAGCTGCACCCGACCACAGGGCATACGGCATCTCAGTGCTGAGCGATCCAAGCCCGATAAGGGGGGCTGGCCGTAAAATAGCTCCTGATGGCATCCACCAGGATGGTGTGTGTGGCCCCCCCGCAGCCAACGGGCCTGCTGCACTCAAAGCACCCTCTGGGCCAGGTAATCGGTGGGCTGAAAAAGCAACACCCCCTTGGCCCTTTCTTGGCCCCAGGCTTGCCTCTACCCTTACCCGTCTCTCTCTCTTCCTGAAAGGGCTGTTGTGAGTGATTTGTCCGAATTGCCGGAGTCCTACCCGAGCTTCCCCACCAGCTGCTCCAGTAGGCCTTCCAGGGCTTCCGGCCAGCCATGCCGGGCAATAAGAACCATCCTTATGGGCCTCGGGGTCAACTCCCAGTCCATCTCCGAGCCCAACTGTACCCCACTCCCCCATTCAGGAGGACGAGGGACTTATCTGGATCCATGGTGTGCCTTTGGGCTGTGGACCAATATATAACACAAACTCAAAAACCCTACGATCCAAAAGATGCGCATTTTACAAAAAATTCATTCAAGCTCGGCGGCTCTGGGAGCGGATACCTCAAATGACCCGGGTCGCGGGAGGAGGCCTCATAACAAAGGCCCCCTCCTGAATCCTCGGTCACTCCACGGTTAGAGGCGCATGGGCAGTGTTGTTTGACTCATCCGTCTCGGAGATGGTGTTTAGAGGATCCACTATGAGCCCCAGAAAATACCCCCCCACCGGCCTGTCATTAGTACGTCAAGATGTCCGGTTTTTGTGGTAAGTGATATGTCCGGTACTTGAGTTAGTCATGTGTCTCTCCTAGCTGGATCGGACCGATCCAGGGGAGCCGCTCCTTGTGGGTTGCCTCAGGCCGCCTTTTGGGATGGAGACAAGAGGCGGCCTTGGCTATCATATCGGCCCAGGGTGTGTGGGCCGTAACCGAGAGTTATGGTCCCATCGAGGTGCTGGTAGAGCTTTACCTGGCATTTGGCGAAGCTATAGCGCCATTGGCACGGTGGTATCTGGAGTTTGAGGTTTTGGAACTGCACGCAGTTATCGTTGCCCACCACTCGGCTGTGGTGAAGGGCAAAGATTCTATCCAGGTCCTGGCCGTTTAGGGGCACAAAAGCGCTTTCTGGGCACTGTGGGGCAACGCTCCAGGTCTTGTTGTGAAAGGGTAGCCAAGTTGTGGCCAAAAACTCATTGGCTTCCTCCCATCTGTTAATGCCCCTGGCACGTAACTCCATGGGTAGGCGTCCCTGCCAGGTTGCCCACAGCCGTTCTATTCTGCCTCTGGCCTGGGGTGAATAAGACTGTATCAACTCTATGCCCAGCTGGCCCAAGGCCCTTTGGATCTGTGTGGGTCCAGAGGGTTTCTGCCTGCTTGCAGTTCTGGTGGTCACAAAATGGCTCGCTCTGTCGGTGTAAAGAGCACAGAACAACCCCTGGGTCTGCACCACGGCCCTTAGGGCCTCCATCGTGCTTTGGGTGCTCTCCTGGGGCACCAGGCGGGCGTAGTAGACCTCAGTTGTGGCATCATCCAAAACCACAATGAGGTCCTGCATGCCATCTAAGCAGGGGATCCACCTGTGGGTGCTGGCATCCACAAAGAGCAACATCCCCCTAAGAGGTCTTCTGGGCCTGGCCTTACGGTGAGGAGACTTGCGCTTGCCTTTGGCCACAAGCCCCGCTGTCTGCAAGAGGTTCTTCACCCAGCTGTAAGAGAGCTCGATCCCGTGGTCCTCTTTGAGCTTGTGGTGGAAGTGAAGCACGTTGAAGTCAAAGTAGTGCTCCCTGTAAAGGCTCAATACCTCCTTTACCACCTCCACGGGAACCCTTCTGGGTGAAGGCTTCTTACACCTCCTGTCGATCAGGCCGTCATAACCCCAATGCTGATACCTGAGCTTCCACCTGCGCATCTGACGATCAGAGATCCCCAGGATCTCAGCCGCCTGATACCACTTGAGCCTGCCGTCCATAGCCCTCAAAACCACCTCCTGAATCTTCATGGCCCGCTCCACCATTCCACCTACCCCCTCACACCAAAAAAGCGGACACATCACTTGCTATACCAACCGGACATTTCACGTACTACCAACAAAGGCAAATTTCCCCCTTGACTAGGATACGCGGTTATTGTATGAGGATTCGCATTGTGGGATCGGGTCTGGCGGCGTCCATGCTTGGCGTTCCCGCGCCGCGCGCTTTGGAAGGATAGGTCCTTTGCCAGAGCGGTGACCTGAGGTTGGGCAAAGAGGAACGGTCCAGAAACAGAAGGAGGTTGGTGCTTTGGCAGAGGGTACGGTTAAATGGTTCAACGAGAAGAAGGGGTATGGTTTCATCCAGCAGAAGGATGGCCGGGATCTGTTCGTACATTTTTCCTCCATCGACATGCCCGGTTTTAAGACCCTTACAGAGGGGGACCGGGTGGTGTTTGAGGTGGAGGAAACCGACCGGGGGCCTCAAGCCAAGAACGTTAAGAAAGTGTAACAAGGTCCCGTCACAGGCAGGGGTGTCTCAAGAATCGGCAGACACCCCTGCTTTTGGTTGGCTTTGTTGCAAGAGCTTCTCGTTGACTTGGATGCCGTGGGTGAATAGACTTTTGCCTTAGGCGGCCACATCCCCAGAGGAGCCATGCGACTGACGGCCAACCATCTCACTCTTTTACGCCTGGCACTGATCCCCATACCTTGCGCCCTTTTGCTGGGCGGGGCGGTATACAAGTCCTTAGCTTTGGCTTTGTTTCTATTGGTAGGCCTTACCGATTACCTGGACGGGTATCTGGCCAGGAAACAGGGTCCTACACTCTTAGGGGCCTTGATGGACCCCCTAGCGGACAAGATATTCGTTGCCGCAATGTTCGTGCCTTTGGCCCATCAGGGTTCTGTACCCTTGTGGATGGTCTGGCTGGTTTTCCTAAGGGAGTATGCTGTCACGGAACTCAGGAGCATTCACGGCTCCCGCAGGACAGCTTTCCGTACTTCGGAGCTGGCCAAGTACAAGACCACCATCCAGATGATAGGAGGCGGGGTAATAATCCTAAACGACATCTTCGGTCCCAGCCCCTGGGTTTTCTTCCCCCTGGGTGTCCTGTTTCTATTTACGGTTTGGGTGGCTTGGCAGGTGCGCAAGGCAGGGCTGAGATCCGGTTTGAGGGGGCTGACCTTCATGGTGCTTGTGGCCTGGGCCTTGGCCATGAGGTGGCAGTTTCCCTATGAGCAAGCAAACTGGGCCATAATGGCTTTGGTCACCTCAGTGACGGTGATGAGCGGTCTCCACTACGCTTACCATACCTGGAGGTTGATGGGCTCAGAGCTGTTTAGCTCTTTCAACTGGGGAGACGGTATGGCGTTCTTGGGGGTCAGCTTGATCTTCCCCTCCATTTTTGTGGCCGCTGCGGGTTTGCCTCAGGTCTCCATATGGCTTGTGCTGGCGGTGCTCGCTTCTGAGATGCTGGTGGGAGGTCTTAACAATCTTTCCGTGGTCTCGGATGCGCCCATGCCATATGCACCCGGAAGGGTGCGTATGGCTATTTTGAACGCTACGGGCTTTGTGGGTCTTATGTTCATGGCATTTGGTACGAAAACTTGGCATTATGAATTAGGAAACCTGGCATTTGGGGCCTGCTTGTGTGCCAGTCTTGTGGGATGTGCAAAAGCAGCTTATATCCATCGACGGACACTTCTAGAGAGCCCGGTCAAGGCTTCCTGAAGTCTTGCCCGACTCCGAGGTACAAGGTTGCACCGAGTCTTTGACTTTGCACATAGGAGAAATGCTTTTTTGGGCATGTCTCAATGGTGCGCATATTGCAAAAGGATTCTGCCTCATCAGACCGGGATGGGACAATGATCAGGGGCTTTCTGGTAATGGAACGTGGGTTGCTTGAAGAGCGGGTTTACCCTCTGGAAGAACGCCTTACCATCGGCCGAAGCCCCCTCAACGTGGTCCATTTGGCAGATCCGAGCGTCTCCAGGAGGCATGCCGCCCTTTACAGCCTGGGAGGAAAGACCATAGTAGAAGACTTGGGCAGCCATAATGGAACCTATGTAAACGGTGAGCGAGTCTTCAAAGCCGTGCTCAAAAATGGGGACAGCCTTCGCGTGGGAAAGGTTGTCCTTCATTACCGGGAAGAATACAGCCCCGATGAGGAGCCTACGGAGGCCACCCAGGAAATTCTTAGGACCACACAGGAGCTGCTCCAAGGCAGCGACGATATAGCGCATGTGCGGATTTCCATGGGTGAAGCAGAAGGGGCCAGCCTTTCTCATCGCTCCCGAAGACTCTCCGACACTCTTTCCCGCATTCCAATTTTCGCCCCTCTGGACGAAGACACCCTGGCCTTTGCGGCCCAATCAGCCAGGCTCCTGGTTTTCGACAGGGGAAGAACCGTATTCCGCCAGGGTGACCGAGGCAACTCCCTTTATGTGCTGCTGGATGGAAAAGTGCGCGTGGTCACTTATGACCATGAGGGGAGAGAGCTGCAATTGGCGGTGATCGGAGAAAACCAGTTTTTCGGGGAAATGGCTTTCTTCTCAGGCAGGCCCAGGAGTGCCACGGTTCAGGTAATGGAAGAATCCCTTTTGTGTGAGTTGAGCTTTCAGGTAATGGGCGAGGTGGTACGCAGAGTTCCCCAAGTCCGTAGTATCTTGGAAACTTTTTACAAAGAAAGACTTCAAGACACAGAGGCAAAGAAAAGAGCCTCCGGCATAGTGGACAGGAGGAAACAGCCCCGGCTAAATGAGCGGCTTCCAGTGAGCTTTTCTGTGGTGGGAAGCATTCCGTCCCAGCTAAGAGGCCGGGTTTTCAGGTCCACATCCCAGGACATCTCACAAACAGGAATAAGAATAAAGGTCCAGGACCGGATTCTTATGAGCCTTCCCGCAGGATGTCAGCTTCGTTTAGAGATCGGGCTTTCCCAGGGTTGGGGCCTCATAAAGGCTCTTGGGGTTCTGCGCAACATAGTGGACGGCAGAGAGGGGGGAGATCTTGGCTATCTAGGAATAGAATTCCAGGAGATGGCCTCGGGACACAAAACCAAGCTTTTGAATTTCATAAGGGGTGAAGCACTCCCTCAGTGATTCTTCCGCTCAGGTGATAAACTGCTCAGGAGGGGAGGAGAATCTTGACCTTTCTTTCTTGACGTGTAGTACGCTCTCCAAGTGAGCTTCCACACCGAACACAAAGATATTCGTGCAACTCTCCATCAGGGAGCACCAAGAGAAGTCTCTCTCTGACCGGCATGGCAGCCTTGCATGTAGGACAGTACAATTCCGAGGCTTCAAGCCCTGTTTCTGTTCTAGAGGACAGCGCTCTTTTCTGTCCGAGAGGATTCTGGATGATTCCCTTGCCCCTGTAGTAAGGAGCCCCTCCACGCATACTCAGCCTCCCGAGAAAGGACTTTCTGTCACTTTAAGAATCCTCCCCAAGCTGTGTCAAGGAGCTGCTGAGACAATAAATAGAGGAAGGATCCCCAACACCTCATAAGACATTTTATAAAAAAAAAACAATGTCTTGCACTGGAAGCCAAGAGCCACTGCGGATGGGCTGGTGGGATCGCCTTGACCCAGGGGCCAGCTAAAGAATAATCTAATTTGCATGCCTAGCCGTGAGGCTGGTATTTTTTTGTAACCTTGGAGGCTGCTCGTTGAAAAGAGTACTTTTCTGCTTTGGCTTATTGCTTTTCCTTGGAGAGTCTTCGGCTTATGCCACGGGAGCCTATCGTTATCAGCTTCCGTCACCTTCTGTCCAGCCACAGGACTGGGACACGCTCATTGGTGTGATTCAAGGCCACACAGTCCAAGAGGGAGAAACATTCCTTGATATCGCCAGGAATTACGGGCTTGGGTTCAACGAGTTGGAAATCCTCTACCCCTCGATGGATCCTTGGATTCCAAGAGTGGGGACCAGGCTGTTGATTCCCACGCAGTGGGTGCTCCCCCCCACAAGTAAGCAGGGCATTGTGATCAATGTTCCTGAGATGAGACTCTTTCTGTTTTACCCAAAAACAAAAATGGTGCGCTCTTACCCCATAGGAATAGGGGACGTGGACTTTGAAACCCCTCTAGGCACTTATCATGTGGTGTCCAGGCAAATGAACCCTGCTTGGACCGTACCCAAGTCCTTGAGACAGAAGTATGGAGTCTCTTTCATGCCGCCTGGGCCGGACAATCCGCTGGGGAGTCGCTGGCTGGGATTGTCCAGAAAGGGTTACGGTATACATGGGACTGATTTTCCCTGGTCGGTGGGAAGGTTGGTTACCCATGGATGTATAAGGCTTTATCCCGAACACATGGAGCAGCTCTTTGTCCAGGTGCAGGTCAACACCCCGGTCGAGATCCTGTACGAGCCTGTGAAGATAGGCTTCAAAAGGGGGGGGATATACTTGGAAGTGCATCCCGATCCCTACAAAAAAATAAAAAACATGCGGGAACACGCCCGCAAGCTTCTCCAACAAATGGGCCTTTTGGAAAGCGTCTCAACTGCTGAGCTGGATACAGCCTTGGCCCATGCAGACGGCGTTCCAGTAAGAATAGGAACTCTAAGGCCCAAAGAGCCTCAGACCCCGCTCAAGACAGTGGCACCCAAAAACGCACCCGGTCAGACTGGTGGTTAAGTCTGGATTGAATACCTACAAGGCCTCAAGGCAGACCAACGCATCCTGGATCCCTGCCAGCACAACAAGATCAGAAATGACCCTGCCCACCGGACACACAGGACTATAGGCCCGGCACTCTCCTTGGCGACTCACCGGGGTGGGCCCCCAGAATATGCACAAGGCAGGTCCCTTAGGCCAGTAAGCCAGGGTCCCGGGTTCCACCACCTCCTGCTGCTCCCCAATGGGTAATTCCCAAGGCAGATAAAAATAGAGTTCATCCCCCCAACGACTCGCCTGCCCGGAAACCGGCAGTCGTTCCCATAGAGCCAGGGCTGGAGCAGTAAAGTTGAGCTCTCCTTCCAGGACTTGGGAGCCTACCAAAATGCGAACCGATTTTTTATCTCTGCCCTTGAACTCCGCCATTGTCAAATCTCTCTCCATTCCCTTGTTCCAATGATTCACCAGGCTAGGCCTGGTTGTGCGCTGGAGCAGGCCGCTTTAAGGCCCAAAGCCCCAATCCCCAGGTAGCTTGTTACATGTCCCGACCCAGCAACACCCCTAACTTGGCTTGGGGGAGTGGTATTTCCTTAACTACCGGCTATCCCCCTCTGGCCCCCAAAAGGGCCCGCACCTTATCCTGTCCCTGAACAATCGAACAAAACAGGTATTTTAAGCAAAGCCAGCCGCACCTGGGCTTCGGCTCCAGCGCAACATAATCCTTGAAGGCTTACCTTTTCTTTTTCTTGGCTTGGGCAAGCTTCTCCCCCAGCCCCTTTTCTTTTGCTATCTTGCGCCTTTTTGCAGACAGAGTCTTGGAACTCAGACTTTGACGCATGGGGATAGAGTGCTTCTGCTTGTATTCCTTTGGAGTGAGACCGTGGATTCGAAGATGTTTTGCAGAGAGTTGGCGGAATTCCTTCCCGCACTCAAGACAAATTACCTTGCTTCGCTTTATTGAATCCACTCCCAACACTGGCGAAGGCTCTTCGGTTCTGGCCGCTTTTTCTTCCTGGGCTTGAATCCACCTAAGGGACTTATAAATCTTTCTTAAGGCCTCCGTCATCTCCTCGGCACTCATTTGGGCATGCGAAGCTTGAGCCCTCAGTATCTCAACAGTCATTTCCAAGAGGTTTTTTTCTACCATTTCTTCCTCCTCCTTTTCTTATGTTAGCGTCCTACCATGGTTACCCAGAAGCTCTTGTAAAAGTGTCCACATTCTAGTTGTCTCCACGACAAGATGCAAGTACAAAGCTAGAACTCCTTTATCTGCCCACAGGGGAAAGGATGAATAGCAGACTGTAATTGGGCCACTGTCTAACATTCCAATCAGGCGAGCTGTCAACTACTTCCCTTCCAGCTTATCAAGAAAAGAGTTGACAATTAGGAAGGTCTGAACGTAGTTGTACCTGGGGATGATCGCTTAGTGCATAGCCGGGTGGGCTCCATCAAAAGCATGATGCTTCCCCTTACCTACACAACCTAAATTGGGGTATGTCTTCTGGACCGATGCTCAAATGGCCTACCTACCATTGCCCACAAACATGGGACAAAGAAGAATAGTCTAACCATTTCCTGCTCCTGCCCGGGTTTCAGCCTGAATGCAGGAGAGCATGGCAAGGTTTTTTTGGAGGGCTAGGCCACCGTGTAGAAGGTCTCGGTGGAGAATCCAAAACAAAGCCCTCTCCGGATTGGAGACCGATTCCCCTCACCGGGGATGCGGTAGTTGAATCCGCAAGGTGTCTTAGGCAGGAGTTCTGAGGCTCTTTGGTTTTTCCAAGGGGCACTGATCGAGCCACTGGTTGAGTCAGGCTCGCCCCTTCATAAGGCTGCTTGATATGAAGCCCTCTGTGGGATAAGATCCCATAAACGGTACGGAAATCACAAAGGGGGCCAGAATGAAGGTGACCGATGTGATGACCAAGAGTCCCAAAGTAGTCAACCCTGAAGACCCTATTAGGCAGGCTTTGAAGCTCATGAAGGAGGGAAGGTTCCGACGACTTCCTGTGGTGCGCGAAGGCAAGCTAGTGGGTATTATAAGTGATAGGGACCTCAGGCAGGCCATGAACACCCCGGTTCTGGTACACGAGAGGAAACAGGACGACTATGTCCTGGATAACGTCAAGGTCGGAATGTGCATGAGCAGCCGCCTCCACACCCTCAGCCCGGAGGATTCCTTGGAGAAGGCCGCACGGGTTATGAAAGAGAACAAGGTGGGTGGATGTCCTGTTGTTGACCGAGGCGAACTGGTAGGGATCATAACCGAATCCGACCTGTTAGAATACCTGGTTCGCTCCATGGAGGCAGGAAGGCTTTTGTGAGGAAAAGGCCGCCTGGGCCAATAGGATTCCCAAGCACTGAGGAGGGGCGGGAGTGAAGAAGAAAAGCTTCTTAAGCGTTAAGATCGTGCTTTTGGTTGTGCTTGCTTTCACAGCAGGGCTTCTTTCAAGCGGGGATGGATTTAGGCGGGTGTTGGCCCTGCCCAAAGAGACCCCTGATAGATATGAGAAACTAAAGATATTTACCGATGTGTTAGCTTACGTCGAGCGTAACTACGTGGAGAAGGTTGCCACTGAAAAGCTGATTTACGGCGCCATTCAAGGGATGTTGCAGTCTTTGGACCCACATTCTTCTTTCATGACCTCGGATGTGTTCAAGGAACTGCAAGTCGAGACCAAAGGCAGTTTCGAGGGCCTGGGCATTGAGATAACGGTGAAAGACGGGGTGTTAACGGTAGTCTCACCCATAGACGACACCCCGGCCTTTAGAGCAGGCCTCAAAGCAGCGGACCAGATATTGAAGATAGACGGTGAACTCACCAAGGACATGGCCCTAATGGAAGCCATCAAGCGTCTGAGGGGCCCCAAGGGGACCAAGGTCACCCTTACCATAATGCGCAAGGGCTGGAGCGAACCCAAGGAGTTTCAGATTACTAGGGATGTAATACCCATAGCCAGTGTTAAGTACGAGAAACTTCAGGATAACCTGGGCTACATCCGCATCAGGAGCTTCCAGGAAAGCACAGCCCAGGATCTGGAAAAGGCTCTTCGGGATCTGGAGGGGGTATCTGGGGGCTTAAAGGGACTGCTCCTGGACCTTAGGAACAACCCTGGGGGTCTGTTGCCTCAAGCCATCGAGGTGGCGGACAAGTTCATAAGTGAGGGGCTTATTGTTTACACGGAGGGGCGCCAGGAGCGAAAGGAATACAGGGCGCACGTTGAGGGCACGCGTTCCAGGTTTCCCATGGTGGTTTTGGTAAACGGGGGCAGTGCAAGCGCCTCGGAGATCGTGGCAGGGGCTCTCCAGGACCACAGAAGAGCTTTGTTGCTGGGAAGTCCGACTTTCGGCAAAGGATCTGTTCAGTCCATCTACGGGCCCCTGGAAGATGGCTCGGGACTCAGACTGACGGTGGCCCTCTATTACACCCCCAAGGGCCGCAACATCCAAGCCAAAGGCATTGTTCCTGACGTAAGGGTTGAGGAAGACGAATGGGAGTATAAGCCTTCAGGTAAGAAGGTAGTCAGGGAGAAAGACCTGAGTCGCCATCTGGAAACCAACAAAGAAAAGGAGGAGAAGTCCCCCCAAGACACAGAGAGCCGGCTCGCAGAAGAACGTATGAAGGACATCCAATTCTTGCGGGGATTGGAACTTCTCAAAGGGCTCACCTTGTTCCAAGACGCCGGTGCAGCCCGCGTTCAGTAAAGCCCGCAAGCATCGGCCAAAATCCATGAGTCCAAGGCGTAAGGAGCTTAGGGGCCGCTCCAAGAAGAAAAAGGGAAGCCCAAAAACTCTCCTGATAATGGCTCTGTTGGCTGCCCTGGGCATTCTGGCAGGGATCTGGGTTGCCCCACGAAGGGGAGGCGAGTCGGTCTCTGTTGTGAAGGCTCCCATGCCAAGCCGGGATTCGGCTCCCAGTCTCAAGGATTCAGCTTGGTTGGAGGCCCGGCTCCAAATTTTGTGGGAAGAGCTTGGAATCCACAAGGAAAGTGTTATTGCGTTTTCCGGCTCAGGGAGTGGCAAGTCTCCCATTAGCCTGGAGGTGCGACTTCCGAAACACCTGGCCCTAGGTGCTGCCAGCAAGGCATTGGAGGCCTTGGGGAGAGAAGCTTCAGCCCATTTGGAGATCCGCTGGGAGAGGGAAGAAACGGCTGCAAGGCTGGCCGTTGTAAGCCTAAACGGCCTGGTTACCCACAGAATACTCTTGCTGGAACAGGACTCATCCAAAGCCTTCGGACCTCCTGAAGAGCCCAAAGTGGCCGTGATAATGGACGATCTAGGTGAAGATCAAAGGGCTTTCAAGCTCTTGCTGGAGATGAGGATTCCCATCACCTTGGCCATTCTCCCTGTGGGGGCTCAGGCCAGAAGAATGGCAGAAGAGGCAAAGGCCTCAGGCCTGGAAGTGATGGTACACCTCCCTATGGAGCCGAAAGATTATCCATCCAAGAAACCAGGACCGCATGCCCTGATGGTTTCAATGGACAACCAGGAAACAGCCAAGCTTATTGCTTCCCAACTGGACCAGTTCCCTTTAGCAGATGGAGCCAACAACCACATGGGATCAAAGCTGACGGAAGACCCTCACCGCATGTCAATTTTGATGGACATGCTGGCCAAAAGATCCATGTACTTCGTAGACAGTCTCACCAGCCCCAATTCAGTGGCCTACAGCATGGCTCGCCAAAAGGGCTTGATTGCTTTCCGCAGAGACCTTTTCCTGGACAATTCCAGGAGTCCTGATCGCATAAAAGAACAATTTCAAGCTCTTACAAGTCTGGCCCGCAAGAGGGGATATGGGCTGGCCATATGTCATCCATACCCCGAGACCCTGGCTTTGCTCCCGGAACTCTATAAGCTTTCACGTTCCCAAGGGATCAGTTGGGTCAAAGTCTCCCAACTCCCACGGGAAACTTCTCAAGACCAGGCACCTTTAGCCTCTAGAAGAGCCCCATGAGGTTAAAAAGAAATGCCTGACCCAGAAGCCCACAAGGATTACAAGATAGTGGACTGCCACGTGCACGTATTTCCCGAGGAGTTTCGGCGGCAGAGGCAGGAGCTTTGCTTGAGAGACCCTGGCTTCCAGTCCATCTATGGGGACCCCAGGGCCAAGATGGCGACAGCACAGGAAATCCTGGAGCAGATGAGGCAGGTCGGGGCCAGTAGTGCTGTTGTTTTCGGGTTCCCGTGGCGGGATCCAGGTCTTTGCAGGGCCCACAACGATTATATTGCCGAGCTTACAAGCTCCGCACACAACCAACTTGTGGGGCTGGGTTGCCTGTCTCCTGTCTGGGGTCGTAAGGGACTTAGGGAGGCAGCCAGGTGTCTGGAGATGGGATTAAGAGGAATCGGGGAGATAGCTCTTTACCATGCCAGGAGCTCCCTTTTTAACAGTTTCTTCATGGCCTTGGCCGAGCTTCTGGCCTCTCACGGGGAACCTTTGGTGCTTCACGTTACAGAGAGCGTGGGGCACAGTTATCCTGGGAAAGACAGGACAGACCTGGAGGAGCTCTACAGGTGGATATTGGCCCATCAGGAGCTGGATTTGGTGCTGGCTCATTGGGGAGGAGGGATTCTGTTCTACGAACTCATGCCCGAGGTGCGAAGGGCCTTTCAAAGGGTGCTCTACGACACAGCAGCATCCCCTTTTCTATACAGTCCGGAGATATACAAGGTTGCCTTTGAGATCCTGGGCCCCGGAAAGGTCATGTTCGGAAGCGATTTCCCTCTTATAAATCAGGGTCGGTACATAAAGGAGTTAGAGGCTGTTGGACTTCCCAAAAAGGCCTTGAGGGGGATTTTGGGAGAAAACGCCGCCAGGCTCTGGAAAATACCCTGGGGTGACAGAAAGGAGGAGCCATGGGCACCATAGTGGAGATAAGAGGCAGGGAAATTCTGGATTCTAGGGGAAATCCCACCCTGGAAGTGGAGGTGGCCTTAGAGACCGGAGAGATAGGTCGAGCCGCTGTTCCCTCCGGGGCCTCCACTGGCCAGCACGAAGCCCTGGAGTTGAGAGACGGGGATCCCATGCGCTATGGGGGTAAGGGAGTACTCAAGGCAGTGGAGAACGTAAACGGTGCCATAGCCGAGGAGCTGGTGGGAAGGGATGCCTTGGACCAGGTTGGGATAGACAGGGCCCTGCTGGACCTGGATGGCACCGAAAATAAGTCCTCTTTGGGAGCCAACGCCATGCTGGGGGCTTCTTTGGCCTGTGCCAGGGCTGCAGCTGATTATTGTGGTCTGCCCCTTTACAGGTACATTGGGGGTGTGGCCGCCAACCTGCTTCCGGTCCCTATGATGAACGTGCTCAACGGAGGGGCCCATGCAGACAATGGACTGGATATCCAAGAATTCATGATAGTACCTTTGGGGGCCGATTGCTTCAGGGAAGCCTTGCGTATGGGAGTGGAGGTGTTCCAGAAGCTCAAAGGTGTGTTAAAGGCAAAGGGCTTGAGCACAGCCGTAGGGGACGAGGGGGGGTTTGCTCCCATGGTCTCCAGTCACCAGGAGGCCCTGGACGCCATTGTGGAGGCCATTCAGAAGGCTGGCTACACGCCCGGAGACGAGGTGGCTTTGGCCCTGGATCCTGCAGCCAGCGGTTTCTTTGAGAATGGACGATATGTGTTGAGAAGCGAAGGGGGCCGTAGCTTGGGCAGCGAGGAATTGGTGGAGATGTACGAGGAGATGATCTCCTGTTACCCTATAGTCTCGCTGGAAGACGGCCTGGCCGAAGAAGACTGGGAGGGCTGGGCTTTGCTGACCAGGAGGCTGGGTGAGAAGATCCAGATCGTGGGTGATGACATATTTGTCACAAACACTAAGAGAATAGCAGAGGGAATAAGCCGGAAAGTGGCCAATTCGGTTCTGATCAAGCTAAACCAAATAGGCACACTCACCGAAACCCTCCAAGCCATAGAAATGGCTCATAAGGCCGGGTACACGACCGTGATCTCACATCGCTCGGGGGAAACAGAAGATACCAGCATAGCAGATCTCTCGGTGGCTGCCCGAACCGGTATGATAAAGACGGGATCTCTGAGTCGCTCAGAACGAACGGCCAAATACAACAGATTATTGAGAATAGAGGAGGAGCTCGGGATAACCGCCGAGTTCCCCGGCAAGAAGGCGTTTGCCCGAATTCTATGAAATGGGTTGTCCCGAGAGGCATATGGATCCATACTAAAAAGGAAGTTTTCATCGCCGTAGCGGCTGCGTCCGCAATTGAAAGGGGGAGCCATGAAAGAAAGAGTTCAAAAGGTGATAGAGGAAATTCGTCCGGCCCTTCAGGCCGACGGCGGGGATGTATCCCTGGTGGATGTGGGAGATGACGGGGTGGTCAAGGTCAGACTTACAGGGGCCTGTGGGGGCTGCCCCATGTCCCAGATGACACTGAAGATGGGGATTGAAAGAAGACTCAAGGAAAAGGTACCGGAGGTCACCTCAGTGGTCTCCGTCTGAATCGTGAAGGCCAAGGAACCGGGACTCTCGAAGACAAGGCCACAGCGGTGGAGGTTTCTCGGACCATCACCCAGAGAAGGCAGGCCTGGATTGTTCTGAGGAGAGTGGACAATCCAGGCCTATTTATTTAATCTTGGGTTTGTAAACAGGGAGTCTAGCAAGAACACGGGGAGCTGAGCATGGCAAGGACTCGCCAATACGCAGAGATGATAGTCCGCATGGCGGATGGCACCATAAAGCAGGTCAATCCTTTGACAGGCCGGGAGTCCTGGTACGTTCCCGGACGTGGGAACAGGCCCCTTCCTCATCACAAGCCGGACCAGCAAAAACCCATTCAAGCCAAAGAGAAGGAGGACTACTGCAGCTTCTGCACAGAGCGTTACCTGGAAACCCCTCCCGAGAAATCAAGGCTGGTCAGAAGCGAAAGCGGGTATAGAACCCTTTACAGACTGATGCCGCACCAGCTCAACGAGACCACACCGCTTTTTAGGCGCCTGGCAAACCTCTTTGAAATAGTGACAACTGAGTACTGGGAAAAGAATTACGATTACACCCTGAGCCCGGAGCTTCAGGCCTGGAAGGAGACTTACTTGAGCAATCCAGCGGGCCAAAAGCATGCCTTCGGGGTTGTGGATGCCAAGCTGCGCATGATGGGCAAGAGCCCCGAGCAGATAGCGGCAATAACAGACTTTCCCGAGCGGGAGAAGATGTGCGACGCCTTCTTTGGGGGCGGGCACGAGCTCATTGTGGCAGGACGACATTACAGGGAAGGGGCAAAATTCGACCACGAGCTCTATTCATCAGGGGAGATGAGCGAGGAAGATCATTATCAGTACATTCGTTTCACCATAGAGGCCGTGCAGGATCTTTACCGCACCAACAGATATATCAGGTACGTGGTTGTTTTCCAAAACTGGCTTGCACCTGCAGGCGCCTCCTTTGAACATCTCCACAAGCAGCTGGTGGGCCTGGATGAGTGGGGCACGGACATGGAAAACGAGGTGGAGGTGGCCAGGGAGAATCCCAACGCATACAACGAACTGGTGGTCAATTTCGCAAGCTACACCAACAGGGTAATAGCAGAGAACGACCACGCCATAGCTTTTGTGGACATAGGCCACAGGTTCCCCACAGTGGCGATCTACTCCAAAAGCCGCAACCTGAGACCCTCCGAGCATGACCCTGAGGAGGTCCGGGGCATGAGCGATTTATTGCATGCCTGCCATGCCGCCACCGGAAGCAGTGTGTCCTGCAATGAGGAGTGGTACTTCATGCCTGAGGACTGCTTGGACAAGATCCCCTGGCACATCATGATCAAGTGGAGGGTCAACAACCCGGCAGGATTCGAAGGTGGTACCCAAATTTACATTAATCCCATGAGCTACATCCAACTGAGGGACCAAATCGTGCCCAGGCTTTACCAGCTTCGTGACCAAGGACGTATTACCAACATGAGGATCGGCCCCGAGTGCAGGCTGACCCCCAATCCCTTGATGTACAATCGTCCCTAAAAAGGATACTCCGGAGATGAGCCCGCATCACCCATGATCCTGAATACCGCTGGCTATGACTCATCCCAGCGTATCTCCCCCCAAAGCCCAGGCTTGAGTCCCTTGGAAACAAATCCTCTGTATTCGGAAAGAGAGGCACCCACGGTTGTGCCCTCTCCGTGGCCCGGCAAAAGGAGCGTGTCCGGAGGCAGTGTGAAGATCTTTTTTACCAAACTCTTTATCAGTGATTGGAACCCCTCGGGGCTCCAGGTGCGGCCCGGGCCTCCTGGGAAAACCGTGTCCCCGCAGAAGGCTGCAAGATCTCCCAAAAGGAAGGTGGAACTTCCCGGGGTGTGACCGGGGGTGTGGAGAACCTTTAAGGTAATCTCCCCCACCTCAAGTTCTTGCCCGTCCTCCAAGACCAGCTCTGGGATCATTTCCTCGAATCCTGGCTCCAAGGGATTCAGGCCCACAGGAGCTTTCGTGGATTCTCGCACCTCTTGGAGAGCCATTATGTGGTCCGGATGAGCATGGGTCAGCAAAATTGCCGTGAGATTGAAGCCTGCCAGTTCCGAAAGCAGCCTCCCAGGGTCCCATGGGGCGTCGATCAATAAAGCCCTTTTCTCCAGAGTATCTTTTAGGACATAGGCATTGTTCCCGTACGGACCTAACTTTAATCTTACCACCTGGAGTGCTTGGAGTCTCAAAAGAGGGTAAATCTTTTCGGACATGCAGGACTCCTTTTTCACCTCCTGGGAAGCTCAGGCAAAACCAGCTTTAGCCTCTTGCCTTGCCTGAATAATTCCAGGCCCACCTTTCCCTGGGTGGTCTCCAAAACTTCTTCCAATTCAGCCGGGCTCCCCACCCTCTTGCCTTGAATTATCTCTAGAACGTCTCCTGGTCGAATTCCTGCCTGGTGGGCAGGAGTTTCCGGCAGCACATTGGCCACCAAGACCCCCTTCCCCTCATGACCCAGAGCCCGCTCCAGTTCCACATCCATCTCCTGGACCTCCAGTCCGTAGAGCTCTATTAGGGAACCTGGCATGCTCAGTGATCGGGCATCAAAAATGGATCTCTCCACTGACACAGGCTTCTTGGTTTTCACAGCCAAGACCAGGGCGTCGCTGGGGCGGGCATCCACCTGGATTACGCCCCTGGGTCCTCTAAGCAGGATCAGAGCATAGTAAATATCCTCTTTGAGTTCCGTGACCCTCACCTCTTCCAAGGTGGCCTCAAGGCGGGTTATCACAGAAGCAAGCAGGTCGTGGGTCATGGGTCTTTTTGAGATTTGCCCTTCCATTGCCGCTTCCAAAGCCATAGCCTCCGCCTCTCCTATCCATATGGGCATGCTCCGCCTTCCTGTTGGATCCGCCAACAGCACCACAGGCTGCGCCGTGCGGGGATCCCTAACAACAGCCTGCACCTTTACCTTCTGAAAATCCCCAAAGGCCGGCATGGCTGTGAAAAACCACAAGAGGGCCAACCACCCTCCGACCGCCCTACGTGCGAGGCATCCTGCTAGTCTAGCTGATCTTAACATGCTGCCACCTCCCGGGGGCTCAGTACCACAAATGGTATCTCTCCAGCCCGAGTAATTCACCCCAAAAATTAAGACTTAGACTGAGTCACATGCTAGAAGTGATTCATGCTCCCAAGCAACCTGGTTTTTCATCTCCCATTCCTTCAGGGTTGCACACTGGACATCCCCAAATGCAGCAGATGCCTGGGGGCACAGCCTCCCCGAGCTTCCTAGGCTTGCTGAACATTTCAGCCTAGCTCATTATAGTCCAAAGACGGGCTGCAGCGGATGTTCGGCTGCCTCGCATAAAAATTGGTTTTGCAGGAGGTTTCCATGAAGGCAACCCTTCAAGCCGACGGTCAGGCAATAGCCATGAAGCCCTTTGTGGAGGAATTCATAGCCAGGGTAGCCCACGCTGTAATCCAGTCCCTAAAGGGCACCCAAGGGGCCAACAAGGCCGTGTTCCTCATAAGGGGGAAGAGCCTGGAGCTCCAAGTCAACGGCCAGGTGCTGGATCTGCACATAGACCGAGGCTTTGCAGAGGTCATAGCAAGGGACACCATAATGGGCGCTTTAAGCCATCTGCGGGGTCTCAGAGGGAAAAACGAGATCCGGCTGGAACTTGAAATCTGAAAGCCCGGGGATAGGAGCCTTAGCCCGCATTATTCAGGATCAGCGGATAATGCTGGCTATCTTTATGATATATTTGGACAAATTGGTCCACACTCAAAAGCACCCTGCCTTTAGGTTTCAGCTTTGCTCGTACTTTGAGTCGGACTATGTCGAAGTGTACCGGGGGCTTGGGGGCGTAGCCCCCAAAGCCCTCCGGCCTCGATCAATGAGGTGGCCTAACGTTTATAGCCTATTTTCCGAAGCAGCCCCTTTCGCCACTCCACGTCCTTGGCTTCCTCGACACCTTTGGGCATGAATCCGTCTACAACCCCCATGATGCCCCTTCCCTGCTCTGTCTGAACCAGTATGACCTCCACGGGGTTTGCCGTGGCACAGAATATGGTGCAGACCTCCTGGCAAAGCTTTACAGCATTGAGCACATTTATGGGGTAGGCATCTTTGAGCAAAACCACAAAGCTGTGGCCCGAGGCCACCTTCTGGGCGTTGGCCACGGCCATTTCCCTGAGGTTTTCGTCATTGCCCTCCGACCTGATCAAGCAGTCCCCAGAGGCCTCGCAAAAGGCTATCCCAAAGCGGGCTTGAGGAACCCCGGTTGCCAGAACCTCGTACAGGTCCTCCACGGTCTTGATGAAATGGGACTGCCCCAGGATGAGGTTGCAGCCTTCTGGTATCTCCAGGCGAACGCTGATCCATTCCATTTTCTCACCTCCCAGATCTATTCAGGCTTAAGAACTCAGCCGGCTCACAACAAGAGATTCCCAATTTGTAACTGGTCACGGGGGGTGGCGGCATTTCTCTCCGCTTCAAGTCTTCGGCGCTTGATTTTCCAAAGGATTTGGCCTCCGGGGGATGCTTGCCCCCTCCCTCGGTCGGCCTCAGCTTCGCTTCGGCCGAGAGGGCTTCCCCCAGGTCCAAATCCTGGAAAATCGAAGCGCCTCCGCCAAGCCGCTCCGAGAAACGCCGCCACTCTGTGATCAGATACCCCAATTTTCATTGGGACTCACTCCACCTTGCAAGGGGGCAGTCGCTCTTTCAAAGAGGCTAGCTTTTCTGCACTCAGCTCCGGCACAAGCTTCCAGTCCGGCTCTTCCCAGCCGTCTTTTCGTTTCACCAAGAGCCATTGGCTGGGACCCCCCTTACCTTTCATGCGCATGAGCGTGAAGCCCCCTTTGAGCTTGCCTCCCTTTAGGACAAAAGAGATCTTTCCCTCTTCTTTTTGCTCCAATTCATACACACCCCGGTCCCATATGAGCACCGCTCCTGCTCCGTACTGCCCCTTGGGAATCACTCCCTCGAAATCTGCATACTCCAGGGGGTGATCCTCCACCTCCACGGCCAACCTTTTTTGTGAAGGATCCATGGAAGGGCCCTTGGGAATAGCCCAGGAACGAAGCACCCCTTCCATCTCCAACCTGAAGTCATAATGGAGCCTGGAGGCATGATGCTCGTGAACCACGAAAATGCCGGCCAAAGGAAATCTCCCACCCATAGCTTCTGGAGTCAACCCTTAGGATCATTTATCATAGCCCGAAGGGCCGATCAACTGCTCCCTTGGGCGAGCCGGGAGGCACAAGTGGAAATCCGTGAGAAAGATCTGGACATGAAACACCTGGAAGATGTGGCCAGGCAAGCCATAGACGCGGCCGGCAGGATCCTTCGCCACAGGATGGGGCGCCCTGGCCGGGTTGTCCAAAAAGGCAAGGCTGATTATGTCACCGAGGTGGACAAGGCTTGCGAGGAGGCGATATTGAAAACCATATCCTCGCATTTCCCTTCCCACAAAGTGATCTCTGAGGAAAGCCCTCTCATGAGAGACGGAGCTTCCGAGGTAACCTGGATCGTGGATCCCCTGGATGGGACCACCAACTTCATCCATGGCTTTCCCATGGTTTCGGTTTCAGTGGCAGTTGCCAGGGAGGAAGAGGTTCTCCTTGGCCTCGTACTGGATCCCATCAGAGAAGAGCTCTTTGTGGCCAGAAAAGGCTCTGGCGCCAAGCTCAACAACAGTCCCATACAGGTCAGAGCTCGGGCCACTGTCTCGGATGCCCTCATGGCCACCGGGTTCCCCCACAGGGCAAAGCACTACCTGGAGCCTTACATGGCCGCCATGGGAAGGATCTTACAGGAGGCCAACGACCTTCGCAGGGCAGGCTCTGCAGCACTGGATTTGGCCTATGTGGCCTGCGGAAGACTTGACGGATTTTGGGAACCCGGACTCAAGCCCTGGGATGTGGCCGCAGGGAGCCTCCTGGTGAAGGAGGCAGGAGGCATTGTCACCGACTTCTGGGGTAATCCCGAGTATCTCCTCAACGGGCACGTAGTGGCTGCGACCAAAAGAATCCACGGCTTCCTGCTCGAGCAGATATCACACGAGCTGGCCCCTGCCCTCAGGCCAGCCTGAAGGGGCTGAAGCTGGTGTCATGGTCCATGGCGTCCAGGCCCTCCCTAGCTTTCAGGAAGTTGACCACCAGGTAAGTTAAAGGCGTGGCCGCCGCTTCGTATGCTGACTTGGCCAGCCACTGTGCCAAAATGGCCTCCCCCAAGCCCGCCCCCGGGATACTGCCTGCAAAAGCCAGGGTCATGAAAACCAGGGAGTCCAAGCCCTGCCCCACCAAAGTGGAACCTATGGTCCTGCTCCAAAGCCATTTCCCCTTTGTGGCCAACTTCATCTTGGCCAGCACGAAGGCGTTGGCAAATTCGCCCACAAGATAGGCCGCAAAGGAGGCTCCCAGGATTCTGGGGGTGGTCCCAAGCACCCTCTGGTATGCAGCCTGGCCGTCCCAGAAAGGCGCAGCTGGCATCACTCCCGCAAGCCAAACGGCCGCTACCATGATTAGATTGCAGAAAAAGCCAAGCCAGATCACCCGCCTGGCCTGGGCATAGCCGTAAACCTCCGTGAGCACATCCCCCACTATGTAGCTCAAAGGGAAGATTATTATGGCCGCAGGAAGCACCAAGCCTGCCACCCTTACGAGCTTCACCGCTATCAAGTTGGCTGTTATGAGGCAGGTCACAAACAGGGCAGAGATGAAAATCAGATATGGTGAAGAGGGAGACTTCTCAGACCTCTCCTGCCTCATGGAGCTCCTCCTGCGGGGCGCTTGCCCTGTTCAGCTGTGACCTCCAGGGAGATCCCTCCCCTTGGGTTCATTGCGCAGACCACGCGGATCCACCTGGGGCTGCATGCCCTGACCAGATCCTCCAAGAGACGGTTGGCCAAATCCTCCGCGAAAAGCCCTGTGTTTCGCAAGCTGAAAAGGTACAATTTCAAAGACTTGGACTCTATGCATCGGGCTTCGGGAACATATCTTATCTCCACCCTGTAAAAGTCCGGCTGACCCGTTATGGGGCACAGGCTGGTCACCTCCCTGCTCTTAAAACAGATCTCGTAATCCCTTTGGGGCCTTGGGTTTGGAAAGGTGTCCAGCAAAGTTGGGTCGTAACTCTCAGGGTAAAGGGTCTTGCCCGGCTTGAGGTGTTTGAGTTCCTCCATGGGCCTGCGCTCTCCAAGGAATCTTGGGTAATTATCCTAACACAAGATCCGCCTCCCTTCAGCACCTGCCCCTTGGCCGTGTTTACCATCACCCCCGCGACCAGGTACGCCCAATTTTTTCTCTTGACAGGGATCCTGCTTCTCGGGTAAAAGATTTGCCTAGAATCTGTTTTATGCCCGGGTACCGTGAAGGTTCAAAAGGGAAGACGGTGAGAGACCGTCACGGGCCCGCCGCTGTGAGCGGGGACGAAAGCCGCTAAGAGCCACTGCCCGAAACTCTCGGGTTGGGAAGGCGCGGCGAGTAGGATGATCCGCAAGTCAGAAAACCTGCCCGGGCATGCTTCACGGACGTCTTCGCGGTTGAGACGGTGAAGGAAGCCCGCACCGCCCGGTCTTGACCGAGAAGACCGGGCTTTTCCTTTTCCCGGTCTCTCCTCCCGGACAGCGGATCCTACCTCCCGTCGCGAGGCCGTCCCACTTCCTCGCGGAAAGGGAGGTGGGCGCCATGTGTTCTTCAGCCCAGGACAGAATTCAAACCATTTACCTTTGTAGATCCCCCCAGGTGAGCATGTTTGTGTTTCTTTACCTGGAGGGAGGCACAAGGCCAAGGGCCATCGCGCGGATCGAGTGGGGAGAAGGTCTTGTGCTTTTTGTGGAGTTCCCGGAACTTCCATGGAATGCGCTCCAAGAGCGTGTAAGACAAGACATGGAGGCCTTTTCGGCCCAGTACGGGGCGCTCATCACCAGGATCCAAATCCCTGAGGGCTGTTCTCCTGAAAGGTTGATGGAGTGGATAAGGGTGGGCAGCCAGGACAGGGGATCCTTGAGGGCCTCTCGGGTGGGTACTGCCTGAAGGATGTGGCTTAGGGCTCCCATTTTTAATCTGATTCCCCAAAGGAGGTGGGTTGTGAGGAGAATAATCGGTATGGCGGCTGGAATCGTGTTGCTTGGGGCATGGGACCAGGGCCAGCTCTTGGCCCAAGAGGGAGGTGTGAGGCTGGGCCAGGTTGTGGTGACCGCCACCCGCACTGAGGTGCCCGTGGAGGAGCTGGGTGTCTCGGCCACGGTCATAACCTCTGAAGAGATCCGGCAGAGGCAGTCCACTGACGTGCTGGAACTCCTAAAAGACGTGGCAGGCCTCGCCGTGGTTCAAAGCGGCTCCAGGGGGGCCTTGACAGAGCTTTACAGCCGCGGCACCGAGAGCAACCACACCCTGGTGCTCATAGACGGGGTGAGGGTTAACGAGGCTGGAGGGGGTTTTGACTGGTCCAGTGTGACAACCGACAACATAGAGCGCATAGAGGTGATCAGGGGGCCCCAAAGCGCCCTTTACGGTTCGGACGCCATGGGCGGGGTTATCCATATAATAACCAAGAAAGGGCAGGGCCCTCCCAGGGTGACCGTGTCCACTGCCCACGGTGGCCATTCAGAAAGCGGCAGGTATATGGGGGAGCAGAAGGTGAGCCTCTCGGGCGGCACCGAGTGGGCAGGCTATTCCCTTTCCTTCGGCAGGGTGGATGATCTTGGAATCCTGCCCGTGAACAACGATTACTGGAACAACACCTTTAGCGGCAGGCTGGATCTTTACCCCACAGAGAAGCTGGATGTGACCCTCACTGCCAGGGCCAGCCAGAACCGCTTCGGCATCCCCACGGAGAACGGCGGGGACATGCCTGACAGGATCTTCCCAGGGCTGGATCCCAACCAGTACCAGGAGAGGCTGGACTTTGTGGGGGGCCTTGGAGCCAAGCTGGAGCTTTTCCCCTGGTGGGAGCACGTGATCCACGCCGGGCTTCACAGGCTGGACCAGGAGTTCAGAGACAGACCGGATCCTGATAGCGCTTTCGATGCCCCCCCTGGCAGCCGCACCAAGTCTTTGGAAACCAGGGCCGCCTTCGATTATCACACCAACATCAAGTTCCCCCTTCAGGGGCCGATTCGCTCCACCTTGACCTTGGGCTATGCTTTTGATCATGAGGCCTTGGATCTGGATGCGCTTTCCACATTCCGCTTTGGGCCACCTCCTTTCGGGATCTTCAGCAGCACTGAAAAAATAGAGGCCTCCAGGTCCAACCACGCCTACTACATGCAGGAGCAGCTCACAATCCTCCAGAGGCTTCACCTCACAGGCGGCTTCAGGGTTGAGGACAACAGTAACTTCGGCACCGAGGTGAACCCCAGGGGCTCAATAGCCTACGAGCTCAAGGAGACGGGTACGAAGCTCAGGGCCGCTGTGGGAACCGGGATAAAGGAGCCCACATTCCTGGAGAACTTCGGGGGATTCGGCACAATAGGGAACCCTGATCTTAAGCCCGAGAAATCCTTTTCCTGGGAGGTGGGGGTGGACCAGCACTTCCTGGATCGAAAGCTTCAGGTGGGGGTCACCTACTTCAGGAATCACCTGGAGGACCTCATAGCCTTTGTTCCCACATCCTTCCCGCCTCCCCCTGTTCTTCCTCCCAATTACTTCAACATCCAGGAGGCCGAGACCTGGGGGGTGGAGCTGACTGCCAGGGTGAAACTCATGGAGGGTCTCACACTCGGGGGCACCTACACCTTCCTGGACACAGAGGTGCTGGATGACGGGGGGCTTGGAAATCTCTTTTTCGCCAAGGGGAAAGAACTCCTAAGGAGGCCCAACCATACCGGCTCCTTTTTTGTGAACTGGCTTTGGAGGGGTCTCAATGTGAACCTCAGGGGCTCATACGTGGGGCCAAGGGATGACACCTTCTTCACGGTTTCCCCGGGTGCCTTCGGCTTTTACAACTTCGTGAACCAGAGGGTGACCAACCAGGATTACTTCGTGCTGGATGTGGCCCTCTCCTACACGATGGAGCTTGGCTCAGGGCCAGTGCGCTCCATGAGGCTTTTTGCCAAGGCCAGAAACCTGCTCAATGAAAAGTACGAGGAGGCATACGGCTACTCGTCCCCCAGGACTGCGGCAATGGGCGGGGTGGAGTTCGCCTTTTGAAGCTCCTATTCCAAGGAAAGGAGACACATATGGGACTTCTGGAAGAGACTTTGGGGCGCATCCAGCCCCAGGATCAAAGCTTCAGAGAGGCAGCTTTGCGGAGACTGGGAGAGCTCACCATGCCCCACTGGGCCCTGGGCAGGCTCATGGACTTGGCCGTTGATTTGGCTGGCATTACCCGCTCCATGAGGCCTCCCATGGATCGAAGGGTGGTAGTCACCATGGCCGGGGATCACGGGGTGGTAAAAGAGGGAGTGAGCAAGTACCCCCAGGAGGTCACCCCCCAGATGGTCCAAAACTTCTTGAGGGGCGGTGCCGGCATAAACGCCCTGGCCCGTGTGGCAGGAGCCAAGGTGCTGGTGGTGGACATGGGGGTCGCAGGTCAGATTGGAGAGATACCAAAGGGCGCATGGTTCCTGTCCAGGAAAATAGCCCACGGCACAGCCAACATGGCACGGGGGCCGGCCATGAGCCGAGAGCAGGCCCTGGCCTCCATAGAGGCTGGCATCTCCGTAGCCCTGGAGCTTGCCCCTGAATTTGATCTTTTTGCAACAGGGGACATGGGCATCGGGAACACCACCCCCAGCGCTGCGATCCTCTCTGTGATAAGCGGTCTTCAGCCGGCTGAGGTGACCGGAAGGGGCACCGGGCTGGATGACCAGCAGCTTCTTCATAAGACAAGAGTGATAGAGCAAGCCATCCTCTCCAACAAGCCGGATCCCTCGGATCCCCTGGATGTGCTCTCCAAGGTGGGGGGGTTTGAAATAGGGGGCATTGCCGGTGTGATCCTGGGATGTGCTGCCTGCCGGAAACCCGTGCTTGTGGACGGCTTTATCTCCACTGCAGGGGCACTCATAGCCAGGGGGCTTTCTAAGATCTCCTTGCAGTACATGATCGCTTCCCACAGAAGCGCAGAGAGAGGGCACAAGTTGGCTCTGGAACAGTTGGGGTTGACACCCCTTTTGGACCTGGATCTAAGGTTGGGAGAAGGAACAGGGGCTGCCTTGGCCATGCCCCTTGTGGAGGCGGCTTTTCGAATTCTGACTGAAGTGGCCACTTTTGAGGAGGCATCTGTATCCAAGGCCAAAGATTAGCCCGCATTGTTTTGGATCACCGGATGATGCGGGCCATCTTTAGGATATATCAGGGAGAACTCATCCAGGCTCAGAAACACCCTGGCTTTCTGTTCCAGATTCGTCCCTGGGTTGATTCGGGACATGGCGAAGTATACCCGGGGGCTTGGGGGCGTAGTCCCAAAAGTAACAGGCCTTGGAGAATATTACGGGTCAGAGAAATTGGGGTTGGGGCATCGCCTCTTGACCACAAAAAAAACCGCGGATCCCGGGAGATCCGCGGCCTGCGAATTTCTCTATATTTACGCTTGCATCCCTCGCGCCCGGGCCATGGCCTCCAGCCTGGCTATCCTCTCCTCTATGGGAGGATGGGTGCTGAAGAGCCTGGCTATCCCCCCCCCGGTCAGGGGATTGACTATGAACATATGGGATGTAGCGGGATTTGCATCCATGGGTATCTGCTGGGAGGCCATCTGGAGCTTCCTGAGGGCATTGGCCAAAGCCAAGGGCCTCCCGCAGATGCGAGCCCCCGTCTCATCAGCCCCGTACTCCCTGGCCCTTGAAATAGCCATCTGCACCAGCATGGCGGCTATGGGTCCCACTATCATCATCACAATGGCGGCTATCGGGTGGCCACCACCTTCTTCCTCATCGCTGGACCTCCCGCCAAAGATCATGGCCCACTGGGCCATCTGGGCCAGGTAGCTGATGGCCCCTGCAATGGTTGCGGCAACAGTGCCCACCAGAATATCCCTGTTACGAACATGTGCCAGCTCATGGGCCAAGACCCCTTGCAGCTCGCTGGGTGATAGTATCCTCAGGATACCGGTTGTCACAGCGACCGCCGCATGCTCTGGGTTTCGACCAGTGGCAAAGGCATTGGGCTGATCCTCATCGATTATGTAAACCTTAGGCATGGGAAGCCCCGCCCCCCTTGCCAGCTCGGCCACCATGGCGTGCAGCTCCGGGGCCTCGGCCTCGGAGACCTCCTGAGCCCTGTACATTCGAAGCACAATCTTGTCGCTGAACCAATAAGTGAAGAAATTCATTGCAAAGGCCATGATCAGGGCTATGGTCATACCCGACCGCCCTCCCAACAAAGCCCCGAAGCCCACCAACATGAGGGTCAGGGTCACCATGAGCACCATGGTCTTAAGCCCGTTCATTTTTCTTGCCCCTCCTGCTTCCAGCTCGATTGATCTTTGATCACAAAAAAACCTCCGCCGCAAACTCCCTGCAGCGAAGGTCTCGCCAGCCGGTCACTGACCGCCGGGCGGTGCCGGCCTGCCTTTCTTCAGACAGACGTGCTGACGGCCTCCGCCCTATAGCTACTCCCCTTCACTCTCCCCCTTTATCTAAAAGTGTAACTGTAGGGGGCTATGGAGGAATTCTCCAGTTGTTCGAAAACCACAGGACTTACCTTGCGAACCGAGCTACCAGTTCGGAGAATCCATCCAGCGTTAATATAAGAAACCATCCAGCGTTCTGTCAATGCCTCTAGCCCGGATTATTCTCCAAAGCCCGTAACTTTGGGGGCTACGCCCCCAAACCCCCGGTACACTTCGAGATGTTCTGACTCAAAGCACGACCAAAGCTGAAACCCAAAGGCAGGATGCTTTTGAGTATGGACCGGTTTATTCAAATATGTCATCAGAATAGCCCATATTATCCACTGATCGTGAATAATGGCGGCTAGCCTTTGAACTTGAAAAGTTTGCTTAGGAACATTCCCCGTCCAATACACTTGACTGCTGGGTTTTAGGCAAGTTATAAATGCCCTTCAGTCCTTTCCACTTAATTCGATGGACAGGCCATCCTGTGGGTATGGATTCCCGATATCCCCCAAAGGAAAGCCTGGAAGGAGCTGGTTATGGATTTAGGAGCACTGGGGGAAATTCACTTCACCTGGGATTTCCTGGTTTCTCTTTTGAGCATAGTTCTTATTGATTTAGTCCTGGCTGGCGACAATGCTGTGATTATCGCCATGGCTGTGAGAGGCCTTCCTTCCTCCCAGCGCAAGAAGGGCATTATTTGCGGTGCGGGAGCGGCCGTGCTTTTGAGGGTGCTTTGCACCTTTGTCACAGCCCAGCTCTTAAGGATCCAGTACGTGAAGCTCATCGGAGGTGCGGTAATAATCTGGATCGCCGTCAAGCTCCTAATGGAGGGAGCTCACGAAGAAAAACTACAAAGGGAGCCCAAAACAATATGGCAGGCTATTTGGGTCATTGTGGTGGCCGACATCACAATGTCAATAGACAATATGCTGGCTGTGGGAGGAGCTTCAAAAGGAAACGTTTTCCTGTTACTGTTCGGTTTAGGATTGAGTATTCCCTTGGTGGTCTTTACAAGCAACCTTCTTTCCATTCTTATGGACAAGTACCCCATCATTGTTTACATAGGAGCAGCAGTACTTGGAAGAGTCGGCGGGGAGATGATGATAACGGACCCTTTTATTGTCGGGGTCCTCAATCCATCTGTCTATGTTAAGTATGGCACAGAGGCGTTTTTCACAGTGGGAGTGATCGTGTGTGCGAAATTACTGGTGAGGCGAAAACTAAAGCACATGGCAGGAAAGGAAGAGGTCGTGCAAGACACTGACCCTGCAACAGGAGGAAGTTGATGGCTATCCTGTGTGTGTCGAGGCAGTTTTCATGTGGTGCGGAGGATATCAGCCGCCAAATAGCCCAGGATTTGGGTTACGACTATGTAGACAAGACTCGGCTTGCTCATGACTTGGGGGATTTCGGGGAAAAATGGAAGGAATTGCTGACGGACCGTGACGAGTCATGCCCCACTATTTGGGAACGATATGACAAAGGTTACAAGGCCATGGTCTGTCTAGTTGAGGCCAAAATATATGAATATGCATCCAAAGACAAGGTTGTCATTGTGGGCAGGGGATCGCACATTCTTTTGGGAGACTTGACCCCGGTTCTTCGTGTCCGTTTTTTTGCACCAGACTGGAAAAGGGTTGAAATCGTGATGCAAAGAGATGACATGGACAGGACCACGGCCGAATGGCTGATCAGGAAGGTGGATCGCGACAAAGCTTGCTATATTCAGGCTAATTACGGGAAATCCTTAGATGATCCTAAGGAATTCGATCTCGTTTTCGATACTTCAGAGCATTCTGCGGATCATATTGTGGAAGTGGTCCGAAAGGCTTTGCAGCATAAAGACGAAATCACATCAGAAGAAACCTGGCAGCGGCTTCGAACTTTGGCGCTAGCAGCCCTTGTGAAAGCTAGAGTCGCCACAGACCCTCGAGTATTTGTTCCCACCCTAGAGGTTCAAGAACAAGGTGGCGCCCTAGTTCTGTTGGGGGTTGTCCACAGTGAAAAAGAAATGAAGTTGGTTACCGAAATAGCCCAAGGGGCAGCTTCAAATGTTCCTGTAGTAAATAGACTTCGTTTCAGAATTGCTTGACCAAAACAATGTCAATGGCTCCTCTTTCTTGAATTCCTTTTGCGAATAGACGCCTTGGGGAATTTGTCACAAATACAGAGTATTTGTCATGAGGAGTGAGACTGAGCTTCCCTTGAGCTGAGTTGTGGGCTATACTTGGTGTCCGGGAGCCTTAAAAAAGGGGCCTAACCATTTTGCCTCCTGGAGTCGGCCATGAGTCTTAACGAGGTTTCCGGAGATTATCAGTTTTGGGCAAAATTTGGGGTTGCGGTTTCGTGTTTTCAAATAGTTAGCCTGCCGAAATCCGAAGCTTGGTAGTGTCGCCGATATATTGTAAAAAAGTGGGTTACTA
>Ga0101944_10002415_pt1 | contig 30371 bp, 30 predicted proteins | sample DewCreD2012metaG_FD_75245 | JGI IMG/M metagenome (GOLD analysis project Ga0101944, IMG submission 75245) | Hot spring sediment bacterial and archeal communities from British Columbia, Canada, to study Microbial Dark Matter (Phase II) - Dewar... ... | reverse complement strand
CACCCAGAGCGACGATGTCCCGTTCACTCCGGGCGACACCTTCACGCTGGAGTTTGGTCTGGCCAAACAAGTGCGGCCCGGTTGGGACCTCGGGCTGGTGGGTTACTGGCAGGAGCAGGTGACCGATGGCAAGAACGACGGCACGCCGGATGAACGGATTCTCGCGCTGGGGCCGGAAGTGGCGGGGCGTTGTCCCATCACCGGCATGGCGCTCTCTCTGCGCTACCTGCATGAATTCGAGGCGCGGCAACGGCCCGAGGGCCACACCGTCACGCTGACGTTGACGCATCGGTTTTGAACCGGACCCATGCCGCCGTTGGCCGCGTTTCGCAGGCTGTCCCCCCTAATGGTGACTTGGGTTGGGGCGCGGGATTGATAGCCTCCCCTCACCCAGCCAACCATCCCTGTGCGCAAGCGCAGCCAACCCAACCCAACTCGGGGCCGGACGAAAGTCCGGCCCTTTTTGTGCGGCTGGCAGCCGGGGCTGCCCGTGCCGCCAGGTCCGTCGGCCGGCTTCCGCCCCTTCCGCGCATGGGGACGAGCCGGCGTTTCCCGCCTGGTGGAAGGAGTGCCGAGAACTGGTTTTTCAGGGTGGTCCAACCGCGCGAATCAAACGGGATGACCGCGCGGGGAAACGTGGTTCAAGCCGTTGCGGGCGGCGGCTCCAGCCCAAACAGCGAGCGGAAGCCGGCACGCAGCGCTTTCAGCCCCTTGAGCACCCCCACATCCCGCACGTCGGTCAGGCCGGCGGAACGGGCCAGTTCCATTTCATGGCCCTTGTAGCGCGGCGGGAGGATGAAAATCGTTTTGGTGGCCTCGCCTTCCACTTTCATCACTTCTGGATAGAGAATGCCGCGGCCAACGGCGTATGTGCCCGCGGGCAGTTCCAACGTGCGCTTGGGCAGCACCAGCCACGGACGATACTCGAACGTGCGGCGGCCTTCCGCGTCGGTGTTCAGGCGGCCATAGGTGCGAATGGGCGTGTCGTTGATGGTGCGGGCGGCGAACATCCAGTTCAGGTTCGCGGCCGGCAGGAATCGGTGCCGCCGGAAGGTGAAGAAATCCCAGCAATACACCGAGCCGAGCACCAGGAGCCGGAACGCCCAGCCCGCCACATACCACGCCAGCAAGACCACCAGCAGGCTGAACAGCGCGCCCACCCACGGATTGATCCACGCCGTCACCGCCACCAGTCCGAGAATGGTGGCGCGGAAGGATTTCAACGCCGCGTCCACCGTGGTGAACGGGCTGATGAGAATGAGGATGTTGATGGCGTGCGACGACAACCACACGACCAGAAAAACCGCCACCGCAAAGGGCACGAGCAGCCAGTTGAGCACGTCGCCGCCCGAAACCGCCGCGAAGCCCGCCGCCGCCAACGCCTGCGCCGTGTCGTCCGCCGCCGAGGGAAACACCGTCACCATGAAGGGCACGAACGTGCCGGCGGCCAGCATGCCGCTCACCTTGTTTTCGAGCGCCTCGGCCACGTCGAACGGCTTCTTGAGCGCGGTGGGCGCGGCGGTGCCGAGCACGTCCTTCGCGATGACGAACCCCACCACCAGCAGGGCCGGCAGCCAGAACCACGGCTGCGCATACCAATGCAGGTTCGCCCGCTTGTCCGCCGGAGCCTTGACCCATTCATACGCGCCGACGGCCCCCACGCCGAGCAGCGGCGAGATGGCCACGCCCGTGACGGTGGACAGTGTCTTGGCGGCTTCGAGGCCCGGCGTGTGGCTCCGGGCAGGCTTCTTTTCGGCGGCGGCGACGGGCAACGCCAGCGTCCCGAACAGAACGAGCATCACTCCCCAACGCAGCATGGTTTTCATAACGTTGCGGCAGAATGGCCCGGCGGGCGGCTGGACGCAAGGCGGCGCAGGGCCCTCTGGGGAAGCTTCGACCTCCAAGAAGGGACGCGCAGCGGGGCCAGGAACCTGCCCGACGGCCCCCTCCCCCCGAACCCGGTAGTGGGACAGGCATCCTGCCTGTCCGGTGGCGCCGCCAAACTCGCGCTGGACTCACACCCAATGGACGCCTCACCGGACAGGCGGGACGCCTGTCCCACTACGGCGTCGGCGCTGCGGTTCGGGGGTTCAAAGCGCGAACTTCTGGTTGGGAGAATTCTCACCCGGCGAGACGCCACCCTCTCCCCCACCGGGGGAGAGGGCAGGGTGAGGGGGCAGTTCAGGGAAAGCGCGCCCGGAACAGCGGGTTCCGGTCTCCACCGGAGCGCTGCCGTTGGGCGGGGAGCGCTCGCGGCTCGCGTGACGTGGTCGGCGGCGCGCTGACCACCTCGTTCCACGGGCTTGGGCCGCACCGATGCGTGCGGGAAAGAGTCGTGCGGCGAGGGCCGCCAGCGGTCCGCGCCACCGCGTGCAACGGCAAGGGAGCGCCTCAAGCCAGCCCGAGGTTACGCAGGATGGCGGACGTGGCGGCGGCCTTGTTCAAGGTGTAGAAATGCAGGCCCGGCGCGCCGTGCGCCAGCAGGTCGGCGCATTGCCGCGTGGCATAACGAATGCCGAATTCCGCGCAGGCCGCATCGTCGTCGGCGAGTTTTTCCAGCTCCGCGCGCAGGGGGGCCGGCAGCCGGGCGCCGCACAAGGCGGTGAATTTTTGAATCTGCGCCGCGCTGCCAATCGGGATGATGCCCGGCACCAGGGGCACGCGGACCCCGCGCCGGGTGAGATAGTCCCGGAAGGCGTAGTAGTCCGCGTTGTCGAAGAAGAGCTGCGTGATTACGAAGTCCGCGCCGCACTGGATTTTGTGGATGAGCCGCTGCCAGTCCACCTCTTTGCCCTCCCGGCAGGCGACGTGACCCTCGGGAAACCCGGCCACGCCCACGCTGAACCCGCCCAGCTCGCGGAGCAGTTGCACCAGTTCGTAGGAATAGGTGAAGCCGCCCGGCGTGGCCTGGAACTCACCCGAGCCGCCCGGGGGGTCGCCCCGCAGGGCGAGGATATTCCGCACGCCCAGGGCGCGGGCCTGCTCGAGGATGGCGCGGGTCTGGGCGACGGTGGCGTTGACGCAGGTCAGATGCGCCATCGTGGGCAGGCGGTGTTCATTCTGGATGCGGGCGACGGTGTGGAGGGTTTTCTCCCGGGTGCTGCCCCCGGCACCGTAGGTCACGGAGCAGTAATCGGGACGCAGCCGACCCAGGGCGGGGATGGTTTTTTCCATCAGGTTCCGCTCGCCGTCGTCGGTTTTCGTGGGGAAGAACTCGAACGAGATGACCGGCCGTTTGTCGGCCTGGGCGGCGTAAATGTCGCGAATCAGATGCACGCGCGGAGTGTGGCACAGGACCCCTGAAAATCCAGCGCGGGGGCGTTCGTTGACAGGTGGGGCGCGGCTTCCTAGCCTGCGCGCCCATGTCGCGACTGCCCTTCGAACTGCTGCTGGCGCTGCGTTATCTGCGGCCCAAACGCACGTTCGTGTCGGTCATCACGCTGATCTCCGTGCTCGGGGTCACGCTGGGCGTGGCGGTCCTCATCATCGTCATCAGCGTGATGACCGGGTTCGACCGGCAGCTCCGGGACAAACTGCTGGGCTTCAACGCGCACCTCCGCATCGTCGCCCGCGGGGGGAACGTGGAAAATTATTCCGCCCTGGCCGCCGTCGTGCGCTCCAACGCGCATGTGCGCGGCGTCGCGCCCTTCGTGATGGGCCAGGTGCTGCTGGAATCGCATCCGCCCGCCGGCCAGTCGCTGGTGGCCGCGCCGTGGGTGCGGGGCGTCGAGCCGGAGGCGGAGGCGAGGGTGAGCACGCTGCTGACCAATGTGTTCACGGGTTCCGCTGACCTCAACGGACGCGGGATCATCGTGGGGCGGGATTTCGCGGAGACCATGCAGTTGATGGTCGGCGACCGCGTCTCGATTTTCTCGCCCAGCGCGCTCAAGCGGATGAAGGCGGCGCGCGACGGGGACAAGGCGCGGGCGGTCTTGCCGGACGATTACGAGGTGCGGGGGGTGTTCGACGTGGGCTACTACGAATACAATTCGGCGTTCGTGCTGACCTCGTTGGAGAACGCGCAGGAACTTTACGATCTGGGCGACACGGTGCACGGGTTGATCGTGATGCTGGACAATCCCGAAATGGCCGGGGTCGTGCGGCAGGAACTCTTCCCCGCGCTCGGCCACGATTACCGCATCGTTCTGTGGACCGAGGAAAACTCCGCGCTGCTCAACGCCATCGCGGTCGAGAAGAACGTCATGTTCTACCTGCTGTTCTTCATCATGATCGTGGCGGCGCTGTGCATTTTGAGCGCGCTCATCACGTTCGTGGTGCAGAAGACGCGCGAGATCGGGATGCTCAAGGCCCTCGGCGCGACGGGGAGGCAGATTTCCGGCATTTTTCTCGCGCAGAGCGCGTTCGTCGGGGCGATGGGCGTGGTGGCGGGGTTCGGATTGGGGCTGCTGGCCGTGCATTACCGCAACGAGTTTCTGCGCTTCATGCGCGACGCAACGGGCTGGCAGTTGTTCCCGGCGGAGATTTACGGCTTTGGCGAACTGCCCGCGCTCGTCATCCCGCAGGACGTGGCCATCATCTGCGGCGGCGCGTTCATCATCTGCCTGTTCGGGGGCGTCATCCCGGCGTGGCAGGCGGGCCGGCTCAAACCCGTGGAGGCGCTGCGCCATGAATGAGGCCATGAACGCTCAACGCTCAACATCGGCCTTCGCGGCGCCCCGTTCGAGGTTCAATGTTCGGCGTTCCATGTTCGATGTTCCTCCTCCCGCCGGAGGCCAAGCATGAGCGAGCCTCTCATCACCGCCCGCAACCTCCACAAGACCTACGCGCTCGGTCGGCGCACGCTCGAAGTGCTCCGGGGCGTGGACCTGACCGTCGCGCGCGGCGACTTTCTCGCGTTGCGCGGGGCGTCGGGCGCGGGCAAAAGCACCTTGCTGCACCTGCTCGGCGGACTCGACACGCCGAACCGCGGCGAAATTGTTTTTCAAGGGCGGAACCTCGCCAGCCTGTCCGCCGGCGAGATGGCCGGGTTCCGCAACCGCCGCGTCGGGTTCATTTTTCAGAGCTACCACCTCCTGCCGGAACTGGATGCGCTGGAGAACGTCACGCTGCCCGCCCGGATGGCGCGGGTTTCCGTGGCGGAGTGCGCGGCGCGCGGGCGGGCGTTGCTCGAACGGGTCGGCTTGCGGGACCGCGTGGACCACAAGCCCTACGAGCTGTCCGGTGGCGAGCAGCAACGGGTGGCGATTGCGCGGGCGCTCATCAACGAGCCGGAGTTGATCCTTGCGGACGAGCCGACGGGCAACCTCGACTCGCACACGGGAGAGGGGATCATGGACCTGCTGGGCGAAATCCAGCGCGAACGCCAGGCCACGCTCATCATCGCCACGCACGACGCCAAGGTGGCCGGCCGCGCGCCCCGGGTCATCGAACTGGTGGACGGGCTGATTCAGGCGTGATTGGCGATTGATGATTTACGATTTGCGATTGCCGCCCGCGATGAGCCACTCGTCGCGTAAAGCGTAATTCCAAATGAACCCTTGGGAAGAACGCTACCAATCCGGCGACACGCACTGGGACAAGGGCGCGCCCGCTCCGGGGCTGGTGGAGTTCCTGCGCGAGCATCCGGAGCTGCCGCGCGGGAGCGTGGCCGTGCCGGGCTGCGGCACCGGTCACGATGTGCGCGCCTGGTGCGATTTCGGGTTCAACGCGCACGGCTTTGACATCGCCCCCAGCGCGCTCCGGCACGCGCGGGAACGCACGGATGCCTGGGCGCAGGCGGGGCCGGCGAACCGCCAGATTCCCTCGTTCACCCGGTGCGATTTCCTGCGGGACGAACCGCCGTTCCCTTTCGACTGGGTTTTCGAGCACACGCTGTTTTGCGCCATCCAGCCGGAGGAACGTGACGCGTATGTGGAGGCCGCGTTGCGCTGGCTCAAGCCGGGCGGCGCGTATCTGGCGGTGAATTACATCGTCTGCGACGGCCAGCCGCCCTTCCCGGTCAGCCGCACCGAACTATGGCGAAGATTCCGTCCGCACTTTCATTTGATTGACCAATGGGTGCCGCGTTCGTATCACAACCGCACCGGGCGCGAACTGATGTGCTGGTGGCGCCGAAAGTGACTTTGCCAAACCCCGAAACACACGAAATGACACGAAATGGTGGAACCCACGCACAGCGGCGGCGTTTAGATTCCAAGACCCCGGTGACGCCTCGTTTCGCGTGCGCTTCCGTCAACCCCTTTCGTGGGTTTGTTGTATTTCGTGGTTAACCTTTATGACAAAACCCACCCTCGTCCTTCTCGCGGCCGGCATGGGCAGCCGTTACGGCGGCCTCAAACAAGTGGACCCCGTCGGCCCCTCCGGCGAAACCCTGCTTGACTACTCCATCTTCGATGCGCTCCGCGCCGGCTTTGGCAAGGTCGTGTTCATCATCCGCCACGACATCGAGGTGCAATTCCGCGAAGTCGTCGGCAAACGCTTCGAAGGCCGCGTGCCGGTGGAATACGCCTTCCAGGAATTGGGCGACCTGCCCGCCGGCTTCAAGGTGCCCGAAGGCCGCACCAAACCCTGGGGCACCACCCACGCCATTCTCGCGGCGGAAAAGGTCGTGCGCGAGCCGTTCACCGTCATCAATGCCGACGATTACTACGGACGCAGCTCGTTCCAGAGCATGGCGGTGCATCTCACCTCCGGCTCGCCCGATCTGGCCATGGTCGGCTTCCAGTTGAAGAACACCCTGTCCGAGCACGGCACGGTCGCGCGCGGCATCTGCACGGTGGGAGCCGACGGCTACCTCACCAGCGTCGAGGAACTCACAAAGATCGAGAAAACGTCCACCGGGGCCCGCGACGGCGACCGGGTGTTCACGGGCGAGGAACTAGTCTCGATGAACTTCTGGGGCTTTCAGCCGGGTGTGTTTCCGGACCTGCGGGCGAGCTTCACCGGGTTCCTGCAACGGGCGGGGAACGAACTCAAATCCGAGTGTTACATCCCCGCGACGGTCAACGAATTGATGCTGGCCGGGAAGGCGCGGGTCCGGGTGCTGAGCAGCCGCGACCCCTGGTTCGGCGTCACCTACAAGGAAGACAAGCCCCGCGTGGTCGAAAGCATCGCCCGGCTGGTCGCCAACGGCGATTACCCGGCGAAGCTGTGGTGATGGCCGGTGGCCGACGGGTTGGTCGCGGCGACGCCCGCAGGCGGACTCCGGGTGGCGGTTCATGGCTTGCTTTTCGCCTTGGACAAGGAGGTGAGCAACGCGGCAGGGCGGGCCAAACCATGATCCCTGCGGTGCGCTTCGGCACGCATTATCCTGCGTGCAGAGCCACCGCCGTCCACGCCGCCACCAGCAGGGCCGCGAAGCCGGTCAGCGCCAGCCATTCGCGCCAGGATTCCCGGCGCGTTGTCCGGCCGCGCAAAGCCACCGCCAGCAGCAGTCCGGTCGCGAAGCCGCCGCCGTGCGCCACCACATCCGACCGCGGGTCCAGTCCCAGGAGCGCAAACAACATGACCGCCGCCGCCAGACTGCCCAGCAGCCCGCGCCAGACGTGGCGGGTCTCCGCACCGACCGCGCGCGGCGCGAGGGCCAGCAACCCGAGGCAGCCCATCACCGCTCCCGACGCGCCCAGGCTGCGGGCCGTCGGCTGCAAGCCCCAGCTCAACAGATTCCCTCCCACGCCCGTCAACAAGACCGCCGCCAGCCCGGTGGCCGTGCCCCACCGCCCCAGCGCCAGTCCCACCAGGAGGAAGCCCGTGGTCAGATTGCTCACCAAGTGCGCGCCGTCGGCGTGCAGTTGCGTCGCCGTCACCAGCCGCCACCATTCGCCCTGCGCCACGGCGGTCCCGTGCATCATCGCCCATTCGCGCAACTCCGGCGTCCGCGTGGCCAAGGCGTGAATGGCGCCCAACGGCAACACCCACAACACCGCCGCCCAGTCGAACAGCACCCGCCCCGCAAGCACGGGCTGCTGCCACGGACGCGGCGCATTCTCCGCCTCGTAAAGCGCCAGCGCCCGCCGCGCCCGCGCCGCGTCCTGCGCCGCCAGCACCAGTCCCCATTGACCGCTCTCATCCGGCGGCGCGATGAAATGCGGAATGGCCTGGCTGGCGAGCACGAGGCTCCAGTCCATGGCCCGCGCCTGCGATGGCGCCGGCAAACGGAAGTCGTGCGGGAGGTCGGACATGGGGGCGTGGCTCGTGGTGCGGGAAGCATGGAACGGGTGGCGGCTGCGGGGCAACCTTCCTTTCCCCGGCGTGGCGATTTGCCCAATCTGCTCGAAAAGCGCGTGCCCGGCGCGCGGCCCCCCAACCGCCGCCCGGGGCGCGGGCGGGGAAAACCCCGGCAAACCGCCACTGTCACAAAACCGGCACAAAGCCGACATTGCCCCGGCACGCGGATTGCATTACACAACGCGCCCCGATTCGTCGGGGCATCGCACAACCATGAACAAGAACAAGAAATCACCGACCAAGGCGGCTGCGCCCGCCAAGGTGTCGAACCCGAAGGCGCAGACCACCCCGAAAACGGCCCGCCAGTCCCGAACCCGCCCCGCCGCGCCCGCCAGTCCAGTCGTCCGGCTGCAACTGGCCGTTGCCGGCGCCCGTTCCGTGGCGGTGGCGGGTTCCTTCAACTCCTGGCAACCCGAGCCGGCCACACAAACCGGCGACGGCGCGTGGGTCAAAGAACTGGCCGTCAAGCCTGGCCGCTATGAATACCTCTTTGTGGTGGATGGCCAGTGGTGCCCCGATCCGAACGCCCGCGAGCAGGTGCCGAATCCCTTCGGGGGCCAGAACTCGGTCCTGGTGATTGGGCAGTGAGGGCGGCTCCGCTCCCGCTGAACTTCCCCGGTGGAAGCGCCGGACGGCCCTGCCGGACCCCGCCGAACAAGGGTGGCCGCCACACGCGGCCAGCCTGCCGTTGAGCTATGTGCGGTGGCGGGAGGGGGTTCCGCAACCTGGGCGGCATGCGCTTCCCCGCCGCCCCGCTCGGCGCTTGAGTCGCGGCAGGTCGCTCCTAAACTCCGCGCGCCGTGCTGAATCTGAACTCCCTGAACCCGCAACAACGCCTGGCCGTCGAGACCCTGCACGGCCCGGTGTTGATCCTGGCCGGCGCGGGCACGGGCAAAACGCGCGTCATCACCTTCCGCATCGCGCACCTGATCGAGCGCGGCATCGCGCCCGGCAACATCCTCGCCGTCACCTTCACCAACAAGGCCGCGCGCGAGATGCGGGAACGCGTCAGCCAACTGGTGCCCCGGATGCGCCAGCCGGCGGCCGGCAGCGGACTGGCGCATCCGGTTGACCGCCCGACGTTGTGCACGTTCCATTCGCTCTGCGTCCAAATCCTCCGGCAGCACATCGAGAAGCTGGGTTACAAACGGAACTTCGTCATTTATGACGAGGCCGAACAGCTTGGCGCGATCAGGAAAATCATGGCGCAGATTTCCGCGAGGGGCGAGAAGACCGACCCGGCGGCCATTCTCGCCATGTTGAGCAAGTTCAAGAACGGCGGCGAGCGGGCGGCGGGGTTTGCCGATGAGAGTGTCCGCGCGCTCGCCCAGCATGTCCGTTCCCGCTACGAATCCGCCCTGCGCGCCTGCAACGCGGTGGATTTCGACGACCTCATCCTGCTGACCCTCCGCCTGTTCAAGGAGCATCCGGAGGCGCTGGCCGCCTGCCGCGCGAAGTTTCGTTACGTCATGGTGGACGAGTATCAGGACACCAACGCGGCGCAGTTCGAGCTGGTTCATTCCCTGACGAGCGGGCACCGCAATCTGTGCGTCGTGGGCGACGACGACCAGAGCATTTACGGCTGGCGCGGCGCGGAAATCGCCAACCTGCTCGACATGGAAAAACATTTTCCGGAGGTGAAGGTCATCAAGCTCGAACAGAATTACCGCTCGACGAACACCATCCTGCGCGCCGCCAACGCGGTCATCAAAAACAACGCCCGCCGGCGCGCCAAACAACTCTGGTCCGCCAGGGGGCACGGCGCGAAAATCACGCTGCACACCTTCGCGAGCGACGAGGAGGAGGCGCGGACCATCGTCGAGGAGATCGAATTCCAGCGGCTGGCCCGCCGGGTGCCGTGGGGCAGCCAAGCCATCCTGTTCCGCACCAACCAGCAGGCGCGTCCGCTGGAAATGGCCCTGCGCCAGGCCCGCGTGCGCTACCATCTCATCGGCGGGCAGAGCTATTTCGACCGGCGCGAGATCCGCGATGTGCTGGCGTTTCTCAAGGTGATGCTCAACCCCGACGACGACGTCAGCCTGCTACGCATCGCCAATGTGCCGGCGCGCGGCCTGAGCGATGTGACGATGGAGCGGTTGCTGGCTGCGAGCCATGAGCGCAAGAGTTCCGTTTTCGCCGCGATGCGCAATCCGGTGGTGCAGGCCACGTTTCCACTCAAGACCCGCGAGAGCATTGAACGCTTCGTCGCGCTCATCGAGCGCACCCGCGCCGCGCTGCACAACGCCGAATTCGCCCGGGATCCGCAGGCGTTGGAGAAATGGGCCGGCCATTTCCTCCACGAGATTGGCTACCTGGAGGAACTGCGCCGCGGCGAGAAGACGCCGGAGGCGGCCGATGCCCGCGTTCGCAGTGTGAAGGAGCTGATGGCCGAGCTGGACGCCCACGCCGAGGCGGGCGCAGCGCTGCACGAGCGTTTGCAGGGGTTTCTACAGGAAGTCACCCTCGACAACGAACGCGAGGACGAAAAGGACGAAAAGGTGGGCGACGCCGTGACCCTCATCACCATGCACTCCGTCAAGGGGCTGGAGTATCCGCACGTTTATGTTGTGGGGCTGGAGGACGGCCTGCTGCCGCACTCGCGGTCGAAGGCGGAAGGGACGCTGGACGAGGAGCGGCGGCTGTTTTATGTGGCCCTGACGCGGGCGCAGGAGCGGCTGACCCTGAGCCATTGCGAAGCGCGCAAGAAATACGGCCAGGCGGCGCCCTGCCACCCGTCACCGTTTCTGCGGGAGCTGCCCGAGGAACTGGTCGAACACGCGAACGAGAAGGCGAAACAGCCGGTCACGGTGGATACCGGCAAAAGCATGTTCGACCTGATGCGCGCGGCGCTCGAGTGACGGCTGGCGTGTTTTCCGGCTCGTCTTGCCGCGGGCCGCTGCTACACTGCGGCCATGCGCGTGGCGATCTGTCCCGGCAGCTTTGACCCGATGACCAACGGCCATCTGGATGTGATCCAGCGCGCCCTGAAGCTGTTTGACCGGGTGGTGGTGGCCGTGGCGCACAACGAGTCCAAGCAGCCGCTGTTCTCGCTGGCCGAGCGGATGGCGCTGGCCGGCGAGGCGGTCCGGCATCTGCCGGGCGTGGAGGTGGATTCGTTTGACGGGCTGCTGGTGGAATACGCCGAGCGGCGCGGGGCCCACGCGGTGGTCCGCGGGTTGCGGGCCGTGTCGGATTTTGAATTCGAGTTCCAGTTGGCGTTGATGAACCGGAAATTGAATGAGCGGCCGGAGACGATTTTCATGATGCCCAAGGACACCTACACCTACCTGAGTTCGCGCATGATCAAGGAGATCGCGCGGCTGGGCGGGGACGTGGGGGCTTTTGTGCCGGCCCATGTGCAGCGGGCTTTGGCGACCCGGCTGCGTGAAACGACGCCTTGACCATGCCCGTCATCGCCAATCTCCAGCATCTGGCCCGGGGGGAAGTCATCCTCAAGGATGAACTGCCCGCCGCCGAACTGGAACTCGGCCTGCACGACCCCGCCGTGCGGGCCGGGCCGTCACTGCGCTATGATCTGGTGGTGGAGCAGTTCGACCGGGCGTTGCTGGTCCGGGGGCGTCTGGAGATGACGCTGCATTGTGTTTGCGTGCGCTGTCTCAGCGAGTTCACCCAGGCCCTGCGGCTGGCGGAATGGACGTGTCATGTGCCCCTGGATGGGGAGGAGGCGTTGCCGGTGGCCGGGGATTGCGTGGACTTGACGCCCCGCATCCGGGAAGATATTTTGCTCGCACTTCCGCAGCATCCGGTCTGCAAATCCGAGTGCAAAGGTCTGGTTCAGCCCCCGCGGAGCAGTTCGCAACCATCCGGCAGACCGGACAATTCCCTCCCCGCGAGCGCGTGGAGTGAACTGGACCGGCTCAGGTTCTGACGATTCAGGAAAACACTATGGGTGTCCCAAAACGCAAACCGTCGCGCAGCCGCCAACGCATGCGCCGCGCTTACAACAGCGTGATCAAACTCCCCCAACTCGGCACCTGCCCGCAATGCGGCGCGCCCGCCCGGCCGCACCGGGTTTGCCCGGCCTGCGGCTTTTACAAGGGCCGTCAGGTGCTCACCATCACGGCCGGCGCCTGATCCTCCTCGCGGAGCGCGCGGAAAGCCTGGCTTTCCGCGCTCTTTTTTATGCGACTGGCAGTGGATGCAATGGGCGGGGATCACGGCTGCGCGGTGGTGGTGGAGGGAGTCCGCCGCGCCCTCGAGTCCGGCCTGAACGTGGCGCAGGTTTTTTTGGTGGGGGACGAAACCCAGCTCCGGACCGCGCTCAAGGCGGCGGGCGGCCAGGACCGGCGCGTCGAGATCGTGCATGCGTCCGAAGTCCTCACCATGGAGGACAAACCCGCCGTCGCCCTCCGCCGGAAGAAGGATTGCTCCATTGCCCGGGCCGCCGAACTGGTTCGCCACCGCAAGGCGGACGCCGTTATTTCGCTGGGCAACACCGGCGGCATTTTCGCCGCCGCGACGTTCAAGGTGGGCCGGCTCAAGGGGGTGGACCGGGGCTGCATCGCCACGGTGATCCCCACGCCCGAGCATGAGTTCGTGCTGTTGGACGCCGGGGCCAACATCGAATGCACCCCCCTCAACCTGTTGCAATACGCGGTGATGGGCAGCGTGTATTCGCGCGAAGTGCTGGGCTACGCCCGGCCCCGTGTGGGCGTGCTCAGCATCGGCACCGAGGACACCAAGGGCAACGCCCTGACGCTGGAAGCCTTCCGGTTGTGTCGGCAGGCGAGCTTGAATTTCATCGGCAACGTCGAGGGCCACGACCTGTTTCACAACCGCGTGGACGTGGTCGTCTGCGACGGTTTCGTGGGCAACATCGTGTTGAAGACCTGCGAAAGCCTGGCCACGTCCCTGTTTGGTTTCATCCGCGCCGAGCTGACCAAAAGCATCAAACGCAAGCTCGGCGCGTTGCTCGCGCGGAACGCCTTCCGCGCCATCAAGCGGCGCATGGACCCGGAGGTCTATGGCGGCGCGCCCCTGCTGGGCTTCGAGGGCCTGGTCCTGAAGGCGCATGGCTCCGCCCGCGAACGCGCCATTGCCAGCGCCGTTCGCATCGCTTCCGAGGCTGTCCACCATCACCTCAACGACATTCTCGTCCGCGAAATCGCCGCCGCCAATTCGGTGGCCGCGTTGGCCGGGGTGGCCACGTCCGCCGCGCCGGTTACCGAATGACATGAGCAACCCCGCCCATCCGCAACTCAAGCATCCCCGCGCCCGGCACAATTTCCAGGGCCGCACCTGTTCGGTCACCGGCATCGGCTCCTACCTCCCGGCCCGGGTCCTGACGAACGCCGACCTGGAAAAAATGGTCGAGACCAGCAACGAGTGGATTCTCACCCGCACCGGCATCCGCGAGCGCCGGCTGGCTGCCGCCGATGAATTCACCTCGGACATGGCTGCGGCCGCCGCACAGAAGGCGATGCAAATGGCCGGCGTCACCGCCGACCAGATTGACCTGATCATCGTGGCCACGATCACCCCGGACATGCCGTTCCCCAACACCGCCTGCCTCGTGCAACGCAAGCTCGGCGCGCGCCGGGCGGCCGCCTTTGACATCGAGGCCGCGTGTTCCGGCTTCATTTACGCCCTCGAAATCGGCCAGCAGTTCATCATGTCCCGCACCTGCGAGACGGTCCTGGTCATCGGCGCCGAGAAACTCTCGACCATCGTGGACTGGACGGACCGCAACACCTGTGTGTTGTTCGGCGACGGGGCGGGGGCGGCGATTTTGCAAAACCGGCCCCACTCCCACGGCCTGCTGACCGCCGTCATGGGGGCCGACGGCGACAACGCCGACCTGCTGTTCATGCCCGGGGGCGGCAGTCGCTGCCCGGCCACGGGTGATTCGGTCGCCGCGAAACAGCACTTCCTGCGCATGAGCGGCAAGGAGACGTTCAAGAACGCGGTGCAGGCCATGTATGGCGCGGCCACCGAAGCGTTGCGCCGCTGCGAACTCGGGATTTCCCAGATCAAATGCGTCATCCCGCACCAGGCCAACCAGCGCATTATTGACGCCGTGGGCGAACGGCTGGGCGCGAAGCCCGAACAGTTGTTCGTCAACCTGGACCGCGTGGGCAACACCTCGGCCGCCTCGGTGGCCATTGCCTTTGACGAAGCGGTCGCGGCGGGCCGCATCCAGCGGGGCGACCTGGTGCTTCTGGTGGCGTTCGGCGCGGGTCTCACCTGGGCCGCCGCAGTCATCGAATGGTGACCCCGTTGACGCCGCCGCAACGTGTGATACGTTCCTCGCAGATTATATGAGCGCTCGCAAATCCTCCGCCGGTTTTGCCCCGAAGGTTCTCGTTCAAGCCCGCCAGACCGCCCTCACCCTCTCCGAGGAGGCCGTATTGATACACCGGGGCGGCATCGAATTTCGCAGCCCCACGCCGCTGCACCCCTGGACGGAAATGACCGTCTCGCTCCGCGCGCCCGACAATGGCACCGTCAATTGCACCGGCGTGATCGTGGCCTGCTCCGGCAACCGCCATTCCGGCTACCACGTCTCGATGGTGTTCACCAGCCTCTCGCGCTCGGCGCAGGCCCGGCTGGCCGCGCTCGCGCAATCCCCGCTGGCCTGAGCCATTCTCTGCCGCTATACTCGCGGCATGGAACTCTTCCACAAAATTCTCAAGGCGGGCGTTGAAAGCCACGCCTCCGATGTCCACCTCAAAATTGACGGCCCGGTCATTTACCGGATCAACCGGGAACTGGTCGCCGCCGAGTGCCCCTATCCCACCGAGGAGTGGATGAACAAAATCATCCGCGCCATCACGCCGCCGCATCTCCAGGCCAAGCTGGAGGCCGAACGCGAGGTGGACTTTTCCTACCACTTGCCCGGCGTGGGCCGGTTTCGCACCAACCTCTTCCAGCAGCGCGGCCAGTTCGCCCTCGCCATGCGCCATGTGAAGGCCGACGTTCCCCCCTTCCACGAACTCGGCCTGCCCGACACCCTCAAGCAGATTGCCGAATCGCCGCGCGGCATCGTGCTCGTTGCCGGCTCCACCGGTTCCGGTAAATCCACCACCCTGGCCGCGATGATCGAGCACCTCAACGCAAACAAAAAGAAGCACATCGTCACGATGGAAGACCCCATCGAATACGTGTTCGAGGACAACCAGTGCGTCATCGAGCAGCGCGAGGTCGGGCTGGACACCCTGTCGTTCCATCATGCCCTGAAACACGTGCTCCGGCAGGACCCGGACATCATCATGATCGGTGAAATGCGCGATGCCACCAGTTTCATGGCCGCCATGAGCGCCGCTGACACCGGCCATCTGGTGCTCTCCACCCTGCACACCACGAACGCCTCGCAGTCCGTCACCCGCATCCTCGACTTCTTCAAGTCGGACGAGCGCGAACAGGTTCGCCGTCAGCTCGCGGGCACGCTCCGCGCCGTGGTTTGCCAGCGCATGGCGCAAACCGTCAACGGACGCATGACGCCCGCCATGGAAATCATGATCAACACTCCCACCGTGAAGAAAATGATCGAGGAAAACCGGCTCGACAAGCTCGCCGCCGCCATCGAGACCGGCACGGACGACGGCATGATCAATTTCAACCAGTCCCTCTTCAAACTCGTGCAGGAGGGCAAGGTCACCAAGGAGGAGGCGCTCGCCAAGGCCAGCAACCCGCAGGCCCTCGAGATGAACTTCAAGGGCATCTTCCTCGACGAAGGCCGCCGCATCCTCGGCTAGGCCGACAAGATGGGAGTGGAATGTCCGGGGAGCAATGCCGCCCCGAGCTGTGGGTGGTCCGACGCGCCCTCGCGTCGAACACGAGGGCATGATGACGCCCCAGACGGTGGGCGCGTTTCGTCGGCCCGGGCGGCCGGCAAAGGCTCGGCCCCGGGTGCCGGGCTGCTCCGGCAGCGGCGGACGTGAAGTGTCGGCCTGGGGCTGGGTCAGTGCTTTCCGCGCCGGCTCTTGCGGTAGTTCACCGGTTGCCTTGTGGGAGCATTCCCTTCCGTCATCCGCTTCAACTCCTTGATCTGGTCGCGCAGCAGCGCGGCCTTCTCAAACTCCAGATTGTTCGCGGCGCTGATCATTTCCTCCTCCAATTCGCGGAGGGTTTCCGTCAGATCCAGGTCGGCCTTGGCATCCTGCAAAACGCCAGCGGCGACGCCGCGCTGTGCGTTCCGCACGACCAGGCTTTCCTCGAGGGCGCGCACCACGCTGCGCGGCGTGATGTTGTGGGCCTGGTTGTAGGCCAGTTGCTTTTGCCGGCGATATTCCGAGACCGCGAGAAATTTCTGGATGCTCTGCGTCTTCACGTCGGCATACAGGATCACTTCGCCGTTCAAATGCCGCGCCGCGCGACCCGCCGTCTGGATCAGGCTCGTCGCGCTGCGGAGATAGCCTTCCTTGTCCGCGTCCAGAATGGCGACCAGCGAAACTTCCGGCAGGTCAAGGCCTTCGCGCAGCAGGTTGATGCCGACGAGCACGTCGAACTCGCCCTTGCGCAACGCCCGCAGAATTTCCACCCGCTCAATCGCGTCAATTTCGCTGTGGAGGTAGCGCACGTTGATGCCGATGTCGCGGAGGTAATCGGTGAGCTCCTCCGCCGTCCGCTTGGTGAGCGTCGTCACCAGCACGCGTTCCCTGCGCTCCACCCGCTTGCGGGCCTCCTCGATGAGATCATCAATCTGGCCGGCCAGCGGCTTGAGCTTGATGGTGGGGTCAATGAGGCCGGTGGGGCGGACGACGAGTTCCACGACGCCGGGCTGCGTAGCGGCGTTCGGCAGCGCGCCGCCCATATCACCGGCTTTCTGCCGAAAGCCGCTACGAGCAAAGTTGTCGCGCGTCCACTCCAACTCCCTCGGCCCGGGCGTGGCGCTCACGTAGATGGTCTGCCCCTGCAACGCCTGAAACTCCTCAAACTTCAGCGGCCGGTTGTCCAGGGCGCTGGGCAGGCGGAACCCGTAGTCCACCAACACCTGCTTGCGGGAACGGTCGCCCTCATACATCGCCCCAATCTGTGGCACCGTGGCGTGCGACTCGTCAATCACCAGCAGGTAATCCCGGGGCAGGAAATCCAGCAGAGTGGTGGGCCGCGAGCCGGGGGGGCGTCCGCCGATGTGCCGCGAGTAATTCTCGATGCCGGAGCAGAAGCCCATTTCCTCCATCATCTCCAGGTCGTATTCCACGCGCTGCTTGATGCGCTGCGCCTCGATCAGCTTCCCGTGCTTCTCGAACCACGCGATGCGTTCGCCCAGTTCCTCGCGGATGGCGAGGATGGCCGGCTTCATCTTCTCCGCCGGCGTGACGAACTGTTTGCCGGGAAACACTGTGACATGCTGGAGCGATTCAATCTTTTCGCCCGTCAACGGATCGAACCGCGTGATGCGCTCGATTTCATCGCCAAAAAACTCCACGCGCACCGCGTCCTCCGTGTAGGCCGGGCGCACCTCGATCACATCGCCGCGCACCCGGAACTGGGCGCGCTCGAAGGCGATGTCGTTCCGCGTGTATTGGATGTCCACCAGCTTCGCCAGGAATTGCTCGCGCGAGAAATGCTGCCCCACCTGCACATGCACGAGCATCGCCTCGTAATCCTCCTTGCTGCCGATGCCGTAGATGCACGAAACGCTCGCCACGACCACCACGTCGCGCCGCGCGAACAGGCTGCTCATGGTCGAGAGCCGCAGCCGCTCGATGTCGTCGTTGGTTGAGGAATCCTTTTCGATGAACGTGTCCGTGCGCGGGATGTAGGCCTCGGGCTGGTAGAAATCGAAGTAGCTGACAAAGTATTCGACGGCGTTGCGCGGGAAGAAGCCCTTGAACTCGGCGTAAAGCTGCGCCGCCAACGTCTTGTTGTGCGAGAGGACGAGCGTGGGCCGGTTCACCTTGGCGATGACATTGGCGATGGTGAACGTCTTGCCCGAGCCGGTGACGCCGAGCAGCGTCTGATGCTTCGCGCCCGCTTCCAGCCCCGCCGTCAGCTTGGCAATGGCCTGCGGCTGGTCGCCGGCGGGTTCGTAGGAGGAGACGAGTTCAAACATGGGGGCTGTGGAGCCAGTCGCGTGGATTCTACCGCAGTGCCTTCAACAGTCGTTTGGGATGAACCGGGTGAACCGGCGGCAAATCCGCGGCATTGAAGGCCAGTGTCAGGGCGTCCTCGTCAATCCCCAGGAGGTGCTTGTCGGAAGTGACCAGCATGGGAATGTTGCCGAGCGATGTCTCGGCGAGAATAAGCCCGTCATCCCACTCTTCATCTGGAATCAGTTGCAGTTCCGACAATCGTCGGCGGAATTGCTCCGCGATGGCCAGACTCGTGTCCGAAAGCGAATAGGGCAGGCATTTCCAGGCGCGCAATTCCTGCAATGCGCGACCGGCCAGAGTTCGCTGGGGCTCGCCGCCGTAAGTGCTGAGAAGGTTCAATTCAACCGCAGCGGTTGGCGGCAGGAGGAATTCGTAACCGCGGGCCTGAAACTCTTCCCTGAAGTCGTGCGCGAAGTCCCTCCCCTCCGCCAGATCGAGGAGGAGGTTAGCGTCCAGTGCCAGTTGTTTCTTTGGGCTGGCCGCCATAAATTTTCACCATGGCCTGACGAAAATGTTCGGCGCGTTCGGTTGGCGTCAGCTTGCTGGCCAGCCGCCGCGCCTCGGACGCCCAGCGAGTCCCGTTGGTTTCCGCCGGGTAATCGAGCTTTTTTCGTCGGGGCGCTGGGCGCTTCATACGAGTGGAAGCTATTCCATGCGCGGAGGGGGTGCAAGGAGAACGCCTGCCCGGAGGGGGAGAACTAACGGTTGCTGCACGCGCTCTTGAGCACTGGAACCGCTTCAGCCACCACCGACCGGATGCGCGCCAGCCGGCGATTCCACGCCAGCGCCATTTCCCGGTCCAGCGGTTGGAGCCAGTCCGGTTGCAACTCCATGACCTCGGCTGGGTCAAATTCTCCGCGCGCCGGACCGGGAAGGAACGCCGCGCACGCGCCGCCCTGGACGGCCCGGGCAATCAGCGGAAACGACGAAAGCTCCAGCACGACGTTCAACGCCACCTTTTTCCGGCGCGTGATGCGCTCAAGCCCGGCGCGAAATTCCCCGGCTCCCTCCAGCGTCGCCAGCGGCAGCCGGGAAATCTGGGCAGGCGTCAATCCATCCGCATTCTTTCCGGCCAGCAAGCGACGGGGCACAAACAGCGAGAACTCCATTTTGCCCAACGGCGCGCACTCCAACTTGTCCGCCGCACCCTGGCGCACGATGCCCAGGTCAATCGTTCCCTCCGCCAGTCCGCTCGCGATTTCCGCGCTGGAAAGATTCAACAACCGCAACCGGCCGGCGGGCAGTTTGGCTTGCAGTTCCGCCAGCTTGGGCAGCAGCACCCACTGGATGATGCTGTCGCCTGCCGCCAGCGTGAGTTCCGGTCTGGCCCCGGCGCAGTCGTGTTTGAAATCCTGCAAGCCGGCCAGTTGCTCCCGCGCGAGCGTATGCAACCGCCGCCCCGCCGCCGTGAGGGCCACGCCGCGACCGCTCCGGCGCATCAGTTCCACGCCGAAGAACTCCTCCAGTTCCTTGATCTGCCGACTGAAGAGGCTTTGCCGCGTGAGGTCGCCCTTGGCCGCCTTCGTCACGCCCCCCGCCTCGGCCACGAGGCAGAAGCTTTGCAAGCGGTCGAGCGAAAGGCCGGATTTTTGAAGTAGCTTTTCAAGCATGAAGTGCCGTGGCCCGCTCCCGTTCCTGCTGCGCCTCGAAGAAACCAGCCCAGCGGATGAAATCGCGCGACTGCTCAAGCTCGCCGGCACGGTAGCAATGGTAAAAGTCCGAGGACAGCAGCCCGTATTGCTCCTCCAACGCCGCCAGTTCGGCGTCCAGCCCGTGAATATCCCGGATGATTTCTTCGCGTTTCATGCCTGGAAAATACTTCGCTACGCGCCACTCAACAAGCCCGCAAAACCGCCCAGTAGCGGCAGGCATCCTGCCTGCCGTAGAGCCGGGCTTCCCAGCCCGGCGGAAAGGCCGCACGCAATCTGAAGGCGCTGGGAAGTTCGCAAGTCTTGCTTGCATTTCACGGTTCTTCCGGGCGGCTGGAAGCCGCCCTCTACGTCAGGCAGGATGCCTAACGCTACAATCCAGCGGCAACCATGCCTCCGCAGTTATCCCCCCTGCGTTTATTCGCCTAGAACAAACCGGCGGGCGGGGCAATACTGCGGCCATGATAACGGAACTGAAGCTCACCAACTTCAAGGCGTTCGGCGCGACGCAGCGGATACCCATCAAGCCGCTCATCCCACCATCATCTATATCGAGCGGGACGGTCAGCCGGCCCAGATGCGGGTGGATTAGCCTTAAATTCGAAGTGCGAAATCCGAGTCCCCGATGGCTGAAGTTCGTCCTTTCGCGCAGGCTCTGGGCGCAGGCTTTTTGGCATTGGTGCCAGTCCTGATTCGGGCTTCTTCCGGTTTTTCGGGAACTCGGGCTTCGGGCTTCGGGTCAAGTTCGCACTCCGCTGTGCAAGCTGCTTAATCCAGCAACAAAAACCCCGTCCACCCTGCGGGGGACGGGGTTGGGGGCGGTCGGTTTGGCGGGAAATTATTTCTTCCCGGCAGCTTCCTTCTTGAGGCGCTCGACGTCCTCGGCCTTGATGGTTTCGATCTGGGCGCCTTTCTTCATTTCCTCGGCGGAGGGCACCTTGATGATGTCGCTGACGATGGGTTCCGGGCCTTTGGTGGCGAGGAGTTCCACCTCGAACACCAGCGTCGAGCCGGGGGCGATCTGCGGGCCGCGTTGCTGGTCGCCGTAGGCGAGTTCGGAGGGGATGAACAACTGCCATTTCGAGCCGACGGGCATGAGCTTCAGCGCCTCGGTCCAGCCTTTGATGACGCCGGTGACGCCGAAACTGGCCGGCTCGTTGCGGCTGTAGGAGCTGTCGAACTCGGTGCCGTCAATGAGCGTGCCGCGATAGTGGACGGTGACTTGATGGTTGTCCTTGGGCCGTTCGCCGTCGCCCTGCTTGAGGACCTTGTATTGGAAGGCGCTCCTGGTGCCGTCGGGGAGGGTGACTTCGTGAATTTTGACGCCGTCTTTTTTGGCATTTTCCTCGAGGAAGGCGCGGCCGGCGTCGCGGTTCCCCTGGGCGGCTTCCCGGCGCTTTTCCTCGGCCTTCTGGCGGAGTTCCATCTGGTAGGCGTTGAGCACGGTGCGGGCCTCCTCCTCGGACATGGCGGGTGCCTTGTCGGCCATGATGTCTTCGAGGCCGCGGGCGATGAGGGCGGGGTCAATCTCGAAGCCGTTGGCCTTGAGGTTGCGGCCCACGTTGAGGCCGATGGCGTAGCTGACCTTGTCCTTGGTGGAGTCGAGCGGGGCGGGTTGCGCGGCGACCGGGGTGGCGAGCACGCAGGCGGCCAGCAGGGTCAAGGGCAGGAGTTGGGGATGTTTTGTCGAGTTCATGTTCATGCAAACGGGTTTGTCGGGCGGTATTTAACGCAGCGGGGCGAATTGTCCAGCGGGAAGGCGGCGGTCAACTGCCACGTCGGCGGCCCGAAACGCCGCGTGGCCGAATAAAGGGTTTCGCATTGGGGCAGGCGCGCCTAGTTTGCGGGGGTGAAGGTTGACCATTTCCAGGAGCCGATCGCCCGGTATGCCAGCCAGGATTACACGGCGCTGGAGGCCGGGCTGACGGTGGGCGAGGCGCTGGCGCAGATCCGCGAGCGCGGGGTGGCGCAGCAGATTGTCTATTTCTATGTCGTGGACGGGGAACGGCGGCTGGCGGGCGTGGTGCCGACGCGGCGGTTGTTGACGGCCCAACTGACGGAACGACTGGTGGACATCATGGTGGCACGGGTGTTGACGGTGCCGGCGACGGCCACCGTGCTCGAAGCCTGTGAACTCTTTCTGCTGCACAAGTTTCTGGCCTTTCCCGTGGTGGATGAAGAGCGACGGCTGGTCGGCGTGGTGAATGTGCAAATGTTCACACAAGAGGTGCTGGACCTGGGCGAGCGGGCGTGGATGGACGATGTGTTTCAGACCATCGGTTTCCGGGTGGCGGAGCTGAAGAATGCCTCGCCGGTGCGGGCGTTTCGCATCCGGTTTCCGTGGCTGGGGGCGACGCTGGCGGGCGGGCTGTGCTGCGCGGTGCTGGCGGGTTTTTACGAGCTGACGCTGGCGGCAAGTCTGACCCTGGCGTTTTTCCTGACGCTGGTGCTGGGGCTGGGCGAGAGCGTGGCGGCGCAGTCGGTGACCGTCACGGTGCAGACCCTGCACGGGCGGGCGGTGACTCCCGGGTGGCTGCTGGGGGCGCTGCGGAAGGAACTGCTGACCGCGTTGTTGCTCGGGCTGGCCTGTGGCGTGGTGGTGGCGGTGGTGGCGTGGCTCTGGCGGCAGCACGCGGTGGTGGCCGGGGTCATCGGGGCGAGCATCACGCTTTCGATGACGACGGCATGCTTGATCGGGGTGGCGGTGCCGGCGACGCTGCATCATTTCAAGCTGGATCCGCGCATCGCCTCCGGGCCGGTCAGCCTGGCGCTGGCGGATATTTTTACGCTGCTGGTGTATTTCAACCTGGCGGCGTGGCTGCTGTGAGCGGGGGGCCCGGCTGGCGCGGTGCCCGGGGCTGCGCTATTTTGTGGCGCGCCCAACCGAACTTTCATGGACCGCAAATCGCAGTCAGGTTGTTTCTGCGCCGGACGGGCCTTCACGCTCGTCGAGTTGCTGGTGGTCATCGCGATCATCGCCCTCCTCGCGGCTCTGTTGTTGTCGGCGCTGGGGCGCGCGAAGGAGCGGGCCTGGACGGTGGGGTGCCTGAACAATCTGAAGCAACTGGCCACCTGCTGGCACCTGTATGCGACCGACCACGACGACCACCTGCCGCCCAACAACTCGGTGTATAACATTCAGAACCATCAGGCGCTGATCACCGGCGGTTCGTGGTGCACGAACCTCGCCCCCTACGATGCGGATCCCGGCAGCATCAGTTCCGGCCACCTGTTTCCCTACAATCAGAACATCGGCATTTACCGCTGCCCGGCGGACCGCTCGACCGTGGTGGACCGGGACACGGGCCAGTCCGCCGGCACGCCGCGGCTGCGCAGCTACAACCTGAGTCTGTCGAACAATGGCTGGCCGGAGTTTGCCTGGGGGCAGAACCGCTGGCATCCCAGCTTCAAGAAGTTCACCGACATCCGCCGGCCCGATCCCTCCGCGTTGTTGACGTTCATCGAGGTGCATGAGGACAGCATCTTCGACTCGTTGTTCGGAATCCCCACGGACCAGTATTTCCCGGGCTGGAATCAATGGTGGGACGTGCCCGCCAACCGCCATCAACAGGGCGCGTGCGTGGCGTTTGCCGACGGCCATGTCGAACGCTGGCGCTGGCGCGTGCCCAAGCGGGTGACGGTGACGATGGGTGGACAGGCGGTTCCGGCGGAGGAGCTGGCCGACTTCCAGCGCGTCAAGGCGGGCGTGCGCCAGCGTTGGGATTGAACGCGGAAGCGCGCCAAATCACCCTTCCCAAACCCCCGCCTTTCCCCTACCGTGCCCCTCCGCCGACGGAGGCTTTTCCCACGCCGGGCGGCGGAAATCCACATGGCTCTCATCGTCCAAAAATACGGCGGCACTTCGGTCGCCAACCCGGACCGCATCAAGAACGTGGCGGCGCGCGTGGCCCGTTACCGCGCCCAGGGCGACCAGGTGGTCGTCGTGGTTTCAGCCATGAGCGGGGTGACGGACAGCCTCATCAAGCTGGCCAAGGAAATCATGCCGCTGCCCGCCGAGCGCGAGATGGACATGCTGCTGGCCACCGGCGAGCAGACCACCATCGCGCTCACGGCCATGGCGCTGCACGCGCTGGGCGTGAATGCCGTCTCGATGACCGGCGCGCAGGCGGGCATCATCACGGACAAGGTTCACACCAAGGCGAAGATTCAAAACATCACGCCCAAGGCCATCCATCAGCAACTCGACGCCGGGCATGTCGTCATCGTGGCCGGGTTTCAGGGCGAGACGCCGGACGGCCAGATCACCACGCTGGGGCGCGGCGGCTCGGACCTGTCGGCCATTGCGCTGGCGGCGGCCTTGAAAGCGGACCTCTGCCAGATCTACACGGACGTGGACGGCGTCTATACCGCCGACCCGCGCATCGTTCCGGCGGCGAAGAAGCTCGCGGAGATTTCGTATGACGAAATGCTCGAACTGGCCAGCCTGGGCGCCAAGGTGATGCAGTCCCGCTCCGTCGAGTTCGCCAAAAAATTCGGCGTCATTTTTGAAGTCCGCTCCAGTTTGAACGACAATCCCGGAACCATCGTGAAAGAGGAAACCAAATCCATGGAAGGCGTCGTCGTGCGCGGCGTCTCGCTCGACAAGAACCAGGCCAAGATCACGCTCATCAACGTGCCCGACCGCCCCGGCATGGCCGCCCGCATCTTCAAGGCGCTGGGCGACGCCGCCATCAACGTGGACATGATCGTCCAGAACATCAGCCACGGCACCGGGCAGCCGATGACCGACGTCTCCTTCACGGTGGACAAGCCCGACCTGCTCAAGGCGAAGCGGGTGATTGACGGCCTGAAGGCCGAACTGGGCCTGCGCGAGGTTCTCGCCAACGAAAACATCGGCAAGCTCTCCATCGTCGGGGTCGGCATGAAGAGCCATACCGGTGTGGCGGGCAAAATGTTCGAGGTGCTCGCGCGCGAGGACGTGAACATTGACATGATCTCGACCAGCGAAATCAAAATCTCCGTGGTCGTGGACCTGGCGAAAGGCGAGCAGGCGATGCGCGCCGTGCATGCGGCCTTCCTGGGGTGATTGCCCGGCGCCCGCCCGCGCCGCCCGGCGGGGGCGGCCCGGTCAACCCGCCGCGAGAAATTTTCCGGGATTCAAAATGCCCTGGGGGTCAAGCGCGTGTTTCACGGTCTGATGCAACGCCCGCACTCCGGGCGAGACGGCGTCCGGCCACCAGCGCTTTTTGGCCAGCCCGATGCCGTGTTCGCCGGTGATGCTGCCGCCCCACGCAATCACCTGCCGGAATAAATCATCGAGGCACGCCTCCGAGCGGGCTTTGGCGTCGGGCTGGTTGAAATCCACCATCACATTCGTGTGGATGTTGCCGTCACCGGCATGGCCGAAGCACGCGATGGGCAGCCCGTGTTTTTTTTGCAGTTGCGCCGCGAAGCGGAACAACGCCTGAAGCTTGCCGCGCGGCACCACCACGTCCTCGTTCAGCTTCGTCAGCCCGGTGTCGCGCAAGGCGTAGGAGAACTCCCGCCGGATTTTCCAGATTTCCTCGCATTGCGCCGCGCCCAGTCCGCGCGCCAGGGACAGCGGCCGGTGTTCGCGGATGAGATTCTCCAGCGCCTTCAACTCGCCGCGCACGGAGCGTTCATGGCCGTCGAGTTCCACGATCAAGTGCGCCTGGCAGCCGCGCAGGCGTTCGCTCCTCGTGCGGCGGCAGGCGGCGGCCAGGGTGAAGGCGTCCGCCACCTCCAGCGCGCAGGGCAGAAACCCGGCGGCGAAGATGTGCTCCAGCGCGGCCAGCGCGTCGCGCGTGCGGGCGAAGCCGATGGCGAGGTTGGCGCGGAAGGGGGGCAGGGGCAGCAGCTTCAACGTTGCCTCGGTGACGATGCCCAGCAGCCCTTCTGACCCGACGAACAACCGGTGCAGGTCGAAGCCGGTTTTGTTCTTGTGCGTGCGCCCGCCCAGCCGGACGAGGTCGCCGTTGGCCAGCGCGACCTCGAGGCCCAGCACGTAATCGCGGGTGACGCCGTATTTCAAGCAACGCGGGCCGCCGGCGTTGGTGGCGATGTTGCCGCCGATGAAATTGTCCGCGCGGCTCGCCGGGTCCGGCGGATAAAACAGGCCGCGCCGTTCGACTCGCGCCTGGAGTTCGGCGGTGATGACCGCCGGCTCGACGATGGCCACAAAATCCCGCGCGTTGATTTCCTTGATGCGGTTGAGCCGCGTGGTGGAAATCACGAGGCCACCCCGCACCGGCACACAACCCCCGACGTAACCATGCCCCGCGCCCCGCGCGGTCACGGGCAGCCGGTGCGCGCTGGCGAATTGCAGCAACCGCGCAATCGTCGCGGCGGAACGGGGCCGGGCCACGGCGGCGGGCATGGCGCTGGCGAACCACTTGTCGCCCGCGTGGGCCTGGCAGGTGGCCTGATCGAAGGCGATTTCGTCCGCGGCCAGCAGGCGCCGCAGTCCGGCCGCGATGCGGGAGGGCAGGGGAGTCATGGCAGATCAATCCGCCGGCGGAATGACGGGCGGGGCGTCCTCGGCATCGGCGGACAGCAGCAGGCGCGCGTCGTCGGCCTCGCTTTCGGGCACCTGCACGCGGATGCCGCCGGCGGCGAGGGCGTAACCTTCGATGCTGAAGGAGGCGAGTTCGCCGGTGACCACGGAGTGGAGGCCGGCGGCCTCGAGGCGCGAGTGAACCAGTTGCGCGTCGGCGGCGCTGAACGCGGTGTGAACGGTGACGAGGCTCATGGGGTGGCGGGAGGGCCGGCCGATTGTGTGTGGCTCAGGCTCGGGCGCAGGTCGGCGAACACCATGACGCCCGCGCCGGTCTGGTGGGTGCTGACCACCTGGGCGTCCACCTGCTGGCCGATGGCGTGCTGGGCGTTGTTGACGACCACCATCGTGCCGTCGGGCAGGTAGCCGATGCCCTGGTTGCGTTCCTTGCCTTCGCGCACGATGCGGAGGCTCAGGACCTCGCCGGGCAGCAGGATGACGCGCAGGCATCGGGCCACCTCGGCCAGGTTCACGCAGCCGACGGATTGCACCTCGGCAACGCGGGCGAGGTTGTAGTCGGTGGTGTAAATCCGCGCGGACAGGTTGCGCGCCAGCCGGATGATTTTGGCGTCCACGCCGACTTCGTCCGGGAACTCGGCATCGTGGATTTTGACCTCGACGTGGGGATTGCGCTGGATGCGGTTGAGGATTTCGAGGCCGCGCCGGCCGCGGGCGCGTTTGATCGGGTCGGTCGAGTCGGCCACCTGCTGGAGTTCGCGCAGCACGAAGCGCGGGATGACGATGAGACCCTCGAGAAACTTGCTGTCCAGCAGGTCGGCGATGCGGCCATCAATGATGGCGCTGGTGTCGAGCAACAGCAGGTTGTCGGCGCGGGCCTGGCGGGTGAAGCGCACATACGGGATGATGAGCGAGAAATCCTCCTTGTTGCTGCGCATGGCCAGCACCATGCCGATGTAGCCAAAGCAGAGGAAGAGCGCGATGCGGACCGCCTTGCGCGTCGGATCATCCGGTTCATCCAGGGGGAAGAACAGCCCGGAGCGGTCAATGATCAGCGCCACGAGCATGCCCAGCAGCAGCCCGAAGGTGATGGCCGAGAAGGCGCGCAGGGAGAAGCCCTTGAGCATTTCGTCCACCGCAATGAGCAGCCAGCCAAAGCCGAAGCCCACCCCCGCGCCGATGAACACGTTGCCGGACAGGTTGACGTAGGCGGGATGCACCTGGGCAATGGCCGTGCCGCCCGCCGTGCAAAGCAGCAGAAACAGGATGCGGATGACCCAGATCGTCATGATGCGCCAATGGCCCGGAAGGCCGCCCGCACATTCCGGAAACGCGGGCGAAGTTTCAACCGCAAAACCGGCGGCGGTGCATGGGCGGGCGCTACGCCTGCGCCAGCGCCTGATCCAAATCCGCGAGGAGGTCGTCAATGTTTTCCAGCCCCACGCTCAAGCGGATCAGCTCGGGGGTGATCCCGCCGGCGCGTTGCTGCGCCTCGCTCAACTGCGAATGCGTCGTGGTGGCGGGGTGGATGGCGAGGCTCTTGGCGTCGCCCACGTTGGCGAGGTGCGAGAACAGGCGAAGATGGTCAATGAAGTTGCGCCCCGCCGCCGCGCCGCCCTGGATGCCGAACACCACCATCGAGCCACCCTTGCCGCGCAGGTATTTCTGGTTCTTCGCGAACTGCGGGTCGTCCGGCAGGCCGGGAAAGCGCACCCATTCGACGCGGCGGTGCGATTGGAGATGGCGGGCGACGGCCAGCGCGTTCTCGCAATGCCGTTCCATGCGCAGCGGCAGCGTTTCGATGCCCTGGAGGAACAGCCAGGAATTATCCGGCGCGAGGCACGCCCCGAGGTTGCGCAACGGCACGGTGCGCATCCGCAGGATGAAGGCGAGCGGGAGCAGCGGTTCCGGCAGGTCCACCCCCCAGCGCAGGCCGTGGTAGCTGTGGTCCGGCGTGGTGTAGAGCGGATGCTTGCCGGCCGCCCAGTTGAACCTGCCGCTGTCCACCACCACGCCGCCGATGCCGGTGCCGTGGCCGCCGAACCATTTGGTCAGCGAATGCACCACGATGTCCGCGCCGAACTCCAGCGGACGCGTCAGATAGGGCGTTGAAAACGTGGCATCCACGATGAGCGGAATCCCGGCGGCCTTCGCGATCTTCGCCACCGCTTCGAGGTCCGTCACCTCGAGCGCGGGATTCGAGACGGTTTCGCAGAACAACGCGCGCGTCCGGCCGTCAATCGCTTGGGCAAAATTTTCCGGGTCATTCGAGTCCACGAACTTCACGGTGATCCCGAGCGCGGGCAGGATGTCGTTGAACTGGGTGTAGGTGCCGCCGTAGAGGTTGCGGGCGGACACGATGTTGTCCCCGGCCTGCGCGAGGTTGATGATCGAGTAGAAGACGCCGCTGGTGCCGGAGGCCACGCCGAGGCCGCCCATGGCGGGCGCGCCCTCGAGCAACGCCACGCGCTTTTCCAGCACGTCGGTCGTCGGGTTCATCAGCCGGGTGTAAATGTTGCCCAGTTCCTTGAGCGCGAACAGATTCGCCGCGTGCTCGGTGTTGCGGAACGTGTAGGACGAGGTGCGATACACCGGCACCGCGCGGGACAGGGTGGAAGGCTCGGGCTGGTAGCCGCCGTGCAGGCAGAGGGTTTCGAATTTCATGGGTTCGACTTTGTCGGGTTTGGCGTTTATCGTGTCGTGCAACGGGAACAGTCTATGCAAGAAACCGCCACAGTCCAATGCCCATACTGCGGGCAGCGCTGCGAAGTCGAGCTTGACGCCACCATCGCCAGCCAGCGGTTCACCACGGATTGCGAGGTCTGCTGCCGGCCGTTCAGCGTCCATGCTGAATGCGACCTGGGGGAGGTGCGGAGCGTGGAGACCGACACGGAGTAGGGGAGACGCGAGCCGTGAAGCGCGCCGCGTGACCCCGGAGGGGGGGCGGCATCCGGTCTTCATGCGTCACGCACCCCGGGTCACTGCCCCATGAGTTCCCGCTTTGCCTTCCACCTCCGGAGCCACGACGCGCGTCGGCGGCTGCCGGAGCGGGTGTTCATCGGCCACAAGGAGCCGGAGACGACGAAGCATGTGCTCCTGAAATTCCTCGGCTTTGCCCTCTTCCATCGCGACCGCCTGGAACTCGAGGCCCGCCTGCACGACGACAATATTCCCTTCGTGCCCGACCTCGTGCAGTTGGATTACACGCTGCGTCCGGCGTTCTGGGGGGAATGCGGCGAGGTGAGCGTGGCCAAGCTGGAAAAGCTGGCCGTCAAGGTGCCGGAAGCCGAAATCTGGATCGTCAAGCGCTGTCCCGCCGAGGCGGAGCCGCTGCTGCGGGACATGGCGCGGCACGGCCTGCGGCGCAACCGCTACCAGGTGGCGGCGTTCGACGCGGAAATGTTTGACGAGATGCTCGCGCACCTCGCCCCGCGCAACGAGGTGACGTGGGTGGCTGCAGACTTCGAGCCGCCCACGTTGCAACTGGACTTCAACGGCCTGTGGTTCGATGCGCCGTTCACGGTGCTGAAATTCTGAGTCGGCAACCGAGGCGGGGAAAGTCGGGGAAATGGTGCGCACGGCAGGACTTGAACCTGCACGCCGTTAGGCACTACCACCTCAAAGTAGCGCGTCTGCCAATTCCGCCACGTGCGCGAGCCGCCCACAATCAACCAAGCTGCCGCCCCCGCCGCAAGCGCGATTTGGACGGGCGCGCGTTCGGAGATTCGGCTTTGCCGTCGGAGGGGGCTTGTGGCGGGCGGAGCCGCGCGGGTGGGGTTGTGGGGGCCAACCGCAGGCCGCGCCATGTCCTGCGGTTCCGCCTCCGTTGAGACGCAGGCCGTCCGGGGGCGCATCTCAGTTTTTTGCAGGCGGTGGCGGCAGGCATCCTGCCTGCCGTAGAGGGCGGCATCCTTGCCGCCCGGAATGAGCGTGGCTCCGGGCGGGCGACATGAACTTGCCGAGCGCCCCGTGCGGGCGGGCGTT